>ERZ773087.865-NODE-865-length-21258-cov-11.845258_pt1 | contig 21258 bp, 19 predicted proteins | sample MGYA00511375_ERZ773087 | MGnify/ENA primary metagenome ERZ773087 (study PRJEB29015, sample SAMEA2737995) | human oral metagenome | biome: human oral; feature: human-associated habitat; material: dental | place: China | collected 2063 ...
GTTTGAAATTGAAAAAGCTGAGTCCTGTCGCATACAGAACCCAGCTTGCACAGAGCGCCTGAAAAGGCTTTTATGAGTGTCCAAGATTTGGGGGCCAGTTCAATCTCTTTCAGACGACCTTTGAAATCGCTACAACATATCCAAATTCAGTTCAGACTTAACAACAAATCCCTAAAAACATTTGGATCTTTGATAAAAGTCATCTCACCCTCTTGGGGAAAATGAAAATCTAACAGTCTTGATACCCAAAAGCGTACGCACCCAGCCCGCTGCGCCACAGGAAAATATTCCTTCTCCGCATCAGATAGCGGACGAATGCTTTCATAACCGTCAATAAACGCTTTGCATAACTCGGCATCCAACTTGCTGTCAGAAGTTCTCGACCAATCATTCACTGCGATTGCCAAGTCATACATGAAATTTCCATTACATGCATAATAGAAATCGATGAACCCGGCCACATTTTCACCATCCAACAAAACGTTGTCTTTAAATAAATCGGCATGAATGATGCCGGATGGCAAATGACCGCCGAGATTGTTTTCCAAATCTGAAATTTCCTTACCCAACAACTGGGCATCAGCCTCATTCAACTGTGGCAATAATTGTTCATAAGCTTGCTTCCACCATCTGTTGTACCGGGGATTTTCCATTTTTTCAGGAAAATCTTGAACTGCCAAATGCATTTTGGCCAACATAGCGCCCGTGTTAAAACACTGCATCTCGGTCGCCCATGCGGTATCCGCACCGTTTAATCTTGTAACAACGCAAGCCGGTTTACCTGCTAATACTGAATCCAGCTTGCCATCTTTTCGTACAATCGGACTTGGACAAGCCACGTCTTTACCGCTCAAATGTTGGTTCAGATTCAAGAAAAATGGCAATTCATCCTGACGCAGCACTTCAAATACAGTTAAAACATAGCTGCCTTTAGAAGTATTCAAAAAGTAATTACTGTTGGTAATTCCCTGCGCAATGCCTTGCAGCGAAACAAATTCTCCCAGATCGTAATCTGACAAAAATTCCCGTATTTGCTCATCAGAAATATTAGTATAAACAGACATAGATTAAATCCAGTGTAAACAATCAATCGCAGTATTTTCAGACGACCTACAAACCCAGTTCTCTCAGGAAACGCACGTCGTCCGCCCAGCCTGATTTGACCTTAACCCAAACCTTTAAAAACACTTTGGTATCAAACAGTTTTTCCATATCAAGGCGGGCTTCTGTGGAGATTTTTTTCAGTTTTTCCCCGCCTTTGCCGATCAGGATGGCTTTTTGGCTGTCTTTATCGACCAATACGGCGATGTAGATTCGGTAGAGGCCGTTTTCCTCTTCTTCGAATTGTTCGATTTCCACGTTCATGGCGTAGGGCAGCTCTTCGCCGAGGTAGCGGAACAGTTTTTCGCGCACGATTTCGGTGGCGAGGAAACGGCTGGAACGGTCGGTCACCATTTCTTCCGGATACATCGGCACGCTTTCGGGCAGGTAAGGTCTGAGGCGCGCGAGCAGGTTGGCGATGCCCAATCCGTGTTTGGCGCTGACGGTTTCATGCCCTGCAAATTTGAATTCTGCACTGATTTGGTCGATAAATTCCTGCAAACCGCTGCCCGCTTTGTTTTTGTCGATTTTGTTGATAACGAGGATGACGGGCGTGTTTGTCGGCAGTTGTTTCATCACGATGCGGTCGGCATCGGTAAAGCGCATGGCTTCGACGACGAAAACGACGGCATCGACGCCGCTCAACGCTTCGGTTACGTTTTGATTGAGGCGGTCGTTTAGGGCGTTGCGGTGTTTGGTTTGGAAACCGGGGGTATCAACGAAAACGAATTGGGCGGTGTCGTCGGTGTAAATGCCGGTAACGCGGTTGCGCGTGGTTTGGGCTTTTTTACTGGTGATGCTGATTTTTTGCCCGATGAGGTGGTTCATCAGCGTGGATTTGCCGACGTTGGGTCTGCCGACGATGGCGACGAAGCCGCAACGGTAGTCGGCGGGATGGCTAGATTCGTTTTGCAGGAAGGTTTCGATGTCCATGATGGCTTTCTGTTTGAAGTTTCAGACGACCTTTTCGTCTTGTCATAGGGGCTGTCGAGATTTAATTTTCCAAGTGGATTTTTGTTCACAAAGCGGAAGATTTAAGGCGGAAGATGCCGCTTTAGGGATAAAAAGCACGGAAACTATTGAATGTCGTCAGACCCTAGGTCGTCTGAAAAATAAATCGGCTATTTTTTTGCTTTTTTCAAAGGATGGTGTTGCTCGAGCCATTGCAGCGCTTCTTTGGCGGCTTGCTGCTCGGCAACTTTGCGGCTGCTGCCTTGCGCTTTGCAAATGAAGCCCAATTCGCCCAAGTCGCATGAAATCAGGAACATACTGTCATTGGCATGACCGATTTGTTCTTCGATACGATATTTGGGCAGGGCAAGGCGGCGGGCTTGGAGGGCTTCTTGCAGGGCGGTTTTGTTGTCTTTGCCCTGCGTTTTGAAATCGGCGCGTTTGACGCGTTCGGCAAACAAGTGCCGCACCACTTTCTCCGCCTCGGCAAAATCGGCGTCAAAGCTGACGGCGGCAAACATCGCTTCCATAGCATCAGCAAGGATGGAAGGGCGTCTGAATCCGCCGCTTTTCAACTCGCCCGCACCCAAATAAAGCCCGTCGCCGACATTCATTTCCAAAGCGATTTCCGCCAACACGCCTTCATTGACCAGGCTCGCGCGCAAACGCGACAATTCGCCTTCGGTCAGCTTGGGGAACGCGTCAAACAACATTTTGGCGACGGTGTAGTTCAAAATAGAATCGCCAACGAACTCGAAACGCTCGTTGTTTTTCGCATGGTAGCTGCGGTGGGTCAGCGCCTGCTGCAAAAGCGCGGTATCTTTGAAATGGTAACCCAGTTTATTCTGAATGGCGGTATGCGCCTGCTGTTTTAACACATCTGTTTTCATGAGGACGTTTGTCTTTCTTCTTGCTTCGGCGTATCGGGTGGGGGCGGCGAAAATCCGGCCTCCCAAACCAACCCGAATGCGTTTCGGCACTTCATGCAAATACGGAAACACTTTAGGGCTGCAACAGTCGTCTGAAACACAGTTCAGCCCGTTTCAGACGACCAGCATTGTACCATCAAACTATAAGCGGCAAATATAAAGATACACGGTGCAGAGGCTGCCCTAATCATGATAAAATCCGCACAATTTTTACGGCACGCAACACACCGCAATGAACAAATTTGCCCAAGCCCTCTCCGCCGCCCTCGACCGCTGCATCGTCACCAACACGGTAGCCAAACAAGGCGAACCCGTCGGCTTTCTCTACCGCGAAGCCCCCGTTTTCGAAAACGACAGCGGCTGGCGTTTCTTCAGCGGCGACGAAACCGATGAATACACCGACGATCCCGACAATTTCAGCGTCGTCAGCCTTTCCGAAATCACCCAGTCCAATCCCGCCATCGCCGCGCTCATCACCCAACCCGAAGGCAGCGCATGGGAAATCGGCGAAGACGGCGAGTTTCAAGCCGTTGCCGACTGGCAGCCGCAGGAATAAATCCCCAATATCGTTTTCAGAAAATCCAAACATCGTCTGAAAACCCGTTTACCGCTCAAAATACAAGGAAACACCATGAACATCATCGCCCCGAACCTCGACGGCGCACACCTGCGCATCGGCATCGTACAAGCCCGCTTTACCAACGAAATCGGCAGCGAAATGCTCAAAGTCTGCTGCCGCACCCTGCAAGAATTGGGCGTAGCCGACAACAACATCACCATCGCCACCGTACCCGGCGCGCTCGAAGTGCCGCTCGTCCTGCAAAACATGGCGGCCTCCGAACAATACGACGCGCTGATTGCCATCGGCGTCGTCATCCGCGGCGAAACCTACCATTTCGAACTCGTTTCCAACGAATCCGGTTCAGGCGTAACCCGTGTCGGACTCGACTACAACATCCCCATCGCCAACGCCATTCTGACCACCGAAAACGACGAACAAGCCGTCGCGCGCATTGAAGAAAAAGCTTCAGACGCCGCCAAAGTCGCCGTCGAGTGCGCCAACCTCGTCAACCATCTGATTGAAGAGCAGTTTGACGACGAAGAAGAATAAGCCCGAACGCGAAACCCATAGCTTTGCAGCATCTCGGTTTCGCCCCGTCCGCCGGACAAACCGTTTTCAGACGACCCGTCATCCGACAGAGGTCGTCTGAAACATTCATTACCGCACCACCGTGCCGCCAACGAAGGAATCCCTATGAAAACCCCACGCCGCCGCGCCCGCGAGTTAGCCGTACAAGCCCTCTACCAATCCGGCATCAACAACACCGCCGCCCCCGAAATCGCTAAAAACATCCAAGACCAGCCCGACTTCGCCAAAGCAGACGAAGAGCTGTTCAACAAACTCTTCTTCGGCACGCACACCCACGCGGCCGAATACATCCAACAAATCCGCCCCCTGCTCGACCGTGACGAAAAAGACCTCAGCCCCATTGAACGCGCCGTCCTGCTGATGGCATGCCACGAATTGAGCGCTATGCCCGAGACCCCCTACCCCGTCATCATCAACGAAGCCATCGAAGTGACTAAAACCTTCGGCGGTACCGACGGACACAAATTCGTCAACGGCATCCTCGACAAACTCGCCGCCCAACTGCGCCCGAATGACCCGAAGCGCGGCAACGTATAATCCATTGAGTAATCATAAAAAGGTCGTCTGAAAATTTCAGACGACCTTTTTGGCTTAAATTTAATTAAAGAGCTTGTTCTTGTCGTTGTATTACTCACCCCATATTCTTTTATCATGGAATATAACTACAAAATACAAAAATACAACAATCGAAGAGAAACTTTACAAGAAAAAACTTGCATTACTTCCGCTTAAAGCGCATAATTCATCCCGTTAGCTGGTTCGAGTAGTCAGTTAATAGTTTCTCCTCTATTTCTCCTTTGTAGACTTGGCACACATCCTATTGATGTGTGCATTTTTTTGCTTTTTTCTTTCAATCTAAGATATAAGCAAAGAAGTTGCAATCTTTCATATTTCCCTATCTACTATTTGCCAGTGTAATTATTCTAATCTTAGTTTCTGTTCTGCATTCAATCCAAATCCAACACGGTTTCTTCTTTTACTTCTTCCATCACCACATAACTTCGGCTTTCCGCAGCAGCAGGCAGGTGCAGCAAAATATTGCCCAACATATCCCGATAGGCCGACATATCGGGCAGGCGGACTTTAATCAGATAATCGTATTCGCCCGATACCAAGTGGCATTCCAAAATTTGCGGAATCCTCATGACTTCCCGACGAAAATCTTCAAAAATATTGCCTGATTTCGAACGCAGCTTCAATTCAACAAAAATCAACAACCCTTTGCCCAATAAATTCGGATTGAGGCGGGCGTGATAGCCTGTAATGAAATTATCGCGCTCCAGCCGTTTGACGCGCTCGGTAACAGGCGTAGTCGAAAGACCCACTTTCTCCGCCAGTTCCGTCATCGGTATCCGGGCGTTTTGTTGCAGAATTTTTAAAATTTTCAGATCGGTTTTATCCAGTTCTTTCATACTGCTTTTCCTTTTGAATGTCATTAAATAGGGATAATACATACGAAATTATTAGAAATAAAGTGAATATACCTAATAAAAATATCCTAAACTAGCCATTCATAATCAAAAATAATTTTAAGGAGAAAAAAAATATGAAGCTGATTGTTTTGGGTGCAGGTATCGCCGGAGTTTCAACCGCATGGTATTTGGCTTCCGAAGGGCATGACGTAACTGTCATCGACCGCGCTGAGGATGTGGCAATGGAAACCAGCTTTGCCAATGCCGGACAGCTCTCTTACGGCTACACCACGCCTTGGGCGGCTCCGGGTATTCCGCTCAAGGCCTTGAAGTGGATGTTCAAGCAACACTCGCCCTTAATTTTTAAACCTGATGGAAGCCTGTTTCAAATCCGCTGGCTCAAACAAATGCTGGACAACTGTACGGCGGAGCGTTATCAAATCAATAAAGAGAGGATGGTTCGGATTTCGGAATACAGCCGTGAAATGTTCCGTCTTTTTAAAGAACAGGAAAACATTGATTTTGAGGGTAGAAACAAGGGGACTTTGCAAATCTTCCGCACGCAAAAAGAAGTTGCCGCGGCTGAAAAAGACATTGCCGTTTTAGAACGTTACGGCGTTCCCCTACGTCGTCTGAAACCTGAAGAATGTTTGGAATTCGAACCCGCACTACACCATGCTTTACCTAAAATCGCAGGCGGATTGCACCTTCCTGCCGATGCCACCGGCGATTGCCGTCTGTTTACCCGAAAACTGCGCGATTTGTGCATACAGAAAGGCGTGCGTTTTGAATTCGGACATCACATACGTCGCATCATACACGACCGATGCCGCATTACTGCCGTTGAAACCGACCAAGGACAGTTTGAGGCAGACGCATTCGTATGCACCTTAGGCTGTTTCAGCAGAACGGTTTTGGAGGATTTGGGCTGGGATTTGCCGATTTATCCGGTAAAAGGCTATTCATTGACCCTCCCTGTCGTTCATGATGAAAAAGCACCGGTTTCCACCGTTCTTGATGAAACATACAAAGTTGCCATCACCCGCTTCGACAAACGCATCCGCGTCGGCGGTATGGCGGAGTTGTCAGGTTACGGATTGCATTTATCCGAAAAACGCCGTGCTACTTTGGCATTGGTCGTCAACGACCTTTTCCCGGGCGGCGGAGATTTGCAGCAGGCGGAATTTTGGAGCGGGTTACGGCCGATGACGCCCGACAGCACGCCGCTTATCGGCAAAACACCATTGGAAAACCTGTTTCTGAACACAGGACACGGGACTTTAGGTTGGACTATGTCGCTCGGCTCTGCCAAACTGACCGCCGATATAGTCTGCGGTAAGGAAACCGAAATCGGCAGCGATGATTTGGGTTTGTCTCGTTACACGAAAGTTTGACGGCGCAATGCACTGTCTTTGTAAAAAGGTCGTCTGAAAACGGATATAGCAAGTTTCCTCAAACCTGTATTCCGACTTTTCAGACGACCTTTTTCAATTCGATATTGTATTGTCGCAGGTAAAGTCCACATTGAGGCACTTTGGGTTTTCAACCCGCTACACTTATTAGAGTAGGTGAGGTTGCCGATATGGCAAAGGTCGTCTGAAAGCCTGGAGTTAAGGTTTCAGACGACCTTTGATTTTTTTATCCGCCCAATTTCCTACTCAAACTTTCCGTATATTCTTCCCGCTCGGCGCGGCTGGTTTCGGGGAGGTGGGTGTTGAGGGACGACCATTTCCACCTGCTGCGTGCTTTGTTGAGTTCGGACGGGAGTTTGTCCGGCGTCCAGGGCGCTTTGCGGCTGTGCAACTCGACTTGCGATTGCGCCGCGTGGCCGCGCGTTTGCAGGATGTGGAGCAAATCAAGGGCGCGGGCGGCGAGCAGGGTCAGGGTTTCGGGGTCGGTGTGCAGGGTTTGGCGGCCGCTGAGCTTATCGGAAATGGTGCGGGTATTGGGCAGGATGCCGCCCAAAAAGCCGCCGATTGCCGTACCCAATCCGAGCGAACCGCCGAGTGTTGCGATGTCCAGCCCTAAACCGATGAGCGCGCCGGTTGCCGCGCCCGTACCGGTACGGATGCCGTATTCTTTGAGCAATTCGCTGTCAAACGGGTCTTGATGGAAGGCTTTGGGCATCCAGTCGCCGCTGTCGATTTCGCTGTGGTAGAAGCGGTAGAGGGAAAACAGCCGCTGCTGCATCTGCCGTTCGAGCTGGCGTATTTCTGCCTGCATGGTTTGCAGGACGGGGGCGGGGTCGTCGTTTTCGTCGATTTCCTGCGTAAAGGCGGCAACATCAAGCAGAAAACCTGCGATTTCGTGGCGCGCTTCTTTATCCAGACGCGTCCATTCGCGGCGGCGAGAGGCGGTCAGGCGGTCGATGACTTCATGCTGCGGCAACATGGTGGCGAGCTTGTTCCAAAGGTTCAATTCGCCTTCAAAATCGAAGGCGACGGTATCAAACCCTGCGAAAACGTGGAGATTGCGACGCGCCAACATGGTCGTCCACGCTTCGGGAAGCTGCCCGCCGGTAAAGTTGAACACGGGCATGACCGGTTTGGCGCACCATGAAAGAATGGTCAATTCATCCCGATATTTATCGAGGACGGGCTCGCGCGCGTCGATGACGTACAACGCCATGTCGCTTTGCAAAAGCTGCCGCAGCACTTTGGCTTCTTGGTTGAAATCGTGATGCGCGCCGTGGCTGTCGAGAAACTGTTGCAGCCGCTCGATGCCGTCAGCGCGCGCATCCGTATGGGTCTCAAGCCAGTCCAAAACGCCGCCCGCGTCTTCGAGTCCGGGCGTATCGTACAGATACAGCAGCGTGTCGGCGCCGTCGGTAATCGCGGCTTCTTCGACATGGCGCGTGGTGGACGGCGCGTTTTTGACTTCGCCGAATCCGCTGTCGCGCAACAGGGTGCGCAGGAGCGAAGTTTTGCCAGTATTGGTATGCCCGACGACGGCGAGGGAAAGGGGTTGTTTGTTCATGATGTTTTTGAAGAATGAATTTTCAGACGACCTTTTTCAGGATGGCGGCTTTATGGGGCGTTTCAAGTGCGGTCATTGGTTTTCAGACGACCTTCCTGCGCCGCCTTGTCAGGTTCCAGCCATGCCACGTCGCACTCTGCCAGCGCATTACGCCAGTGGTTCAATGTTTCGGACAGGTCGTCTGAAAACGCCCGTTCCGTCAAAAGCTGTACCACCGCCCCGCCCTGCGCCGCTTCGGAGAGTCGGACAATCTGCCGCAACACGCCGCGGTCGGGGACGGTTTCCGCGCGTACGCCGATGAGGAGCTGGGCGGGTTTCTGTTTCAACTCAGCTTCCAAAGCGGCAACCTCTTCCCGATTCGCCGCCACGCCTTTATCCAGCCATTCCTGCGCCAGCCTGCCCGTAAACCATGTGCCTTCGTGCCATTCGGTTTCCAGCATGACTGCCCACTTGGGCGCGTCGTTTAAGGTGATTTTCGGGGAAACGGCGGACACGGTTTCCCGACGCGTATCTGCATCGACAATTTTGTTCTGCCAGCGGCGGATGACCGCCTGATAATAAGGCTTCTCCAAATCGAGCTTGCTTTGGCTTGTTTTTAAAAAGATTTTGCATACTGCCCAAGCCAACAGGCGCGGCAGGATGCCGTAGCAGGCTATGCTGCCGACCAACAAGCCCGACCACGCGCGCGCATCGGCGATGATGCCGTTCAGACGACCTTCGACCACCGCCCGCGCATCGGGGGCAGGGAAACCGAGTTTCGACGGCAGCCATGCCAGCATTTCCACCGCGCGTACCGAAGCGGCATTGCTCAACAGCGTGCTTTCCCAGTTGAACGTATATTGCCGCACCAAAAGCAGCAGCAATACCGACACCAGCATCCCGCTCAGGGTGCAAAGCCATAGACTGTGTGAAGTCGCGCCGGCAATCCAACGCGCCGAAGGCTGCCGCCATTCGTCCGCATACAGCCGAAACACCGCCTGATTGACGGGGTCTTTACCCCGAAACCACGTCGCCGGACTACTGAAAAACCGCCCCACTTTCACGCGCAGGAACAGCGATGCCAACCATACCGCCAACATCAGCGTATTCATACCCAACACGCCCGCCAAAATCAGGAAGAAATTCAGCCCTTGGCTGTCCATCAAAAGGTAAGTGCCGGAAAAGCCGCCGCTAAACATCATCGTCGCCGCCACGATCCACAACCAAAACGACCCGGTACGCACTTGCTCCAAGGTATGACTAAGCCGGCGGTCTCTGTCTATCATCTCCGCGCGGCGGATGATTTTTCCTTCCACGCCGCCCTCGACATGACGCAACGCCTCCGTCGCCTGCACGGGATCGCCGGCAAAAATATAGCCGCCCTCTTCCAAAATACGGACAAGTTCGGCGAGTTTTCGGGATGGGTTCAACATAAAAAGGTCGTCTGAAAGGGATAGTGAAAACGCAAAGATTTTATCACAGCCCTTTTCATCCGTAGGCAGGATTCTTGAGTCCGGCGTTTTTATAGCAAATGGCAAGGTTCACTTCTTTTTAACCCCTTGTCTGCCACCAGCAATCATTTCCGCGCAAGCGGTAATTTATTGGAAACCCCAATAAAGAGATATTGGCAAATCGTCGGTAAAATTCAAAACCAGCTTTCAGACTGTGTGGCAATGATGAAAAATAAAAACTAAGTACCAAAAAGGTCGTCTGAAAACCTTTGAATACAGGTTTTCAGACGACCTTTCATGTTTACAGTTTTACCGTAATACTTTTACAGCTTTGCCAATGCCTGATTGAACGTTGCGCTCGGGCGCATGGCTTCGGCGGCTTTTGCTGCGTCGGGGGCGTAGTAGCCGCCGATGTCGGCTGCTTTGCCTTGTACGGCAGAAAGTTCTTCAACGATTTTGGCTTCATCGGCAGTCAAAGCGGCTGCTAACGGCGCAAACGCTGCTTTCAATTCCGCGTCTTTATCCTGCGCTGCCAGCTCTTGCGCCCAGTAGAGGGTGAGGTAGAAATGGCTGCCGCGGTTGTCGAGTTCGCCTGCTTTGCGTTTGGGCGATTTGTCGTTCAACAGCAGTTTTTCGGTGGCGGCATCCAGTGTATCGGCGAGGACTTGGGCTTTGGTGTTGCCGGTTTTTTGCGCTAGATGTTCAAACGATACGGCGAGTGCGAGGAATTCGCCCAGTGAGTCCCAACGCAGGTGGTTTTCTTCGAGGAACTGTTGGACGTGTTTTGGTGCGGAGCCGCCCGCGCCGGTTTCAAACATACCGCCGCCGTTCATCAATGGAACAATAGACAGCATTTTCGCGCTGGTGCCAAGTTCCAAAATCGGGAACAGGTCGGTCAGATAATCGCGCAAGACGTTGCCGGTAACGGAAATGGTGTCTTCGCCGTTTTTCAGACGACCCAAGCTGAACTTGGCGGCTTCTTCAGGCGCGAGGACGCGGATGTCGAGACCGTCGGTATCCAGTTCGGCAAGGTAGGCTTTGACTTTAACAAGCAGGCTTTTGTCGTGCGGACGGTTTTCATCGAGCCAGAACACGGCGGGCGTGTTGCTCAGACGGGCGCGGTTGACGGCGAGTTGTACCCAGTCTTTGACGGGAGCGTCTTTGGTTTGGCACATACGCCAGATGTCGCCTGCTTCAACGTCGTGCTGCATCAGGACTTTTCCTGCCACATCAATAACTTGAACCTGACCGTCGGCTTCGATTTCGAAAGTTTTATTGTGCGAACCGTATTCTTCGGCCGCCTGCGCCATCAGACCGACGTTGGGAACGGTACCCATGGTCGTCGGATCGAACGCACCGTGTTCGCGGCAGAAGTCGATGGTTGCCTGATAAACGCCTGCATAGCTGCTGTCGGGAATCACGGCTTTGGTGTCTTGCGCTTTGCCGTCTTTGTCCCACATACGGCCGGAATTGCGGATCATCGCAGGCATGGAAGCATCGACGATGACATCGCTAGGAACGTGCAGGTTGGTGATGCCTTTGTCGGAATCGACCATCGCCAAATCAGGGTTGGCAGCGTAAACGGCGGCGATTTCGGCTTCGACGGCAGCGCGGGTGTCCGCATCCAGTTTGTCCAGATTGGCAAGCAGGTTGCCGAAGCCGTTGTTGACGTTGACGCCTGCGGCAGCCAGTTTGTCGCCGAATTTTTCAAAGACAGGCGCAAAGAATACTTTGACGGCGTGTCCGAAGATAATCGGGTCGGACACTTTCATCATGGTAGCTTTCATGTGCAGCGAGAACAAAACGCCTTTTGCTTTCGCGTCTTTTACTTGCTCGGCAAGGAAGGCGAGCAGGGCTTTTTTGCTCATCACGGTCGCGTCGATAATTTCGCCGGCTTTCAGGGCGACGGGCTCGCGCAACTCTTTCTTGTTGCCTTGTTTATCGGTGAACACGATGGATACGGAAGTCGCATCAGGTACGGTAACGGATTGTTCGTTATGGAAAAAGTCGCCGCTTTGCATGGTGGCAACGTGGGTTTTGGAGTCTTTCGTCCATGCGCCCATGCTGTGCGGATTTTTTTTCGCAAAGTTTTTCACCGCTTTCGGCGCGCGGCGGTCGGAGTTGCCTTCACGCAAAACGGGGTTGACCGCGCTGCCTTTGATGCGGTCGTAACGTTCGCGCACGGCTTTTTCTTCATCGGTTTGCGGGTCGGCGGGATAATCAGGGACGGCAAAGCCTTTTGCCTGCAATTCTTTAATCGCGGCGGTCAGTTGCGGTACGGATGCGCTGATGTTCGGCAGTTTGATTACGTTTGCATCGGGTTGTTTCACCAATTCGCCCAATTCGGCAAGCGCGTCGGGTACGCGCTGCGCTTCGGTCAGATGTTCGGGGAACGCCGCCAAAATGCGGCCGGACAGGGAAATATCGCTGGTTTTGACTTCGATACCGGCATGGCGGGTAAACGCCTGCACAATCGGCAGCAGGGATTGGGTCGCCAGCGCGGGGGCTTCGTCAGTATGGGTGTAGATAATGGTGGCTTTGCTAGTCATGGGATATTCTCTTGTAGGTTAGGTTTTTCTTTTCGAATGCGGCACAAAAGCGCGCTGCGTGGCTATTATGGCATATTTCGGCAGGCTTGGGATATGGTTTTAATATGTTATCAAGCAGCTTGCAAAAAGGTCGTCTGAAACGGCTTAGGTAGCGTTTTCAGACGACCTTAGAGAAGGAATCCGATTGTTGGATATTGATATGGCAAACTTAAAGATATTTTTATGAATAAAGCCCCAAATCTGTTTAAACTCTCTTCGGATATCACAGATTAACCTACAGACTGCTGATAATTTATTTATTAGAAAAGACCACAAATTTTCCATTAGGATAGAAACCTTCATATCCACATGGAAAACCATTATTGAGATAAATTAGCCTCATTTTTTCAATAAATGGAGATGTTTTATTATGGGAAACGCATAATAAAAGTTTTAGCATATCTCCTTCCATATTATTAAAAAGGAGGGAGATTCCCGTATCAGCATCATAACCAACTTTTTTGGTTGCGCCACAGAAGTCTTTTGAGTAATTTAATTCTTCTTCTAGAAAATGATTAATTTTTGATAATATATTGCTATTTCCATAAATATTTAAATTAACTAATTGCTCTTCCCATAATGATTGCCAATCTTGAAAAAATTCTTCTGAATCATCAGTTGCAAAATAAGTAGCTAAATCACCATCATGGATTATCTTAATTTGCTCATCTTTTATGTTAAAAGGTGAAGCATAGAATTTTTCATTCTTTAAGAATTGAATTAATTCATCATGTTCAATATCTTTAATATTCCACATATATTCTATATCTTGTCAGAATTCTAAAATCAATTACTGCTTTTTTAGGTTGCGCTTATGGAGGAGATATTCGATAAACAGCTAAGAAGATGTTATCAGATACAGATTCCAACCTACAGGTTTTCTCTCATAAAAAAGGTCGTCTGAAACGACTTCAGTAGCGTTTTCAGGCGACCTTTGGTGAACTTTAACTCAGATTATTGGGCATATTTTTTACCCAAGGCTTGAGCAGCTTTTTGTACTTCCTGATTGGCTTGGCGTAAAACCGTTTCCATATTGTGGGTTTTGTCTTGGTATGCCTTCATGAATTGGACAGCCTCTTTGTCTTTCATGTCAATCTTTAGTGCAGAAGCATTTTCGCTGGACAGGATGATCATTTCGTTGGCTGTTTTGCTTGTTTGCAGCATACGGTCAAGAACGGCTTTGACTTCGGCATCTTGAATATTGAGTTTCTCCGCATCTTGAAGGTATTTATCAAGAGCGGGTGTCAACTCTTTGACAGCTGCAAGTGCGGCTGCTTCATCGCCTTTTAATGCAGTTTGTTGCAGTTTGGAAGCCATTTGCGCAATTTTTTGTGCTTCCGCTCCTGAGATATATTCTATGAATTTTTTCAGGTCCTCCAAACCGGTCGGGGATTTTTTGTCGGAAATGGTGATCGGCTCTGCCAATTTGGGATCGGGAACAGGGAATTTATTGATGATTTCGGCGTATTTGCCGGAGAGGGTAACTTCGCCCTCGGCTGTTTGTACGGTAGTGGGTTTGCTGTCAGCCGATTTGCCGGAGTCGCCACAGGCTGCCAATGCCGTAGCGGTGAATAATGCTAAGCCGAATTTTGTTAAGGTGTTCATAAGAGTCCTTTGAAGAAATAGGCAGATAATCGATGCTTATCGAAATGATAGACGCTTTATTCTAGCACGGACCCGATTGATATACTTAAGACTATTTGAACGGAATGGCAGGTTTTTATAGCGGGTCAACTTCAAATCAAAACAAAGTATAGTGGATTAAATTTAAATCAGGACAAGGCGACGAAGCCGCAGACAGTACAGATAGTACGGCAAGGCAACGCCGTACTGGTTTAAAGTTAATCCATTATAAATTTAGAATTACACAAACACCGCCATAAATCGAAAGGTCGTCTGAAAACCTGCGTTTCAAGCTTTCAGACGACCTTCTCGTTAACAACATTTAAGTTTCATAATCCTGCACGATTTTTTTGTAAACGGCTTCGGGCAGGTAGCGGCGTATTATGTCGTGCCAGCCATCCGGGCCGACCAGGCCTTTGACCATAGTGGAAGACACTTCGGCGATTTCGCGCGGCGGCATCAGGAAAACTGTCGAAATTTCAGGTGCAAGGTCGCTGTTGATATAGCGCATGGAGCGTTCGTATTCGTAGTCGGCGGCGGAGCGGATACCGCGAACGATAAAACCCGCTCCGATTTCACGCGCGTAGCGGACCAGGAAGCGGTTTTCAAATACGCTGATGCGGACATTGGGAAAGTCGCCCGTAATCGCTTCGAGCATGGCGCGTCGTTCGTCTATGGTGTAGGTGTTGCGTTTTTCGGGATTGATGCCGATGGCGACGACGAGTTCGTCAAAAAGAACCTGAGCTTCTTGTATCATCCAAAGATGGCCGAGGGTCGGCGGGTCGAAGCTGCCTGCGTAAACGGCGCGGCGCGGGGGGATAGTGTTCATGGGTAGTAGGATGAGTGATGGTAGCCGTCAGGATAGCGGGCGGGGAATGGAATGTCAAAAAGGTCGTCTGAAAACCTGTTTGCAGTTTTCAGACGACCTTTGAATTCTTTCGTCAGATGCGTAAACGGTTAATCATCGCCGCTGAACGCCAGCAGAATCCGCAGCAGGCTGCTGAAGATATTGTAGATGGAGATGAAGATGGTCAGAGCCGCGCTGATATGGCTGTCTTCGCCACCGTCAATCACCGTACGCACCTGCCACATAATCATCAGCGAGCTGAATAGGACAAACGCTGCCGAAACGGCAAGGCTCAATGCCGGGATTTGCAGGAAGAAGTTGGCAATCATCGCGATCATCAACACCACCGCGCCGACGGTCAGGAAGCGGCCTAGCGAATTCATATTGACATTGGTGCGGCGCGCCATTGCAGACATGGTGAAGAACACCCCGGCAGTCATGGCGGCAGCGATGCCGACGATTTGCGTACCGTTTGGAATAGCGAGCGTATATTGCAGAAGCGGGCTGATCAGCACACCCATGCCGAAAGTGAAGATCATCAGGAGGGTTGCGCCGACATTGCTGTAACGGTTTTTCTCAATGAGGAAAGTCATGCCGTAGAAGAACACCAGCACAGCAACCAGCCCCATCCAGCCCTGACCGAACAGAGAGAATAGATTCAGTCCTAACCGGCCGCTGAAATATGCGCCGGCAACGGCGGGAATGAAAGACAGGCCGAGCAGGCGGTAAGTTTTTTGCAGGACGGTATTTTTAGCAACCTGTCCCGTGGCGGTATAGTCGTAAACGTCGTTTCGCATGGCGTTTGCTCCTGAAAAATGTTTTGAAAACAAATAAATTCGGATTCTAACAGTAAATCATCGGCTTGGGCATATTATTAAGTATGCAGCCGTCGCCGCTTACCGATAGATAATGGCTAATGGCGTATTTTAAAGGGCTTGAATGAAACAGGTCGTCTGAAACCAGAAAACCTGTTTTCAGACGACCTGCATTTTCCTCATGAATCCTTTATAATCTCTTCCTTTATAAATCAATATCTTTTGAAAGAAGCAAAATGTCCGATTTCCGTCAAGATTTCCTCAAGTTTGCGCTGGCGCAGAATGTATTGAAATTCGGTGAATTCACGACCAAGGCAGGCCGTCAGTCGCCTTATTTTTTCAACGCCGGACTGTTTAACGACGGCGCATCGACGCTGCAACTGGCAAAGTTTTACGCGCAGGCGATTATCGAGAGCGGCGTGAAATTCGACATGCTGTTCGGCCCGGCTTACAAAGGCATTATTTTGGCGGCGGCGACGGCGATGATGCTGGCGGAAAAAGGCGTGAACGTGCCGTTTGCCTACAACCGCAAAGAAGCGAAAGACCACGGCGAAGGCGGCGTGTTGGTCGGTGCGCCGCTCAAAGGCCGCGTATTGATTATCGACGACGTGATTTCTGCGGGAACATCTGTGCGCGAATCGGTCAAACTGATTGAAGCGGAAGGCGCAACGCCCGCCGCCGTCGCCATTGCGCTCGACCGCATGGAAAAAGGTACGGGCGAATTGTCCGCCGTTCAGGAAGTGGAAAAACAATACGGCTTGCCCGTCGTCGCCATTGCCAACCTGAACGACTTGTTCACGCTCCTGCAAAACAATGCGGAATTCGGCGGCTTCCTCGAGCCGGTCAGAGCCTACCGCGAACGCTACGGCGTTGCCTAAAATCCGATAAACAAAAGGTCGTCTGAAAACGGTCAATCCCTTTTTCAGACGACCCCATCCAATCAAACACACATTAAAACAACACATTCCACACTTTACACGGAAAACACCTATGCCCGCCTGTATCTGCCCACACTGCAAAACTTCCCTTTGGGTCAAAGACACCCAGCTCAACGTCGCACAAGGCTTTGTCGTTTGCAATAAATGCGAAGGTCTGTTCAAAGCCAAAGACAGCTTGGCACCGTCCTCCGCCCCCGCCAACCCCGATACACTGCCCAACGCCGTTACTGACGTTCGTCTCGTACACGACATGGGTGGTAACATCCGCAACCGTAAACAACTCTCCCGCCACGAAATCGCCAACCTGCTCGACAGCGCCGAACGCGCCCGAAAAGCCAAAGAAGAGGAGGCACGGCGCGCCGAAGAGGAAAAACGGCGGACTGAAGAATTCCAAGCCTTGATGGCTGCCGCTGCCAAACCCGCCAAATCCGAAGAAGGCTTCAACTGGACGCTGGCGGTACTGGTTGCGCTGACCGTCCTCATCATGCAGCTTTTCTATCTGGTCTTGTTATGAACATATCTCCGGGCTTTGTTGCCGATTTTCGCGAAGCCGCGCCCTATATCCACTACCTGCGCGGCAAAACACTGGTTATCGGCATTACCGACAGCCTGCTCGAAGGCGACACCCTCAACCGGCTCGCTGCCGATTTCCACCTGCTCGCCGGCTTGGGCGTGCGCCTCGTGTTGGTACACGGCACGCGCCATTTTCTCAACTGCCTCGCCGCCGACAGACAATTCGTTCCACAATACCACCGCAACCGCCGCATTACCGACGATGCCACCCTGCGCGACGCCAAACAGGCGGTCGGCATGATACGCAGCGACATCGAAGCCGCCCTGTGCAGCAGCGCATCCGCCCCCTTGCGCAACAAACCGATTCCCACCGCTTCAGGTAATTTCCTCACCGCCCGCCCGCTGGGTGTCATTGACGGCATAGACATGGGCTACACCGGCATCGTCCGCAAAACCGACACCGACTCCATCAACCGCCGCCTCGACGACGGTGCCATCGTCCTCATCAGCCCGCTCGGACACTCCTACGGCGGCAAAACCTTCAACCTCAGCATGAGCGAAGCCGCCGAAGCCGTCGCTGTCGCCCTTCAAGCCGAAAAACTCGTGTACCTGACCGAAGAAACCGGCATTTGCAACGCCGACGGCATCCTCATGTCCACCCTGTCCTCAGGCGAAGTCCGCCACCTGATAGAAACCGCACAAAATGTCCCCGTGCGCCTGCTCCAAGCCGCCGTCAATGCCGTCGAAAACGGTGTCAGCCGGGTTCAAATCCTCAGCGGGCGCGAAGATGGCGGGCTTTTGCGCGAACTCTTCACCCGCGAAGGCTGCGGCACCGCCATCGCCCGCGATGCCTTCGTCTCCATCCGCCAAGCCCACAGCCGCGACATCCCACACATCATCGCCTTGATACGCCCGCTTGAAGAACAAGGCATCCTGTTGCACCGCAGCCGCGAATATCTCGAAAACCACATCTCCGGTTTCTCCGTCCTCGAACACGACCGCAACATCTACGGCTGCGTCGCCCTCAAAACTTTCGACGACCCCGAAATCGGCGAACTCGCCTGCCTCGTCGTCTCCCCCGAAGCCCGCGACGGCGGCTACGGCGAAATGCTGCTCGACCACCTCTTCCAAAAAGCCCGCGCCATGGGCATCCGCCGCCTGTTCGCCCTCTCCACCCGCACAGGCGAATGGTTTGCCGAACGCGGTTTTCAGACGACCTCTCCCGACGCATTGCCCGAAGAACGCCGCCGCGACTACCTCGCCAACGGCCGCAATTCGCAAGTGTTTGTCCGAAATATCGAACCTTGATGCGACACGTTTTGCGCCTCCCGTTCATCCGACCTCGCGGTCAAACCCATCATTCAGATTTAGCTTGTTCACTGTTAAATATTATATTTGGACGGAGGCTGACAGCTTGCCGATTCCGGATAAACCTGCCCAACCCATTACCGTTTCCTGGCGTGTGGAAGGGATGAAAAGTCAAGAATCAAAACACTATCCCCATACAGTCTTTTTAAAAAAGGTCGTCTGAAAACACGGCATATATTTTCACCGAGCAACGACCTTATCGGGAAATACGAACTTGCTGATCATCCCGTTTATGTATATGATAACGAACACCGTGCCGGTGTAGCTCAGTCGGTAGAGCAGCGCATTCGTAACGCGAAGGTCGGGGGTTCGATTCCCTTCTCCGGCACCAGATTGGATAAAGAAAGGTCGTCTGAAAACTTGGTTTTGGGTTTTCAGACGACCTCTTTTATTGCGGTGTTTGTTCAAGGCTGAGGACTTGGAAAGTCTCTTTCAGGATTGATAAAATTCCAGCTATTCCTGGAGGAGAAATATATGGACTTTCAAGAAAATTTCTATTTATATATCTCTCCCAAATTTCTTGCTGTTGAGATTCTATAAATGTAAAACTTTCATCCCTAGAGTTACTATACATAATCAGCATAACTGCAATAATATCCGCATAATTAGGAGTATAGCCATCCGTTGACATACTAGGCATAGCCCGAAGATTAAATAACTGAGCAAAATCTTTGGCATTAGTCCGATTTTTATTAATATCGTCTATTAAATTTGGATGAAAACAGAAGATAAATACACCAGTGATACGCAACGATAAAAGGGGGAATATGCCATCATTTAATCCACCACTTAAAGAATGATATATCTCTAAAAATCGGACTAATCGTTCCGTTTCCCTAAGCGACATATTGTTCCGTTCTATCATATCGCTGATAAAATCTATTATTGGGAAACGTTCATTAATTAAAGCCTGAAGTTCACTAGTCATACGGCTGTTTTGTATCAATTGTTTGAAATATTCAACTGAAACTAAAGCCTGTCTCATCCCAAACGGAGCCACAACTTTATCCGGCAAGGCAAAGCTGTACTTCAAAAACTTATCCAAATATTTGTGCGCATCGACTTCCGCCCCATACCGATGATTAATCGCCGCGCGCAGTTGCTTGGTGTTCGTCACCAGTACGACTTTGACGTTTTCGACATCAAAGACATGCTTGATGACTTCCAGCATATCGACGGCGTAATCGGGGCGGCAGCGGTCGAGCTCGTCGATAAACAGGATAATCGGTTTTTCCTCTGCAAATTCTTTTAGGCAGGCTTTGAGTGTTTCCAGATTTTTTTCCGCTTCGATTTGCTCTTTCAACAAGGCTTCGACGGTTGCATCAATAGTGTGGCTGGCGATTGTGGCAGCGGCATCGGTTACGGTTTCGGCCAAACTGTCTGCTTCTTGGTCGTCATTCATTATCTGTTGAAGCTCTTCTGCCAAATCGTCTGTATTTTGCTTTAGAACATGACCAACCGCTGCCTTGGCAACGGTTTTCATCAAGAATCCTGCGGCTTTCGTGATTCTCCTAATGCGATCTTTATGTTCTTCAATAAGCTTTTCGTCAGAATCTTTGGGTGGTGTACAGGTTTTGATGATTTCGGCAAGCAATGCCAGCAGAGGCTCTCCGCTGTGGTCTGAACGGAAGGCGTCGATATAGACGGGTTGATAATCGGGATGTTGCTGTTGCATGAGTTGAATCAGCTTTTGGCAAAATTCGGTTTTGCCCGTTCCCCAGCCGCCGTCGATGACCATCGGGGAAAGGTCGATATCTGAGGTAAGCAGCTTGATGATGTTTTTGGCTATCGGCTTACGGTTAAATTCGTCGTGTGTAGCAAAAGTTTTTTCTAAAGCTTGAGTTTCCATATTATCTCTTTGTCTGTCATAGGTTTTGTGTAACGTATTTTACCCTGTCATCAATTTTTATGTTTTTGTTCTTTTAAAAATTATTAAAAAAGGCCGTCTGAAAGTTTCAGACGGCCTTTATTCGGATTAACCCTTACTTCGCATCTTTAAACCCGCGTTTCAAATGCACCATCAGCAATGCGACGGCGGCAGGCGTTACGCCGGAAATACGGCTGGCTTGGCCGACGGTTTCGGGTTTGTGCTGATTCAGTTTTTGCTGTACTTCGGCGGACAAACCTTTGACTTTGCTGTAATCGATATCCTCAGGTAACTTTAAGGTTTCGATGTCGCGGCGGCTGTCAATTTCTTCGTTTTGGCGGTCAATATAGCCTTGGTATTTGACTTGGATTTCGACTTGTTCGACCACGCTGTCGGCAAGTGCGGTTTCAGGTTGGGCGTCGGGCAGGGTCATCAGCGCGGCGTAGTCGAGGTTCGGGCGGCGCAGGAGGTCATGCAGGTTGGCTTCGCGGCTGAGTTTTTGGCCGAATACGCGCAGTTGCTCTTCTTCGGCGAGTTTTTGCGGCGTGTACCATGTTGCTTTCAAACGTTGGATTTCGCGTTCGATGGCTTCGCGTTTTTCGTTGAACATGCGCCATTGCGCTTCGGATACCAAGCCGATTTTGTAGCCGTCTTTGGTCAGGCGCATGTCGGCGTTGTCTTCCCTGAGTTGCAGACGGTATTCGGCGCGGCTGGTGAACATGCGGTAGGGTTCGTTCACGCCTTTGGTGA
>ERZ773087.866-NODE-866-length-21245-cov-12.387353_pt1 | contig 21245 bp, 15 predicted proteins | sample MGYA00511375_ERZ773087 | MGnify/ENA primary metagenome ERZ773087 (study PRJEB29015, sample SAMEA2737995) | human oral metagenome | biome: human oral; feature: human-associated habitat; material: dental | place: China | collected 2063 ...
TCGGCGCATCCAACACGGGCTGCACGCTGATGTCATCGCGCCCGTCCCCTGCCTGTGTGTCTCGCACGTAGAAATGCTCGAGGGAGAGCCGCCACTTGCTCCCCTTTGCCTCGATCTGCGGCACAAACGTCTGCCGCCCCGTACCCGCCGCGAGGAAATCCCCCACACGCTTGGCATCGCCGATCGTCGCCGAGAGACCGATGCGGCGTGGCGTGACGCCTGCGATGCGCGAGAGCCGCTCGATCAGACAGAGCGTCTGCCCGCCACGATCGCCGCGCAGGAGGGAGTGCACCTCGTCGATCACAACGAAGCGCAGGTCACCGAAGAGCTTCGGTATCGCCGCATGACGATGCAGAAGCAGCGCCTCGAGCGATTCCGGCGTGATCTGCAGGATGCCCGACGGACGCTTCATCAGCCGCGCCTTATGCGTCTGCCCCACATCACCATGCCAATGCCAGACGGGAATATCCGCCCGCCGGCAGAGCTCCGTCAGCCGCTCAAACTGATCGTTGATGAGCGCCTTGAGTGGGCCGATGTAGATACAGCCGACGGAGGTCGGTGGCTCCTCGTGAAAGAGCGTAATGATCGGAAAAAATGCCGCCTCCGTCTTGCCGGAGGCGGTGGATGCCGTCAGGAGGACATGGTCGTCCGTGTGAAAGATCGCTTCTGCCGCCGCAATCTGGATGCCGCGCAGATTCTGCCACTCCTGCTCATAGATATAGTCCCGCACGAAGGGCGCATAGCGCTCAAATACGCTCATAGTTCGAACTCCGCAAACTGCGCGCTGATCTCCGCCCCCTCCACCTCGTTCGCAGCGTAGGCAAAATCGTCCGAACCGAGGAGATCGGCAAGTTTCAGCGCAGGATTCTGATAGATGATGTCGAGCACCTGAATGAAGTCACGGATGACCTCGCGCGGCGTGATATGCGTATCTGCGCCGATTCGCCCGAACTCGATGCGGATGAAGTCCGCGAGATCGTCCTGCGTGACAATCTGCTCGTATTCGTACAACCCCGCATGAATGGCGGCAAGCTTTTCGATGAGCACGAGCATCTCCTCATGCGTGAGCGGCGAGAGGCGTATCACGGGCGAGAGCAGGTCGCGGTGCTCCCCCGCAAAGCGCCCCTCCGCAAGGCGCGAGCGTAGGGCCTCGTAGCTGTAGACGCCGCGCCGCGTATCCTCCATGCACGCGGGCGTGCCGCAGAGGATCATGCCGAGGTACTGCGCGCGCCCCTGCATCGCATCGTTATACATAGTGAGGATCTTCTCGTAGTTGTACTGCCGTGTGACGGCATGCGGAATCTTGTAAATGTTCACCAGCTCGTCGATGAGGATGAGCATCCCCGCATAGCCCGCCTGCCGCAGGAACGCTGCAAAGAGTTTCAGATACTCATACCAGTCGTCGTCCGTGATGATGATGTTCACGCCGAGCTCGTGCCGCGCCTCGGTCTTTGTCGTATACTCCCCGCGAAACCAGCGTGCGACGCGCGCACGCATATCATCGTCGCCGTCCCGATAGGCGTGATAGTAGAGCGTGAGCAGGCGCGTGAAGTCAAAGCCGTGCACGAGATCATTGAGCCCGTATATGATGGAGGCAATCCGCCGATCCACCGCCGACGAGAACTGCGGATCATCCACCGCGCGTTTATCTTCCGTCATAACCTCCTGCTGCACGCGGCTGATCCAGCGGTCGAGGATGAGCGTGAGCGCACCGCCCTCGGGCGTCGTCTTGGTCGCCATGTTGCGGATGAGCTCGCGGTACGTTGCAAGCCCCTGCCCGCGCGTCCCCTGCAGGCGGCGCTCCGGCGAGAGGTCGGCGTCCACAACGACGAAATTCTTCGCCATCACATAGCTGCGGATCGTCTGCAGCAGGAAACTCTTCCCGCTGCCGTAGCGCCCGACGATAAAGCGAAACGATGCCCCGCCGCACTCGATCATCTCCACATCGGAGAGCAGCGCCTCGATCTCGCTGCGCCGTCCGACCGTGATATACGGGAGACCGATGCGCGGCACGACGCCGCCCTTGAGCGCATTAATGAGCGTCTGCGCAATGCGGCGCGGGATTTTCTTCGACTCATTCGCTGCCATGCAGGTACCTCGCTGTCAATTCATCCAGATAGTCAGGGACAACGGTGGGCGGATCGCCCTCGATCACCGTGTCCGCAAAGTCCTCATACAGTTTTTCGTTCAGCCCGTCGACTAGTACGGAGAGCATCAGCCCCTCCGCACGCACCCATGCGAGATCACCATCCGTCAGGAGAGCACGCAGGAGACGCAGCTCGGATGCAGTCAGCTCTGCCGCCCCCTCCGCTGCGGACAACATCTCGGGCTGTGCAGCAACCTCCGCCGCAGGAGGAAAAATCTCCGGAAGCGCAGCGGCCTTCCCCTGTGACGGAGAAAGCAAAGGCATGGACAGCTCTTCCTCCTCCACAACGAGACGCTCTTGCGTTACATCCGCATCCGCACGAATGCGCGCCAACTGCGAAAAGTCCAGATGCACACGCCGCGCCTCCGCCGCCCTCTGCTCCGCAACAAAGGCGTCAATCTCCTCACGGATGATCTTCGCCTGCCACTGCTTCAGCTTGGGCGGCTGAATCTCAGCGATTCCATAGTGCGCACGCAGAGCGGCATCCAGCCCGCGCAGAAGCGCACCCAGGCGCTGCGCCGCACCATCCGCACGCTCGTAGGAGTGCAGCGTCCAATAGCCCATCACGCACTCATAGCGACGCAGCGGATGCATCTGATAGACGCGATCCTGCTCCGTACCAGACGGCTGAAATACGGCGGACGCAAAGAGTCGCACGGGAATCGTCTGCGGCACGGCAATCAGGTCGGCAAATGCACTGACCTGCCGATACTTCCCGTAGTATTCTGCCACGCGATCCAATACGCGGAGCACGAGTACATTCACATCATCTGTATGGGCGCGATAGAGCTTCGAACGCTCGAGACGATAGGACGAGAGCACGCAGACAGCAGCCACAACCTCCTCTGCGACGTGCTCCGCGCGATCCAGAATCGTCGAGATCGCATCGTCCGTCCGACGGCGCGCCTCCCCCTCCTCGCTCTCCACAAGAAGCGCGGGACTCAGCCCATAGTAGACGATGAACTCTCTCTCCCACTCCGCTATATAGCGGCCCATCTGTGGATCGAGCGCGCAATATGCCGCGCAGAAATCATGCAATTTCTCATAGGCATCCTGCGCATCCACGCAGCTGATGAGATGCAGCAGCTCGTAGACGTAGAGCGAGGCGTAGGACATTCCCCGCCTTTCGATCTGCCCGCGCCGCACCGCCGTCCGCCACGTAAAGTAGCCGCGCAGCTCCGCATCCGAGAGCGAGTCATAGGTCGGAAAGTACTGGTTAACGACGCCGTGATAGACATAGTCGTCCTCATACTCCGCCATCAGGCGCGCCTGCTTTAGAAACAGCTCCGCGCGCGACTGCCAGTAATCGCAAGAGGTCGTCACCAGAGAACGCATCGCGCCTATCAGCTTCGGTACGGGCTGCGGTCGCTGTCCTTCGGGCGGAGGCGGGATGCGTTCATCGCGGTAGATCATTCTGAGTGCACGCTGCACCGAGCCCAACTTGCCCTTTCCAGCCATCACACACCCCCGTCCGTCTGTTCGATTTACTCCCCCTATTTTACTACGAATCCCAAAAATAGCAAGAAAATATGCCTCCCGCCGGGCAGCAGGAGGCATATTTTCGATAGAGAGAAAGAAATGTAGGGAATGTATGTGAATTCCGCGGAAGGGAAGGCCGCAGAATACGCACCGAAAGTCAGAGAGTATGAAAGCATATCTGCATTCTTAATATCTCTTGCTTTCATGGATAATATAACGAAATGGCTTTAGAGCGTCTTGTGAAGGACGTTAGAACTTTGTTAGCTTAGGAGTAGACTATCATTAGCGAGCTCGCTGCCCGCCGCCTGCTCGAACATGGAGAGGAGATCGCGCGTCGTCAGCCCCTGCTTTTTCTCCTGTGGCACATCGAAGAGGATGCGCCCCTCGTGCAGCATGATGAGGCGGTTGCCATAGCGCAGTGCATCCTTCATATTGTGCGTAATCATAAGCGTTGTGAGCTGATCCTCCGAAACGATCTGCTCGGTCAGCTCAAGCACCTTTGCCGCCGTCTTCGGATCGAGCGCCGCCGTATGCTCATCGAGCAACAGGAGATTCGGCTTCACGAGCGTCGCCATGAGGAGTGTCAGCGCCTGCCGCTGTCCGCCCGAGAGCAGCCCCACACGCGAGGAGAGGCGTTTTTCGAGACCGAGTTTGAGACGTGCCAGCTTCTCGCGGAACACATCGCGCATCTCACTCGTCGAGCCCCAGCGCAGCGTCGGCGTCTCACCGCGGCGCGCCGCAATCGCAAGGTTCTCCTCGATCATCATACGCGCCGCTGTCCCCATCATCGGATCTTGGAAGACGCGCCCGATGAACTTCGCGCGACGGTGCTCCGGCCACTTCGTTATGTCCTCGCCCGCAATCGAGATCTTGCCCGTATCCACGGAGATTGCACCTGCGATGGCGTTCATCAGCGTGGACTTGCCCGCGCCGTTGCCGCCGATCACCGTGACGAAATCGCCGGGATTCAGGTGGAGCGTGATGCCCGAAAGAGCCTTTTTCTCCGTGATCGTTCCCGGATTGAACGTCTTTCTGATATCCTCTATGTGCAGCATTACTCTGCCCCCTTCTTCATCGCGTGGTATTTCGACTGGATGAGAGGCAGCGAGAGTGCGATCGCCACGAGAATTGCCGTAAAGAGCTTGAGGTCATTGGGCGGCATGCCGAGCTGCAGCACGATTGCAATGACGGCACGGTAGACAACCGAGCCGAGCACGACGGAGATCAGCCAATTCTTGAAGCTGCGCGTGCCGAACAGCACCTCACCGATGATGACGGAGGCAAGACCGATAACGATCGTGCCCGTGCCCATGCCAACATCCGCAAAGCCGTTGCTCTGTGCGACGAGCGCGCCGCAGATCGCGACCATGCCGTTTGAGAGCAGGAGTCCGAGCACGATCATCACGTCCGTATTCACGCCGTTCGCGCGAATCATGTGAGGATTCGCGCCCGTCGCACGGATCGCCATGCCCAGCTCCGTGCCAAAGAACCAATACGTGAGGAGAATCGCAAGCACGATCACGACCGCACCGATGAGCAGGATGTTCGTCGCCGCATCCAGTCCCCAGATATTCCACTCGGTAAACAGGGTCTCCTGCTGCAGGAGCGGCAGATTCGCCTTGCCCATGACGCGCAGATTGATGGAGTACAGTCCGATCATCGTCAGAATACCCGCCAGCAGGGCGGGAATCTTGAGTTTCGTGCAGAAAAATCCCGTAATGACGCCCGAGACGCAGCCCGCCGCACAGGCGGCAAGAATCGCCGTCAGCGGCGTGTAGCCTGCCACGAGCATGGAGGCGGCGACAGCAGCCCCCAGAGGAAAGCTGCCCTCAACCGTCAGATCGGCAATATCCAAAACACGATAAGTCAGATAGACGCCGAGCGCATAGAGTCCCCAGAGGACACCCTGCGCCGCCGTCGCAATGACGAGATCCATAACGTCACTCCCTATTTGTCCGAAAAAAAGCGGACACGCTGCGTGCCCGCTCCGCTGTGTTCACTCCTACTTACGGCACAATCGTCGCGCCGTTCAGTACATCGGCAGGAATCGTCAGACCGATTTTCTCCGCATTCTTCTTGTTGATAATCACCTTGAGGTCACGCGCCGTCTCAATCTTCATATCCGACGGCTTTTTCTTGCCCTCGATGATATCCGCCGCCATGTCGCCCGTCTGAACCCCAAGCTTGTAGTAGTCAACACCCTTTGTCGCAAGAGCACCTGCTGTGACGCCGCCCTCAAAGGCGCAGATCACGCCTTTGTCCGCCGCATCCGTGATGCTTGTAAGCGTCGGCATCGCCGATGCGATCACATTGTCCGTCGGCTCATAGAAGACGTCTACTTCGCCCACCATGCTCTGTGCCGCCTGTTGGATATCGTTGACCGTCGAGATCGTCGCCGTACGCACCGTGAGTCCCTTCGACTCCGCATACTCCTTCATTGCCTTGACCTGGATCTCCGAGTTGATCTCACTCGATGTGTAGATCGTTCCGATCGTCTTCGCGTTCGGATAGAGCTTCATGAGCAGGTCAATCTGATCGGCGATCGGACTCATGTCGCTCGTGCCCGTGACATTGCCACCCGGTGCATCGTTCGACTTTACAACCTTCGCGCTCACATAGTCCGTGACCGCCGTGCCGACGATGGGAATATCCTTCGTCGCATTCGCCGCCGACTGCACTGCCGGAGTTGCAATCGCACAGATGAGATCCACCTTGTCGCTGATAAAGCGCTGCACAATGTTCTGGAGGTTCGACTGATCCGCCTGTGCGTTCTGGCGGTCGATCGTGAGGTTCTTGCCCTCCTCGTAGCCACGCGCCTTAAGTCCATCTACAAAGCCGCGATTCGCATCGTCGAGTGCACTGTGCTCCACGAGCTGAACAATCCCGACCTTGTACGTCTTCTCGCCCTTCTCTGCCTGCTGCCCGCATCCTGCCAACGCCAGAATCCCGAGGGCGGCGATGCCAAGCGCAGCACATTTTGCGAGTTTTGTTATCTGCATCGAATCCCCACCTTTTCTATGTCTGTATTAGTCCACCAGGGTTGCATCCTTGAGCACATCCTCCGGAATCGTCAGACCCAGCTTCGCCGCATTGCCTTTGCTGATGACGAGCGTCAAGTCGCGCGCCGTCTCGATCGGCATGTCTGCCGGCTTTTTCTTGCCCTCAAGGATATCCGCCGCCATGTCTCCCGTCTGAACGCCGAGTTTGTAGTAGTCGATGCCGTAGGTCGCAAGGCAGCCGCCCGTCACCATGAACGGCTCGGCGCAGATCACCGCCTTCCCCGCTGCATCCGTCACGCCCACGAGCGTCGGAATCGAGGAGGAGATGACATTGTCTGTCGGCTCATAGAACACATCCACCTCGCCGACGAGGCTCTGCGCCGCCTGCGGGATGTCGTTGACCGTCGAGACCGTTGCCGCACGCACCTTCAGCCCCTTCGACTCAGCGTACTCCGTCATCGCCTTGATCTGAATCTCGGAGTTGACCTCACTGGATGAGTAGATCGTGCCGATCGTCTTTGCATTCGGATAGAGCTTGATGAGAAGGTCGACCTGCTCCTTGATCGGATTGAGGTCGCTCGTGCCTGTGATGTTGCTACCCGGCTTCTCGTTCGTCTGCGCGAGCTTCGCGCTCACATAGTCCGTAATCGCCGTGCCGACAACGGGAATGTCCTTCGTAGCGTTTGCCACCGACTGTGCCGCCGGGGTCGCAATCGCGCAGATGAGATCCACCTTGTCGCTGACGAAGCGCTGTGCGATGTTCTGCAGGTTCGACTGATCCGCCTGTGCATTCTGGCGGTCGATCGTGAGGTTCTTGCCCTCCTCATAGCCGCGCGCCTTGAGTCCATCCACGAACCCACGATTCGCCGCATCGAGAGCATTGTGCTCGACCAGCTGGACAATGCCGATCTTATACGACTTCTCACCGCTTGCCTTCTGATCGCCGCCGCAGCCCGCCATCATGCCGAGCCCAAGCACTGCGATGCCAAGAGCGAGGCCTTTCATAGCCGTTGTCATCCGCATCGAAATCCCACCTTTACTATCATTTCAAATTTGCAAGATTCATTTATTATACATGGACACGCATAAAAAAGCTAGTATTCATACAATGAAAAATGCGAAAGGACTGCTCTGAGAAGCGAAAACTTCCCAAAGCAGTCCCCAGTTTATGACGTTTGTCCTTCCTTCAGGACATCCTCGAGCGTGTGCCATGCAAGCACCGCGCATTTCACGCGCGCGGGCATATTCGAGATGTTCTTGAGCGCCACCGCCTCATCGAGCTCCTCGAGCACGGCATCGTCCGTCACCTCGCGCTTGATCATCGCGGTGAAGAGCTGCACAAGCCGGTGCGCCTCCTTGACCGTCTTGCCGCGCATGAGGTCGATCATGATGTCCGTACTCGCCTGCGAGATCGCGCAGCCAACGCCCGTAAAGGCGCCGTCTTTGATGACACCGTCCGCGATCTCGAGCTCGAGTGTGATCTCATCGCCGCAGCTCGGATTGTGCCCGCGCTCGCGCACGGTCGCCGACTCGAGCGCCCCCTTATTCTCGGGCGCGCGGCTGTGCTCGCCGATGACCTCCGTATAGAGATCGCCGAGCGCCGTTCCCTCAGTCGCCATAGCCGAGCACCCCCCGCACCTTTTTCAGCGCATCGATGAATTGATCTACATCCTCATGCGTATTGTAGAGATAGAAGCTCGCGCGACAGGTCGCATTCTGCCCGAGATAGCGCATGAGCGGCTGCGCGCAGTGATGCCCTGCACGGATCGCAACGCCGTAGCTGTCGAGAATCGACGCCACGTCATGCGGGTGAATGTCCTTCACGTTGAACGTGATGATCCCCGTCTTATTGTCGCGCTTACTGTCGCAGCCGTAGAGCTCCACAAAGGGCAGTTCCCGCAGCTTCGGCAGCGCATAGGAAATGAGGTCGCGCTCGATCGCCTCAATGCGGTCAAATCCCACCTTCTCGAGGTAGTCAATCGCCGCAATCAGCCCCGAGGCGCCGCTGACATTCTGTGTCCCCGCCTCGAACTTCGCGGGCAGCTCCGCATAGGTCGTCTCCTGCTCGCCGACGTACTCGATCATATCCCCGCCGAAGAGGAACGGCGGCATCGCGTCAAGGATATCGTACTTACCATAGAGCACGCCGATCCCCATTGGAGAGAGCATCTTATGCCCCGAGAATGCGAAGAAGTCCGCATCCATCGCCTGCACGTCCACCGCGATATGCGGCACACTCTGCGAGCCGTCCACGATGATGACAGCCCCGACCGCATGAGCGCGGTCGGCAATCGCCCGCACATCGTTCACGAGTCCGAGCACATTCGAGACGTGCGTCACAGCGACAATCTTCGTCTTTTCCGTGATCTTGGAGGCAATATCCGCCGCCGAGAGATTCCCGTCCTCCTCGAGGTAGATGTACTTCAGCACCGCGCCACGCGCCTTGGCAACAAACTGCCACGGCACGATATTGCTGTGATGCTCCGAGATCGTGATGACAATCTCATCGCCCTCGCGGATATTCGCGCGCCCGTAGCTGTACGCGACGAGGTTCAGCGCCTCCGTCGCATTCTTTGTAAAGATGATCTCCTCCGGCCGTGCCGCCCCGATGAAATGCTGCGTACGTACGCGCGCCGTCTCGTAGATATCCGTCGCCTTCACCGAGAGCTCATATGCCCCACGGTGCGGATTCGCGTTGCAGTAGGTGCAGTAGTCGGCGACCGCCTTGATGACCGCCTCCGGCTTCTGCGTCGTCGCACCGTTGTCGAGATAGACAATGGGACGACCGTTCATCTTCGTCTGCAGGATCGGGAAATCCTGCAAATATTCGTTATTCCTGCGCTCCACCCAAAAGTCTCCTCTCAAGGTAGCTGCCGATCTCCGCGCGCAGCTCATCACTCTCGATGCGCGCCAGCACCGGCTCAAAGGATGCCTCGACGATCAGCTGCTGTGCCGCACGATCGTCAAGCCCCCTGCTCATCAGATAGAAGAGCTTCTCCTCATCCATCCGCCCGATGCTCACCGCATGGTGTCCGTCCACATCACCCTCGTGCGAGAGCATGAGAGGCACGCTGCGGTTGCGCGCGTGGGGCGAGAGGATCATGACCTCCTCGTCCTCCTTGCCGACCGAGCCGCGCGCGCCCTGCACAAAGTCGAGCGTGCCGCGGAACGTCTTGACACTGCGACCCAGGAGCGCACCGCGCACCTGCATATTTGCATCCGTACGCCGCCCCTCCTGCCGTATCACGTAGTTGAGGTCGATCTTGCGTGCATCGTCGCCGAAGTAAAGCCCCCAGACATCCGCACGCGCCTCATCGCCCGCGAGCGTCACGCGCAGCTCCGACGCCGTATGCGCCGCACCCGCCTCGACCAGCGTGCAGGAGAACAGTCCCCCGCGCGCCACATTTGCATGAATGCGGCTCGCCGCAGGTGCGTCCGTCGGTGCGAACTGGATATACGTGAGCGAGGCTTCCGCCCCCTCCGCAACATCCACATAGATCTCCTGCGCGCCGTTTTCGCGCAGCTCCACAACATGCTGCACACGCTCCCCTGCCGCCGCAGAGAGCCGAATCTCATCTCTTGTATCCGCAAGCCCTGCCGGCACAGGGAGATCATTGACCCCCAGCCAGCGCCATGTCGGCATGGGGATACGGCTGAATACGTCCTGCATTGCCATCACCCCATTGTTCCTTCCAACTCGATATTGACCAAATTATTCATCTCCACCGCATACTCGAGCGGCAGTTCCTTTGCAATCGGCTCGACAAAGCCGCGCACAATCATCGCGCGCGCCTCCTCCTCGTCGATGCCGCGGCTCATCAGATAGAAGATCGCCTCGTCGCTGATGCGGCCAATCTTCGCCTCGTGCCCGATATCCACCGCGTCACACGCGACATCCATCACGGGCAACGTATCGCTGCGGGACTCCGAGTCCAGCATCAGCGACTCACAGTTCACCGAGCATTTCGCACCGACCGCGCGCGGTGTCACCTTAACCCCGCTGCGGTAGATTGCAACGCCGCCCGACTTCGAGATTGAGCGCGTGCTGATATTCGCCGACGTATTCGGCGCATCGAAGATCACCGTCGCGCCCGTGTCCAGCTCCTGCCCCTTCGAGGCGAACGTAATGCCCGTAAACTCGCAGGTCGCATTCTCCCCGTGGAGAATGCTCGTCGGGTAGAGCATGGACACATGTGAGCCGAACGAGCCAGAGACCCATTCCACCGCGCCGTCCTTCTCCACCTTCACGCGCTTCGTATTGAGATTCATCATATTGCGCGACCAGTTCTCGATCGTCGAGTAGCGCAGACGCGCCCCCTCCTTGACGAACAGTTCGACGCAGCCCGCATGGAGATTCGTCACATTGTACTTCGGCGCGGAGCATCCCTCGATGAAATGCAGGCTCGCGCCCTTCTCCACAATGATGAGCGTGTGCTCGAACTGCCCTGCGCCCGCCGCATTGAGACGGAAATAGGACTGAAGCGGAATGTCCACCTTCACGCCCTCGGGCACATAGACGAACGAGCCGCCGGACCAGACCGCACCGTGCAGTGCGGCAAATTTATGCGCCTTGGGCGGCACGAGCGTCATGAAATACTGCTGAACGATATCGCCGTACTCCTGCAAGGCCGTCTCCATATCCGTGTAGACAACGCCCTGCTCCACGAGCGACTCCTGAATTGAGTGATAGACCACCTCGGAATCATACTGTGCGCCGACCCCCGCAAGCGACGTTTTCTCCGCCTCGGGGATGCCCAGACGGTCAAACGTGTCCTTGATGTCCTCGGGCACCTCGTTCCAGTCCCCGACCATCTTCGCATCGGGACGCACATACGTGACAATTTCGTCCATATTGAGCGGGGAGAGATCGGGTCCCCATGCGGGCATGGGCGTCGCGTGGTAGACCTCGAGCGACTTCAGGCGGAAGTCCAGCATCCACTGCGGATCATTCTTGCGCGCCGAGATGTCGCGGATGATCTCCTCGGTCAGTCCAGACTGCGACTTATATGCCGAGCGATCCTCATTCGTAATATCGTAGATCGTCCGCTCGATGTCGGCGACCTGCGTTTTTTTCTTTGGTACGAAATCCTCCATGTGGCTCACCCCACTTTGCCCTGATCCGCGAGGATGCCGCCGAATCCCTGCTCGTTGATCTGCTGTACGAGCTCTGCGCCTCCGTCGCGCACGATCTTGCCCTGCGCGAGCACATGGACATAGTCCACCTTCAGCTTATCGAGGATCTTCGCGTTGTGCGTGATGATGAGACAGGAGTTGTCCGCCGTGTGGAACTTCGCCACGCCCTCGGAAACGATCTGCACCGCATCCACATCGAGCCCGGAGTCCGTCTCATCGAGCAGCGCGAGCTTCGGCTGGAGCATCAGCAGCTGCAAGACCTCGCTGCGCTTCTTCTCACCGCCCGAGAAGCCGACATTCAGATAGCGCTGTGCATAGCTCGGGTCGATCTTCAGCTCCGCCATCATCGCGTTCAGCTCCTTGCGGAACGGCATGAGCTTCACGCGCTCGCCCGTAATCATCTGACGCGCCGTGCGGATCATATTCTCCACCGTGATCCCCGGAATCTCCTCCGGCGTCTGGAACGCGAGGAAAAGACCGCGCCGCGCACGCTCGAACGCGCGCATCTCAGCGATATCCTCTCCCTCGAGGACGAGACTGCCGCCCGTCATCTCATACTTCGGATGGCCCATGATGACATTCATCAGCGTGGACTTGCCGGAGCCGTTCGGTCCCAAAATGACATGCACCTCACCCTTGCGGATCGTGAGGTCGACCCCCTTGAGGATCTCCTTGCCCTCCACGCCCGCATGAAGATCCTTTATCTGCAGCAATACATCTGCCATAGTAAACTCTCCTTAAAATATGCTTAGTTTAATCCTTACAAAAATACTCGGGATTGACGTTTTCATCATTGTAGGTGCTTTCATATAAAAAGTCAATAACCTAAGACACGATCTATAAACAAAACAAATAATTGAGACTGTTTTTCATAGAAAAAGGGATATTGTAGGATAAACAAAAGCCTCCCCCGTCGCAACGGGGGAGGGGAACCATGCGCAGCATGGTGGAAGGGGCGCCTCTAACTCACATTCCTCTCCACCTCGACAGCACATAACTCTCAATTCAACTCCCTAAAATGCTTCTTGAGTATCTGCCTCCCGATATAGATCCCAATCACGCCCCCAAGAAAGGCAATCCCCATGCCCGCCGCGAGGAAGACACCCGTGCTGTGCTCGACGAACTTCTGAATCCGCTCCATATCCATGCCCGCCTCCTGCCAGCGAACCATCTCCTGGTCGAGGAAGAAGAGGAGCGGGATTGCGCCGCCGAAGACGTACGCCGCCTGAATCAGCCCGTAGCCCGCCGCGAGCACGGGAATTCGATAGCTGAGGCGCGAAGCGATCAGATCGATGATGAGCGCCACCGCTGTCACCGAGCCGACAAACGGCACATACATCATCCCCGAGAATCCGGCAAAGAGCGCCGTGCTGATCGCCGCAAACAGCGTGATCGCACCGAACTTCGGAATCTTCTTCACCACGAACAGAAATACCGTACCGAGCAGCACGCCGATCAGCGCGGGGCTGAGTGCATGCATCGCTGGCGAGAGCAGCACGGTGAGTGCACCGATGCCTAACACGAGCACACCGTACAGTGCCGAGAGTATACCGATCAGGACAAAGTCGCTGATTTTCCAGGAATTCATAGAGCACCTCCAGTTTTATCCAATCCGCTCACGGAAGAGCCGCTCCAGTGCGGCTGCGTCCCGCAGTGCAAAATCTTCTGCAATCCGCCCATCCTCGAGGAGAATGACGCGATTGCACGAGTTCATGATGAACTCATAGTCATGCGTAATGATGATGGCGGCATTCTCCGCCCCCGTAAATTCATCAATGAGCGTGCAGACCGTGCGCATATTGGCATAGTCCAGACCACTCGTCGGCTCATCGAAAATGCCGATGCGCTTCCTCAGGAGACAGGCGGCAGCAATCACGAGCCGCTGCTTCTGCCCCATCGACAGCCGCATCGGATGCTCATCGATCAGCGGCAGCAGGCGGAACTGCTCAAGCACCGTACGAATGCGCGCATCGATGTCCTCCGCCTCCTCATTGCCGAGCAGGAGATCATGATAGAGGCTCGAACCGAAGATCTGAAAATCCACATTCTGCATCACATAGCTGACCGCCGTATAGCGTCTGCGTGCGGCAAGGGTCTGCCCGCTGACACAGAGACGACCGCCGCGCTCCCGCAGCAGCCCGCAGATGATTTTCGCGAGCGTACTCTTGCCGCAGCCGTTATGTCCGAGGAGAGCGATACGGTCACCCGCGCGTACGGAGAGCGAGACATCGCGCAGAACATCCTGCCCGCGCACATAGCCAAACGAAATATGTTCGAGTGACAGCAGCTCTGCACCGCCCACCGCAGGAGCAGCTTCCTCACACGCCGCACGCGTATGAAAAAGATCGAAGCCGCGTATGCCGAACGCGTTCAGTGCCTTGTTGTCAAGCATGTCCATCTCCGCACCGCGATAGCGGCGCACAATCGTCCCATGCTCCATTATGATGAGTTGGTCGCACACGCCGTGCAGATAGTAGAGACGGTGCTCTGCCACCACAATCGTATAGCCGCGCGCCTTCAGCTCCTCAATCGTACGGCGGAGAAGTGCGATCGACGGATAGTCCAGATTTGCCGACGGCTCGTCCAGCAGCAGAATCTTGCACTCCAGCATCAGTGCCGAGGCAATCGCAATCTTCTGCTTCTCCCCGCCCGACAGCTCCGAGAACTTCCGTCCAAGAAAACGCTCAAGCGAAAGTGTCTCCACGACAGAGCGCAGCCGCCGCTCGATCTCATCGCGCGGCACACCGAAGTTTTCACAGCCAAACACGAGGTCGGACAGCACATCGAGCGTAAAGAACTGATTATCGGGATTCTGGAACACCGTCGCCGCAATCCGCGAAACATCTCCAATGCGGAGGCTCTGCACATCCTGTCCAGCGAGGAGAACCTTCCCCTCCGCTATGCCCTCGTAAAAGCCGGGACAGAGACCATTGATGCGGCGCAGGAGCGTTGACTTCCCGCAGCCGCTCTCTCCCGCGATCACAATCACCTCGCCCGCCCCTGCCGTGCAGGAGTTCCCGCCAATGCTCCGCTGCGCCCTGTCCTGATATTGAAAGCCTACATTCTGTAACTCAATCATAGCGCACATCCTCAAACAACGGTAAGACAGAGCGCAAAGGCAAGCGGCGCAAGGAAGATCATCGCCCAATCCTTGCCGCCCATGCGGACATCGAAATACGACGTACGCGTCCCGCTGTATTCATAGCCCTTGACGAGCGCCGCTCCCGAGAACTCCTCCGTGATCTTCTCACTGCGGAACAGCATCGGTACAACAAAATACTCGATTGCCTTCATCGGATGACGCATGACATAGCCGAGCGACACAGGAATCCCCTTGAGACGCATTGCGTCCACAATCACGCGAAAATCGTCCTTCATCGCCGGCAGATAGCGGATCATCACCACAATGCTGAGAATGATGCCCCGATGGAGATGCAGACGCGAGAGTGCCGTCGTGATCTCCGCGATATTCGTGCTCTTCTTGTGCGCGATGCCGAGCACGACGAACGGATAGATGCGCAGCGCGATAAAGGCAATCAGCTGTGGCACGAGAATCGCCCCACGCGGCAGATCCGTGCCGCGCAGCAGCTCCGCCCCATATTGGAGCACAAGCAGTGCGAGAAAGCCGAGGATAAACTTCACCGTCTGCGCCGCACTTCCAACCGTCGCAAAGACAAGAAGCGAGAGTACAAAGGACAGAATCAGCACCTCCTGCCGCCCCGAGAAAATCAGAACGCACATGAGCAGCAGATTCAGATATAACATCGTCCGAAAATCGAACGGCTTTGATGATGTGGTCAGTATGGTCACCCCTTCTGTTTGGTGAATAATAAAACAAGGTCGTTCAGAAACGACCCCATTTTATCAGTATTTTCTTCCAAACGCAACAGCTTAGAACCGGTACGTCACCTGCATACGCGCATAGTCGCCGAGGCGGAATCGCTCCGGCCCATAGAGCGTATCACGCGCATTGATGCCCTTCGCACCGAACGTGTAGAACGCCTCGACCATGAGATTCTGCACGGGGACATAGCCCGCACCGATGGTAAAGCTCTTGATGCCGTCGAGGTAGCGGTCAGGCAGAGACTCCGTCCCGTTGCCGCCGAAGAACGAACCGTGCTCGAAACGCTTGTAGTCGATGAAGGCGTTCCAGCTGCCCGCGACATCCATATCCGCCTGCCCGACATCGAGGCGTATCACCCAGAACGTCGGCGTATTTCCACGCTCACGCCCCTTGATATCAAATGTCGACGTGCCCGCCTTATGCTCATAGCGCGTGTGCCCGTTCATATAGCGTCCGAAGTCCGTGAAGTTCGCACCGTAGTCAAAGGAGAGCGCAGCATTCTTCGTCAGTCGGTACCGTGCACCGACACCGACGACATTCGCAAGCGTGTCGAACGTATCGACATCGTTCCCCGTGCCGTTCGCCGCGCGGAAGGTATGCGAATTCCCGCCAAGCGAGCGCAGATAGAACGCCGCAACGCCGAGGTTTGGCGTAACCTCATGACGCACCTGCATATATGCCGCCTGCTTGATCGCAGGGATGCGGTCGCACTCGAGGACTGTGCCTGTCGTCTTGATGATCTTGCCAACCACATTGCCAAGCCCGACACGCGGCAGATCGGTGCCATCTTCGACTGCTTCCTCCAATGTGTACCGAACTGCCTGCCAATACATATCGACAAGATTGGTAACACTGGGATTTGCCTTCCCCGCTTCTCCCAGATAATCAGGATCATCAATTCCTGTGTAGTCGTCAGGCAAAGCGTTGATCCAGTTCTCAAGAGCAGTATACCAGTTTTGCCGGAACTGGTCGGGAGTTGTTACTGGATCGTAAAAACGATCATCTACCTCAAATTCATAAATCTTACGTATTTGCTTGTTCAAAGTTCCTCGAAGCTGATTCGTAGCAACACCGTCCTCCGTACCGTACTGCTCAACCTCTTTCTGAAACCACGCTTGCAGATATGCCTTATAGGTCGGATAATCCAGTGCTGCAGTGTCAAATGAGCTGGTTTCAATCTGTGGCTGATACGCCGTATCATCATTTACTCCTGCATCTCTATCATAGCGTGTAAGAGGAACCCAAGTTGTTGTTCTTTGCACCAATCCGTTGATATGACTGTCACTTTTCATTTGCACATTGGGATACGCCTGCTTCACAATGTTGAACATACGCTTTACAATGGCTTGCTGCTCTGCCTGTGTCGTCGCATTTTGCATCTGTTCATAGAAGCTGAGTGGGTTCGTCGAATCCATTCCAGGCGTCTTAATAAACTCATCCACGGTCGGCGCACGATAGAACGTCTCTGTCACTGCATGGGTATACGCTGAGTCCGCGATGCCCGTCGAACGGCGGAAGTCGCCGTAGCCGAGACGCACCTGCGTCCGCTTTCCTGTCCAGACGGCACGTCCACCGTCGTACTCCTTGCCGAAGTAGTAGCCCGTGATGCCGAGGGGCTCGGTCAGCCGCCCGAGGGAGAAATCCCACTCCTTCGCATGGCGCGTTACATCTGCCGTGTCGAGCCGTGCATGGTTCAGCCCCTTCGACTGTGCCGCATCCGTCTCTGTATCGACACCCGCCGTGCTCGCGAGACTGCCGAGGACGGTAATGTTCGTATTCTCGTCTAGCCTTGCATCCACACCCGCGCGCAGACGCTGCTCGAATCCGTGCCCCGCCTTCTCAAGGTAGTTCTTATACGCACTGCCGATGGTTGAGGTTGGCGTAGTGCGTGCATTTGCCGGTTTCTCCTTGCCCGTGAAGGAGTTCCACCGCCAGCGGTAGTCGCCAATCACACGCGTGCCAATTTCCTTCTCCATGTCGAACGGCGGGATGATAAAGCGCGCCTTCTTTTCCAATAGGGCGTTATTCGCCTCCGTACGCGCCGCACGCTCCTCCGCGCTCATTGGCACGGTATCCGCATCGGGACCGAATTTCAGATTGACCCCGAGACGATACATCCGCTCTTGGAATGCACGGTCGTCGTCGCGGTGGTTCAGGATGTTATCTACACCGATATAGGCACTTGAGTCCTTACCGAGATCCTTTTGCAGGATGAAATTCCAGATACCGAACGACTTCTTCTCGTAGGTCTGCGTGCCGCCCACATGGAAGTTCATCTGCCATTTATTGTCCACATCATCGATATAGTTCCCGTTGTTCGCGATGCTGTTGCTGTCGAGCATATTGAGGTAGTAGTTCCCCCAGAGCGTTGCGCGCCAGCCCGCATTCTCATAGGTGATGCCGAGGTCGATCTTGTGCTGCGGACGGTCAAGCAGACGGTCGGGCATCGTCGGGTCGCTCTTGTTGATGGCATGAAGATAGGTATAGCCGAGCTTCGTTGACCAGTGGCGGTCAAAGCGGTGGTTGTACTCCGCCTCGAGTCCCGTGATCTCCGCCCGTCCGATGTTCTTAAAGCTGTAGATCATATCGGGAGGGAAGAACAATCGAGTACCATCTGACTTCAACTCGGGATGAAAATCCATCAGATAGCCTGTGAAGTACGTCGTCATATAGTTCCGAATACGGTTGTGGAAGGCATCGATGCGGAAGCTGTCCTTGCCTCCCTTGCTCTCGCCCTCAAGCCCGATATCAAAGTTCACAGACTTCTCGGGCTTTAGTTCAGGATTACCGACCCAGTAGCGACCGAGACGTGCGCGATACTCTCCGACCGGCGCGCCCGCATACATCTCCCAGTTGTAGTACAGCTCACCCATGCCCGGCTCGGTATAGCCCGTGCCGAGATTCGCCTTGAACCGACGGTTCGTCTTCCCACCAATGTTGTGCGTCATGCCGATGTTAAAGGTCATATGCGTGCCGAATAGATTGCTGTTGTCCACGCGCAGAATCGGCGAGAGAAGCGTGCGATCGTTCACCTGCCATGTATCCTGCACAAAGATATACTGCTTCTTGATCTCCGCCGTGCCGATCGTCTGCCGGTTTTGTCTTGCATAGTATTCGTCCTTGAAGGCTTTTCCTCGCCAGTTCATTGTATGACCCGTTCCTGTACGGACCGCCTCCGGATTGTAATACATATAAACCGCCATTTCCGGACTAAGTATCATGCCTGATAAATAACTGTTTGCCGGATCGGCTCTCAACGCGTTGCCGAACGCCGCGCGCCGCGCTGCAACATCCGCAGGCGTGTCCGGATGTTGATAGCCATACTTCAAAAATTCCTCGTACGTAAACTGCGGCACTAAATTCTTGCCGTTCGTGTCCTTGTGTCCATACCATTCATACTCGTTATCGTATTTCGGCACGCCCGCATCATTGCGCATCATCGTGTAATCATGAATGCGTGACGTGGGCAGATCACGCCCTACATAGAGATTCTTGTCATAGTCCCACGGGTCGATGGCGCGCGTATACGTGTTCGGCGCATTCTTGAGACGGCTGCCCTCGCCCTTTTCCTGTATGAAGCCCACGCCGTAGGAAAGAAGGTGGTTGTCATTGATTTGCGTATTTGCCGATGCCTTCAGGCTCAACTGGCGATGCTCGAGATTGTCCACATAGTCGAGAATATTCGTCCCCATATAGGTACGATTCGCAACATAGGAGGTGAGCGTAATATCGTCCTCGTGCATCTTTGCATAGTCGAGGGAGACGTTCCAGTCCGACGCACCGCCGCGCCCCTCGTATGAAAGGCGGTAATTGTCGCGGTCTACGTCGCGCTTGAAATGCTGCTGCGGCTCGAAGAACGAGTTCGAGCGCTTCACATAACGGTTCATCTCCTCGCTGACGCGGTCAAGGCTGAACGACAGACTATGATTCTTCGTGATATCATAGGCTGCGGTCATACCAATGTTCTTGATGTCGCCATAGTAGCGCAGAGAGTTACGGACGAGCGATTCGTCCGAGAGCATCGAGTCCCGCACTCCGTAAACGGGCAGAATGTCACGCCTGCCGCCGTACGCCGCAATGCGAAACTTGCCCTGCTGCCCCGAGTCCGTACGCAGGAAGAAATTCGCGTACGGAAATACATCGCTGTCGCCCTTTGTGCGCCGCCCCTCAAGATTCAGCTGCAATCCCGCTTTCTTCGCAGCGTCCTTCGTGATGACGTTGACAACACCGCCGATGGCATCCGCGCCATACTTCGCACTCGCCGCCCCGCGAATGATCTCGATGCGTGCGACATTCTCCGTCCCAAGGCGCTGCAGTTCATCGCCCGCACCCGAATACTTTGCAAAGTCGCCCAACACAGGCTGACCGTCAATCAAGATGAGCGTATGGCGCGGTTCTGCGCCGCGAATAGAGACCGTTACACGCCCCATCGCGTCGATATTTCGTGTCATACCCGTCTCGTCAAAGATGATGTCCTCGACAGACTTCGCCTGCTTCTTCGCGATGTCCTCCGCCGTGATGATCGTCGTGGACTGCGACTCATACTTCGCCTCTTCCTTTGCTGCGTCCGCCTCTACATGGATATCAGCGGTGGAGACTGCCTCCTGCGTTCCTTCGTTCGCCCAAACCGTACCAGATACTCCCATAACATGAAGCAGTACGGCACATGTCAATGCGGCTCTTGCCCTTGTTTTCATGGAAAACACCTTTCTGTCCCTCGAAATACGAATGATAAAGCAGAATCCGATAGAATGATTCTGTTTATCATTTTAACGTTGATATTATATCATAATTTTTTCATTTTTCTAGTACAATTTGAGAAAAAAATCAATTATCAAATAAATTGAGAAAATAAGTGCCCCTAAAATATATTCTGTCAAACAAGGTACAAGCGCCCCTTTCGTCACGCTGTGCGTGGCACTTCTACGCGTTCCGCGCACAGGCCCCGTTTCGACGGGGGAAGCTAATATGCCGTAATACACAACAAAAAAGACCCGTGAATCATCACGAGTCTTTTCTTTTGCGGCAACTACCTACTCTCCCACGTCGTCTCCAACGAAGTACCCTCGGCCTTTGAACGCTTAACTACTGTGTTCGGAATGGGAACAGGTGGAACCGTTCAGGCATCATCACCGCATACTTGAATGAGTCTTGCTCACTCAAAACTTCACAGAAGAAACATCAAGCAAATTGTTCTTGTTAGGCTTATCTACCTTAGTATGTAGTCAAGCCCTCGACCGATTAGTGCTGGTCAGCTGCACACATTGCTGTGCTTCCACACCCAGCCTATCTACCTTGTCTTCTTCAAGGGGTCTTACTTCCTTATAGGAATGAGATACTTCATCTCGGGACGGGCTTCACGCTTAGATGCTTTCAGCGTTTATCCCTTCCGAACGCAGCTACCCGGCCGTGCCCTTGGCAGGACAACCGGTACACCGTTGGTTCGTCCACTCCGGTCCTCTCGTACTAGGAGCAGCCTCCCTCATGTATCTTGCGCCCGCGATGGATATGGACCGAACTGTCTCACGACGTTCTGAACCCAGCTCACGTACCACTTTAATGGGCGAACAGCCCAACCCTTGGGACCTGCTTCAGCCCCAGGATGTGATGAGCCGACATCGAGGTGCCAAACCTCCCCGTCGAT
>ERZ773087.868-NODE-868-length-21214-cov-10.195425_pt1 | contig 21214 bp, 11 predicted proteins | sample MGYA00511375_ERZ773087 | MGnify/ENA primary metagenome ERZ773087 (study PRJEB29015, sample SAMEA2737995) | human oral metagenome | biome: human oral; feature: human-associated habitat; material: dental | place: China | collected 2063 ...
CTTTGGTGGAAGCAGCACACGCTCCAGCAGTTCGGGCAGCTTCGGCGGTGGCGGAATCGCTGCCGCAGGTGCTCCGGGGCGTGCGCCGCCGCGTCCACCCGCAGGACGTGCGGGACGATCACCCGATCTGCCCGACGCATTGCCGGACGAACGGGGACGGTCAGAACTCTCCGCGCGCGTCTTGGAGGGTGCCTGACGCACAATCACAATGCCGGGTGTCTTCGTGCGCGCACGCAACACGGGTTTCTCCTCGGCTGCGGGTGGCTGCGGAGCCGGCTTCTCAGCAGCTGCTGGAGGGGCACTCTGCTCCGCTGAGGGTTTTTCCGCTGCCGGCGCGGAAGCCGCAGCAGGACGCTTTTCCTTCTCTTTCTTTGCCGGACGCTCGGCAGCCTTCGGAGCGGGGGAGTTGCTCTGCAGGGATTCCTTGCGTACGGGTTTTGCCGTGCGGCCGAGTTCTTCCTTAACCGCCGCACGCTCTTCTTCACCGACTGCGCTGAACATATTCTTTACTTTGTAGTTCTTGCTCTTGAGAATATCAATAATGGTATCTTTGTCCGTCTTGAATTCCTTTGCCAAATCGGTGATTCTGTATTTCGATTCTGACATCAATCCACCCCCGTCGGTATATCCTGCAAATAGGCGCTGAGCCTGTCCGCAAATCCTCTATCTATCAGCACAGCAACCGCACGGTACTCCTTGCCGAGACAGTGCCCGAGCTGCTGCATAGTCAGTAATTCCGCCGACGGTACATTCATCTGCGCCGCCATGCGGGAAAATTTCGCCTTGGTCTCCTCCGAAGCATCAACCGCGAGCAGAAGGTATGTACCCTGCTTGCGCTTCAGTGCCTCTTCCACAACGAACGCACCGGATAGGATGCGCCGTGCGCGTGCCGCCATGCTGAGGAGGTTCATCGCGCGCTGCTCTATCCCTGCGTTCATGTCCCATCCTCCTCGTGCTGCACAATCTCCTCGAGTGCGTCATAGACGGCGGGGGCAACCCGCCCCTTGAACGACCACGAGAGACCGTTCTGTCTGCGCGCCTTGCGAAGGCACTCGGACGAGGGACAGATGTACGCGCCGCGCCCGGGGCTCTTGCCCGTCGGGTCAAGCGCGACCGTCCCGTCAGGACTCTTTACAATGCGCAGGAGTTCACGCTTCGGATGCAGTGTACGGCAGCCGACGCACAGCCGCTCGGGCTGTCTCGCCTCTGCCATTATGCCTCCTCTTCGGCGGGCTCCTCCACAGCGGTATCTTCCGCCGCTTCCTCCGCCATCAGCTCCGCTGCCTGTGACTCGCTCTTGATGTCGATCTTCCAGCCCGTCAGCTTTGCCGCGAGGCGAGCGTTCTGCCCCTCTTTGCCGATGGCAAGCGAGAGCTGGTAGTCCGGAACGATCACACGTGAGACCTTCTCTGCCTCATTTACGGCGACCGAGATCACCTTGGCAGGGTTCAGCGAGTTTGCAATGTAGGTCGCGGGGTCGTCACTCCATTTCACAATGTCGATCTTCTCCCCCGCAAGTTCGTCGACCACTGCCTGTACGCGCATGTAGTGCGGACCGACACAGGCACCGATCGGGTCGACGCGCTCTTCGGACGAGTAGACGGCAACCTTCGAGCGGCTGCCCGCCTCGCGCGCAATCGACTTGATCTCGACCACACCCTCCTGCATCTCCGGTACCTGCAGCTCGAAGAGCTTCTTGAGGAGTCCCGGATGCGTGCGAGAGAGCATGATCTGCGGACCGCGCGCCGTACTCTTCACCTCGATGATATAGGCGCGCAGCGTGTCGCCGTAGTTGTATTCCTCCGTCGGCAGCTGCTCCGTCGCCATGAGCAGAGCCTCTGCACGCCCGATGTCGACGAACACGTTGCGCCCCTCGACGCGCTGCACAATGCCCGTGACAATATCCGCTGAGCGATCCTTGTACTCATCATAGACATTGCTGCGCTCCGCCTCACGTAGACGCTGCATGACGACCTGCTTCGCCGTCTGCGCCGCAATTCGTCCGAAGTTCGCAGGGGTCATCTCGATCTCGACCACATCATCGACTTTGTAGTCCGGATTGATAGCACGCGCTTGCGCAAGGGAGATTTGCGTGATGTCGCTCTCAACTGTCTCGACAACCGTCTTGCGGGCAAAGACGTGAAATGCGCCCGTCTCACGCGACAGAGAAATGCGAACGTCTTGATCTGAGCAGCTGAAATTGCGCTTATATGCCGAGATCAGCGCCGCCTCAATGGTCTGGAAGAGCCTTTCCTCATCGATGCCCTTCTCGTACGCAAGCTCCTGCAAGGTCTGCAGGAATTCTTTTCCGCCGTTCGTCTCCTTGGTGCTTTTTCTTGCCAAAACCCAAACCCTCCCTAAAAGTCGATATGCAGACGTATCTGTGAGACCTGCTCCATCGGGATCTGAACCCCGTCATCAAGAGTCAGCATCTTGCCGTCGCAGTCCATGAGTGCACCCGTCCACTGTTTCTTTCCGTCAAAGGGCGCATAGAGCGTCACATCGACCTGCTTGCCGCGTTCGCGCTCGAAATCGCGCGGCTTGCGCAGCACGCGGTCGATCCCCGGCGAGGACACCTCCAAAATATAGGAATCGGGGATGAAGTCCTCGCGGTCGAGAATCGCCTCCAACCGCTCGCTCAGTGCCTGGCAGTCATCGATATCGATTCCGCCCTCCTTGTCGATGTAGACACGCAGATAGTAGTCGCGCTCGCGCACATACTCGACATCGACCAGCTCCAACTCCGGCACAGTGGTCAGGAGACCGCGCACAATCTCCTCAACGCGCTCCTCGATCTTCGCGCTCATGCTCTCCCTCTTCTCATACGCAATGAAAGAGTGGGCTTCCACCCACTCTTTCCAGATCTTAAATGAATTTATTGGAGTATATCACAAGATAGGACTTTTGTAAAGCCCTGTTCCGTGATTTTTCGCACTATCTTCCGTACAGCCGCCGCATCATCCACGACATGATGCGGGCACGTCCGACGAGGCTGACGATTGCGCCGAGCACGAGGACACCGACGATAATCATCGCAATCGCAGGCAGAGCAACAAAGATGAAGAGTGCAAGCAGTGCCCCGAGGCCGAGCGCCCAGAGGAGGCTCGTAAGGAGCGAGGGACGCCGTGACACGCCACCAATGCGGATATAGCGCACGGAGCTGCGCGGAGCACCGCCGTACGCAGAGCTCCACGCCTGTCCCTCTTCCTCGTGCGGCTCTGCGCCGCTCTCGTCCACCGTCACGCCACGATAGGCGGCATTTTCCTCACGGCTCATCGGCCGCACACGCGAATCCTGTTCCATAGGAGCCTCCTCCCTAAAAGTTTGCTTTCCCGTGAACAACGCTGTAGAGCATCGTCACAAACCCCTCCTCCCCGAGGTAACGGGGATCGTAGGTCACACAGCGCAGCGCCGTACGCATGCGCGCAAGCGCAGCACGCACCGTTTTCTGATCCGAACCGAGCACATGATAGAGCTCCGTGATCGGCGAAAGGTCGATATCATTGATCTCCGCAAAAAGGAATATCGTTGCCGTCAGCGTCTCCGCTGTCTGTGCACGCACAAGATCGGACTGCGCGTAGTCCAGAAACAGCTCGCACATAAGCACCTGTGAGTGACGGCTAAAGCCGATCTTGTCCGCAATGATCTGAAGTGCGCCGAGTTCCTCCGCGCACACATGCGGGTCGATCGTGCGGGGAATGGCAGCCGGCAGCAGACGGCGCGGCAGCACATCGAGCTGCGCGAGCGTCGAGAGGACGTGGATCGTATGGCGCACGAGCGCCGCTTCCCGTTCGAGGAAATCGTCCATCGTTGCCTCATGCGCCTGCATGCGGAAGAGCTTGTACTCGCGCTGAATCGTGTCGCCAATCCGCTTCTGCAGACGCTTGCTCGCCGGGATTGCCGTGATGTAATTGAGCATCATCATCCCCTCGTCGCAGATATGCCCGAAGAGAATACTCTTTGAAAGCGAGCCCGGAATATCGGGATGCGGCAGCACGACCTCCTCATCGCGCAGAATATCGCGGCAGACAACGTGATCGTCGTACTCCTCCGTCACGGCGAGTACGGCAAAGCGCGCCGCCAGCAGATCGCCGATGATCTCGCGGTCATCGTAGCTGAGCTTCTTCCACATATGCTCGCTGTAGTGCGCAATCGGCGTCTCATCCGTCGCAATGAGATGATAGTCGAAGAAAAAATAGTCCCAGAACCGCAGCCAGAAGGTTTCCTTTTCCTCCTCGCTCGCGTGTTCGTACTCGTTCATATCGTAGAGGCCGCCCGTGTAGATCGTCGCCGCACGGCCGATGTCGAGCTGATAGGCGGGACACCGGAAATACTCGCCGATGCGGTGCAGGAGATCATTGAGCTGAATGTTCAGCTCCTCCATCTCGATCCGCTCGTCCTCCTCGATATCCTCGATCGTCAGCCCCTCGATCTCCTCCCACATGACACGCTCCGGCAGGCGGAACCGCCCCGTGATGTAGAACATCTCGAGATCGGCATCCAGCTCGCCGATGTCGATGTCATAGTCGCCCGTATCCTCGAGATAGGTCAGAAAGGCGCGCATGCGCGAAAAATAATCCTCTGCGTGTCGCTTGAGCGGACGTCGGTCAATATGCGCATCCGCATAGCGGAAGAAGAGCGCGAGGTAGTCGATGCGGATGAAGAGCCGCGCAAGCGAATCATCGCGCCGCTGAATAACTGTGAGAAAGTCCTCAATGCAGTACCAGTCTGTACAGAGGTCTTCATTGCTCCGCCCACGCCACGCTGCCGCACGAAGATAGCGCTCGACAAGCGTGCGCGCCACAAAGATATTCGCACGCCCATGCGCCAGATAGAAACGCTTGACTAATGCGTAGACATTTTCCATCCAGCCCTCCAAGCCTACACGCTTTTTTCCTAAACAAAACCAATACGGCTTATCCTAACAAATGTACGAAGTAATGTCAATGCGCAAAAGGAGCGGCTGCGGCAAGATGAAGCCGCAGCCGCTCTATTACGCAAACAGATCCTTGAATTTCTCAGTAAAGCTCTTCTGCTCGGGATTGACCGCATCCCCGCTGAGCGCTGCGAACTCCTTGAGGAGTTCCTTCTGCTTTGCGGAGAGTTTCTGCGGCGTTGTGACCTTGACGCGGACGTGCTCATCGCCGCGTCCGGAGCCACGCAGATTCGGTATGCCCTTGCCCTTGACGCGCAGCACCGTGCCCGTCTGGATGCCCGCAGGCACCTTGAGGTCGACTGCGCCGTCGAGGGTCGGCACCTGTACCGTATCGCCGAGCGATGCCTGTACGAAGGTGATCGGAATCTCGATGAGGACATCGTTGCCGCGCCGCTGAAAGAGCTCATGCGGACGGATGAAGATGTATACATAGAGATCGCCGTTCGCCCCACCGCGCACACCTGCCTCGCCGCCGCCCGAGACGCGGACGCGCTGTCCGTCGTCCACGCCGCGCGGGATGTTGACCTTGATCGTCTTAGTGACGCGCTTGCGCCCCGTGCCGTGGCAGTCGCCGCACGGATTCTTGATGATCTTGCCCGTGCCGTGGCACTGGCTGCACGTGCGCGAGGTCATCATGCTGCCGAACATCGTCCGCTGCATAACCTGCTCCTGCCCCGACCCATGACAGGTCGAACAGGTCTCGGCACTCGAGCCCTTCGCCGCGCCCGAACCGCCGCAAGTCGGACAGTTCTCCTCACGCGGGATGGAGAGCTCGACCTCCTTGCCGAACGCCGCCTCCTCGAACGAAATCTCGAGATCGTAGCGCAGGTCTGCGCCGCGCTCGGGACCCTGCCGGCGCGCGCGGCGTCCACCGCCGCCCATGCCGAACATATCGAAGATGTCGTTCATGTCAAAGCCGCCGAATCCGCCGGCACCGCCGAAGGGGTTGCCCCCTCCGGCACCGCCCCCGCGACGCGGGTCGAAGGCATCGTGACCGAACTGGTCATACGCCGCCTTCTTCTGCGGATCCTTCAGCACATCGTACGCCTCGTTGAGCTCCTTGAATTTCTCCTCGGCGGTCTTCGGGTCGTCACGGTTGAGATCGGGATGGTATTTGCGCGCGAGTTTCTTATATGCTTTTTTGATCTCATCATCCGAGGCGCCCTTCTGGACGCCCAGGACTTCGTAGTAATCGCGTTTCTCGCTCACGATACCACCTTACTTCTTATCATCCTTGACTTCGGTGAACTCCGCATCGACAACATTGTCATCCTGCGCGCCGCTCTGTGCGCCCGCATTTGCATCTGTGCCCGGCGCGGCACCTGCGGCACCCGCCGCCTGCTGTGCCTGCTGATAAGCCGCCGCTGAGAGTTCGTAGAGCGGCTGGCGTGCCTCTTCGGTCGCCGCCTTGATCGCCTCGATATCCGAGCCCTTGAGCGCTTCCTTCAGCTTGTCAATCGCGGTCTGCGTCTTGGAGACGAGCGTCTGATCTGCGTTCGCGCCGAGATCCTTGATCGCCTTCTCCGCCTGATAGACGAGGGAGTCGCCCGCATTGCGTGCATCGACGGCTTCCTTCTGCTTCTTGTCCTCGGCAGCGTGCGATTCCGCCTCTTTCACCATGCGCTCGATATCCTCTTTGCTCATGCCGCTGTCGGACTGAATCGTGATCTTCTGCTCTTTGCCCGTGCCAAGATCCTTCGCCGACACGTTGACAATGCCGTTCGCATCGATGTCGAACTTGACCTCGATCTGGGGAACGCCGCGCGGTGCGGGCGGAATATCCGTGAGCTGGAAGCGTCCGAGCGTCTTGTTGCCCGCCGCCATCTCGCGCTCGCCCTGCAGAACGTGAATCTCAACGCCCGGCTGATTGTCCGCCGCCGTCGAGAACACCTGACTCTTCGAGGTTGGGATGGTCGTGTTGCGGTCGATGATCTTCGTGCAGACACCGCCGAGCGTCTCAATACCGAGCGAGAGCGGCGTGACATCGAGGAGCAGCACGTCCTTGACCTCGCCGACGAGCACGCCGCCCTGGATTGCTGCGCCGATGGAGACGCACTCATCCGGGTTGACGCCCTTCGAGGGCTCCTTGCCGAGGATCTTGCGGATCGCATCCTGCACCGCAGGAATACGAGTCGAGCCGCCGACGAGAATGATCTTATCGATCTCGTTGCTCGAGAGCCCCGCATCCTCCATCGCCTTGCGTGTCGGAACCATCGTGCGCTCCACGAGATCCGCCGTCAGCTCATCGAACTTTGCACGCGAGAGCGTGAGGTCGAGATGCTTCGGACCCGAGGCATCCGCCGTGATGAACGGCAGGTTGATATTCGTCTGGCTCATGCTCGAGAGTTCGATCTTCGCCTTTTCCGCCGCCTCGATGAGACGCTGTGCGCTCATCTTGTCCTGTGAGAGGTCGATGCCGTTCTCCTTCTTGAACTCCTCGACCATCCAGTCCATGATCTTCTTGTCGAAGTCGTCGCCACCGAGCACCGTGTCGCCATTCGTCGCCTTGACCTCGAACACGCCCTCGCTGAGCTCGAGAATGGAGACATCGAACGTGCCACCGCCGAGGTCAAAGACGAGCACCGTCTCGTCCTGATCTTTGTCAAGACCGTACGCAAGCGCCGCCGCCGTCGGCTCGTTGATGATGCGCAGCACCTCGAGGCCTGCAATCTTGCCCGCGTCCTTCGTTGCCTGACGCTGGCTGTCGTTGAAGTACGCAGGAACCGTGATGACCGCCTGCGTAACGGTCTCGCCGAGATACGCCTCTGCGTCGCTCTTGAGCTTCTGCAGGATCATTGCCGAGATCTCGGGTGGTGTGTAGTTCTTGCCGTCAATCGCCACATGATAGTTCGGGTCACCCATATGGCGCTTGATCGACGAGATCGTGCGGTCGGGGTTCGAGACCGCCTGATTCTTTGCAAGGCGACCGACAAGGCGTTGCCCGTCCTTCGTAAAGCCCACGACGGACGGCGTGATACGGCTGCCCTCGGGGTTTGTGATAACGACGGGCTCGCCGCCCTCCATCACGGAGACAACAGAGTTCGTCGTTCCAAGATCAATACCAATTACTTTAGCCATTTTATATTCCTCCAAAATCTTATAGATGTTATTTGCTTAGTTACCTGCTACCTGCACCATGGCGGGGCGGATGACCCTGCCCTTGGCCTGATAGCCCTTTTGCAGCACCTGCGTGATCGTGCCGTCCTCCACATCGGGATTCTCGACGCGCATGACCGCCTGATGCACATTCGGATCAAAGGGTGCGCCCTCTGCCTCGATGTTTTCAAGCCCGTGCTTTTCCATCACCTCGCGCAGCTGCGTGAAGATCATCTCCACGCCCTTTTGGAACGCCTCCACATCGGACTGCTCCACCGCCATCGCCCGCTCAAAATTATCGAGGAGCGGCAGGAAATCCGTGAGGATATTCTGCGTGATAACGGCTGCAAGCTCCTCCTTTTCCTTCGCCGTGCGGCGGCGGAAGTTTTCAAAATCCGCCTGAAGACGCAGGATGCGGTCGCTTTTTTCCTGAAGCTGTGCCTCTAGTTCGGACGTCCTATCCTCCTCTGCAGGCACATCCTCCACGGTTACATCCGCAGATTCCGCCTCCGTGTCAGTTACATCCTCCACGGGCTGCTCCTCTGCCGTCATCTCTTCCTTTTCCTGCAAGCCGTTCACCTCTCCTACCATTTCAGCTGATAGATCATCTCTGTTAGATTCGTATTTACATAGTCGAGTATGCGCATCGCCTTCGCGTATTCCATGCGCGTGGGGCCGAGCACCGCAATCGTCCCGAGCAGCCTGCCGTCGACATGATAGGTCGCCGTGATAAAACTGCTGTCCCAGAACGTACTGCTCTTGTTCTCGCGGCCGATCGTGACCTCAAGCCCCTCGCCCGCGTGCGTGTGGAGGATATCCTTCACGAGATCCTCGCGCTCGAGGACAAGCAGCATCGCACGGACGCGCTCGAGATCCTGAAACTCGGGATTTCCGAGCAGCTGTGCTGTGCCGCCGAGGTAGAGGCGATCCTCCGAGCGCCCTTCGAGCGCCCTGTGCATGACCTCCACGGCGGCGACGAAGATGGATTCATCGCCGATCGCATCGCGCACGCGGCGCATATCCGTCTTCGTCACATCGCTGAGTGCCTTGCCCGAGAGCGTCTCATTGACTGCCCCCGCCATCCGCTGAAAATCTGCGAATGTCGCACCGTCGGGAATCTCGACGATGCGGTTCTCGACGAAGCCCGCATCCGTCATGAGAACGGCAATTGCGTGCGTCATGTCGAGCGGCAGAAACTGCAGCATGCGGAACGTCGACTGCGCGGCCTGCGGTGCGAGCACGAGCGAAACATTGTGCGTTACGTCCGCAATCAGGCGCGCCGTCTCCTGAAACACCTCGTCGAGGCGCCGCACGCGCCTGTGGTACCAATCGTGTATCTTCTTTTTCTCGGCATCCGTCACAGGAGCGACGGGCTGCAAACCATCGACGTAGAAGCGGTACCCCTTCGATGAGGGGATGCGCCCGGCGGATGTGTGGGGATGCTCGAGGTAGCCGAGCATCTCGAGATCCGCCATCTCATTGCGAATGGTGGCAGGGCTGATGCCGAGATTGTATTTCCGCGCGAGTGTACGCGATCCGACCGGCTCCGCCGATGCGATATAGTCATCGACGACCGCCCACAGGATTTGACTCTTGCGCGCGTCCAGATCGTCCGACATTCACCCCTCTCCTCTCCTTTCAGTACTTCCTTATCTCTGTTAGCACTCTCTAAAACTGAGTGCTAATCAAAATCTATACTGAATATACACGGGAAAAAGCAAAAAGTCAAGAGCAAAATGACAAAAAGTCAAATATTTTTCATGCGAAAAGCCTCCCTCGATGATACGGGGAAGGCTTTGCATTACGTCATATTAGCTTCCCCCGTCCGAGACGGGGGAGGCTGTCCATTACTCCTCGTCCTGCCCATCCATCACATTGAAGATGTAGACAGCGCGGATCTCTACGGGTGTTACACCGAGATCTTCGATCGCCGTAAGCAGACCCGAGGCGAGCACAGCGCGCTCCGCCTTGCGATCCTTTGCGGTGATGATCGAGAGTGCCGGCTCATCCTGCGGATAGAGCGTTACGATCCCGTTGCCGAACGTCACTTCAAAAGAGCCGTTCGCCGTCTGGTAGAGGAAGCTGAGTGCCTGCTCCGAGGTGTTGCGAATCTCCTTCGGATCGGGGATGTCAACCTTCTTCGAGGAGGGCTTGATCGCCAGCTTCTCCGGTGAATAGTTGACCGTATAGATGCCGTCAAGGTCGCGCGAACCGCCATCCGTAAAGAGCACTGGGATTGCCTCAGACGTATTGTGTGCCGGATTCTCGGGATGGAAACCACGGTCACCACGCGTCCTGCCGAGATCAAACCCGAACGAGCCGTCCTTGTGCTCGACGAAATCATGCGCCTCGGGCGTGCTGCCATTCGTCACGACGACACGGTTTGCCCAATTCGTCGGTGCCCCATCCTGCGGCATCTGAATCGTCACGCCGTCAGCGAACGAGCGATCCTGCTTCGCCGTCGCAGAAACAACGGTCTGTCCTGCTGTCCCCGATCCGTTCCCGGTCGAAGCCGCAGCGTTCGTATCGCCTCCGCCCCTGATTTCACCAAGACTGCCCGAAACGCGGTTTGCCGCCGCGCCGGTAAGCCCTGTCGTCACCTGTGTGACAGAACCCGTACTCGTGATCACGGCTCTGCCCTCCGGCGTGCTCATATCGAACCCGCGCATCTGAATCGTCAGCTTTCCGGGTGCATAGCGGAAACGATAGTTGGAAATCGCCGAGGCACCCGTGTAGCCAGCGGTAACAGACGCCGGATCGATATGGATCACGCCCGGATAAGAACCGCCCTGCGTCGTCGGTGTGATTGCTGCATCATAGTAAGAACGGATGCCGCTGACCTCGTCGCCCGCAAGCAGACCGCGCCACGAGGTACGGTCGCCACGCTCGATCGCGTACTCTGTCACAACAGGATTCGGCGCACCGTAATCGCGTGTAACATTGCCCGCAGTCACAAGGACTTCACGCGGAACAATGGCAAATCTGCCATCCACATAGAGAATATTGTAATTGGCATCCGTGCCCTGAGAGAACTGTGCCGCAGAGGCACGCGTCCAAAGTCCGCTGGTGCCCGCATCCGTTGCAGGTGTAGCGGCAGGATCGATGGTCTCCGTAATCGTGGAAATCGTATCGCCGCCCACAAGCCCCGTCGTTGCATCCGCGGCACGCACATTGATCCGGCTCGTACTGTTCACGTACTGCGCCGTTTCATTGCCGTCGCCGTAGGCGCGCGACTTGTCGCCCGCCGTGATATAGAGGTCGCGCTTCGTGATATCGAAGCCGCCGTCAACATAGGTGACGTTGTAGTTCGACGCCTTGCCCGCGCCGAAGCGTGCGTTGGTAATCGTGGTCTTGAGTCCCGCCGTACCGGCGTTCGTCGTAACGAGGGCGTCCGTCGATTCATCGACGTCAGCGACCGCGTCGCCGTTCACCACCCCTGTCGTCGCCGTAGCCGCGTCAGCGCGGAACTTCGTCGTGCCGCCCGTATAGACGGCGGTCGCGTTCTCCGTGCCGTAGATGCGCGTCTTGCTTCCTGCATAGAGTGTCAGATCGCGCGGCGTGATGACAAAGCTGCCGTCCTCGTAGGAAACATCATAGTTATTGGCATTTCCTGTGCCGAAAACAGCACTGCCGATCATCGTCTTGAGTCCTGCCGTGCCTGCATCCGTCGTGACGGTCGCACGCGAATCAATGGTCTCCGTGACCGTAGAGATCGCATCCCCGTTGACGAGGTTCGTGCCCGCCTTGACGCGGAACAAATTCGTGCCGTTCACATAGCCCGCCGTCGTGTTCGTCGTGCCGTAGATACGGCTCTTGTCGCCCGCGACAAGCGTCAAGGCACGTTTTGTGATGGCAAAATTGCCATCTGCGTAGTGGATATTATAGTTGGCATCCGTGCCCTGAGAGAACTGTGCAGCGGAGGCACGCGTCCAAAGTCCGCTGGTGCCCGCATCCGTTGTGACCGCTGCCGTGGGATCAATCGTCTCCGTAATGGAGGAAATTGCATCGCCGTTTGCAAGCCCCGTCGTCGCATCCGCCGCACGCACGTTGAGACGGCTCGTGCCGTTCACATAGTGCGCCGTTTCGTTGGCGTCGCCATAGGTGCGCGACTTGTCACCCGCCGTGATATAGAGGTCACGCTTCGTGATATCGAACCCGCCATCAACATAGGTGATGTTGTAGTTCGACGCCTTGCGATTACCCATGAGGCGCATATTCGTGATCTGCGTCTTGAGTCCTGATGTGCCGACATTGCTCGTAACGAGTGCATTCGTCGACTCCGTAACATCGGCAACGGTATCACCGTTTACGAGCCCCGTCGTGGCGGTCGAGGCATCGGCGCGGAACTTCGTCGTGCCGCCCGTATAAACTGCGGTCGCGTTCTCCGTTCCGTAGATGCGCGTCTTGTCGCCCGCACGCAGCGTAAGGTCACGCGGCGTGATGGCAAAGCTGCCGTCCTCGTAGGAAACGTCATAGTTATTGGCATTTCCCACGCCGAAAACAGCACTACTGATCATTGTCTTGAGTCCTGCCGTGCCCGCATCCGTCGTAACGGTCGCACGCGGATCAATCGTCTCCGTGACCGAGGAAATCGTATCGCCGTTCACGAGGTTCGTGCCCGCCTTGACGCGGAACAGATTCGTCCCGTTCACATAGTTCGCGGAGCTGTTCGCCGTGCCATAGATACGGCTCTTGTCACCTGCGACGAGCGTCAGTGCACGTTTTGTGATGTTGAATGCACCATCTGTATAGTGGATATTGTAGTTGGCATCCGTGCCATGTGAGAACTGCGCCGCAGAGGCACGCGTCCAAAGTCCGCTGGTGCCCGCATCCGTTGTGACCGTTGCCGTGGGATCAATCGTCTCCGTAATAGAGGAGACTGCATCACCGTTTGCAAGCCCTGTCGTCGCATCCGCCGCACGCACGTTGAGACGGCTCGTGCCGTTCACATAGTGCGCCGTTTCGTTGGCATCACCGTAGATGCGGCTCTTGTCGCCGCCCTTGATATAGAGGTCGCGCTTCGTGATAGCAAACCCGCCGTCCACATAGTGAATGTTGTAATTCGATGCCTTGCCCGCGCCGAAGCGTGCATTGGCAATCTGCGTCTTGAGTCCCGCCGTACCGGCGTTCGTCGTAACGAGGGCATCCGTCGATTCCTCAACGTCAGCGACCGCGTCGCCGTTTACGAGCCCCGTCGTGGCGGTCGAGGCATCGGCGCGGAACTTCGATGTGCCGCCCGTATAGACGGCGGTGCTGTTCTCCGTGCCGTAGATGCGCGTCTTGCTGCCCGCATGAAGCGTCAAGTCGCGCGGCGTGATGGCAAAACTGCCGTCCTCGTAGGAGATGTCGTAGTTATTCGCATTTCCCGTGCCGAATACGGCATTTGCAATCTGCGTCTTGAGTCCTGCCGTGCCCGCATCCGTCGTGACGGTCGCACGCGAATCAATCGTCTCCGTGACGGTCGAAACCGTATCGCCGTTGACGAGGTTCGTTCCCGCCTTGACGCGGAAGAGATTCGTGCCATTGACATAGCCCGCCGTCGTGTTCGCCGTGCCGTAGATGCGGCTCTTATCGCCCGCGACAAGTGTCAGCGCACGCTTTGTGATATTGAAATGTCCGCCAACGTAGGTGATGTCATAATTCGCCGCCATGCCCGACGAGAAATGCGCCGCGCTTGCCTTTGTCCAAAGACCTGCCGTGCCCGCATTTGTCGTGACGGTTGCTGTCGGGTCAATCGTCTCCGTCACATCGTCGATGGCGTCGCCGTTGACGAGTCCCGTCGTCGCGGTAGCCGCAGCGACGTTGACCTTCGACGTATTGTTAATATAGCCCGCCGTCGCATTAGCATCGCCGTAGACGCGGCTCTTGTCGCCCGCTGTAATGGTCAGCGCACGCTTCTTGATGGTCAGCGTGCCGGGATCGGACGTGATATGGTAGTCCGTCGCAAGGCTTCGGCTGCCGGGCGCAAGAGCAGCACCGTTAAGTGTCATCGCGTATGTGCCAACACCCGTGCGCGCGGTGACGTCATTCGTGCCGTCAGTCGCCGTGACCGTGTACTTGGCGAAGCTGTCGCCCGCAACGAGCGTGCCTGTATGTGTCGTGCTCGACGTCATGGTCACGTTGTCGTTCGATGTGCCATAGATGCGCTCGCCGCTCGGCGCAGTGAAGTGGATGTCGATCGGTTTGATCGTCAGCTTGCCCGGTACATACTTGAATTTATAATTGTTTGCCGCAAGCGTGCTGTTTTTCAGGTCAACACTGTACTCGCCCGCATGAATCGCGCCCTGCGCAAAGCCCGATGTCTTTGTCGCGTCCGCAATCGGGGTATAGGAAACAGCCCCCGAGAGCAGTCCCGGCGTCGCCGCCGTCTGGCCGTTCGCGAAGTTCGTGAAGGTAACGCCGTTATATCCCGTATAGTTGTGCGCCGCACCGTTGTAGTTGACGGTCTCCGTCTTGCCCGTGACCGTAACTTCGCGCGGCACGATGCGGTAGTCGATCGTGATCTTGTAGTTGAGGTTGTTATGCCCCGTATAGGTGATTTTCTCGTTGGCAATCGTGGAAGCCGACCCGTAGGTGCGTGCACCTGTACGCACGGTCACATCATTTGCCGCATTCGTCACCGTGCCGTCTGCCGTATGGATGTCGGCATTGACATTCGTCTGGTCCGTTGTGCCGAAACTATGCGTATTTGAATCACCAACATGGTCACGGATATAGTCGACCTCAGCCTTATCGAGCGCACGGCGCTTCTCGTTGCCGTCGTCCTGGATATAGAAGCCCGCAGTCGAGTTGAAGAACGCCGAGTTATCGTCGCCGTAGGCACGCGTCGAGTAGAGCTTCAGCTCCGGCTGATACTTGTAGTACATGGCGTTCTTGCCGGCAGGAGCGGGGAAGGCGCTACGATTGCTGTAGTCCACGCCGTATTTACGGAACTCGAAGACAAGCCCGTCGATCTCGTTCTCGACGGAGTCCTCCGTATGCACGACGTAGCGATGACCGGGCGCAGTCTTTATGGCGTTCGCGCCGGCCTTGTTCTTGAACGCGCCGCCCTTCGCCTCGACGAGGACGTCGGACGTGCCCGTGCCAACGATCTGACCGCCGGGCGCGATCGTGACGTTGCCGCCGTCCTTGTTTGTAATATTGATCGGAGCATTATTGCCCGTGATCTTGCCCGTGACATTCGTTCCGCCCTTTGTCTCGACGGTCACGCCTGTGGCTGACGTGATATTGCCAAGGTTCTTGATCTCGTTTGGTCCCGTGAGATTTACGTTATGTGCATCTACTTCGAGCGTCGGAACGGATTTCAAGACACCCGTCGAGGTGACATCTTTGTTCGTCTTGATGGATACGGCATCGGCAAGCCCCTCGGGCAGGTCGACGTTGCCGACCTTGATATCGCCTGCATTCGTACCGCCGATGCGGATCTTCTTAAAGCCCTTGCCGTCGGGGTTCTTGCGCAGAAGTCCCGTGCCGCTGAAGATGTCGGACGGAAACGTGGGATCGGAGGCAGAGCCGCCCGCGCCGGGCGTACCGAAGTTGAGCGTCTTGTCCGGCGTATAGGTGTCGAAGGAGACGTCGCCGTGACCCGTGATCGTGCTGCCGTTCGCCGTGTTGAGCTTGTCCGCCTGGATGGCGACGTTACCGTCATGATCGCGGTCGGCGCCGTCGGCATTGATATGCGCATCGTCGAGATTGACTTCACGGCTGGCGACGGTATAGTCCCTGCCGTGCGTCTTGATCGAGCCGGAGAGGTTGACGCCGCCTTGGCCGCTCGTAATCGCCTGCTGAATGTTGACGGTAAACGGCATATCAATCGTGCCGCTCTGGTAAAGGCGTCCGCCGCCCCCGCGGTCGCCGATGTTGATGATCTCATACTCCCAGAACTGACGGTTGTTGCCATTGAAATACTTGTCGAGCAGCGAGAGCTTCGCGGGATCGTTCACTTCGCCGCCGAGCTTGATGTCACGGTTGTGCGAGATCGGCAGGATATTGAGCGCCTTCTTGCCCTTCATCTTGCCGTTGAGGTCGATCGCGTCGGTCTTGAGCGTGAGTGCGCCCGTGCCCGTATCGACATTGCTTCCCGCCGCCGTCGTCAGATTCTTTGACTCAAGTGCGAAATCGTTGCCGTTCGTCTGAATGTTCGCCGAACCGTCGACCGTCATCGAGCCTGCCGTAGCACCGGAGCGGATCGTCGTCGGATCGACGAAGTTCAGATTGCCGCCAACCTTTGTCGCTCCCGTCGCGTCTTCGCGACCGAGGTAGATGTGCTTGAAGCCGTCCTTGATCTTCGCGCCGCCGAAGAGGTTCTCTGGCAGGGTCAGCCCCGTACCCGTCGCGCCGACGTTGAGATTCGTCGCGGCATTTGCCTGCTGCACGGTGAGATTGCCCTTGCCCTCGACGCCTTCGGTGAAGGTCATGGCGTCCGCCGAAAGCACGACGTCGCCCGCCGTGCCGCCGGACTCACCAGCCTTGACGCCCGTGATCGTGCGCGAGGGGACGGATGCGCCCGCAGGCGTCGTGATCGCGCCGATGGTCAGCGCATCGGACTTGACCTTGACGGAGAGCGCGTCGGCGGCGAGCGTGCCGATTTCGTTCGCCTGTTCGAGCGCGATGTTGCCGCCGACGGCGGCGAGATTCGCCGCCGTGATCTTGCCCGCCGTCTGGTTCGCCGCCGTCTTAGCATTGACAACGAGCGTCTTGCCCGCCGCGAGCGTCATATCCCCTGCGAAGTTGATCGTATCCGCCTGCAGTGTCACGTCCTTCCCGAGGGAAGAATTTTTCACATTGATCGTACCCTGCGTACCGTTGCCGATGGCGTAATGCGAGAAGTTCGGGCCGAATACCTGTGTGAACTTATTGTTCGTCAACTGCAGGTCGCCCGTCGCACCGTCGCCAAGCCCGATGGTCTTCGAGCCGTTGTACGTTCCGATGCCGAGTGTGCCCGTGCCCGTGACGGACGGACTGCTCCCGTGCGCTGCGAGGTTCGTGATATTGTTCGTATAGAGGTTCAGCGTGCTGCCCTCGCCGATGTTCATGATGCCCGCGCCGCCCGAGTTCTCGATCTCACCCGTGGTCAGCGTCACTTTGTAGTCCTTGCCGGAGCCGTCCGTGCCGACCTTGAGTCCGCCCGCGCCGATGACCGTCTTGCCCGTCTCCGCTGTCTTGACGACGACGCGGTTGTTCGCTTCAAGTCCGTCGATCGTGACCGTCTGGCTGCGATTGTCGCCGAGAACCAATTCGCTGAAATCTTTGCCAAAGAGCTTGCCGTTGAGCTGGTCGCTCGTGACATGAAGCCCTGCGCCCGTAGAAGCGTTGTTGAGCGTCAAATCGCCCGCCGTTTTGCGCGTGATGACGAGACCGCTCTTGCCGACGATGTTCGTCGTATTGTCGTCCGCTGTCGGCGTGACGATCTCATCCGTATGCACGCGCAGAGCGCCGACGGTATCGGTGCCCGAGTCGAGCTGAGCGCGTGCGTCGAGCTGCAGCTTTTTGCCCGTGACATCGACCCAGACGGGTGTGGAGCCGGGAGCGACCTGCACCTTGGCATCCTCGTTCAGCACGACGTCGCCGTTTCGTGCATTGAGCGTCGCCTGTGCATAGTTGCCCTCGACCTTCAGTGTAGCTCCCTGCTCGAGATGGATGTTGCCCGCCGTTTGGATATTGATCTCTGCGCCGTTTTCCTTGCTCGTCCCGTCGACGCCTTTCACATGGACAGTCTTGCCCTGCTTGACGGTGAAGCCACCCGTGATGACCGAGGCGGGATCGTGGCCCGCCTGCGTCGGATCTGCACCGATCTTGAGCTTCGTACCCTTGCCCTCGATGGTGAGATTGTCGCGCACCTCGACGCCGAGCTTGCCCGCCGCATTGATGGACTTCTTGACTGCGCCGCCGTAGAAGTAGACATGCTTCTCACCCGCGACATCGAAGCCCTTAAAGCCTTCGAGTGTTTCGTTAATTGTGCGGTAGGCGATGCGGTACTCTCCGCCCGATGCGTGGGAAGCATTATCGCTGATAACGATGTCCTGTGACGCCGATGCTCCCTTGATCGTGATCTTGCCGTCTGCCGCGCCCTTGACCTTGCCGTGTCCAAGGTCAAGTCCGCCCGAGAGGTTGAGGTCAAGGTTCTTGACGGCGAGCGTATCGCCTGCTGTCGGCAGAGTCGCCGCATGCGCCTTGATCTTCATATCGGACTTGCCGTCCGCGCCCGCCTTCGTCGCGCCCGTCAGTGTGACGTCGCCCGTAGTCTCAATATCCGACGGCTTCTTGAAGGTCGCACCCTTGATATTGATGTTGCCCGTCTGCGTCGCGCCGCCGATCTTGATCTCGCCGTAGGCACTGTTGTTGATGTTCCAATCGCCCGCACCCGTGCCGATATTGATCGTCTGCGACTTCGTCGCCTTTTCGAGCGTGAGCTTCTTGCCGACGTTGACCTTGTTATTTCCGAGGTCGAGATCGTCGGCTTCGATCTTCGTATCGTTCGTGGATGTCAGATTGCCCGCGACTGTGAGCTTCTTGCCGGCGTCCATCTGGATGTCCGTCGACTTCGTCTTGAGTCCGTCGACGTTCTTCGCAGGATTTACCGTGCGGTCTTCGACGACAGCGACCTTCATGTGCGTGTTGTTCTTGAGTTTGAGATCGCCGTCCGCCATATCGGCAGCGATGTTGGAAATCGCATTCGGCTGTGTACCGAGATTCATCGAGCCTTTGCCAAGGAGCAGGAGATTGCCGACCGTGATCGGCGCACTCTGCGAAAGGCCGTCACCGAGCGTCGTGCCCGGCGCATCGGCATGGAGCGCGAGCGTATCGTCGTCTGCGCCGACGACCGCGCCCGTGATCTCGATCTTGCCCTTCGTCATGATGCTCGTATACTTGGGCAGATTGCCGCTCGTGACGCCCGCGATGGTCGCCGTGCCGACATTGTCCTTCGTGCCGATGGCGACGTTGTAGAAATTGCCCGCCTTGAGCTTGCCGAGACCGGCATCCGAGACGAGTGCGCTCGATCCGCCGACGGTGAAATTGCCCGCCGTCTTGGGCTGAAGGGCAAACGTACCCTTCGCATTGCTGTCGGCAAACGTCGCATTGTTCCAGTTCGTGACGCTGTTCGCCGTCATCGTCATCGTGCCCGCGCCCGCCGCGAGGTTTGCGCCCGCAGCAAAGTCCACGGCGTTCGCCTGGAACGTCGTGTTCTTATTGCCCGTATTCGAGAGCGTTCCCGAGAACTTGAGCGTTGCCGCCGACTCAACCGTCAGCGGCGCTTTGACGTCTGCATTGCCGATCTCGACATCGCCCGTAGACGCATTGCCCAGATGGACTTCGCCCGTGCCGGAGTTGATGAAATCGAGGTCATTCATGTGGACATCGGCGCTCGAAGAACCGACGGACATCGTCTTGCCCGCCGTTTTCGTCTCAACCGTGACCTTTCCGTTTGCACTCGAAAGAGTGCCCTGCGCACCCGTCGGGAGCGTCAGCGCATCCGTCTTGACGTTGATCGTGCCGCCTGCCGTGGAGACATTGCCGTCCGTGCCGAAGTTGACACTTGCCGCTTCGAGCGAGGCCGCCGCCGCCCCCACCGTCTCAACCCCGGCATTCACATGGAGCGTGCCGCTCGCCTTGAGCTTCAGCGCGCCCACATTATATTTGATACCGTACCCGGCAACCGTGAGGTCGCCCGTGACGTCGATATCCGCACCGCCCGTTGTCGTCGTGGCAAAGCCCACGTCTTCGGCGATTGTGAGATTCGCTCCGTTTTTGAATACCATCTCCTTCACATCGCCCTCGAGCTTGCCGAGGAGATTTGCGCCCGTGAGATTGACCTTCGCCTCGTCCGCTTCGAGCAGGAGCGAGTTCGCCTTGAGGACGCCCTCGCCTTCGATGGCGTTCTTCGAGCCAAGCGTCAACCTGTGTCCTGCGGCATCCAACGCACCGCTGACCGTCAGCTTGCCCGCGCCCGTGTAGATCCGGAGGTTACGGTCTGTCGTCACGCCGTTCACCGTGATATCCGCCTTCTGATCTGCGTCGCCGACGATGTTCCAGCCGAAATTCCGTATCTTGCCCCCGCTCGTAAAGGTATCGCCCGCAAGGTCAAGCCCGCCCGAACCCGTGCCGAAGTTGATGGTCTTGCCGTCCGTGAGCGTCCGGATCTGCGCTGTGTTTCCGGAGCCGCCGGTCCCCGTGATCGTGCCGTCCAGTGCAATCGAATCCGTGCGCAGCTCGGCATTGTTCGCCTCAATGTTCGATGTGCCGCTGATGTCAATGCCCTTGCCACTCTGGGACTTGCCGACGATCGTGACCTTGCCCGCGCCCACACGGATCTGCGTGCCCGCGAGCTTGACGCCCGCCGCCCCCGTCGTCGTGCTGCCCGCCATCTCGATACTGCCGTCCGTGCCGCCCCAAGCGTTTATGGTTGTGTCGATTGTGGCGCTGCCGAGATCAATGCCGGAGACGCCTGTGTTCGGCGAGTTCGCAAAGCCTATGCCGTTCTCGGTAAGACCGCCGCCGAGCTTGACATTGCCGCCGCGCGTCTTGATCTGCACGCCGTCTGCCACGCTGATATTGCCGCCCGCGCGCCCATTCGTATCGGAGAGGACGTCGAGATGGAGCGCGCCCGCCGTCGAGGTGATATTGGCATTGATGCTGATGTTGCCCGTCGCCTTGAGCGAGAGCGTCGCATCGCCGCCCGCCGTCTTATTGATCGCGTCCTGCACCTTGATGAAGTTATCATTGTTGCCCGTCGGATTCGGTGTCTGGATGGTTACAGATGTACCGCTGTTCAGCGAATTGGTGACGGTCTGTACGTCCGCCTGAGAGCCGGCTTCGGGATCGCCCGCCGCACGCGTCTTGACCTCGATGTTGTCGGGATCGATCAGCCATTCGCCGCCCTTGCCCGCTTCGGACGAAGCATCGACGCGTCCTGTGATCTGCACCTTCTTGCCCGAGGTCTCGACGGCGCCGCCCGCGCCCGTTCCTTTGCCGCGAGCCGTGATCTCGCCCGCAAAGCGCGTCCTGCCGTCCGACCATACGGCGATCGTGCCGCCCGCTGCACCCGTTGCCGTCGCGTCCGCACGCACAGATGCGCCGCGCTCTACCGTGACATTCTGAGCGTGCGCGAGGTCACCCGCGCCCTGCCAGCCCTCACCACAGCCACCGCCACCACCTTATGTAGCACCAGTGCCATCCCCGCTG
>ERZ773087.869-NODE-869-length-21184-cov-31.419944_pt1 | contig 21184 bp, 19 predicted proteins | sample MGYA00511375_ERZ773087 | MGnify/ENA primary metagenome ERZ773087 (study PRJEB29015, sample SAMEA2737995) | human oral metagenome | biome: human oral; feature: human-associated habitat; material: dental | place: China | collected 2063 ...
CACGGGTCGTGGCCGGGCGCTGGGCGGCATCGGCCTCCGGCTGTGCGCTGGAGGAGGTGCGCAGCCGGGAGGTCTTTGAGGCGCTGGTTGGGGTCATGCGCGATGAGCTTGAGGACGAGGTCTACCGGGTGGCCCGGCACGCGGCCGCGGCGCTCAGAGCGGCCCGGGAGGTGGAGCGCGTGGTGAGTGAGCACACCTCCCTGACTCTGCTGAGCACGCTCCAGGAGGTGCGCGAGCACGCGGCCGCCCTGATTCCGGGCGGTTTCATCACCGCCACCCCGCCGGAGCACCTGGCGCATCTGGAGCGCTACCTGCGGGCCCTGGTGATGCGGGTGGAGAAGGCGGCCTCATCGCCGTCGGCCGCCTCGCAGGACGCGGCCTTGGCCTTCCAGGTCTCCCAGGCCCGGGAGGTGGTGGACAAGGCCCGAGCCAAGGCGGCCTCGCTGCCGCCGGACCCGCAGCGTGAGGCCCTCCTGGAGGAGGCGTGCTGGATGGTGGAGGAGCTGCGGGTGAGCCTGTTCGCCCAGACGCTGGGCACGAGCCGCAAGGTGAGCCTCCAGCGCATCACCAGGCTCGTCAGCGGAATCTGACCCCGCACCGGCGCCTGACTAATTGGCTGCCGTGTCCACTAGAGGCCGTGGACCTCGGGGAGAAGTTCGCCGTTCATAAGTCCCTCACAGGCGATGATTGTTGGCTATCGTGTGTTCGGTCGGTTCGCTGTGGCGGCCGTGACTCGATAGCCATGAGGCAGTTTTCGCCGTGACGAGGAAGGACGGGGACAGGTGGCTGATCTGCAGACCTGTGAGGAGACGACGTCGAAGATCCGCTCGGAGGTGGAGAACTGCATCAGTGAGGTGAACACATCGGGAGGCGACAGTGACGTGCGCTCCTCCGCGAATGGCCTGACGGGTGCCGGACTGTCCGGTAAGGCATCAACGGCGGCGGACGCGGTCTCCAAGGCCCGCACAACCTTCGCCAACAGGCTGACGAATCACCACAACGGGATCTACAACGCCACCAACCAGCTCAAGGCGGCCGACGGTGCAGCAGCCTGCACTCCCAAGAGCGGCCACAGCTGAGTCACATCAGACACTGCCAACCCCACTTAATACACTCCTCCCTTAACAACCCAGGCCGTTTACCCTTTTGGAGGACCCCGTGGTTACATTTAATGATCTCCTGTCCTGGGATGGCACCGACCTCTTTGAGGCGGGCGACGCCTTAGTGGCCGCCTCACACAAGTACGAGCAGGTCAACACCAATCTGAATAAGCCGGGCCTGGGTGACGGCCTGGCCGGCCAGACGGCCGAGGCAGAGGCCAAGGCACGGCGGATCCTGGCCGACGACGCCGAGGACCTGTGGACCGGACTGAGCAATGCCGGCAACAACCTCAAAGACGCATCGGCTACTGTCAACAGTATCCGCGAGGCCGCCTACAGCCTCAAGCGCAGAGCCGAGGAACAAGACCTGACAGTCAGCGCCGATGGCCAGATCTCCTCCACATCAGCCCCGGGGGCAGGCGGCGGATACCAACTCGAGATGAATCACTTGATGGACCAAGCCCAGGACGCCATCACCTCTATCCGATCAACTTTTGACGAGATTGCAAATCTGGATGACACCGCGAATGGCCCAAGCCCCGAAGTCGTTAACCACGGCGAGAGACTTCCTAACCCGAAGTGGACGCCCAGCCAGGTGAACGACTGGTGGATCTCGCTGACCGATGAACAACGACAGAATATCATTGAGAAGCACCCCTCCTGGATCGGCAACCTCGATGGCATTCCAATGAATGACCGACACAAAGCAAATATGGTCTGGCTGCCTATCATGCAGGCCGAGATAGACAAGAGCGTTGAAGACTATGAACCCAAACAAAACCCATGGGGAGACAATACCCCAGAATATGAAGCACTGCTTCAGAAACAACGAGATATACATGCTCTGTCTGCTATGTTCCTTAACGACGGCGTCCCGAAGTACGCAGACGGCCGTTCACTACTCGTCTTAGACAATAGCGGCGAACGTCTTCGCGCGGCGGTTGGATCTGGAAACGTCGACGACGCCAGCCATGTCATGGTGTTTACTCCAGGAATGGATTCGACCGTCGAAGGAGGGCTCGCAACAACCGACGGAAAATCCGGTAAGTATGTGAACAGTACGGAGAGAATCGTTAACGAAGCAGATAGAATGGGCGGCAATCAGCATGACGTCGCATCGGTCACTTGGCTGGGCTACGACGCCCCCCAAGGCTGGGTGCAGGCAGCTTCATCAAGTGCCGCCCAAGAAGCCCGCCCTAGTCTGTCCAGTTTCTATGATGGCCTACAAGAAAGTCACCACGGAGATCCGCACCTCACGGCCGCTGGTCATTCATATGGATCACTGGCAACCGCATATGCGCTTCAGGATTCTTCTGCCCCAGACGATGTGTCCATATGGGGATCTCCGGGCACTGGAACCATGGATGCATCAGATTTGAATATGCTGCCGGATCACATGTTTGCCACAACGACTGACGATGACTATGTCGCACATTCTGGATGGTACGGCGGTAACCCTAGCTCCGGACTCAACTCCGATTTTACAGCATTAGACACTGGCGCCCACAGATCTCTTGGCGCCAATTCCGGGCATTCACACTATACCGATTCAGATACCACCTCCCTTCATAATCAAGCACAAATCCTAAGAGACCACAACCCTGACTATGTCGACGAATACTCCATCAACACCAAATAAACCTCGGAATTAGTCAACTATTTTCTGCCGCCAAACGCCTCAACCCGCAGATTTACAGGACCTCATCTTGTCTGACATTTCAAATCGCAAACCTGACACTCCTGAAATCTACGTACAAAATTCTGTCGCACAACAACAAAATAATAGCACCGAAAACAACTCTGATTGTTTTCAACACAACGATACTCTTCCCGTACGGAGGGTGTTACCGTTCGGCACATCTACGAGGCGCTGGGCCGTCCTGGTCGTGCTGGTGGTGGTCGTGCTGGCGGTTGTCGGGGCGGTCTACCTGGTGGATGTCACCACGAATCCCGGCCATGGACCGGAAGCGGTCAGGGTCCGCCATATTGCGGACGCTGCTGCCAAGCACCTGTCCAGCGACCCGAGCGTCGTCTCAGCGAAGGTCGTTGAGGCCTCCGCCGACCCAGGTGGCACTATCGCCAGAGTGGATGCACGCCTCAAGGACGAGACCAGTCCCGAGCAGGCGGCCCAGCTACTGGCCTCCACTCACGATGCCGCCTTCGGCAACGGCAAGGAGGAACGCGACATGATCGCCGGTGTGCATCTGAACTGGACAGTCAATAACAGCAGTATCGATTCCTACTTCGACCTCGGTGCCGCCTCCAGCGACATCAAAGCACGCACAGTGAAGGACCTGGCCCCGGTAGGAGAGGCCGTCACGCTCCTTCGCCCAGAGGAGCCCTCAGACCTGCGCGTGGACTACGGCTCCGTCACCACCGTGCCCGGCACATTGACCAGCCCGAGCGGTTCACGCTCCACACGGTCATTGAGCATGCGCGGATGGCTGGTCGAGACCTACAGTGACGACGACGGACAGTTCACCACCCCGCCCTTTCAAGAGATCGTCATCGCCGTGCGACAGGTCAGAGCAACCGGGACGATCAAGACGAGCGGCAAGACCCTGTCCATCACCGGCCTGGTCACCGACACCGATCAGAGCCTCACCATCGACGCTGCCGCACCCGTGGTCCACGCCGTCGCAGACTGCAACGCCGCCGGCCTGACCACACTAACCATCAACAACACACCCGATAAGAACACCAGCAACGATTCCGACTCGATCACCTTCACCTGCCAAGGCGGCACCTGGACACCCCAGCACCACGGCACAAGAGGCCAGGACGAGGCCGCCATCCTCCAACGCGCCACCGAGTTCTAACCCACCCACCGCCCGAGCAGCACCTGCACCGTCGAGCGCACCCACCCACCAAGACGGGCAGTGCCTGGGAGAATGCTTCCCACACGCACGAGGGGAGCAGCCGGTGCCCAACGAGCACGCCAAAACCGACCAGGACCACGCCCCCTTTGAACCAGAGAGGACGGAGCCAGATTCTGCCCGACACAGCGGAGTGTCAAGCCCCGGGTTTTGTGGAGGCTGGTTTATCTGGTGCCGGTGGTGGCTGGTTGTGATTGTTCCTGGCGGTGGCGGTCGGGTGCCCAGGCGGCTTCGTGCTCGGCGGGGGTACGCATCCCGATGGCGCAGTGTGGCCGGATGGTGCCCGTACCGGTGGACCCACTCGGCGGTGGCGACCACTGGCGGCGTCGATGTTCTCTCAAAGGCCCCGGTTACGGATCAGCTCGGCCTTGCACAGCGAGCTCAGAGCCTCGGCCAGAGCAAAGCCGAAAGGAGGTCACCCTTCGACCCCACCAAGGCGACCGCCTCGCACTCGGACAGGGCGGCCCCGTAGCGGATGGACCTGTACTGCACCCCACGGTCGCAAGTGATGCACCAGGCCAGAGAGATCAGCCCCCTTGACGTTTCCGCTGCCAGACGGCCATCTCCAGGGCATCCAGGGCCAGCTCGGTGCACACTGGCCGGTAGGTGGTCTGCCAGCCGATGATCCTCCGCGAGTACACGTCAGTCACGAAAGCCACATAGACCCACCCCGAGAAGGCGCGCACGTAGGAGGGGGCACCTCCCGCTTGCGAGGGAATGTCGGCGACCCACAGCTCATTCGGCCTGAAGGAGCTGACATGCCTTTTGACAAGATCGGCCGGGCACCGCTCCCGCGGCGCGCTGCGCGTCGTTCTGGGCGACTTGGCGCGTCTGACACCGCGCAGACCCAAGACACCCATGAGCCGCACGGGCGGTGCACCGGGCCACATGACCGGCACCGTGACGCTCGGCGATCTCGGGTCGGCCCCGCATCACGTGCATCTTGCGTGCCCCCAGAACCGAGTAGCTGGTTCTTACGGACCCTGGATATCTCCGCCTTGAGGACCTCGTCGCGCAACGACCTGGCTGATGGGGGCGGGTCTTGGCTGCGTGAGTCACGTGCTCGGGGCGATCTTGACTCCGGCGCCAGTGAAGCACCTTGCAGATCGGCCAGGCCCCAAACTCCTCCTTCTTGGTCTCGATGTACTGGCAGATCAACGGGACGGGCGCTCACACTCCGCCGCGTTAGACAAGCTGACGTGCTCTTTGGGATCGCGTTGGCTCTTCGCAGCTCTCGGACCTCTTTCTCCAGCTCCTTGATCCGCTGTGCCTCGTCAGTGGTGGTTCCCGGCCTCAGACCACGTCGACCTGGGCCTTCTTGACCCAGGTGCGCAGAGCCTCAGGGTGGACACCCAGCTCGTCGGCGATCCTGCGGATCGCGCCCTTGGCCCGCACCGGGCCAGCCAGCGTCTCCAACGCCCGTCCTCGTGGCCCGCTCGCGCAGCTCATCAGGGTACCTCGTCTGTCCCATGGCAGTGATCCTTACCTCGCATCACTGCACCCATCAAACCCAGGGCGGTTCAAGTCGCAGGACTGACCACACTCCAGCTCGCCGCCAATGCGCAGAAAGACTCCTCCTCCCGCTACGCGCAAGGCCCGTGGACAGCCTTCGTATGCAACAACGGCACCTGGACACCCCATCATGGCGGCAGCACCGGCCAAGACGAAGCCGCCATCCTCAACAAAGCCGCCGAACTCTAGACGACCCACCACCCCGCCTTCACCTCTGCGCCGTCGGACCGAACACCCCCACCACCACGACGGATCGGGAAGAATACGTCTAATCAACCAATAAGGGAGCAGTCGATGCCCGACGAGACCACACCTGAACACAGAGGAGACGCAGGGTCAGACGAAGCCCCGGCCGTCGACTCGAGCAGCAGAGCCTCTGCCGGCTGGAGAGCAGCGCTGTCTGGCAGGTCGTTGGAGTGGTGGCTGGTCCGGGTGATGCTGGCCGTACTCGTGTTGATCATTGGTGGTTTCGGCTGCTTGCTCTATGTCAACCTGTACCCCGACAGCGGCCCGGATGGCTTCCAAGTCCGACGCGTTGCCAGCACAGCCTCCAAGCACCTCTCCAGCAGCCCAGACGTCATCTCCGCCAAGACCACTGAGGCCTCAGCCGACCTCGGCGGAACCGAAGCCAGACTGGATGTGCGCCTCAAGGACAACACCAGCGCGGAGGCGGCCGCCGACCTGATTGCGTCAACCCGGCAGAAGACACTCCAGCAGGAACCCGACTACTCAGGCGAGTTCATCATCTCGGTGTCCTGGAACGCCAAGGGCAGCACCATTAACATCGACGTCTCCTGTCAACGAGACCCCGAGGCAATCCGAACCGACGTGAAGCGCGCACTCACCCCCGTCGGAGAAGCAAAGACCTTCACCGGCAGCATCGACGACTATCAGGGACCGACAATCGACTACGGAGAAGTCACCACAACCCCCACCACCCTGCCCCAACCAGGCGTGAAGAACTCCTCCAAGACCTTCACCATGAACGGCTGGAAGGTGACCTCCACCAGCAACGCCGACGGACAGTTCCCCACCACCGTCTCCTTCGAGCAGGTCATCGCCGCCGCCAGAAAGGCCGGCCCCACCGGCACCATCGACCTCGACGGCGACACCCTGTCCATCACCGGCCTGGTCACCGACGACTCCAAGGACCTTGCCCCTGAGGCAGCAGCCCCCGTTGTCCACGCCATCAACAACTGCCAAGCAGCAGGACTCACCACACTCCAGCTCAACAACTGGGCCTCTACCCCATCCAATGTCCACGACCCCTGGCTGACCTTCACCTGCAACAACGGCACCTGGACACCCACACACGAAAGCACAAGAGGCCAAGACGAAACCACCATCCTCAACAAAGCCGCCGAGCTATAACGGGCTCATCCCCACGATGACCTCTCCTCCCTCAGGAGGAGATGAGCCAGCGGCCCGTTCGCCCACCTGGACGATTACACCGATATCCGGCGCGGCTATCCTGGAGCCATAGAGGAAACGATCACTGCGGCGCCTGCTTTCTCCGTCTCTCCATCTCAGGCATCTCACGAACGCTTTCTCCGGTTCCACACAGTCGGCCCCCGCACCATCCCGGTGCGGGGGCCGACGACGTCAGGGCGTGCTGATCCGCTCGGCTCAGCGCTGGGGCTGGTCGTCCCGGTACTTGCGCATCCAGGAGTGCCTGGTTCGGTACAGACGGACCCCCGTTCCGAGCGCCACACAGGCACATGTGAACAACGAGGTCCACATCCACTGGGGTATCTCCATGCCGCACCTCCACTCATGACAGCCGGTCGTCATGTCGCGACTTTCTCAGGCACGATTATATGACCATTAGCACTATTTCTCCCGACCCGCTTCTTCGGGAGATCCCCGATCCTCTCCCGCTACAGCACGGCGGACATGAGGCGGCAGACGTTGTCCACGTAACGGTTATACCAGGGCTCGGTGGCCCACACCTCCGGGGTCAGCTCGGTGCAGATGGCCCGGTAGTCGGCGTCGTTGACGCGCAGCAGGTCGTCGAGGTCCCCTCCGAAGGCCAGCAGCATAACCTCGTAGTTGAGGGCGAAGGAGCGGAAGTCCATGTTGGAGGACCCGATGACCCCGACCTCGTCGTCGACCGTCATGTACTTCGAGTGCAGGACGGTTGGCGACGGATAGAGGTAGATCCGCACCCCCGCCGCCAGGAGCGCCGAGTAGTAGGAGCGCTGGGCGTGGCTGACGATGAACTGGTCGGACTCCTTGCCCACGAACAGCTCCACCTCCACCCCTCGGTAGGCGGCCGACGTCATTGCGGACAGCAGCGCCTCGTCGGGGATGAAGTAGGGACTGGTGATGGACACACGCCGCTTGGCCCCGTTGATGAGCGCCAGGAACATCCGCAGGTTCGGCTCGGTTGGGTAGCCGGGCCCGGAGGGGACGAGCTGCATGGCGTTGACGACGGCGTCGGGCCGCCCCGGCCTCGGAGCCGGTGTCCCCACCAGGATCCCCGGGAGCCCGGCCATCTCCGGCAGGGTCTCCAGCGGAGTACCCAGCGCCAGGTCGAAGGCCTCGAGCTGCTCGCCGGCCTCGAAGTACCAGTCCATGGCGAAAACGGCCTGGGCCTCCAGGACGATCTCGCCGGTGACCTCGACCGACAGGTCCTCCCAGCGGCGCCCGGCCCGCACGTTGCGTCGAGTCCGGTAGCTGGGGTCGATGACGTTGTGGCTGCCGATGAAGGCCTTCTCCCCGTCGATGACCAGGATCTTGCGGTGATTGCGCAGGTCCGGGCGACGCCAGCGCCGTTTGAGCGGCAGCAGCGGCATCATGAGCCGCCAGCGGATGCCGGCGTCGGTCATGCGCTGGCAGAACTGCTTCCAGCCGGGGTACTTGCGGCTGCCCAAGTGGTCCAGCAGGAGGCGCACCGTGACCCCTCGGGCCACCGCACGCTCCAGGGAGGCGAAGAAGACGTCGGTGACCTCATCCCAGCTCATGATGTAGAACTCGACGTGGACGTGGTCGGTGGCGGCGTCAACAGCGCGGGCCATGGCCTCGTAGGTGGTGCGGGGCTCGGCGTGAACCGCCACCACCTCACCGCTGACGCAGGGCAGCCCGGTGAGCCTGCGGTTCATGCGCAACGCTCCGGCCAGGTAGGTCGAGGGCTGGGCCCCCTTGGGCAGGTCGGGCATGGAGCGGGTGTAGTCGAGAGTGATCTCGTTGACGGTGTGCTGCTGACGGCGACGAGTGCCGTGGACCCACGGGCTGCCAATGAGCAGGTAGAGCGGGAGTCCCACCAGGGGCAGCAGGAAGATGAGCAGCAGCCAGGCGGTCGACGACGACGGGCGGCGGTTCTCCGGAACCGTGCCCAGCGCGGCGATCTTGATGAGGTACTCGATGACGACCCAGGTGGTCGCCAGTACCGGCGGCAGCGTCATGATCGCATCATGTCATGCCCTCCGAACGAGCCTCGGGAAGAAGCCTGGGCGCGGGCCGGATGGCCCTGCGCCCAGGCACTGCGAAGGCCCGCCCCGGTTGATCTACCGGGCCGGGCCCTTCGCAACGAGGTCGCTTACCGGTTCCCATTCGGCAGCGGGTCCTCCTTCACTGAAACGTCCGAGCACATTCCCTTGGCTGTGGCCCAGACTCGGCGGCCACCGGTCAGCGGTACTCCCCAGTACCTCACGGTCGCCACCGTTCAGCGGTGACTATGACTCTGCCGAGGCTGTCTGAGAGAAGGCTGGAAATAACGCATCTAAATGATGACGCTTGGTGACAATATGGTTACGCTCCCCGGGATGGGACCACACCATACCTCATATCCCCTGAAACGACGCCGATCGCGAGCCCACCTCGAGAGCCGTCACTCCGACGTCGGACTTCCAAACAGGGCTTTGAAGTAGCCGTAGAAGTTCCAGTTACCCCACGAGGTGCACTGGTCCCCACCTCTTCCGGCAGCCTCGTTGGGTTGGAACGGCGTGTAGTTGTACAGGCCCGCGGTCGCCTGATTCGCCACCGTCACCTCGCCGCTGCCGCACTGCGCATCAGGCGAGTAGGCGATTCGCGTCGGACGCTGCGCCACCACGTCGTAGGTCCCCGGATTGAGGCGATAGCGCTGGAACTGAGAGGCCGCCCCGTAGAGCTGGGAGGGGAAGCCGGCCCACTGGGGGTCACAGGTTCCGCGATCGGGACAGGCGTAACCGGCGGCGGCCTCGTAGTCACGAGCGCTGAGCGTCCGACCGGAAGCGGTGAGCAGCCCCTGCTCCTTGTGTATGAGGACGAGGAGCACCTGAGGGTTGATGTCGCAGGCCTGGGAAACCGCCCAGACGACATCGGCCGCACTGAGACCGGAGGCGGACTCGATACCGCCGGGACAGAAGGTGGAGGCCTCACGGGCAGGCATGGAGAAGTCGGCGGAGGCCAGGCACTCGGTGCCGTCACTGCCCGGTTGGCAACCGGCGTTGACCCGAGTGATGAAGGTAGCGATCTCCTCATGCGTCATTGCGTCGGCGTTGTAAAAGACCTCGTCGTCGATGATGTGAGCCACGTCGAACCCGCTCACGTCAGGCACCAAGGGTGCCGGCGCAGAGCTCGTCGCCCCCTCAGACGCCCGCTGCCCCAGGCTCAGGAGCCCATTCAACCCACTGAGCGATGAACCGGCCGCACGCAGCGCGATGAGACCCACCAGAAGCGTGACGAGGAAGGCGCCGAGAACAACACCGAGAGGACTGCGCAGGAAGGCCAGGACTCGACCGCCTCCGCCTGGCCGCTTGCGCTTGATGCTGGAGTTCAAGCGGCCGGGGCGCCCGACGCCTCCCGGACGCCCCTGGGCCCGATCGGAATGATGCCTCCGGCCATCACGCCGAGCGCGGTCGGTACCGCGCGGCACCGTCGGACGGGCACGTTGCGAGGTGCGGACGGACTGGGACGAGGCGGAACCGCCAGCGCTTCGAGGAGCCCGCGAGCGTCGTTTGGAGGGATGGTGGGACATCGACATCATCGTGTCACATATCGGCGGGACACATCGCGCCCACCACCCGGACTTCAGAAGCATCTACCAGGACGGCAGGCGTCTGCGGGACGCAGTCGGCACCACCGGCGCCGCCATCAGCCCGACAAGACCACCGGCGCATACTGTGGAGCCGTGAACCTTCCCGACGTCCTGATCCTGGCACGCGCTCTCATGGAGGAGGCCGGCGTCAGAGACTGGGAGCTGGGCTTCGACCGTGCGCGCCGCCGGGCCGGCCAGACGGATCATGCACGACGTCGACTCACGCTCAGCCGTCACCTCATGCTCCTGTACGACGAGGCCCAGGTGCGCGAGACGATCCTGCACGAGATCGCCCACGCCCGCGTGGGACCCCAGCACGGACACGATGCCGTCTGGGCCGCCGAGGCAACCCGCCTGGGAGCCACGGGCCGACGACTCGTGGACGCTCAGGCACCACGGCTACGGGGACGCTGGGTGGGCAGGTGCCCGGCGGGACACGAGATCGATCGAATGCGTCGCCCCGGCTCACCCGTCTCCTGCTCACGCTGCGCCGCTCGATTCAGTATGGAGCACCTGCTGTCCTGGAGCCTCGATGGGGAGCCCGTCCCCCATGAGCGGATCAGCGAGCGCTACAGCCGCCTGCTGCGCCTGGCGAAGCAGGCCGCACCATAAGACCACAGGGAGGTTTCGTGACGATGTAGGGTGCTTGCACCAATATCGTCACTTCAAAAGAACGGAGTCATCTCCATCATGCTCGTGACCACCACCCCCACCGTCGAGGGATACCCCGTGACCCAGTACCTGCGAGTTGTCTGCGGCGAAACCATCGCCGGAGTCAACGCCCTCAAGGACATGGCGGCCGGGTTCCGCAACATTGTGGGCGGTCGTTCCCAGACCTATGAGACCGAGCTCATCCAGGCCCGGGAGACGGCCCTGGCCGAAATGGTGCAGCGCGCCCAGGAGCTCGGCGCCGAAGGCATCGTCGGCGTCGACATCGACTACGAGACACTGGGATCAGACAACGGCATGCTCATGGTGACGGCATCAGGCACCGCCGTCCGTTTCTCCGCCACCTCCTGAGCACACTCCTCGCACGATTAAGCGGCATCGGTCTGTGCAATGGGCGCCCCGCCTGTGACGAAGCGGACCAGTCACCCGAGCGTTGACTCCCGGACCACCAGCGTCGGAATGAAGGTCTCGCTGCGCACCCGCCCGTCCTCGGCGAGAAGCAGATCGGCGGCCGCGGCACCCATTTCACGCATCGGCTGATGCACGCTGGTCAGCGGTGTGATGAGCTCAGCTGCGAACGAGATATCGTCGTAACCGACAACGGCCACGTCGCCGGGAATCGATAGACCGCGGCGACGTATCTCCCGCATGGCACCGATCGCCATCTGGTCATTGGCACAGAAGATCGCCGACGGCGGGAGCGGAGCATCCAGGAGCCTGGCCGCTCCCGCCGCCCCGGAAGCCGCGTCGAAGCTTCTCGAGCCGACCTTGGACTCGACATCCTGAAGAACCTCTGCAGGATCGAGCCCTCTCGCCGAGAGCTCCTTGAGGACGCCGTCGTGCCGGTCCTTCGCCTGTCGTATAGCGAGGGGACCGTTGACGAAGCCGATTCTGCGGTGGCCGATCTCCAGCAGGTGAGAGATAGCAGCTCGAGCTCCTGAGACATCATCTCCGACAACGGTGGACATCTCAGGAATGGGCGGATGGTCCATGAGAACTACCCGAATACCGCGCTCCACGAGCATTCCGAGTCTGTCCAGCGTCGTAGCCGAGGGCATGATGATGACGCCTCGTAAGCTCATGCCGACCAGTAGAGACAGGATCTCCTGCTCGCGGGCAGAGTCGGCATCCGACGAGCACAGCATCGGTACGCACCCCGACTCGTGCAGGCGATCCTCAATTCCACGGGCGGCTTCAGTGAAAAAAGGGTTGGACACGTCATGGACGACGACCCCCACAACGCTCGACCCCCGATCCCGCAGGCGGCGCGCAGTCTCCGAACGCACAAACCCCAGAGACGCGATAGCCCCCTCCACGCGCTTGCGAGTCGCCTCAGAAACGCGTTCAGGATGATTGAGCACGTGGGAGACGGTGCCCACAGACACACCTGCGCGGACAGCGACGTCTCGTACGGAAGGACGCACTGACACACCTGTACCCACAGCACCCCTTAGGTTGAGCGGAAGCGCGAGCACAGCCACCCTCCCTCTCGATGGCGACGGCGCTCTGAGTCATATGGCATCGCCCCCTGCCGCCCGGCACTACGGGAGCCGGCGACATCATCCCATGAAAATCGGCCTGGATCGCGCAGCACCGGGTACCGGAGGCCATCAAGCAGACCCATCCCAACAGAGGTTGCCACTTCAAGTGAGCGATGCTACATTGATTGAAACGATTCATTTCAGTCGGGCCCACGCCTACTGTTCCCCGCCCCCGCTCACAGCCCCTCTCACGGACAAGGATGTTCGATGACCACGACCACCTCACTCTCCACATCAGCCAACCGGGATCAGCTCACGACGCTTCTCGATCACACGGCACAGCGCTCGCAGCAGCGCTGCTGCTTCCTCCTCCGGGTACGTCCCGAACGTCTGGCCGAGTACATCGAGGTTCACCAGCACGTCTGGCAGGACATGCGCGACGCTCTGAGCAACGCCGGTTGGCGCCGGTACTCTCTGTTCCTGCGACCCGAGGACGGCCTCGTCGTCGGCTACTTCGAGTCCGATGACACCGCCGCCGCAATGAGGGCGATGGAGGACGAGGACGTCAATACACGCTGGCAGAAGGAGATGGCCCAGTACTTCGTCCAGCCCAACGGCGGTACGCCCGAGATCCTTGCCCAGTACTTCTACCTCGCGTAAGGCCCTGTTCCGTCCACCTACAGATCTCTCAAGGAGGAGAGAATGGCTCGCACCCCTCTAACCGGTTGGAAGGCGACTGCCGCCGTCTCCATGTCGAACTACATCGACTCCGGTTCCATCATCGCGATCGCAACATCACTCGGCTTCTGGGGAAAGGCGTACTTCCCCGACGACGACGGCACCATTGCCGGCCTTCTGGCCGCCTTCAGCGCCAATGCCTTCGGCGCCGCCATCGGCGCCCTCATCGGCGGGCCTCTGTGCGACAAGTACGGACGTAAGTTCATCTACACCTACGACCTGCTCCTCTACGCCCTCGGTGGTCTTGTCGTCGTCTTCACGACCAACCTGGCCATGCTCTTCGCCGGTTTCATCATCATCGGCCTGGCAGTGGGAGCCTCCGTTCCCGCGGGCTGGACCTATATCGCGGAGTTCGCTCCCACCAATCAGCGCGGCAGGCACATCGGCGCCACCCAGCTCGCCTGGTCCTTCGGCCCGTTCATCGGCTTCGGCCTGGCTGCGGCGCTGACTCCGTTGGGTCTGCTCGGCAGCCGCATCATCTTCGCCCACCTTGTCGTCATCGCCCTGACCACCTGGTACATCCGGCGCGGCCTTGAGGAGTCCGAGACCTGGGAGGCCGCCAAGGGCGGAGCGGACGCCAAGCCCCCTTCGATGTGGGCATCCTTCCGCAAGCTGTTCAACCGTCGCGTCAACATCACCGCCCTGGTGTTCCTCGCGGTCATCTACACATGCTGGAACCAGGCGGCCTCACAGAACGGGATCTTCCTGCCCACGATCCTCAGCTCCATGGGTTACGAGACTTTGCAGACCGACCTGTTCTCCATGCTCTCCTGGGGCTTCGTCATCGTCTCCACGTTCATCTTCATGGGCCTGGTCGACCGGATCCCCTACCGCTGGCACTACCTGGCGGGCGGACTGCTCGCCATCGCGTCCTGGATCATCCTGGTCTTCGGCCCGTCCGACGCCGCCTGGACCGCTTTCGGCTACACGATCATCTGGGGCCTCTCAGCAGGTCCGTCAGCGCAGGCCTTCTACTCCGTGTGGTCTCCCGAGCTGTTCGCGACCCCGTACCGCTCGGCGGCCCAGGGCATCGTCTTCTTCGTCGTGCGTCTGGCCTCCGGCCTCATCTCCCTGATCTTCCCCGTCATCCTCGCTCGCCCGGGCGGACTGCTGATCGACGGCGTCATCCTCATCGGATTCCTGGTGGTCGCCACCGCCGTCGGAACGATCGGCGCCCCCAGGACCCAGGGAAAGAGCCTGGAGGAGATCGAGATCGAACGTTACGGAGAGCGCGTGATCAACGCGTGATCGCCGACCGGTCGAGGCCGGGCCTCATGAGAGCCGGGCCTCGACCATCCCCGCTACACCTGGGACGAACCCGCCTTCAGAACCACGCTCTCTCGCCCCAAAACACTGACAACCCAACGAATCAGACCCACAGGAACGGAGAACCGCTATGCCCAGCCCAACCCTGTCCGACCTGTCCCCGGAGACACTCAACCTGCTGAAGACCCAGACAATCGAGCTGCCCAGCTGGGCCTTCGGCAACTCAGGCACTCGTTTCCGCGTCTTCACCACCGCAGGCGTCCCCCGCGACCCGTACGAGAAGATCGACGACGTCGCTCAGGTCAACGCCTTCACCGGCATCACCCCTCGAGTCTCCCTTCACATCCCGTGGGACAAGACCGACGACTACGACGCCCTTCGCCGGCACGCCGAGGACCGCGGTATTCGGATCGGGACGATCAACTCCAACGTGTTCCAGGACGAGGACTACAAGCTCGGCAGCCTGACCAATCCTGATGAGCGGGTTCGTGCCAAGGCGATCGCCCATCACCTGGAGTGCATTGACATCATGCGGGCCACCGGCGCCCCGGCACTGAAGATCTGGTTACCGGACGGAACGAACTACCCCGGCCAGGACTCCATCCGCGAGCGCCAGGACCGACTTGCCGACTCCTTGTCCGAGATCTACGCGGCGCTCGACGACGACCAGCTTCTTGTCCTGGAGTACAAGTTCTTCGAGCCCGCCTTCTACCACACTGACGTGCCGGACTGGGGGACCAGCCTCGTCCACTGCCTTTCCCTCGGCGAGCGAGCCAAGGTGGTGCTGGACACCGGGCACCACGCACCAGGAACGAATATCGAGTTCATCGTCGCCCAGCTGGTCCGCCTGGGACGTCTGGGAGCCTTCGACTTCAACTCACGCTTCTACGCCGACGACGACCTCATTGTTGGGGCGGCCGATCCCTATCAGCTCTTCCGCATCATGAACGAGATCGTCGCCGCCGGTGCGCTGGCACCTGACTCCGGTGTCAACTTCATGCTCGATCAGTGCCACAACCTGGAGGAGAAGATTCCCGGAGAGATCCGTTCGGCGACCAATGTCCAGGAGGCCACTGCCAAGGCGCTGCTGGTGGACCGGGAGGCCCTGAAGGCGGCTCAGCTGGCCGGCGACGTCCTGGCGGCCAACGACATCTTTATCGACGCCTTCAACACCGACGTGCGACCGATGCTCGCCGAGCTGCGAGAGTCCCAGGGACTGGCCCCCGATCCGATGCGGGCCTTCCTCGATTCCGGGTACCTCGAACGCGTCCGCTCGGAGCGCGTCGGAGGCAACGCCGCAGGTTGGGGGGCCTGAGTCCCTGACGGATCCGGAGCGGGGCAGGCAGGCGGAGCCCCTGCCCCGCCCGACCGGTTCCAGACCCCTCCCGGATCCACTCCTGACACCAAACATCCGAAAGGTTCTCTCATGTCCGACGCCACTCCCGTCCACATCGGTGCGGTGGACCTCGGCGCCTCCTCCGGACGCGTCATGGTCGGCACCATCGCCGACGGACGCCTCTCCCTCACCGAGATCCGCCGTTTCTCAAACAGCGTCGTCCCTGTACCTACCAGTGACGGCGAGCGTCTGTTCTGGGACGTGCTCCACCTGTGGAACGAGGTGCGCCAGGGGCTGCTCACCGCTGTTCGCAGTGTTGGCCCTCTTTCCGCGATCGGCATCGACACCTGGGCGGTGGACTACGGGCTGGTCAATGCCTCCGGTGCTTTGTCCACCCAGGTCCACGCCTACCGCTCGGCACGTACCCGGGGGGTTCCCGAACAGGTCTTCGCCAGGATCCCCGCGCAGGAGGTCTACGCCATCAACGGGTTGCAGGTGCAGGACTTCAACACATTGTTCCAGCTCATGGCCCAGGATCGAGACGACGGCTTACCTCGAGAGTCTGACGGCACCGACGCCCACACCTTGCTGCTCCTACCGGATCTTCTCGCCTGCTTCCTCACCGGCAAGCGGATCGCCGAGGTGACCAATGCATCGACCACCGGACTGGTTGATGCATGCCGCAGGACCTGGTCCCTTCCCCTACTGGAGCGCCTGCGCACGGAGATCGGTCTTGACCTGGATGGTCTCCTTCCTGACATCATCGAGCCGGGAACCGTCATCGGAACAGTTCGGCCCGAGGCGGCGGACATCTTCGGTCCTGATGGGAGGCCCACTCCCGTCATCGCTGTCGGCAGCCACGACACGGCCTCAGCAGTCGTCTCCGTGCCGGCCACGGACTCCGACTTCGCCTACGTCTCCTGTGGAACCTGGTCGTTGGTCGGCCTGGAGCTTGACGAGCCGGTGCTCACTGAGGCCTCTCGGACCGCCAACTTCACCAATGAGCTCGGTGTGGACCACACCGTTCGCTATCTCAAGAACATTATGGGGCTCTGGGTTCTCAACGAGGCCGTTCGCACCTGGCACGACCAGGGCATGGAGATCGCCCTGCCTGAGGCCGACGCCGCCGCGGCAGCCGCCGAGCCGTTACGAACCGTCGTCGACATCAATGATGCCTCCTTCTACAGTCCCGGCGACATGGCGGCGCGCATTGATGAAGCCGCGCACGCCACCGGACAACCGTGTCCTCGAGATATCGGGGAGTACATCCGCTGCATCAACGACTCCCTCGCACTGGCCTACCGCCGCGCGGTGCGCCAGGCGGTGGAGCTCTCGGGGCGAGAGGTGAAGGTGCTGCACATCGTCGGCGGTGGTATCCGCAACCGGCTTCTGTGTCAGCTTGCCGCCGACGCAACCGGGCTCCCCGTGCTAGCCGGCCCTGCAGAGGGCACGGCTCTGGGAAACGTCGTCATCGCCGCTCGAGGAGCCGGTGTGATCGACGGAGATCTGAGCGACCTACGGCGCCTGATCCGTAGCTCAAGTCGGCTGACGCGGTACACGCCCGACCTCGACACCTCCTCCAACTGGGATGACGTAGAACGTCGTCTCTTCGGCTGATCCGCGCCCGACCAGCGTTCCTCCGCACGAGAAAACACACGACTGGAGACAACAGAACCATGACTACTCAGAAGACCACTCACCTGACTCTGGATAAGATCCTTGCGCGGATAGGAGCCGCCGGACTCCGGCTGGACCATATGAACGCCGTTGAGGCAGGCGCCGGCAATATCTCGGTGTCGGTCACCGCCGACGCCGACGAGCTGGGTCTGGCCGAGCACCTTCCGCAGGCACATCCTGGTACGAAGCTGCCACTGCCGGCTCCGGCGCTAGCCGGCCGAACAGTCTTCGTCACCGGCTCAGGATGCCGCCTACGCGACATTGCCGGCGCGCCCGAGGCGAATGTGTCCGCTTTCGTAATCGACGATGGCGGAGCCACCGGTACCTGGTACACCCACCCGAAGCGGGAGTACCTGAGGCCGACGAGCGAGTTCAACTCCCATCTGGCCGTCCATAACGATCAGGTTGAGCGACGCGCCGTGGGCTTTCAATCCGTCATCCACGCCCAGCCCCCTTACCTGGTCCAGCTGTCCCACATGAGAGATATCCGTAGCACCAAGGAGCTCAACCGCCGCATCCTGCGGTGGGAGCCGGAGACGATCGTTCAGCTGCCGGCTGGCATTGAGGTGCTCGACTTCATGGTCCCCGGCTCTCAGATGCTGATGGAAAGCACTGTGAAGGCCTTGCGCGACCACGTCATGGTCATGTGGTCCAAGCACGGGATCATGGTGCGCTCCGATACCGACCCCTTGGCCGGCGTCGACAAGGTGGAGTATGCCGAGACCGGCGCCATGTACGAGGTCCGCAACCTCATGACGGGAGGTCTCGGTGAGGGGGTTACTACCGATGAGCTGCGCGCAGTTGCCAGAGCATTCAATGTTCCGACCGACCTTCTCTGACGTCATCACATCGATCTGACCACCGTGGCGTCTCATGATTTCTGAGCGATAATGAGCGTCCGTCCCGTCCGGGAAAATGCTTGAGTCACCAAATCAACCCGACCGAGAATTTCCCAGATTTTTCCCAGGGTTCTGCCCCTCGTCTTCACAGGGTGGTGGCGTTACATAGTGAACACCGCTGGACAGGGACGGTCTCGAGGGTTGGGGAGCCCAGCGACAGATCGCACTCCTGAGATGGCACCGGGTCATAGGGAGCCCGGGGCGATCGTTCTGGCGAAGGAGGATCCGCCTCCTCGGGTGCATGGGACCCCGGGTCGCAGGTGGAGCCTCGCGAGGCTTGGGCCCGCAGCTCGGAAATCCGAGCTGCGGGCCGAGTCCTTTTCCCAGCGCTTTCTCCCCAGTGCATCGCGATGTCATCGGGGCGTACTGGTGTCATGGACGAAGACGCACGAGAGGATAAGAGCATGAGCACCTCAGCACAGCCCACCTTCTCACGACGCTCCATCGCCCGCGTGACCACCGACCGTCCCGCCCGGTACGGCAAGCAGCTGGCCGGCCACATGGGCCGCAAGATCACCGCTGTATGGAACGACGACGCCACCGGCTCCCTGACCTTCGACCGCGAGGGAGCGGTCACCGGGGTCGTCGGGATCTCATGCCACGACGGCGTCCTCCAGCTCGTCCTGGAGGCCGACGACGAGCACCTCGAGAGGCTTGAGCACGTCGTCGGCATCCACCTGGCCCGTTTCGGTGCCAAGGACGGCCTCGTCGTGAGCTGGAACCATCAGGACGGCACGTCGGGCACCACCCAGGGACCGCTCGCACCTGAGGATCTCGAGCGCATGCGTGCCGAGCGGGAGGCCCGCAAGATGTCCTCCTGATCGACGCCGCCCGCCCGTTCCTGGCCCTAGCCGCTCCGGCCGGTACACCGGCATGGGCCGCCTACCCGGCCGAGGCCTCCTCGTCGGACACAGGATCGCCCACGCGCAGCATGAGGAGCAGCCCGGTCGCCAGCACGGTGACGATCCCGAGGATCCCCCAGTAGTTCGCCCCCGGGCCGACGACACGCGTCCCCAGGTAGATGAAGACGCCGTACATCATCGGCGCCATGAAGGAGACCGCCCGCCCGGTGGTCGCGTAGAGGCCGAAGATCTCTCCCTCCTGCCCCTCCGGGATGAGGCGGGCCAGGAAGGAACGAGCGGCGGACTGGGCCGGCCCCACGCAAGCCGACAGGAGCAGGCCGAGAATCCAGAAGGCCACGGTCCCGGCGGTGTGCAGGAAGAACACCAGCAGCCCGGCCACCACCAGGATGATGAGGCTGGCCATGATGACGTTGCGGGGACCGAACCGGTCGTCGAGCCGCCCCGCGCCAATCGTGGCGATACCGGCCACGATGTTGGCAACGATGGCGAAGATGATGACATCGCCCGATGAGAAGCCGAAGGTGTTCTGGGCGATGATGCCGCCGTAGGTGAAGACCCCGGCCAGACCGTCCCTGAAGACGGCGGCGGCCAGCAGGAACCACAGCAGTCGCGGCTGGAAGTTGTGCAGCTGGAGCAAGGTGCGCCACAGCAGCTTGTAGGAGGTCAGCAACGACTCCTTGTGCTCCCCCTGGTGGGAGACGGCCTCCTCGGGCTCAGCCTCCATCCCGGCTCGGTCCCGGCCCGGCTCGGCGGATGCCATCCCCTCACTGACCTCGTCGTCGCTCGCCTCCGCACCCGTGCGCCCCAGTCGGCAGGAGCGGTTGATGAGGACGGGGAGCGCGGACAGGCCGAACCAGACCGCCGACACCAGCATGGCGACACGCACACCCATGCCGGTTCCGGCGGGGAAGGAGATCAGAGGGCTGGGACCCACCAGGGCGACGTAGAGGATGAGCAGCAGGACGATGCCGCCGAGGTAGCCCATTCCCCAGCCCAGCCCGCTGACCGCGCCGATCCGGTCCTTGGAGGCCAGGTGGTTGAGGATGGCGTTGTAGTTGACCGAGGCGAGCTCGAAGAAGATGTTGCCGACCCCCAGCAGGACGATGCCGAGCCACAGATAACCCGGCTCCGGCCGCACCAGGAACAGGGACGCCGAGACCACAACCACCACGGCGGTGTAGCCCCCAAGCCAGAAGACGGTTCGCCCGCCTCTGTCCGAGCGCTGCCCCGTCACCGGCGCCAGCAGGGCGATGAACAGACCTGCGACCGCTAACCCGATCGACAGCGCCGACTCGTTGTCCGCCTTGGGGCCGAAGGAGTCACTGACCAGGTAGACGGTGAAGACGAAGGTGGTGATGACCGCGTTGAAGGCCGCCGAGCCCCAGTCCCACAGACCCCAGGCGATGACGGGCCAGGACAGGAGCCGGGTGCGGGAGCCGGCCTGCGTCGTCGGAGCAGTCACTGTCGTGCTCATGGGAGAGACGATAGATCCATCCGGGCCGGTGACGGTACCGAAAGGGAAACAGATCTGATCGTCAGCCCTCCCCATCCTCCTCGGCGGGACGCCTCCCCTGGCCCGGCTGCTGCTTCACGAGCAGCTCGGCCAGGGCCAGGTCCATCGGCGTGGTCACCTTCATGGCGCGCTCATCGCCGGCGACGACGACGACGCTGCCTCCGCAGGCCTCGACCAGGCCGGCGTCGTCGGAGGCTGCGAGCGCCTCGTCTCCGGCCCGCTTGGCACCGGCACGAT
>ERZ773087.874-NODE-874-length-21154-cov-26.460306_pt1 | contig 21154 bp, 24 predicted proteins | sample MGYA00511375_ERZ773087 | MGnify/ENA primary metagenome ERZ773087 (study PRJEB29015, sample SAMEA2737995) | human oral metagenome | biome: human oral; feature: human-associated habitat; material: dental | place: China | collected 2063 ...
GCCACAATCTTCTTTTCCGCCTCCGCCTGTACAACCTTTACTTCGTTCTGCACCCTCATGGCCTCTTGTACCGCCCTATTCTTGGCGTTCACGGACTCAACGATGGTCTTTGGGTATTGTAGGCCTGACGTTAGTTGCTCCAAGTGGAAGTTTTCTTTTGCAAGGGATTTGGAGAGGTAATCTTCAATGGACTTCTCTACCTTATCTCGGTTGGAAACAATCTCGTCCGTGGTGTACTTGTTGAGTTGTATTCGGAAAGCATCCTTAACGTAATTGTACAGCGTGCCGTTAATGACTTCGTAAAGCTCCTTTCGGTATTTCTTGAACACGTAAGGGCTTTTGCCGTCTACAATCTTCAAAGATATTGTGGGGTCAATCTTGAACTCGCTGCCGTCCTTTGCGTTGATGGTAAAGGCAGGATAGTCGACCGTCTGCACGAATGTGGGGTATTCGTATACGGACTGCGTGAAAGGGTTGTACCAAACGCGGCCTGTGCATAGCGAAATGTCGTCCACACCTTTTTCAGAGCCGTACAGGTTAACCAATATACCCTCGCTGCCAGCATCGATGCGTTCCGTGCAAGAGGAGAACATGAAAACGAACATGGGCAACAAAATGCCCAGAAAAAATTTACTTCTCATTTCTTTTGCTTTTTATTTTGTTAATGAAATCGACAAGCCCCGTAAAGGATTTTGTCTTGAATGAAATCAATGCGTAGGCGGTTGCGGCAATCACGCCCACAACGTTTAGGGCTGTGTCGGACATGGTGATGAGTTCCGTTACGGCCGTAATGACAAGTAGTGTGAGCAATGCCCACACTACGAAGAGAAATATTTTTGCCATGATAGAAGTTTACTTGTTGCGTAATGCCACAAAGTCGCAAGTCTTAATCTTGGTGATAATCCTTTGTCCGTTCCTAAACAGCAAGCCACTTCGCGTTTTTAGCACCAAGCCTTCCGCGGCGTGACTTTTGTTTTGGGCTATGGTGGAATTGAAACCCTTGCTTACGAGGTCTATGGCCTCTTGTATGGTCATGTAGCCGACTAGGGGGACAATAGGGATGTTCAGCTTACTTGCTATGTCTTCAAGGTTCTCTCTTCCAAGCCACCACTGCCCGACTTTCACGTCGAAGAGGATAAAGCCGACGCCGTTAGGAATGTAGTTCCCACCACCTTTTTGTATCTTCATCCCATACCCCTCGCCATAGATTGACATGCGCAATGTCTCATCTTCGGCCACTTCCTCAAACTGCCGCTTAAACGCGGCTTTAATGACGTCTTCGGTGAAGAGTTCGTGCAGCTTTTCAAGCAGATGCGGTGGTATTATCGCCCTCTCCGTACGCCCGTGGAAAGAAAAGGCAAGCCCGCGTTCCTTGTTGTATGCTATGTCCACATGGATGTTCGTGCCGTCAATCTTCTCGGTGCATTCCCATTTGACGTCTTTAAGTTCGTAAAACTCTTCGCAAGTAAATTGCGACGGGATGATTACCTTTTTCTCGTCCCTCTTGAAGAGGGTGTTAATCTTTTGATAATTCGTGTTGTGCATATTGATAATTGTTTATGGTTTGTTGATGTTCCCGTTTGCCGTTTCGGCAAACTTCTTTCTTATCTTCCTTGCCATGTTGCGCAACAGCCTCGGACGGTCTTTCTCGGCAAAGCCGTTGGCGTGCGTTTCGTAGAAGTCCGCGGCATCGGCTAGGTAGCGCAGTATGTCCTTTATGTCCGTCTTACATATTTCCATGATTGAGGAACGATTGTGCCAATTCGTCAAAGTACGCCTCGGATGTCGGTATCTCGTCAGAGGCGGCCATAATCTCGTTGGCGATTGATTTTTTCTTGTGGATGATATTATACAGCGCGTGGTCTATCGTACCGCGCGCAAGCAGGTAGTAGCACGTCACGTTGTCCTTTTGCCCTATGCGGTGTGCGCGGTCTTCGCACTGGCAGCAGTCGGCATAAGTCCAAGGGAACTCGCAGAACGCAACGTTTGACGATGCCGTCAGCGTAAGCCCCACGCCTGCCGCCTTGATGGAGCAAACTATGAGTTGCGCGCGCCCCGACTGGAACGCATCCACGGCGGCTTGCTTGGACATCATGCTGTCGCGCCCCGTGACGGAGACCGCTTTGGGAAAAACTTTCATTATCTTGTCCACGACCTCGTGCAGCGAGCAGAAGAGTATCAGCGGCTTGCCGCTTGCAAGGAACGTGCGCACAAAGTCGATTGCCTGCGCCACCTTGCCCACCGAGGCGAGGGAACGTAACGCCATGAACTTGACCAAGGCCTCCATGCGCATTTTCCTGCGCACTTCCCAGTCGGTGCAGCCCTTGTATTCGACAAGGTACTTGGCGAGGTCTTTCTCCGCGAGCATATACTCATCCTCATTTGAAATTGATACATAAAGGTCGCACCGTGTCTTGTCGGGCAATTGGCTAAGGACTTGCCTTTTCTCCCTGCGTATCATGCAACGAGAGTACAACTCCCTTGAAAGCTCTGCCAAGTTGTCCCCCTCACCATATTGCGCCATGAACGCCGCACGCCCCCCGAACTCGCTTAGCCTATCCATGATGGAGAGTTGCGAAACGAGGTCTTCGGGGCGGTTGACGACTGGCGTACCCGACAGCAGTATTATGTATTCCTTGCCAACCGATAGTCCCTTTGTGAATATGGTCTGTTGTGCGGATACGTCCTTTACCCTGTGGCTCTCGTCTATGACGATGCTCTTAAACGCGCGTATGTGTGGGCAGAACGTCACGTCTTTCAGCCTGAACGGCTTGCCTTTCGGGGCATCGACATCCCACACGAAGAACTTTCGCAGGCTCTCGTAGTTGCATATCGCCACTTGGTGCGTTCCCATGCTTAGGAGATACGGCCATGTGGTGATGTTGGAGTTGTCCAACACGAGTGCTTTCTTGTCGGTGAACTTCTCGAACTCGCGCTGCCAGTTGATTTTCAGCGAAGAGGGGCATACGACTAGGCAAGGGTAGGAATTTGACGTGTTTACGATGCCGATAGATTGAATTGTTTTTCCGCAACCTGGCTCATCGCCAATGATTAGCCGTTTGTGTTCCAATCCGTATCGTATTCCGTCAAGCTGATAATCGTAGGGTTGTACGCGCAACCCATGTTCGATATTGTTCATGCCTTTCTTTCCTTTTGTTCCCATCCGTTGAGTTCGCATACTCGTGCATAGGCGGCAGAACGTGAGAAGTAGGTCTCGCCGATGGGAGAAGAGGAAGACGTGCCGTCCCCGTGTTCTCCGTCGTTGCGGTATATTTGGAAATTTCGCCCTCTGGGGGCGTAAAAATATTGTCCCTTTTTCATGTTCATTGGAAACGAGTTATTTCTTCGATGAGTTCTTCTCGCGTGTTTCCGCGCAGGTACTTGGAAAGCACTAGGTCTATCGTGCGGTTGTAGAATTTCTCGAACTCCGTGTTGTCCATCGCAGCAAACGATATGCTGTGCAGGCTTATCACGTTTTTGTCGCCGACTTGGAAAACGTCGAAAAGCCCCAAGTCGTACTTGATGAGCCGCAACATGTCGTCCTCGTTACGAACGCCCAGCGCGTTGCAGATACTTTCGGGCAGGTTGTCGAACGTGAGCCGAACAAGCGCGAAGAACTTCTTGTGAAACTTATAGTTGCGCGGGCGAGTGACCTTGCATTTGACCACATCGCCCTCGCGCAACCTCTTCTTTTCTTCGTAGTCGCTGTCGTAGAGCGGAACAAGCCCCAGTGGGGTTACCTTGCAATAAATGTCCATGTACTTTCTTTAAATTCGTATTAACAGAGACACCACCAGCGGAACGCCAGCTCTTCGTACTTCTCACGTCCGCGCGTATAGGTATCGTCACCTCGCGTGATGAAATGTTTGAATACCAGCCCGTTCTTCTTGCTGATGGCGTAGATGAAGTCTCGGTCGGATTTGGCGATGTCCATGTACCACGCCCTAGACCTGTCCCAGTCGAAGAAGTCTACCGCCTCCTCGAACTCGCGCTGTGAAGAGGCGAAAGTGGTTTTTAGGTCGCCCCCGAAGTTGCATGTGTCCAAGAACCAATCCCACTTGCAACGTGTGGGCAATGAAAACGCAAGTCCGCCGTAGTCGAACTTTTGTGAGGGGTTGACCATCGTGCGTTGCGTGGACGACATTTTCAGCACGTTTGCCAAAAAGGGGTCCGATAAGGCCTCCTTGTCCAATGCGCGTTTCATTTCAAGCCCATGCAGGAACTCGTCTTCGGAGAACTGCTCCCCATCCACCGTGCGCGCGTAGTGGTTTACGCGTTCGGGTTCGGTGACGAGCGCATCGACGAGAGAGCCGAAACGGAATGCCGTCTCCTTGTTCCCGAACTGGATGCGCGGGTGCAGGGCGTTTTTAAGGGCGGTGAGGTCGGAGTTGCTGACCTCACTGCGCCCGTAATACGTGTCTGGGTTCTGCATTTCACTTCGCCTTTACTTCATCTTCGTAATAGAGGTGTTCGCTCTTGATGAACTTTGGTGACGTCTTGTCGTTCGCCGATTTCTCGCAGAACGACAATTGTTTCTTGAATGTTTTTGATAGTTCCTCAATGGACAGCGTGCAGCCCTCTTCCAACCACCAAAAGGTGAAAATCTCAACGAACGCCTCCGCATTCATCGGCACGAGCTTTTTCTTTACGCTCGCTTTGGGCTGATATGTGGGAGCGGCCACTTGCGCGGATGCAAACAGAGACCCCATTTCGGCATTTTTTGCCGCCATTTCGGCCTGTTTCCTCCTTTCCTCCTCCTGTTTGGCGAGTTCGGCCTGTTTGCGCTGCCGTTCCTCCTCCTCTCTTCTCTCCATCTCTGCCCTTATCTTTGCCGCCTCTTCGGCGGATGCCTGCGCGGCCTTTTCGAGTTCGGCTTTCTTCGACGGCAACATGTCGAGATGCCGCTGTCGGCTCAACGTCATTTCCTGCTCGTAATTGGCAAGCAACTCTGGGGCGTGACGGTTGTACGTGTCTTGCTTTATCGCCTCCGCCGCATCCTTGTCGAGCAGGGGAGAGGGTATGGCGCGTACGGTTATCGAATGGAGCGCGCAAGGGTATTCGCTGATTTTCTTTACCGCCTCTTCGTAAGTGTCCAGCGTGACACCCCTGAACACCTTGTCCATCATGTCCAAGTTGTTGTTCAGCTCGTAGGACACACTTTGTTGCATGTCTGCCAAGACGTCCGCCACGTATCGTTCCTTCGCTTGCTCGACCCTTACGAGCATTTCCTTGCGCTGCCTTTCTTGCTCGGCCTCTAAGCGTTTCTTGGCGGCATAGCTGTTGCGTTCCTGTTGCAGTCGGTATGGTATCGTCCCTGCCTTGCTGGGGTCGACCTCGTTTTCCAACTGCGTGTAATTCTCGCGCAGCATGTCGAAGAGTTTCGTGACCGGTGAGCGTTTATTGTTCATCTTCTTGACCGTCTTGCGAACCCTTTCCATGTACGCGGCGATACGTTGGTCGAGGTCGTCCGTCATTCCGAGCCGTGTTTCTTCAAGCAACTTTTGCCCGAAAGCGATGCAATTTGAATGTGAAGTCCTGTTTTCTTCCAATGCCTCTGGTGCCATTGCGACTATTTTCTTTATATTGTCGGCACTGACGGCAGCAGGCAATTGTGTTTGGTTGTCCATAATCGTTGTTTTTTATTTGTTTTTTTGTTTTCCTTTTAGAATGCGCCGTCGTCTTCCGCTCCTGCGGCAGGCGTTTCGGGTACGGCCTTTACGCCTGCCGACATGTCTGTGGGAGGTGCGAACGAGGTTTCCTCTTTCGGAGGCTGCACACCATAGAAGTCGTCTATCTCCTGTTGGGTGTTTTCCTCGCGTTGGCTTTCCAATTCGGTGTTCTTTCCCGTACGCATTTTAGGATATACCTTGAAAGCGTGCTTTATTAGCTTGGCGATGAGGAAACCCGTGTCAATCTGTCCGCCGTTGGAGGTGTACAGCTCGTTGGGGTTCTCCTTGTAATTCCTAAGTGCGGCATCCCACTTTCGGTTCTGTTTTGCCGAATAGTCTTTCAGGCGTGTCCAATCCTCTTCGTACATGACCTCGTAAGAAGACGTGCCGTCTGCCCGTACGATACGTATGTACGCGGCGACTATGCGCTTGCCTGTATGCGGAATGTTGCACACGTAATACACTTTCTTGTGTCCGTCACAATCGGACACCTTGAACTCATCGTTCTCATAGACGATGACGGGGTTGTCCACATATTGAACCTGCCCTGCACGCTGCCTCATGTATATTTCGCCGTACCCAGATATGGATAGCGACAGATGCCCCTCATACACGTCTTTTCTCTCTCCGCGTTCGTTAACGTTCTGGCCCACCTTGACGTTGCGCCCTATCAAATAGCATTGCGCACGTGCGCCGCCCTCAACAGACAGGCCGCATATCGCCAAATCGATAAAGCATGTAAAGATGGAAAATGGCGTTGCGCCTTGCAGTCTTATGTTGTCCGAAAGCTGCTTGTTGAAGAACACGCTCTCACGCTCGTAGGCTTTCTCGCCGTCTCCCCAAAGGGTGTCGTACACGCGTATGAAATTGGCGCGCACTTTCTCGTCACGCACCACATCGAGCGGTTTTAGCGAATTTATCCGCTCGACTGTCAAATTTAAGTTGTCCATAAATAATCGTTTAAAAGTGATGAGTGGGGTGTGGGGAGTCGAACCCCACGTTTCCGCGGTTGAAAAACAACTTAAACAAATTACGGCATCGTGAAAAAATGGCCGCGGAAATGCCCTGTCCCCCGATTACGGACATGTCCGTTTCAAACAACGCCCATGTCCGTGAATGAACTGAATGTATCGCTTGGTAAAATCCCCTGCGCGCACCATCGCGGCGCGCACAGGGGCGCAAACATAATAAAATAAAACAAACTAAATGTGTGTATGTGATTTTGGTCAATAAGAAACTCCGCGCGCTGTCGCAGCGGACGGAGGAAACATTTCGCCTAAATAGATAATAGAATTATGAAAAAACTTGTGCCTGTGGTAAGAAAGCCACGCCGCGTTTCACAACGTGGCGTGGCCGAACAATCACTGTCTTAAAAAAGCTTCCTTACCTTATTCCGTATTTTTGGTTAAAAGTTGTCCGCGCGTTTCACAACGGACGGACAAGAAAAAGAGTTCACATGTATATAAAGAATAATGGGTATATTCCTATCCAAAAACCGCACGCGTTTCACAACGGATGCGGAAACATGAAAAATCAAACAAATTATAGTTCTTTTTGGGGTAATGCCGCCGCGTTTCGCAACGGAGCGGCAGGAGATTTTAAACACATGAGATATTCTCCTTTGCCGTTTGAGAATGCAGGCAGGCCGCGGACTAGCCCACGGCCTGCCCTATCGCACACTCTTCAAAACAACATGTTCCTTTCTTTTGGTTAATAAGGCGTGGGAGCGTTTCACAACGTCCCCACGCGAAAAAAAAATAAACTAATCAATAAAAACGTTATAGGGATGTCTCATTCTGCTTTCGCTTGTTCCGCCGCCTCTTCGATTTGGCGTTGCAAGTCCAGCGTTTCTTTCTTGACCTTTTCAAAAGGCCACTTGTCTGTGGTGTCGCCACAGTGGTTGCAGTCGAACCCCACGACTTGGTACAGCCACCATTCGTCAGGCATCTCCGTTAGGGGAATGATGCCGTCATGCGGTATTTCGAAATCGCCCATGTAGCTATCATAGGTAATGCAGCCGTGAACCGATATTTCTTTTCCTGAACGAGAAATATAAGCTCCAAATAATTCAGGATGTGGGGTTGGAGTTAATTCCCTGTCGATTATGCCGACATATCCGTTGTACTGGCCACATGGGCATCCTCTTTTGGCTCTCGTACCATAACAGGGATTTTCCCGTAAGAATGCGAATGTTTTCATATATATAAGTATGTTGGTTAAAACTCAATTCCTTTGTCCGTGATGGAAAGGCTAATTCTAAGCCCGTTACCTATGACGTTGAAGTCGTTGTTGGCCGTACTTAGGCTTTTTAGGTAGTCCTCCGTTTCCTTGTTGATGGGGAATATAACCTGTTTGCAGTATTTTGAGCTACGCGCCTCTATGCGCAGGTAGCTTTTTGTGTTGTTCGTTTCCATAATTTCTTGTTTTTCTATTTGACATATATGCAGATACCCACGCCCCAGCAGTTTTACAATTGCCAAGACGTGGGTATGATGGGATTACCCCCTACTTCTTGATGAAGCAGGGGACAGAGATAATCTGTCCCTTGTCGTTGCGTACGCACAAGGGATGCCCCGTTGCTGGCGCAACAACGTCCTTGCGGTCGGTTGCGCCAAAGACAAGAGCCGAAACTATATACATTGTACCCTCTTCGGGTTCGGGCAGGCCTACTACCTCGCCGAAAGACTGCGTGCAGCAGTCATTCTCAATGTTTGAGAATACGGCCGACACGCGGGCTATGCCCTCGCTTTGGAACGTGCGGCCGTCATTTAACACAATTGGGTGGGGGGTAAAATTCTTGTAGTTCATAATTTTGTTGTTTTTTAGAGTTGTCGGCGCGAATTGTGTAAGGCTCGCGCCGTTGGCCTTTTAATGAGATTGCTTTTTGTCCATATACTGGGAAACATAACCCAACTTCTCCTTAGAGGTCTTCGCGGATGCTTGTGAAAAGCTCGTTAAAGAGGTCGAATACATCCTCTTTTAAGGAGTTCCACCCTAAGTAATCCGCACCGTAGATTTCTCTGGGGTTGTAAGACGAGCGTAGTTGCCCCCAATTGAAGTGGGTTCTATCGGGGACAACTCCGTAGAACGTCTTGCCGTTGCCCTCAATGACGAACTTTTCCCGTCCGCCAAAGAAATAGTAGTCTAGCCTGCTAAGGAGGTTGTATTCCTCTTTGGTGATGTCTATTTCGCCTAGTTCCTCTACTTCTTCGAGGAACTCAACCCTAGACCTTTCTAGCTTAGGCTCCTCGATTTTCGAGAATGGGTAGAACGCCTCTCTCAGGGCGTTAAAGGCCTCTTTTTGAGCCTCTTTTAGGGCGTTAAACTCAGCCCGAAGTTTGCCCTCCGCTGGGGTGAGTTTGGTTACCTTTATGTAGGCCTCCTTATATTTGAGGGCTACACGACCGAAGTCGTCATCCCTCTCGTGGTGGATGGTGTGGAAAGTCTCGTCACCATCCTCGTACGCACATACGGAGGTCTCCTCGTACACGACCTTTATTTCAAGGCCGTAAAAGTCATCACGTTTTGCCATAATTGTATCTATTTGAAGTTTAAGTTTTTTTTGTACGTGCCGCCAATTCCATTGCAGTAGATTTGACTACACGGCACGTTATGTTTTACTCTTGCGCTTTTAGTAAGGGGAACGCCCATCCTCCTCTTTACCCTTTCGGCATTTGCCGCGGACGACTTCGTGACCATTTGCGCAAGGTCTTAGTCCTGTATCTTATGCTTACTAGGCCTGCGCTCTCGGTCATGGATTGTCAGTCTCGCGAGTGCGCCGCCGTTCGGTCTTGTCTTGTTCCAATAAGTCAATGAACGCTGGGTTAAAGTGGGCGACCGCTTTTTGTTGACGGCCGCCCCGTCATCCTGCAATAATCTGAATTGCCTTAAAATGAATACTAACCCATGTATTTTCGCAGGGTGCTTTCGGTGAACCGAAGTCGTTTCCCTACCTTAGTGTGTGGGATGCCCCCTACCTTGTGGTAGAGCGTGCCGAGGGGCATTCCCAATAGCTCTGCGGCCTCCTTTGCGTTTAAATAGCGTTCGGGGACGGCCTTTTCTCTTTTCATCAGCGCGAACAACTCCTCGGCTATCATTCGCGCATCATTCCTTGTGAGCGGCATCACTCTTCCAATTTTTCAATTGGAATATCGCCTAGCATGCCAAGCGATATTGCCGCATTAAACACTGCCCCCACTATTAGGGCGATGCTGTCGGACGTGGCCGCTATCAGCGCGATGCAAAAGCTCACGCAGAAGTAGAGCAGTCTAAGCTGCTGTCCCAAAGTGAGGGACTTGAACCACGCCCATTCCTTGCCGTAGATGGCCTTAATCATCTGTTTCATGGATGATGTTGCATTTTGGCGGTTTAACATAAGTGGTGTATGCCTTGTGCAGGTTGCACCACCGCCCGTTCAGCGCGTTGTGAGAGAACGGACACTTGTCACACTCTGGGTGGGCCGACGGTCTTTGTCTGGCCATCATTCTATCCTCGTTAGGATATACTGCCCTTTCTCCCTGTCGGTGCGCGCTTGGAACTTTCGCCCCATCTCCACACTCAATTGATAACTGTTGGCGTGTACGCTTGCGCGCTGTTCCAACGGCCATGCCTCCGAGTGACCGACTTCGAGAAGTCTTAGTACGGGGCGGATACTTTTTTTGCCCCGCGCATTCGTTCTATCTCGCATAAAATTCGTAAATTTGTGGCGCGAATGAATGAATGAATGAATTAACGATGCAAAGGTAAGCAAAATGAATATATTATGCAAGCGTTTCGCGAATAAAATTCATCAAATTAACCTATATTAACAAGCGGTATGGAGAAGAAAGACATGCTAGAACAATTGATTTCCCACTTTTTTAATGGGAATAAGGCAAAGTTCGCACTCATGTTAGGCGTTAGGCCACAGACAATTAACACATGGCTAGGGCGAAACACTTTTGACGTGGAATTGATATACACGAAATGCGAAGTAATTTCGGGAGATTGGCTTTTAAATGGTGGAAATGGTAATATGTTCCGCTCGGACATGGGTAATGCGGTGTTATTAAACGCCACTAACGGCAGCAATATAAGTGGCAACACCACGCTAGGCAACGGTGCGACAAGCTCGACTATAAACAATTACGGCGAGGCTTGCGCCAATGGCGAGCCGTCCCCGATTGTCGCCACGTTAACGGAGAGCATCGCCACTCTAACGCGCGAACTTGAAACAAGTCAAGAGCAGAAGAGTAGGCTAATAGGAATTATCGAGCAATTAACAAACAAATAATTAACAAGCAGATGAGAACAAATTCATTAAACATCCTTATACCAGTCTTGCTCTTGATTATCATTGGTTGCCGTCAACCCCAGCCCCAGCCGTCTGTGCTTGGAATTGAATTTGGTAGCACTTATAATCAAACATGGCAGCTTTTGACGGATTGGTACGGGACGGATAAGACGAAGAAAATAGACCGTTCGATTTTCGTGGACGATATTTCACTAGGGCATTTGGAATTTACTAGTGCCATATTCTTCTTCCAATATAAGGGACAGAAATCCTACTTACATAAGATTGTCTTTTTTAAAAGTTTCTCGGATGACAGTATAGGCGCATCCAGTTTTGAAAAAGAACTGATGGAGTTGATAAAAGATAAATACAATGTGCTAACTAAATGTAAGGGTAACGATGGAGAACAGCGTTATAAGTTCGGTGTCAATCCAAAAAACGAAGAAGAACCACTTGGATTTTTGGGGCGGGACGGGAATAGCGTATTTATTGTTTTTGGCCCTATATACTACCTCCCAAAATCGTCTGACTTTTAAAGTATTATATGTTATGAGAAGAATAATATTACCCCTTTTCCTTTCGTTCGCGGCCCTGTCCTCAACTTGCAAGAACGGCGCGGGTTACGTATATGTTTGCACTGGTGAGAAATCCGTTGCCTACCACGCCACGAAGAATTGCAGGGGGCTAAGCCGCTGCGGCGGTGAAATTAAGGCGGTCACCCTATCGCAGGCTAAGGCGATGGGCAGGCGTGCGTGCAGGATATGTAAGCCCTAGCGTTCTACCGCCATTCCACCGCAACGCACAACGCCCCTCATAGGTAGTTCAACATCAGTTCAATACGCAAGTCAATAAGCATTCCAACGGAATCACTCTGATAATAGGACACCATCCTTGGTGTCCTATTCCTATTGTTAAGAATAACCCAATTACATAGGTGACATAAATCTTTTATCTGACTTTCTGGTTATTATATTTTTATCTATAACTTTTGATATTATGGTAATTTTATTCCAAGTTCCCGAATTAATTGAGGCTTTACAAGATTCCGCCCCTACAGAACAACAATTGAAACTTGCAAGAGAGAAATTCTGTATTGAAGTAAAAACCATCAACACTATTAATATTGGTGCTGGTGCTGATTGGATTGTATTTCTTGCAACATATGTCGCCGCCCCTTCACTAGCGGTTCTTGCTATGGGCAAGAAAGTCAATGAAGGTATTGAGGGATGGTTAGCTGTTGGAAAGAAACTCCGTAGCATATTTAAGTCAATAGACGTTGTATCTATTGATTGCGACACTGCAACTTATCTTGCAATAGAATTTATCAACAAAAGGATTAAGATTGAAAGCCTTGTAAAGACGAACGAGACAACTATAAATTTATCAAATTTAGAGGGTGCGATAAGAGGTCTAACTGGGTTAGCCAAGAAACCAGACAACTACTACATACAAGTATTTCTTGTGAACGATAAATTTTACTATATCATTGGAATAAGCTCTAGAGGTGAATTAAGCCTACTAAGAAAATTTAAAGCTGCTGATTATAAGCGTGTTCTTCCGTAAGCCTGTTCTATCTATCACTCCTACACATTTAAACATGTCCCTAATAAGCCTATTAATTATTCATCTTGCGAAAGTGGCTTTCTCGCATATTATTCGTACTTTTGTCTTAGCAACATGCTGGGTAGAACATTTTTTCTTGCAACGCAGAAACAAGCCAATGCGCGAAGTGGCTAAATGCCAAGTTACTTACTTGTTGCCAAGAAGGGCATAACCTGCTTAAATTCGGTGGCTTGCACAATGAAGTTGTTGCACCTGGAAGATTACTTGCTATGGACATTCTGACACATTTCAGAACGATAGAAGAACTAACGAAGACACTCGCACGCGAACAGACATTGCTAAGCGAGATGTTTGAAAAGCGAAAGCTGTTGAAGTTTCCGCGAGGGCTGGCCATCGACCTGGTGGGAGGAAACGAAACCCGACTAAAACGTCTGGTGGACTATGGCGTGCTTGTGGAAACAGGTAACACCATTGAAATTGAAAGCGACTACCTGAACTTCTTTGAAGAGGTGCTGAACGTGAATGAAGAAATAAGCGTGTTGAGCGTGCAAGAATGTATCAACACGCTGAAAGAGCACATCGGCTATTTTCTGCAAGAAAACAACGTTAACCGCAAGGCCGGCTATCAAGACAGCGTGAGGCAACTGTTGAAGAAGACGGGATTTAGAACTTTGAAGAATGTGGTTGACCTGAAACGCAACATGGATAATGCCTATAAGCAAGAGCCTACCTACAACATAAAGAAACAACGACTGAAAAACCTGGACGAAAAAAGCCACAGCATACGGGCAATGATAAAAGAGTGCGAAAAGTTGATGGATACTGAACAGGCCTTCTTCATCATGGCCAACGACCCACACATGGCTAAGACGTGCAGCGACGTGAGGCACGATTTTGTTGAGGCCTATCATGCCTTGATGGAAATAGACAGGCAGATTATTGTGTACATCAACCAAATTGACTTGCAAAACCAACTGTATAAGAAGATACGCAAGCTGAAATACCTGCAAGACCAACTGCTTATAAAAACCGACACGAACATTGTGCAGGTGCTGGAAGACACGAACCCGCTATGGATGGAAGGTAGGCAGTACAGCAAAATACGCCTTTCGCTGGAAATGCTGCGAGAGAACGAAGGGGTGGCAAAGGTGCTAAGGCGAATTGCCGAACACAATGGTGTGCAGAAAACGGCACGCACAGAGGCGGAGCCACTGACCAACGAAGACTTGCAGGAACATGTGCAACTGTTGAAGGAGGTGGACCCAACAGAAGTGTGGAACGCTTTTGCGGCATCGGGGCACAACCTGTTTGACTTCGTTCTGGCATATAACTATAAGGTAGAACGCAACATCGAAGACCATGCCACCCTATTCTGCCAACTGGTTATACTGCATGCCGACGAGTGCAAGCTTACTGGCGAATATGCAACTTATCAAGACATTGAATATCCCATCGTCTATGCGAAATAATACCCAACGAATATACGAACGACTGAGCCGAGGAGAATTTCTATCGGTGGACAGTACAGACAGTACGGTTAGGCACCTGTATGAAGACATAGAAGAGAACATGAACGACTATGCCGACTACTTTAAGGAAATAGGACTAAGGCTTGAAACGGGCAATGGCTACTTCTACCTGTCGCGAACGGTGGAAAACAAACAAGCCATAGAGAACAAGCTGGAGAGTTTCGCCAAATGGCTAGACTACCTCGACTTCCTGAAATGTTATAACCAGTCGTTTACGGCCGGCTATCAGTTTCGCAAGAGCAACCTGATAGAACAGATTAGTCTTGACATTGAATTGAAGGAGAAGGCCGGACACTTGTTTAAGAAGTATGGCGTGGGTTCTAACTTAGAGATTGTAAACAAGCTGCTGCAAGAGATGGGAAACATGGGCTTTGCCGAATGCGTGAGCGAACAAGACGAGACGTACAAGGTTACTTCGGCATTTCGCTATGCAGAAGAACTTGTTAACATGATACAAATAGCCAACGAAGATGAAGTTCCTGAATAAAATTGTGTTTATGAATAGCGCAAACATTCCGTATGCCGAGATTTCGGTAGACGGAAACGTGCACTTCACAGGTACGCAAGGCGTGGGCAAGAGCACCGTGTTGCGCGCGCTCTTGTTCTTTTATAACGCCGACAAACATAGGCTGGGCATTCAGCAAGGACAGAAATCGTTTGACGAGTTTTACTTCCGCCAATCTAACTCGCACATCCTTTACGAGGTGATGCGCGACAATGGCGCATACACCATCTTGGTGAGCCGTTACCAAGGGCGTGCGTCGTGGCGATTTATTGATGCGCCCTACCAGCGCGAATGGCTAGTAGGCGAAGACAAACAGGTGCTGAGCGACTGGGTGAAGATACGCGAACGCATTGACAAGAACGTTGTTGTATCGGCAAGGATAGACTCGGGCGTGATGTTCAGAGACATCATCTTTGGAAACACACGCGACAATAAGTACACACGCTATGCGCTAGTGCAGAGCACCCACTATCAGAATATACCCCGAAGTATACAAAACGTTTTCTTAAACACGAAGCTTGATGCCGACTTCGTGAAGAATACCATCATACAATCGATGGCCGAAGAGGAACTGCCCATTGACTTGCAAACCTACCGACGGCTAGTAACCGACTTTGAACGCGAGTATGATGAGATTGACTGCTGGTTTAGGCAGGCACGAGACGGCAGCTACCCCGTACGACAACAAGCATCGAAGATTGCAGAACAAGGTAGGAAGGTTGTGGCCTTAGACCAACAACTGAGGGATGTGTGGCACATGCTGAACCATGCGGTGGCCGACAACGAGCAACAGATACCGCTGTTGGAGGCAGATGCAGCAGAAACCAAGGCGGCCATAGAGAAAGAACGCAACCGCGAAAAGGAACTTACGGCCGAATATAAAAAGGAGAATGACTTGCTTTACCAGAAACTGGGTGGCAAGAAACAAAAGTTAGATGAGGTGTTGCAGGCAAGAAAAGAATTTGAAGCTATGGCCATCGAAGACAAACTTAAACTTGCCAACCGAGAAGACACGATAAAGAAAGAGGCAGACAATAAGCAGACTTTGCTTAACGACTTGCTGAAAACTCATGCCTCGATTGAAGAGAAATACAACATTGCCAAAGCTAAATTGGAGAATGCACAACAGGCGTTTGACAACGCCCAAAAAGAACGTTTCTACCACGAACAAGACAAAATACAAGCAGAACGTAAGCGGTTGGAAGACGAACGAACGAAAAACAGAAACCAAAGAACGGACGCTTTTTCGGCATGGCGGCACGAGTCGGACGAACGTTTGCAGGCGTTGCAGGCCGAACAACATAGGGCTGACGCTGCATTGAAAGAACTAAAATTGTGGCATCCCTTGGCCAACGAGATGCAAACCATAGCGGAGCAGATTAGGACACTAGACGTAAAGGAGAAGGAAAATGCCGCACAACAGGCTGTTGTTAAAAGTCAGATGGAACAACTTACGGCCGAATTTGAAATGAAGGAGGCCGAACTGAAAAAGATTGCACAACGCGAACAAGAACAGTTTGAGGCTAGCCGCTCATCATGTCGCGAGCAGATTGCAAAGATAGAAGGTTTGTTGTCGCATCTGGATGGTTCGCTATACCAATGGCTGAACGAAAATGTGGAGGGATGGGAGAACACTATCGGCAAGGTGGTTGACGAGGAGAGAGTTCTCTATGCACAGGGTTTGGAGCCGCAGATCGACACTTCGGCCGAGGGTTTGTTTGGCGTGCGCCTTAACTTATCAGATGTAGATGCAACACATCGCACCCCCGACGAATATCGAAAGGAAAAGAAAAGGCTTGACGAACAGGTGAAACTGATAAACAGCAAGTTGAACGAGTTGCCCCTTACGCTTGAAGAAGAGACGGCAAAACTAGGAAAGAAGTATGCCACAATGCTGAACCCCTTGCGCCAAAAAGCAACCCATCTGCGGGTGGAAGAGGAACAGATGCCAACGAAAAGACAAGACCTGCAAAACCAACAGCACAAGCTGAAAATGGACGAACAGGAAATGATTGAACAAGAAAAGGAAGTGCGCGAACGGGCCTTTAACGCGGCTTTGCTTTGTGTGCAGGCAGAGAAGGATGAACGGGAACGACACGAAACACGGCATAAGAAGGAGTTAAAAGAACTGGACCTGCACTTCAACAGACAATCGAAGGAGTTTGACAGCAAACTCAGCGCATTTAAAACGGCTTTGGAAACGGAAACAAAGGTCCAACATGAAGAGTTTTGCAACCAAAAGAAACAATTGGAAGAGCAACAAAAGGCGGAACTGGCAGGGAAAGGCGTAGACGTGAACTTGCTGGGGCAATATCGCCAGGCAATAGAACAACTTGAAGCCTTGCTACAACAAATAGACAACGAACGGCCTATGGTTATTAGGTATCGCGACGCTCAGCAGAACCTCTTTGCTAAGGAACCCGAAATAAGAAAGGACATAAAGGACATTGAGCAGCAACTAGCCAGGATGAGTAAGCGATATGAGGACAAGAAAACAAGGGTGGAGAAGAAACGGCAGGAACAGGAAGAACGACAAAAGGCCACTAGTAAAGACCTTGCTCGCCGCCGAGAAGGACTAAACTTGTATCGCCAGATGGTGGAGAACGAACATCTTGTACCCGAAACACTGCTTACAGACAACAAACCTGTTGCAACTAAGCAAGACTGCCAACAGCTGTTGAGCCTGCTAAGAGGTTCGGTTAATCAGAAACGTGAAACGATTGAAAGGCTAAAAGACTTTGTGGTGAACTTTAACCGAAACTTTAAGCCGCAAAATGCGTTCCACTTTAACACGATGCCAATTACAGACAACGAATACTTGCAAATAGCTGCCGACTTGCAAGACTTTATGGACAATAACAAGATTGAGGAGTTTCGCAGGCGCACTAGCGAGCATTACAAGGACATACTCGGCCGCATCTCTACCGAGATCGGCAGTTTGCTGAAACGAAGGTCGGATGTAGATGGCGTAATACTAGACATTAACCGCGACTTCGTTGAAAAGAACTTTGCAGGCGTAATCAAAAGTATTGAACTGAGAGCGGACGAATCGTCGGACAGGCTGATGCAATTGCTCATGTCTATTCACAACTACACCGCAGAGAATGCCTTCTCGATTGGTGAGCTGAACCTTTTTTCTGACGATAACCGCGATGAGGTGAACCGTAAGGTAGTGGATTACCTCAAAAGTCTTTCGCATCAGTTGCAGAACGAGCCAAGCCGAACAACTGTTTCGCTGGGCGACGCATTCCGCTTGCAGTTTCGCGTAAAGGAAAACGATAACGATACCAATTGGGTTGAACGCATCAACAATGTGGGGTCTGATGGTACAGACATCTTGGTGAAGGCTATGGTGAACATCATGCTCATCAATGTGTTTAAGAAAAAGGCTGCCCGAAAGAGCGGAGAGTTCATCGTGCACTGCATGATGGACGAGATTGGACGACTGCACCCGAACAATATCAAGGGCATTCTGCAATTTGCCACCTCGCGTAACATTTATCTTATCAACAGTTCGCCAACATCGTACAACCCTTACGACTATAGATATACCTACTTGTTGAGCAAGCAGGGCGTGAAAACGCGAGTGGAAAAACTGTTGAAACGTAACCCATAAGATTATGGCGATAGGAAAAGCGATACAAAGTTTGGTTGCTGGGGGACAGGTGGCAGGGTCTAAAATAGGTGGAAAGCTACTTGAAGAACTGCTATCGGAGGGCTTGCTTGTGGTTGTTGCTCGTGGTTCGAGGAAGTCGTACCGCGCTCGCAACATTGAAATGTTGAAGAGATTTCTTACTGACAGGGACGAAAGCTATCGTGTACTTGAAGTGGAGAACGCAGAAACACGTGCTGCTATGGCCAACAAAACGGGTAATTCGAAGTTGGTGACGGTGCGTTCATGTCCTGGCTTTCCCATTAACAGCTACGAACCTATTACGTGTCTGCTAAACGGCGAGCCGTTTGTGGTTAATCCGCATGAGGGTAGCTTCTTGTTCGTTACACAATGGGAGAGTTTCAAAATACCTGCAGACGTTATCGTTATCGGAATAGAGAACATGGAGAATTTTAGGTTAATCCGCAAGCAAAAGAAGTTTTTTGAGGGTTATCTGCGCGCACGTGTACTGCCCAACAAAACGCTTTTCGTGTCGCGCTATCCACAATCCAACGACCTAAGGAAATGGCTCACAACCATACCCAATCGTTATCTGCATTTCGGTGATTTCGACCTGGCAGGAATACACATCTTTCTGACAGAGTTTGAACGACATATTGGAACTGAACGCGCATCGTTCTTAATCCCTTCTGACATTGCCGACCGATTGAAATCGGGGTCTAGCCAGCGATACGACGAGCAGCATGCCCTATTTAAAGAGATGCAGACTGATGTGCGAGAGCTTGGACAACTAATAACGCTCATCCATCAAGAACGAAAAGGTTACGACCAAGAGGGATATATATAAATAGGTGTTGGGCTGAATAATACCAAAGAGGAGCTATCCGATAAAGCAGGCTTGCTGTGCTCGGGGAAATTCTTCTGAACTTAGACAAAAGAGAAAGTATATACATGACGAATATTCAAATCATTCGGGGCGACTTTCAAAAAGAACTGAAATTGTCCATCGCCGAAGGAGTAAAGGCGGGGTTCCCCTCGCCTGCCGAGGACTATATACACGAGACACTCGATTTCAATAACGACCTCATACGCAATCCCGAGGCCACATTCTATGGCAAAGTGGAAGGAGACTCGATGATAGAGGCTGGTATATGCAATGGCGACATTGCCGTTATCGACCGCTCTATTGAGCCAAGAGACGGGGATGTTGTGGTGGGCTACATCAACGAAGAGTTCACCATCAAGTATCTCGACCTTAGCCATCGCGAGGAAGGGTATATAGAATTGCGGCCGGCCAACTCAAACTTCAAGCCCATAAGGATTGATAAAGACGATGCTTTTGAGGTGTGGGGCGTGGTTGTTTGGACGATTAAAAATTGGAGAAAATACTAGGAGATGTACGGAATTGTTGATTGCGATAATTGCTACGTATCGTGTGAGCGTGTATTTAGGCCTGACCTGAACGGCAAACCCGTTGTTGTGCTCAGCAATAATGATGGCTGTGTGGTGGCACGTTCGAACGAGGCCAAGCTCATGGGCATCAAAGCCGGCATGCCCTACTACCAGCTAGCAGAGCAGTTTCCTAATCAAGACATCGCTGTTTTTTCGTCAAATTACGAACTATATGGCGAATTGACAGGACGCGTAGTGGAGATTATCAGGAAAGAATCGCCGGCATACTTCCGATATAGCATCGACGAGTGTTTCGTTTATTTTAATGGAACAGGAGAGTTGGACTTGAAGGGTTGGGGAGAAATGCTACACAAGAGGATTAAGCGTAGCGTTGGCATGCCAACAAGTATTGGCATCGCTCCCAACAAGACGCTTGCAAAGATGGCAGGACATTTTGCAAAAAAACATCAGGGATACCATCATTGTTGCCTTATCGACAACGACGAGAAACGTGTTAAGGCACTGAAACTCTTTCCTATTAGCGAGGTTTGGGGGATAGGGCGGCGTTATGCAACACGCCTCCAAACTATGGGCGTTAAAACGGCGTTCGATTTCGCTGAGTGTAATCTTTCGTGGGTAAGAGCTACATTTAAAAACATCGTGATTGAACGAACATGGCGCGAACTGAACGGTGAAGATTGCATACCTAATGAGGAGCTGGCTAAGAAGAAATCTATTTGTATAAGTCGCTCTTTCAATGGTATGATAACAGACCTTGATGGCCTGCGCACCCACGTGTCTAACTTCGCCGCCCGATGTTCAGAAAAACTACGTCAGCAAGGAACAGTTGCCTCTATCGTTGGCGTATTCCTCCACACCAATGCTTTCCGTGAAGACCTACCACAATATTGGAACTTTCAAGAAATGCGACTCATTACTCCCACTAACAGCTCCATAGCCATTGTAAAGGCAGCCACCAATGTGCTGCGAAAAGTGTATCGACAGGATTATCACTATAAGAAAGCGGGCGTTATAGTCATGGGAATTGCGCCAAACGCCCCCATCCAGCAAGACTTCTTCGACATAACTGCCGAACAGATTGAGAAACTGCGCAGACTGGATGCCGTCGTTGACCACATTAACAAAGTTAATGGCACTGAGTTCATCGTTCTTGGTAGTCAACAATATACATCTAAAGGCTGTGAGGGAAAAGCTTATTCCTTTGCTAATGCCATTAAACATGAGTTTAGGAGCAAGAATCCAACCACCCGCTGGAAGGATATCATAACATTGAAATAACACGCATCCTAACTGCTTGGCTGACGAAGGCTTAATTTGTCTTGCTAAACCAAGTTGGGTATATACTGGGCTCACTAAAATAATCGAGTTAAAAATAAAATCAAGCCTATACACAGCACATTCTACTTGGATTTCTTGGCATCATTAGCCTGTGACACTTTGTGTAGCATCTTCAATTTTACTTTGACGTACAAATAGCTTTTTCCATTGGTGGTATGCGCATGTGTTTCTTCTTCTGCCAATGTGTCTTGCCATCTATTTAGGGATATTCAGTAAATATCTAACTAATTGTTTGTCAGTGTAATATATTAT
>ERZ773087.875-NODE-875-length-21142-cov-4.526154_pt1 | contig 21142 bp, 19 predicted proteins | sample MGYA00511375_ERZ773087 | MGnify/ENA primary metagenome ERZ773087 (study PRJEB29015, sample SAMEA2737995) | human oral metagenome | biome: human oral; feature: human-associated habitat; material: dental | place: China | collected 2063 ...
ACGCCCTCTATCTAAGGAGCAACTATGGGTAAAAGGGCCGCAACCCCCTCTAAACCAGCTCGAACTGTAGAGCAACGCGAAGCGCAAATGATCAATCTGGCGCTTGAGCTTGCTGAGAAGCAGCTTCGAGAGGGTACAGCACCGGCAACCACGGTGAATCACTACCTCAAGCTCGCCTCCACAAGAGAACAGCTCGAGGTGGAGAAGCTGAGGAATGAAACAGCACTCCTCGAGGCGAAGAAGACGGCGCTTGTCAGCGCTGAGCAAGCCGAGAAGATTGCCAAGGAAGCCATCGAAGCCTTCCGTACTTACTCTGGAGCGGGAGATGTTACGGACGTATACTGAACTGGCGCGCCTCGAGACCTTTGAGGAGCGGTTTGACTACCTGGCTCTCACCGGGAGCGTTGGTACCTCTACGTTCGGCTTTGATCGTTACCTGAACCAGAGATTCTACTCGTCTGTCGAGTGGAAGAAGGTCAGGAATTTTGTTCTGGCTCGAGATGAGGCCTGTGACCTCGGGATCGAGGGTCTTGACATCAGATACATGCCGCTAATCCACCACATGAATCCGATTCAGCCCAGAGATCTCGAGGAATTCAATCCAGACATCCTCGAGCCAGAGTTTCTCATTACCACGACCAAGAATACCCACAACGCGATACACTTCGGAGACCGATCGAGGTTGACACCACGAGTTGTTGAGCGTCGACCGAATGATCAAGCTCCCTGGAGGATCTAATGGGAACCATTCTTGAAGATACTAAGAAGGCAATCGGCATCATGCCGGGTTATGATGTCTTCGACGACCAGATCCTCATGCACATCAACACTGCAAGGATGGATCTCGCACAATTGGGGCCAAAATGCGACACCCCGATTGAGAAAGATACTGCTTGGACTGTCTTCGATTCTATTGACGACGAAGCGGCCATCAAGTCTTACATCGCCATGAAGGTAAAGCTGTTCTTTGATCCACCGGGGAACTCCTTCTTGGTATCGGCCTATCAGAAGCTGATCGAGGAGGCAGCATGGAGATTAGTCTATCAGACCGAGGGGAAACAGAGGTAGAAGACCTCGTCCACCATGGCGTAAAAGGGCAGCGATGGGGCGTCATTCGAAAGAAGGCGTCTGCTGGTCGTGCCGCTACGGTAAGAGCCCTTCAGAAGACTGGACGTTTTACAGCCAATACAACTCGTACGAGTATCAAGACTGCTAAGACTGGTGTAGCAAAGGTTCAGAAGGCAAAACGAGCTCATGATGAACGAGTTGCCGGAAAAGCCCAAGCAAAGAAAGAGGCCCGAGCCCGAAAGAAGTTCGCAAACCGCAGCTACCGCAAAATCAGCGACGGAGAACTTCAGTCTCGAATTAAACGGCTGGAGCAAGAGAAACGCTATCGGGACCTCAAGGCCGATCGCCACGTGGTTCGAGGTCGTGAGGTCACTCGACAAATCCTCGAGAACTCTCTGACCAAGGCCGGTACCTATGCCGCCACAAAATCTATGAAGGCAGCGTTCGATGCTAGCTTTGAGCGGGCTACCGGAATCAAGGTTCCAAATATTGACCTTCCTAAGCCAGCTAAGAGTAAGGCAAAAAAGATGCGGGAAAAGCTCAATGATCTCGCTGATGCTGCTCGAGAGGCTGCCGCTGCTGCAGAGGATGCTCCAGTCGAATCGGCTCCAGCTACGGTGAAATCCCCTAGACCAAAGCCCAAGCCTCGTGAAGGCAATCAGGTCAAGACCGGATCTACAAAGCAGATCGAGAAGCCTAAGTCATACAAGCAGACTAAGCCCTCTCCCAAGAAGAAGCGGTATCCCCGCAACCCTGGGAGCACAGCTAAGTAATGCTCTCGAACACCGCAGTACCAAAATACTACGGGCAGTTCCGAGACGCAGTTATTCGAGGCGAGATTCCGGTATGCGAAGAGATCTCATGCGAGATGAATCGCATTGACGCTCTGATCGCTAACCCGGAATACTACTACGATGATAAAGCGGTAGAAGGATTCATCGCTTACTGCGAGAATGAGCTCACGCTGTCCGACGGAGCTGACCTCCACTTGCTCGACAGCTTCAAGCTCTGGGCCGAACAGCTCCTTGGCTGGTACTACTTCGAGGATCGCCAGGTCTTTGTCCCCTACGAGGATGGAGTCGGCGGTCGATACGAGACCAAAACAGTAAAGAAGCGCCTAACTATTAAGCAGTATCTGATCGTTGCTCGTGGAGCGGCGAAGTCGATGTATATGTCGCTTATCCAAAATTACTTCATGGTGATTGACACTACAACGACTCATCAGATTGCTACGGCTCCGACCATGAAGCAGGCCGAAGAGGTGATGGGTCCATTCCGGACTGCCATCACTCGAGCAAGAGGTCCGCTGTACAAGTTCCTCACCGAGGGATCCATTCAAAATACAACTGGTGCGAGGGCTAACCGCCAGAAGCTGGTTGCAACTAAGAAAGGCGTCGAGAACTTCCTGACCGGATCTCTACTCGAGGTCCGACCCATGTCCATCGACAAGCTACAGGGTCTTCGACCTAAGGTATGTACGGTGGATGAGTGGCTGTCGGGAGACATTCGAGAGGATGTCGTAGGTGCTCTTGAACAGGGTGCCTCTAAGATCGACGATCCGGTCATCCTGGCCGTCTCCTCGGAAGGAACCATCCGCAATGCGGTGGGCGACACCATGAAGATGGAGTTGCTCAAAATACTGAAGGGCGAATACATCGCTCCTCACATCTCAATCTTCTACTACCGCCTTGACGACATCAAGGAAGTAGCAGATCCTGCTATGTGGGTGAAAGCCCAACCGAACATCGGCATCACTGTATCGTATGATCGGTATCAGCAGGACGTCGAGCGTATGGAACAAGCCCCTGCCGCTCGAAACGACATCCTCGCCAAGAGGTTCGGGATCCCCATGGAGGGATACACGTACTTCTTCACTTACGAGGAGACGATCCCACACAGGAAGAACACATTCTGGAACATGCAGTGCTCTATGGGCGCTGACTTGTCTCAGGGTGATGACTTCTGTGCGTTCACCTTCCTATTCCCACTTAGGAATCAGGCTTTTGGTGTGAAGACCTTGGCATACATCTCCGAGCTGACACTCATGAAGTTGCCAGGTGCTCTGCGCCAGAAGTATGACGAGTTCATCCAAGAAGGAAGCCTCCGAGTCATGGAGGGCACCGTCCTGGATATGATGGAAGTCTATGAGGATTTAGACCAATTCATCGACGAACAGAAATACGATGTATCGGCATTCGGGTTTGACCCGTACAATGCTAAGGAGTTCGTGACTCGGTGGGAGCAGGAGAACGGCCCGTACGGTATCGAGAAGGTCATTCAGGGAGCCCGGACAGAATCAGTCCCCCTCGGGGAGCTGAAGAAGTTGGCATCTGAGCGACTCCTCATCTTTGACCAGGAGCTCATGTCGTTTACCATGGGTAACTGTGTCACGCTTGAGGATACCAACGGAAACCGGAAGCTACTGAAGAAACGCTCGGAAGAGAAGATTGACTCAGTAGCCGCTCTGATGGATGCCTTTGTGGCATACAAGATCAACAAGGAGGCATTCGAATGAGCAAGGAGGTGAAATGGGTCTTAGTGATCGATTGAGCCACGCCTGGAATGCATTTACTCGATCGCCGGACAAGAAGAACTTTACTCCTGAATACGGAGCGTCGTTCTTCGGTAATCCGAGCGTGAACTACCGTCCAGTCGTCGGGGATCAGACGATCGTCACGAGCATCTACAATCAGATTGCTATCGACGTTGCGAATGTTCCCATCCGACATGTTAGGACCGATGACAACGGTAATCTCAAGAGCTACATCAACAGTGATCTTGATGACTGTATGTCTCTCAGCGCTAACATTGATCAGACTGGACGAGGGTTCTTCCAGGATCTAGTCCTGACGCTGTTCGAGGAAGGTGCAGTAGCGATCGTTCCCGTAGATACGAACGTCAACCCCGACATGACTCAGGGATACGACGTCCGTTCCATGCGAGTCGGTAGTATCATCAATTGGTACCCACGGCATGTCCGAGTCGAAGTCTATAACGACCAGACTGGACAGCGGGAACAGCTTACTCTCGAGAAAGAGTTCGTAGCGATCGTCAACAACCCGCTTTATAGCGTGATGAACGCTCCGAGTTCTACGCTGCAGCGACTCACTCAGAAGCTGCATCTGCTCGATGCGATTGACCGACAGTCTGGATCCGGTAAGCTAGACATCATCATTCAGCTTCCATACGTAGTCAAGACTGAGCTCAAGAAGCAGCAGGCAGAGGCCAGGCGAAAGGCGATTGAGGAACAGCTCGCTGGTTCACAGTATGGTATTGCTTACACCGATGGTGCAGAGCGAATCACTCAGCTGAACCGACCGTCCGAGAACAACCTCATGAGTCAGATTCAGTGGCTCACGACCCAGCTGTACAACCAGCTCGGAATGACAGAGGATGTCTTCACTGGCAAGGCTGATGCTCGACAGATGCTGAACTACCAGAACCGAACGGTTCGTCCAGTTCTGAAGGCGATCACGGATGCCATCACCCGGACTTTCCTCACAAAGACTGCCCGAACGCAGAAGCAGCGGGTAATGGCGATCGAGGATCCGTTCCTCAATGTCCCGCTCGAGGAGATGTCCAAGCTGGTCGACTCCGTCAAGCGTAATGAGATTGGTACGGCTAATGAGCTTCGACCGAAGTTCGGCTGGGCCCAGTCTGATGACGAGACGGCAAACCAGTTGGTGAACTCCAACATCAATCCGATGGGTGAGGAGATGCCACCCGGCGAAGAGCCGGTTGACGAAACCCCAGCCGCGGATGTACCAATTTCCGAACTGATGGAGAGTAGTCAAAATGGCAGTTAAGTGCGATTTCTCTGGCTACGCCACGAAGAACGATGTTCGGTGCTCGGATAACAAGGTAATCCGGCACGGGGCTTTCGCGGCGTACGACGGGAAGACTGTTCCTCTCGTTTGGCAGCACAAGCACGGAGACGTCGAGAACGTCCTAGGGCATGCCGATCTTGAGGTTCGAGACGATGGGGTTTACGCCTACGCCCATCTGAACAACACCGATCGTGGCCGGACCGCTCGAGAGATGGTCAAGAACGGCGACATCAAGGCTATGAGCATCTATGCCACCCACGTTCGCGCTAAGGGTAACGACGTTGTCCACGGCGAGCTTGTTGAGGTGAGCCTGGTGCTCCGTGGCGCCAACCCGGGCGCTCTCATTGACCAGGTCTCCATCGAGCATGGCGACGACGGCGATGAGATCGAGGCTGTCATCTACACGGATGAGCAGCTAGACTTCGTTTCTCACGGCGATGAGGACGAGGATGAGGACTTCGAGGCGGAGGAGACGGATGATGTCGAGCACGCTGAGGAGGAGCCGGAGGCCGATGAGGCTGAGGGCGACGAGGACGACCCCACTCTCGGGGAGATCTTCGAAGGGATGACAGAGGAGCAGAAGACGGCGGTTTACGCCATCGTTGGACAGCTCGTCGATTCCGTAGATGAAGAGGCGGAGGAGTCGGAGACCGAAGAGGTTGAGGACACCGCCCATTCCGACACAACTGAGGATACTATGGCTCACAAGAACGTGTTTGAGGGCTCCGCTACCACCGAGGAGCTCCCCGTCCTGACTCACGCCCAGGTCGAGACCATCTTCGAGGACGCTCGCTCCAGCGGCTCCCTGAAGCAGGCCATCCTGGCTCACGCCGACGCTTACGGCATTAAGCAGATCGAGACCCTCTTCCCCGAGGCCAAGGATCTGTGGAACCAGCCGGAGTTCATCAAGCGCAAGACTGATTGGGTTAGCTCCGTCGTCGGCGCCGCTAAGCACTCACCCTTCTCCCGCATTCGTACCCGCTTCGCCGACATCACGGCCGACGAGGCTCGGGCCCGGGGTTACATGAAGGGCAATAAGAAGGAAGACGAGGTCTTCACGCTTCTGCAGCGCACCACCTCGCCGACCACTATCTATAAGAAGCAGAAGTTGGATAGGGATGACATCCTTGACATCACTGACTTCGATGTCGTCTCCTACATCCGTGGCGAGATGAAGATCATGCTCGAGGAGGAGCTCGGTCGAGCCGTCCTCATTGGCGATGGTCGCCAGGCCTCCTCCAAGGACAAGATCAAGGAGGACTGTATCCGCCCGATCTACAAGGAGGACAGCCTCTACGCTCCTCGCGTCGTCCTGTCCAAGGAGACCACCACCGAGGATGTCCTGGACTCCATCGTCCGCGCTATGGACGACTACGATGGTGCGGGCAACCCCACCTGGTTCGCCGAGCCGCACATGGTCACCGAGATCCTGCTTCTTAAGGACAAGATGGGTCACCGTCTGTTCCGTAGCCTCTCCGAGCTTGCCGACTACGTCGGTGTCTCGAAGATTGTTAAGGTCCCGCTTATGAAGGGCCTGCAGCGTACCTCCGCCAAGAACGGCGTTGTCGACGCCCTCGGTATCATCGTCAATATGTCCGATTACACCATTGGTGCGGACAAGGGTGGTCAGCTCTTCGCAGCTGAGGACTTCGACATTAGCTTCAACCAGTACCACTACCTGCTGGAGACCCGCCTCTCCGGTGCGCTGACTCACCCGAAGGCAGCGATCATCGTTGAGCGGAAGACCGAGGCTGGTAACGTCGTCGCCGAGGTTTGATAGATGGCCAAATTCTTTGGTGAGATAGGGTTTGCTACGCAGGTCCAAACCGAGCCGGGAATTTGGGAAGACAAGATCATCGAGAAACCATACTATGGCGACGTCCTCCGTGAAGCACGCCGCTTTGGTAGCAGCGACGAGATTCTGGGGAGTATCAACCTCAGTAACCAGATCAGCATCATCGCTGATGGGTATCTAACGGATAACATCCAGAATCTCAAGTATGTTCGCTGGATGGGGGGACTTTGGAAGATCTCCTACGTGGAGCTGAAGTTCCCCCGTCTGGTTCTCGAGTTGACGGGGGTGTATAATGGACCGACGCCTGGCTCTCCATGAGAAGCTGGTAGAGATCCTCGGGTCGGACAAGGTCTATTACCAACCACTCCCGTCACTTAAGCTCTCGTATCCGTGCATCGTATACGAGCGGCATCCGGGCGATCCGATGTACGCGGACAACCTCAAGTATATCAAAGCAAACCGGTTCCAGGTTACTCTGATTGCCCGGCATCCCGAGGACCCGACACGAACGAAGATCGAGGACCTTTTGTTCAGCCGCCATGAGTCTCGACTCGTAGCGGATAACCTCTATCACGACATCTTCGACGTCTACTATTAGGAGATAAAATGGCAGCTCTCACTTGGGATAAGACCGGTGAGCGCCGTATTGAGACTGGTGTCGACCACTGCGCGCTCTACGTGTACGACCCGGCTCAGAAGACCTACGGCAAGGGCGTTGCTTGGAATGGTATCACCGCCATCTCTGAGAAGCCTGAGGGCGCTGAGGCTACCGACCTCTACGCCGACAACATTCTGTATCTCTCGATGCTCTCAGCTGAGAAGCTGAAGGCCACTATCGAGGCTTACACATACCCCGACGAGTTCGAGCAGTGTGACGGTTCCGCCACGCTGACAAAGGGCGTCAAGATCGGTCAGCAGGACCGACTGGCTTTCGGTCTCGTCTACCGCACCAAGATCGGCGACGACGTGGCTGGCCAGGATAGGGGCTACAAGCTCCACATCCTGTACGGCTGCAAGGCCTCTCCTTCCGAGAAGGGCTACAAGACCGTCAACGACTCTCCCGAGGCGATCTCCTTCTCCTGGGAGCTGTCCACCACGCCGGTCAACGTGTCTGGCGCTAAGCCTACCTCGCTGCTGACCATCTCGTCTCTCGACGTCGACGCCGGTAAGCTGAAGACCCTCGAGACCAAGCTGTTCGGTTCCGACGCGGGTCAGGGCGGTGGAACACCGGCCACCGAGCCCAAGCTCCTCCTTCCTGACGAGATCAAGGCTCACTTCGCAGGCTGATAATACCACACCGGGGGCTCAGAGACCTAGACTCCTGGGCCCTCGGTGCCTGCAATGCTTATAGTTTCTATCCCGGATCTCGACGGGTTCGACGAGGAGACAGGTTCGTTTGTCTCCATGCCTGGCGGAATCCTGCACCTGGAGCACAACCTGGTCGCGCTGTCAAAATGGGAGTCAATTACCCATAAGCACCTCATTGGTAACGACAAAGTTACTCCTGAGGAGATGGCCCTCTACATCAAGTGTATGATCACGGATGAAGAGTACGACCCGTCGCTCCTGGATAGGATCCCCCCATCCGAGGTCGATCGTATTAGCGCCTACATGGCCGACACGATGACCGCAACTACCATCCGTGAGACAGGTGGAGAGTCTGGATCTGGCGAGTACACCTCATCCGAGCTAATCTACTACTGGATGATTGCTTGCCAGATTCCATTCGAGTGTGAGAAATGGCACATCAACCGACTACTCACACTCATTCGGGTATGCAACCAAAAGAACCAGCCCGATAAGAAGATGTCCCAGTCCGAGATTATGGAACGGAACCGGGAACTCAATAGAGCCAGGCGAGCTAAGCTTGGTTCGAAGGGATAACAATGATCAGTCACGAAGACATTCCCGAGGAGGCGCTTGCTCCGCAGGCCCACATCGGCACTGATCCCATGGAAGACAAGGACATTCACGTGTCCCAGACTACTGAGGTGATGCAGTGAGCGTTGCACAGCAGGTCCTCGCTCGCGCCGCCGCGAGGATTGGATACTATGCACCAGATGACCCTCAGCCCGGATCTGAGGCTGGACGATACTGGGCAGCTCGAACTGGTCAGCAGTGGCTTGCTGGACCGTCCGACTCTGTTTGGTGGTGCATGCTCTTCGTTAGCATGTGTCTGGACGAGTGTGGGCAGATTAATGCTATTGGGGGATTCTCCTTTAACACTGACTACACCGTCAACAAGGTCCGCCAGCACCCTGACGCTTACTTCGTATCAGTTTACGACGCCCAGCCCGGAGATGTCGTCATCTACAACTGGGACGGTGGCGGCACGGACCACGTCGGATTCGTCGAGAAGAATCTCGGAGGCGGTACGCTCCAGACGATCGAGGGAAACACCTCGTCTGGTAGCTATGGTTCGCAGTCTGCTGGAAACGGTGTATGGCGCCGCATCCGCAGCAAGTCGATCGCCTATGTGATTCGTCCCGCATACACCGACGCTCCTGGAAGCTCTGCTCCCGCTGGTCCCGCAGATATCCGTGCTCTCCAGCGCGCTGTTCGAGCCAACCCCGACAACGTCGCCGGACCGAACACTCGCTCTCGCTGCTACGCTCTGGCTGCGGCTTCTAACTGGGGCGGGAAGACTTTCCCCTTCGGCGTGGCTTTCACGCAGTCTGTGGTCGGCACCGAACAGGATGGGATTTGGGGTGACGCTTCTGAGGAGGCGCACGATGCGACCGTCGAGGCCGTTCAGGCTGCAGTCGGCGCTGAAGTAGACGGCGTTTACGGCGCCGAGACGAACACCAAGGTGAACGCCCTGCTCGACAGGGCCGAACAGCCGTAGGAGGCTCAAAATGGCAGCGCCATACTGTACTTTAACGGGGACTATCCCCGGAGGAGAGAATGGTCGGGCTCTTGTCCGAATCGTTCCTGACGTTAAGGGTGCTACGGCTACTGTCGAAGGTGCCGCCGTCTCGATGCGCGAGCACATAGTTTGGACAGACCAGGCTGGCGCTGTCAACATCGAGGTGCTGGCTCCGGGCGCTGGAGTAACCCCCTCTGGCGCCTGGACCCACACCATCTACATCGACTCCCCCAAGTTTGACATCGTCAAGCATGTCGCTCTCACCCAGGGCGAGTCCGTCGACATCATGACTGTCGACCCTACTGCTGAGTTCTCCCCCCTGCCATTTGGTGGGGGAGGCGGCGGTGGAACTCCTACTCCTCCTCCTAATCTTACGCCCTATCTCAAGAAGACAGAAGCTGAGAATACCTATAGCAAGAAGTCTGAGGTTCGGGCTCTCGCTAAGGAGCAGTCTCCCTTTAAGAATGGCGAACGATACTACTCGCCTATCACCTATTTCTGGCCCGACTACTACAAGGACGGAAAGCCGGGTCAGGTATCGAAGTGGTCCGAGACCCTAAAGTTCAGAGACAAGCTTGGGTATGTAATCCTCAACCGCAATAGTGGTGATTGGGAGCAGTTCGAGCCCGACTTCAAGAAGCAGGGAGAACTGGCACTTGGTGCTGGTGCCAAACGGATTCTGTTCTATATCAAGACTCAGTACGGAGCAGCAATCAATCCCGATTCTGAGGAGAACCGAGGAATTCCGAATGCTGCAAAATACACCAAGGATTACATCCTCAAGCAGCTGAACTTTGCCAAGAAGTGGTACGGAGATCTTGTTCAGGGAGTGTTCCTTGATGAGGTGATCAACGGCTGGGATGTTCGAAAGAATAGACTTCCCTGGTACAAGGATCTCATCGACACTATCCGTCAAGAGAACGGTCCAAACTTCACCATCGGAATTAATACCGGTACGAACATCTCCGCTGAGGTATGTACTCTTGATTTCGACGTCTGTCTGATGTTCGAGGGTACCGCCGAGAAGTTCCTCGAGGAGAACGCACAGTCTCCTGTGCTTCCAGCACACATGGCTGACTACCCATCTACTCGCTGGTGGGCTACGATTCATGGTACCACTGAGTTTAACTACAAGCAGGTATTCGCTAAGGCGGACCGTCTTGGCATTGCTCACCTTTACATCACAGATGGCGTATTAGTCGAGGATCCGAATCATGGTGGACAGTGGGAGCCCGTCGGTAATCCCTACGAGAACCCGCCTTCGAAGCACATTCTTGATCTGGTTGTTCCATGGATGAAGGGGTTCCTCCCTCTCCAGCAGACGGTCAATGACCTACCGAAGACTCTTGCTCCGATCCCACTCCAGCCAGGAAGGTTTGTACCGACCGTTGGGTTCTTCGGGGATTCTTGGTCTACTGAATCAACAATGGGTCAAGGATTCAACATGCCTGCGGCAGCATCTAGAATCCTTGAGTGTGCTCCTATGGTCAGTGCCGTTGACGGCAGTGGATTTGGATACTCGGCTTCTGGTAACGACAACTTCGAGGCGGACTATCGAGTCAACGCGGTGTGTTCGGCCGTTCCAAACCTGATTGTTACTGTTGGTTCTCTCAACAGCGATAAGGTTGTCGAGAACGGCGATCAAAATGGTACCGCAATCACCGAGGCAGTCAAGGCCTTCGTCACGAAGGTTCGGAAGAAGCTCCCGAATGTTCCGATCGTAATGGTTGGTCCGGAGCCCTCTGCCGTCTCTCGTCTCCTTTCTCGATCCGGACATGTCAATGTTAAGGCTCAAAAGGCCGGAGTTGAGGCGGCTGGAGGTCTCGCTAACGGAATCGCCTTTGTCGACTGGCTCGGTATTGCTGATAAGCAGGCCGTCCTTTGGCGAGATGGTAGGGCTTGTGCTGAGGGGGACATCGTCGTATACAAGGGTGTCGCCTACAAGGTCACTAAGACCTGGGTACCTCTTTCAGGAGTAACCCCATTGTCAGAAGGGGCTCCTGTTGTTCAGGTATCAGATGTTCTTTCTGGAACTGGCAATGCGGATCGACCTCAGGGAGATGGCACACGGGACATTCTGATGCAGGGCGATGATACACACCCGACTAAGATTGGGTCAACTGCATTCGGCTCTGCTTTGGCATATAGAATCGCCACTGCGGTTAACAGTCTCGGTTCATGGATGCAGGCAAAGGGTGCGGTCGTTGCCACTCCGGAACCGGTTACTCCTCCGACACCCACTCCAGCAGGCCTTCCGATCATGGCCTGGCTCCAGAATGGTTGGGACAAGCCGAACCGAATTGCGTATACCCTCGATGAGATCAAGGCAATAGGCAATACTGGAGTTGGACAGGTTGCACTGCCCATTCAGGCCACTGCTGATGCGGCAAATGCTGCCGTGGCAATCCCGCAGAAGTACAAGGACAACAAGAGCTTCTCGGATTACGGGCTTGCTACAATCCGAGGTGACGGAGTAGATGTTGCCGGGATGGTTGAGGCTCTCGACTTCCTTGAGTCTAAGAACATCGCGGTTCTGCCTAACATTCGAAATGGGTTGCTAGACTCTGGCGCTCAATGGTATCGGTCTTCTGATGGCAAGCTCCTACCCATGCTTATAGCACGAGGTAAGCTGTACTTCCCCATTCATGGTAGAGCGCAGAACAAGCTTCGTGAGATCATGAATAATGACTACCCCGGTCTCAAGAGGGTTGCTGACAGCACGGATGGTCCTGCCGACTGGCAGATTTCTGCAGTGAAGAATGCTCAGCTTGGTGTTCTACCATCAGGAATGAACGGAGAAGCCTGGCGACAGGCCAAGAACGTCTACCCCGAGGGTGTTTGGGTACTAGTTGCAAGCAAGGACGATCAGGTTGCCGCTCAGGCTGCGGCCAAGAATGTCAACATCAAGATCATTGGCTGGGCGGTAGCGACACCTGAGGCGTTCAACGCTATCAAGTAGGAGAATCATGATTACGATCGAGAGCCAGGGAGACTGGAAACTCACCAGGAATTGGTTTGACAGAATGACGAAGTTAGACCTGGCTCTGATCATGAATCAGTTCGGCAAGGAGGGGGTTTCTGCTCTCAAGGCGGCGACCCCCTCCAGGTCGGGTGAGACGGCAGCTAGCTGGAACTACGAAGTCACGAGAACCGGCAATAACTGGAAGATCACCTGGACAAACTCACACGTAAATAACGGCGTGAATATCGCCGTCATCTTGCAATATGGTCACGGAACCCGTAATGGCGGGTATGTCGTCGGCCGAGACTACATCAATCCCGCTATCAGGCCCGTATTCGACAAGATAGCGAAGAAGGCCTGGAAGGAGGTCACTAAGTAGTGGCAACTATTGACGAGCGGGTAGTCTCGCTCAAGATGAATAACAAGCAGTTCCTGTCCGCAATCAAGGAATCCTCGTCCAGCATGGACAAGCTTAAGGAATCCCTGAAGATGGATGGCGCTGCAAACGGTCTAAAGCGGATTGGTGAGATCGCTAAGAACACCACTCTGGGTGATCTTGCTCGATCCGCAGTCGATGCTGCCTCCAACATGTCCGTCATGCAAGGAATTGGTGTCACTGCCCTTGGTGGAATTGGTGCAGCGGCGATTTCTGCCGGAAAGTCGATGCTCAAGAGCTTCATTCAGCCTGCGATCGACGGTTTCAAGGAGTATGAGACCCAGATCAATGCGGTCCAGACCATTCTGGCAAACACTAGTCAAAATGGTACCACTTTGGACCAGGTCAACGCGGCACTCGACGAGCTGAACAAGTACGCAGACAAGACCATCTACAACTTCACCGAGATGACCAACTCGATTGGTACGTTCACGGTTGCTGGTATTGGTCTTGAGGATGCAACTAACGCCGTCAAGGGTTTCTCGAACATGGCTGCACTGTCTGGGGCAAATGCTACCCAGGCTGCAGGAGCCACATACCAGCTTGCACAGGCGATGAGCGCTGGAAAGGTTCAGCTCCAGGACTGGATGTCGCTTGAACGAGCCGGCATTGGCGGCAAGCAGTTCCAGGACGCACTGATCGAGACATCTCGAATCATGAATACCGGGGTTGATGCGGCTATTGCTAAGCAGGGGAGTTTCCGACTTTCCCTGCAAGAGGGCTGGCTTACCTCCGAGGTTATGCTCCAGACCCTGAAGGTCATGACTAATGACCTGTCTGAGGCTCAGATCCAGGAAATGGGGTATTCCGAGGAACAGGCCCACAAACTCAAGATGCTGGCTGAGAATGCCAGTAACTCGGCTACTCAGATCCGAACTTTCACTCAGATGATTGGCACCTGGCGGGAAGCCATGGGGTCTGGATGGGCTGAGACATGGCGAATCCTCATTGGTGACTTCAACCAGGCTCAGCAGCTCTTCACCGAAGTTGGAAACTGGGTTGGCGGTGTCATCAACGACATGTCCGCGGCTCGAAATAACTTCCTCAAGGGATTCGTCGCCCTGGGTGGTCGTGAAGAGATCCTCCGGTCGATGCTGAATATCTTCACCGCGGTGGTGAAGGTACTCGGTCAGGTTGGAAGTGCCTTCCGAAACGTATTCTTTAATGCTTCTCCAGAAGGTCTGTATCGAATTGTTAAGGCGTTTGCAGACTTCACCGAGAAACTGATCATCACCAACAATTTCGCCGACAAACTCGAGTGGACCTTCACTGGTTTATTCTCGGTCTTCCATATCTTCGCCACCATCATTGGCGAGGTAGCACAAGTTGTCTTTACTGTCGCGTCACACATCATTGCCGCTCTGTTCCCGGCATTCACGGGTATCAACTCTGGCATATTCCAGATCACAAAGGTAATCGGTAAGGCCATCTTCTACTTTGACCGATGGTTTTCCAAACTTGACCTTGGTGGAAAGTTACTGAAACTCCTTATCCCTCCGATTGATCTAGTTGGTAAAGCTATTAAATGGGTTGTGGATAAGATTCATGACTTTATTATGGCGCTGGAAGTCGGCAGACGAGTCACAACTCTCGGGCAAGGGATCAAAGACCTTGCTTCGAAGTTCTATCTGGTTAAAGATGCCCTTCGAAACTCGGTGGTCGGCAAGCAGTTCTCCGCGGCTATGGACTCTATTCATAGCGGAGTGGATAAAGCGAAGGATAAGCTCAAGGAGTTTGGGGAGGCCGCTGGAAGCAAGCTCAAGAACAAGCTAACGTCCGCTAAAGCGGCGATTGCTGACTACTTCAAGGGCTTTAACTTCGGTGACTTCTCGTCTACTGAAGCCACAATCCAGACTCTGTCCAACGCCTTCAATAAACTTGGCGAAAAGCTCAAAATAGCAGATAGAGTCGAGTGGCTTAAGACCAAACTCATTGAGCTCAAGGATGCTATTGTTGACCTATTCAACAAGGTTCGAGAGAGCGCTGTTTGGGACAAGCTGAGCAACTCACTTCATGCTGCCGGAGGCAAGGCTAAAGACCTAGCCATCGCTTTCCGAGACTGGGTTAATGGCCAGGGTGATGTAACCGGTAAGGCTAAAGAGGCTGCCGGAGCTATCGCAGGAGTCGGTAGCGCAACAGGCCAGGCCGTAAAGGAAGCTGGTCAGGCCGCTAAGCAGAACTTCATTCTCAAGTGGATGGAGGACATTAAGCGACTGGCTAACCAGCTCCACCTTCCAGAGTTGTTTGATGCGATTAAGCAGAAGCTGCTCGAAGTCAAGGACTTCATGACGAATGTCATCGCCCCCAAGATCAAGGAGGCGGCGGACTACCTGTTTGGTGGGCTGACAAGCGCTGCTGATAAGGCAAATGAGAACCTGAAGTCTTATGACATGGGTAAAGTTCTTCTCACAGCCTTTGGTGGCACTACTCTTGTGGTGATGATCGGATGGCTTAAGTCGTTCAAGAGCAACTTCGACAAGATTGGGAACCTGGCGGACAAGATCAGCGAGTTCTTTACTAAGCTTGGAGATGTTCTGGATGCCTTTGTTCAGAAGATCAAGGCTGAGGCACTTCAGAAGATCGCTATTGCGCTCGGTATCCTAATCGGGGCATTGTTCCTGATGTCTCTGATTCCGGCACCCAAGCTGATTCTGTCTCTGACTGCCCTGGCGGCCGTATTCAAGCTGATGACGATGACCCTCGAGAAGCTATCTGAGCTCAAGACGGTCAAGCTTCTTCTACTCACCCCGGTCCTCAAGGCTCTAGGTAAGTCTTTGCTGTTGATCTCAGCAGCTGTAGCAGTTCTTGGTCTGATGCGTCCCGGACAGGCGATCCAGGGTGTTATTGCTCTTGGCGTTCTTATGGGAATGCTTAGCGTATTCCTTCAGACGGTGAGCAAGGATCCCGCCGTCTTTGTCGGTGGGGCATCGGTACTCATCGCTGCAGCTACCGCCTGTGTTATCCTATCAGCGGCAGTATTTGCACTGGGCAGTATGAAGACTGGTGCTGCGATTCAGGGCGTGATTGCTCTTTCGGCGATTATCGCTATTCTAGCGGCATTCCTATCGGTTGCAGGAACTAACCCGTACATTGCTAAGGGTGCTGGAGTCCTTCTTGGGCTAGCGGTAGCGTGTACGATCCTAACTGGTGTCATCTATCTACTTGGTAGTATGGATACCGGTAAGCTGATTCAGGGCGTTCTTGCTCTGACCGCTGTGATTACCGTTCTAACTGGAACTGTATTTGCAGCTGGCTTCGCTGATACTAAGAGTGTATTTGCCATTATCGCAATGACGGCCGCTGTACTTGCTATCGGTAATGCAGTCGAGAGACTCGGTAAGCTAAGCTGGATGGAAGTAGCTAAGGGGCTTGTTGCTCTTGCGGGTGCTCTCATCATCATGGTCGTAGCTGCTGGGGCTGCTGAAACGGTTGCAGTAGGAATGATTGCTCTTGGTATTGCGGCAGCCGGACTGTCTGTATTCGTATCCGCAATGGAGAAGCTTTCTAAGCTGAACTGGGCTCAGGTGGGAGTAGGATTAGTCGCTCTTGCGGGTAGCCTTGCTATCTTTATTGCTGCTGCGTTCTTGACCCAGATGGTTATCCCAGGCATGCTCGTCCTGACGGCGTGTCTTATCGCCCTTGGGTTCTCGCTTATCCCAGTTGCAATTACCATGGCGGCATTTGCAGCAGTACTGGGTATTGCTGCCGCAACGGGTTCTGCTGCATTCCTGGTTCTGATTGAGGGAATTAAGGGTCTAAGTGCTCTCCTCCCTCAGCTGGCAATTGACCTAGCTAACGCCATTGCTAACTTCATCATCACTCTCGGCGCTAAGGCCCCGGAGCTTGCGGTGGCTATGGCCCAGCTTATTGCGGCATTGATTTATGCCATCGATCAGAATATCCCGAATATTATTGCATCGATGTTTAATCTCATCAGTGCTATGCTGACTGAGCTGTCGAACCACGCCTATGAGTTCGGTGAGAAGGGCGCCACTATTCTAGCTAACTTCCTAAATGGAATTGCGGATAACATTGGTAAGGTCATCGACGCCGCCACTAACGTTATCCTCAACTTCCTCGACGGAATTGCCAGGAATGGGCCCAAGATCATCGACAAGGGTATGTGGACCGTACTCAAGCTACTTGAGGGTGTCCGAGATGCCATCACTAAGTACTCATACAAGTTCAACAAGGTTGGTCGAGAGATTGCTTGGGCTATTGTCGATGGTATGACCAACGGACTAGCATCCAAGGCCTGGAGCTTCGGTGAGTCCATGGTCTCCGTCGCTAAGAAGGGCTACAACAAAGTCAAGAACTTCTTCGGTATTCACTCTCCTTCTCGACTGATGAAGGAACTCGGTGGATACGTCGGAGAGGGTCTCGCTATCGGTATCGAGAATACCGGAGAACGAGTGGCTGGAGCCGGAGACAACATGGCCTCTGCCGCCTACGACGCTATGTCTCGAGCTCTTGATGGAGTCAACGATCTCATCGAGGATGACCCGTCCTTCAAGCCCGAAATCAAGCCCGTCCTGGATCTCACTGAGATGCAGAAGCAGGCCAAGGGAATCAATAACTTCTTGCCCGCCATCGGAGTCACGGCTCAGGCTGCTAATGCTGCTCGTCCGCCGGCTCCGATGGCTGTCGACAATTCTGACAAGAATAGTCAAAATGGTGCCACAAACATCACCTTCAACCAGACCAACAACTCGCCAGAAGCATTGGATGCTGCCACTATCTACCGTGACACCCATACTCTTCTAGCCATGGCAAAGGACAAGTTGACACTATGATCTCAGAGATCTCGTCCACGACTAAGTCGGGGGAACGACTAACTATCGACCTGCGTGACCCCTACTCGTCGGGGATCGCGATCAAGGAGATTACTGGTCTGGGGCCGGTCAAGGCAGATCTGAGTATGGATCGATATGCCTTGATTGACGGCGCCTTCCTCAAGGGGGTCAGGGTTGGTACACGCAATGTTGTGCTGACTCTGATCCCCTGGGGGGAAGATATCCAGCAGCTCCGAAGGAAGCTCTATGCCTATTTTGGAGTATCTGAGACTATATCCCTTGAGGTTATCACCGATTGGGTAAGCGCTAAGTCTGATTTTATTGTCGAATCGGTCGAACCAAACATCTTCTCCGAGAGACAAGAAATTCAGATCTCTTTGATTGGATTGGATCCATATTGGAAAGCTTCTTCTTCTCAGATTCAGAAGGTTGTGGGCTTCAATGATACAGTACCCCTGTTTGAATTCCCATTCTTCTCTGAGGAGGGGCGTAAGCTCGCGTTTGGTGATATGACGAATAGCACCGGTAAGGACATCCGCTACCTTGGGGATGCAACCACCGGCGTCATCATGACCTTCACCTTCTATGGTACGATAACAAACCTTATTATTGCAAATACCACTTTCGATGAGACTATGACTATCTCGAGAGCCGGGCAGTTCTATGCCGGTGAACAACTGGTAATCGATACTCGACCGGGGAAGAAGTCGATCGTCCACCAGGCTGGAGGTAAGTCGGCCTTCATTACCGGAGTACTTGCACCCGGTAGTGAATGGGTACAGCTACACCCCGGAGTTAATACGATCGCCCTTCAGTATGCTGGAGGCAGCGAGGATTTGGGCTTGTCTATCGAATACGAAAGTCTCTATCGAGGTATCTAATGCACCTATTTTATGTGAACCGAAACGATTTTGAGAATAGGCGTGAGATTCCGAACACCTTTCTTTCTCTAAACTGGACCGAACGCGCCTATGATTATGGGCAGTTCGAACTTCAAGTTTACTCAGGTTCTTCGTACCCTGAATATGGCCTCGGTAATTTCCTTACTCGAGACGACACAGAGTATGTTATGGTTATCGAGACTGCCGATATCAAACAGATTGATAACAAGGTTTACCTTCATAAGTACACCGGACGATCTCTGGAAAGTTTGTATGAGTGGCGAGTTCAGATTCACCGTAGTTGGATCATTCCTGATGACAAAGGGCGATTCGACGCACAATGGTGGGCAGAAGCTATCGCTCATAGGCACTTCGGAAAGGACGCTGAGCCGAATAGACAGCTCCCGAATTTCAACTTCCATAGGAACGAATCCGTTTCTCAGCTTGCATATGTAAATGACACAGGAAACAAGCTGCAGGATGGTAAGTGGATCATTTATGACCGAAATCCCACCTCAGTCATGTTCAAGAACGTCATATCGGCATGCAAGCCCAATGGCTATTCGATGTTCTATCGGGTTAAGCTTCAATATGGTGGGTATCACACCTACTTGATGGCCCCGCATCTTATTGAGACAATCACTCTGTCTGAGGCGAATGACAACTTCAGTGACTTTGATTCTATTCAGAGTATCGTAGATAAGAAGAGCGCTATCTATGAGATCTGGGATAGTGGCGATGTCGATATGAAGTGGATTGCAGATGGATCTACACATGCTCGCGAGCATACTCTCCGATCTGAGAAACCCGTCGATCGACGTGAAGTACTTTGGGACAATACCCAAGTACATAAGCCGTATTCCGTCAAAGATTGGAAGGCGCTTACTAAGGCTCAGCAGGATCACATTAACTCTCTGAACCAGGTTTGGTATCCTTTCTGGGTTCTCGATGCTATGTTCCCCAAGTATTCGCCCGTTGAAATGGTCTCTGGTAAGATCGACAACTTCTCAAACATTCAGTTTCGAACTGGGTTCGATATTGGGGATATCTTCTATTATGTGCCCACTGGGCGTAACAATAAACCGATCGAGGCGCAGCTTACTGAGATGACAGAGTCTTGGTCCAATGACGGTTTCTCTCAGGTGCCCACCATTTCCATGACCTCTCGAGAAAAATGGAATGGTGACGGCTTCCGTATCAACTTCGCTCGTAAAGCCCCGGGTGAGGTTATTGAACCTCTAGAAAGGAGTTAACCCATATGCCTATCACTAGTGGGTTCTATAACTCGGTAAATGGCGACAGAGTCTATGATGCAGATCAGTTCGGCTCTCTGTTCGACGGTATAATTTCCGAAGGAATCTTTCCAAATGTCGGAGACAAGTTCTTTGTCCGCCCAGTAAACAACACCATGGACGTATATGTCTACAACGGCCTGGCTGAACCGGCGATGGGTTGAGAACGCTGGAGACGAAACACTCACTGTCCAGGCCGCTAATGCGTCCTTGGATCGCATCGACTCGGTAGTTCTGTCTGTCGATACATCCAAGGCGGTTCGAGCTGCCAAGTTTGAAGTCATCAAAGGTACCGCTTCTGCGACTCCTCGACCTCCTCTGATTGCAAGTGAGGGGGAAAAGAAGTATTTAGTTCTGGCGAATATCAGGGTCGTTAAAAACAGTCGTGCGGTAATCCCCGAAAACATTACAAATTACGTGGGATCCAGTCTTACGCCTTATGTTGGTGGTCCGACGAACACCATAAATCTCGACGCGCTTCAGACTAAACTCCAGGGTGAGTTCAACGCTTGGTTCGACTCCGTCCGAGATGCCCTTCAGAATGCCGGGGGAAACACCTCTACGGATGTCGCCAACCTTAAAGCTAGCGACAAGAGTCAGAATGATCGCATCCAGGTCATTGAGAACCGTGTCGACAGTACGGAAACTGGCATCACCAAAATTAACGAGAAGTTCACCAATTCCGGATCCCTTTATGGAATGGTGAATAACACAAATGTTGGGGTGCATAATTCTCTCTACCGAGGTGCCTCTCTTGGTAGTTCGGTGGCTCCGTATCTCCAGGCGATTCGAAATGGATCTTTCTCTGGATTATATCTAGGAGACTACTGGACCTACTCCGGTGTCACTTGGCGAATTGTGGCGTTCAATTACTTCATCAACATCGGTGAGCCTCCCTTCCGCCAGAACCACATCATTGTAGTCCCCGATAATTCTCTGTTTAAAGAGGCTTGGTCTACCACTATCCCAGACCAGCGCTCGTACGTGGACTCAACGCTCAACCAGTCCACTATGACCCAGGCCAGTCGTATGGCTGAGTCCCTGTTCAACAGGTCCAATATGGTTGGTGTCTGGACTCGAGTGGCTACCGGGTATGATGGGAACGGTGCAGTCAAGGACTGGCGCTGGTATAACCCGCACATCAACATCATGGATGAGGCCATGCTCTGGGGGACGTCGATCTTCGATGATTCCATTTCCCGAGGCATTCACCACAACCAGT
>ERZ773087.877-NODE-877-length-21103-cov-3.484084_pt1 | contig 21103 bp, 15 predicted proteins | sample MGYA00511375_ERZ773087 | MGnify/ENA primary metagenome ERZ773087 (study PRJEB29015, sample SAMEA2737995) | human oral metagenome | biome: human oral; feature: human-associated habitat; material: dental | place: China | collected 2063 ...
CAAGATCTTCAACGAGTACCATAAGACGCACAACCAGGCCGTCTTCGATGCATATACCCCCGAGATGCGCGCCGCCCGCCACTCCCACATCGTGACGGGGCTTCCTGATACCTACGGGCGCGGCCGCATCGTGGGCGACTACCGCAGGGTGGCCCTCTACGGCGTCGACTTCCTCATCGCCAAGAAGCAGGAGGACCTTCTCAACTGCGGCAACGGCACCATGACCGACGACATCATCCGCCTGAGGGAGGAGATCGCCGATCAGATCCGCGCCCTGAAGGGCATGAAGGAGATGGCCAAGATTTACGGCTTTGACATCTCCGCGCCCGCCAAGGACGCTCACGAGGCTGTGCAGTGGCTCTACTTTGGCTATCTTGCTGCCATCAAGACCCAGAACGGCGCCGCCATGTCCGTGGGCCGCATCTCGACCTTCCTGGACATCTACATCGAGCGCGACCTCAAGGCCGGCAAGCTCACCGAGACCGAGGCCCAGGAGCTCATCGACCACATGGTCCTGAAGTTCCGCATGGTCAAGTTCGCCCGCATCCCCTCCTACAACCAGCTCTTCTCCGGCGACCCCGTATGGGCGACCCTCGAGATGGCGGGCCTGGGCATGGACGGGCGCCACATGGTGACCAAGAGCGACTATCGCTTCCTGCACACGCTCGAGAACATGGGTCCCGCGCCCGAGCCCAACCTCACAGTGCTCTACTCCGAGATGCTCCCCGAGAACTTCCGCCAGTACGCAGCCAAGGTCTCCATCGAGACGTCCTCGATCCAGTACGAGAACGACGATGTCATGCGTCCTATCTGGGGTGACGACTACAGCATCTGCTGCTGCGTCTCGGCCACAGAGACCGGCAAGGAGATGCAGTTCTTCGGCGCTCGCGCCAACCTCGCCAAGTGCCTGCTCTATGCCATCAATGGCGGCAAGGACGAGAAGTTCCTGGACAAGCAGGGCAAGCATATGCAGGTGGGTCCCGAGTACGCCCCCATCACCTCCGAGTACCTCGACTACGATGAGGTCATGCACAAGTACGACCTGATGATGGACTGGCTGGCTGGGCTCTACGTCAACATCCTGGACCTCATCCAGTACATGCATGACAAGTACTACTACGAGTCGGCTCTGATGGCCCTCATCGACACCGACGTAAGGCGTACCTTCGCGACGGGCATCGCGGGATTCTCGCACGTGGTCGATTCGCTCTGCGCCATCAAGTACGCCAAGGTCAAGGCAGTGCGCGACGAGAGCGGCGTTGCCACGGGCTTCGAGGTCGAGGGAGACTTCCCCCGCTACGGCAATGACGACGCACGCGCCGATGACCTCGCCGTGTGGTTGCTCAAGACCTTCATGACCAAGCTTAGGAAATACCACACCTATCGCAACTCCGAGGCCACGACCTCGATCCTCACCATCACCTCGAACGTGGTGTACGGCAGGGCGACAGGCGCCCTTCCCGACGGTCGCAAGGCCTACACGCCCTTCGCGCCGGGTGCGAACCCCTCCTATGGCGCAGAGCAAAACGGGCTTCTGGCCTCGCTGAACTCCGTGGCAAAGCTCCCCTACGAGTACGCGCTTGATGGCATCTCCAACACCCAGACCATCAACCCGAGCGCACTGGGTACCGATGACACGCAGCGCAAGGTCAACCTCGTGCACGTTATGGATGGCTACTTTACCGCCGGCGCACATCACCTGAACGTGAACGTCTTCGGTGTAGACAAGCTCAAGGACGCCATGGAGCATCCCGAGAAGCCCGAGTACGCCAACTTCACGATTCGAGTCTCCGGCTATGCGGTGAAGTTCATCGACCTCACCCGCGAACAGCAGCTCGACGTCATCGCGCGCACCTGCCACGACCATATGTAAGGATAGTTCTGGCAGAAGGGCTGGCGCAGTGGCACAGGGCTGGCGCAGCACCGCAGCACCGTTGTAAGGGCTAGCTGACATATGACCTTTGGGGCACCCGCAGTAACAGGGCGGGTGCCCTTTTTGGATGCTTCGAGGCGATCACGATCGTGCGAAGCGGTAGTGCGCAGTGGTGTGCACACCTCGCGGGAACTCGGGGTCACTTGGCGCAACCCCCCCGCATTCTGGCGGGCGGTTGCTCGGGCGCGTTTGCCCAGTTGGGCCTTTTTCCATAGTGCCCCGCATTCTGGCGGGCGGTTGCCTTGCGCCCCCCCTCCGGGCGGCGACCTGACGGAAAGGCGCACTTTGTATGCAAGTCATTAGCTTGCGTGAGATACAGGCACCACAGATCTGCTGGAGATAGACATGCCGCTCATCCGACTCATTGGTGCGCTCGCCCCCACAGGTCATCCCAGACACGCACAAAAGGTTATCCTTTCAGCATCCGTACAACGCGAGCGATAGGAGATAACATGAGCACCATGGGTCAGCTGGGACGGGTCGGAGGCACGGCCTGCAAGGTAACATGGGTCCGTGCCGTGGCATGCGTGTGCGTGATCGGCCTTGCTATTCTGCTCCCGCAGCTGGCGTGGGCTGATACAGACATGGGCCAGGTGGAAGCGGCCATCGGTGAGCAGGGAGCCGAAGCGATGACAGACCTGGGACCAGAGGGCGCGCCAGGGGTGGACGTGGCCGGATCGACCGAAGAAGCCATCACGCCCCCCAGCGAAAAGCCCGAGGAGACCGGCGAGGACACCGCGCCCCAAAACAGCATGGAGTCGGACGCGGCTACCCTCGCCGCTGCCACCCAGGACGTCTTGCGCCTCTATAACAGATGGTCGGGAGAGCACCTCTATACCACGAGCAGGGCCGAGTACAACAGCCTCGGCAAGGTGGGTTGGTCGGGCGAGGGCACCGCATGGGCAGCACCAGGCTCGGGCTCGAACCCAGTCTGGCGCCTCTACAACAGGTGGAGCGGTGATCACCTGCTCACGAGCGACCGCAAAGAGTACGACGCGCTCGGTAGGGCCGGTTGGAACCGTGAGGGCGTCGCGTTCTATAGTGGTGGCGGTGTGTCGGTGTGGAGGCTCTACAACAGGTGGCTCAAGGCGGGAACCCACCTCCTCACAACGGACAAGACAGAATACGACAATCTGATCAGGGACGGTTGGTCCGGCGAAGGTGTCGCATTCTACGCCGTGAGCGCTCGCAGAGGGCAGACCGACTCCCAGCGCAGGGAGGCTGAGGTTAGGGCCGCAATCAACAGAAACCCGACGAGCGTGAACGACGGTGACACCATAACCGTCACGGGGAAAGCGGTTGCAGAGTCCCTACAAGACTTTGATGGCACTGCCTACAGCGTGCAGCTCCAGAGACCGTTGACCATTCGTAATATCCCACCGAGCACGGTAGACACAACTCCCACGGAAACGACGAACAGTCTCGACTTGGTCAAGTGGCTTGGACGTGGCTACAATACGTGGTGGAATGAGCCACAGAGGTGGTTTGCGAGCCATGTCGGTAAAACGGTGACGGTGACGGGAAGAGTTGTCTGGCGTAGATCTGGCAAGCTCATGTCGTATGGACCGTGGCTCTACGACGCCAGACTCGTGAGGGTCTGGTAGAGCACTGGAGTCCGGTAAGCACTGACACGATCCGTAAGGTGATGGTTCACCTTGGCCTTAGGTCACACTAGAGATCCTTAAGAAGCCTTTTCGGAGGCTTGTGTGGGTTGACGCCTCAGTGGAAACGCCAACCTAGCGGCAGGCAGCACCACTCGCGCAGAGCCTGTCGCGCAGAACCTGTTTCCGACCAGGGGAGAGGCGGCCACCGAGGGGGCGCCGGCACACCATGGTGGTTGAGCCGCTTGCGCCACCCGACGCAGCTCGCGGCGCAACAGTGTACACGAATGCCCCAAAACGGCGCCGAGGGGCCATTTCCACCGATCTGTGTACACTCCCGTGGCCCCCCACGGCCGCTCGCGCGACCGGACGGGGCCACGGGTCCCACGACATCGACGGCCCCATGGTCCCTGTAATGCCATGGGGCTCGGACCTGAGGCCCACGCCACCAGGGCGGTGACGCAACCACCCACACGAACTCACGAACCTGGCATCACCTCATCTGGGGAATTTGGGCAGGGTCATCAGCCTAGCGATACGAGACGTCGGGACACCTCAAGAGCCAGCTTTCGGCGGAGACTACCTGAACATCTCCGACCACAATATCATCGTCACGCCGCATAACCACGTAGCGGCGCTCCTTGGGGACGCCACCCGGCACAAGTGAGGCAAGCTCGTTGACCGTGGCACTGAATGTACCTCTGAACGTCCTCGAGGACTTGATCTCCACAAGCTTGGGTGCATTCGTAAGATCGACGAGGTCGACCTCCTTACCTCGGGAATCTCTATAGAAGTACATCTCGGGCACGACACCCGCATTAAGATATTGCTTCATCGACTCGGCGATAATCAGGTTCTCGAACACAGCACCTCTCATGGGGCTATCACGCAGCTGCTCGAAAGAGCGTATACCCAAGAGATGGCAGAGCAGACCGGTATCGTTGAGATATAGCTTTGGGGTCTTGACAAGCCTCTTGCGAATATTGGCGAAGTATGGTGGCAGCAGGAAGATAATGTAGCTTGACTCAAGTATCGACAACCATTCCCGTGCCGTCTTGCTTGACACACTCGCATCCTGCGCAAGGCGCGTGATGTTAAGGAGTCTACCGGCCGTCTGGGCGACGAGCCGCAGCATCGTCTCGAACTGGCGAATGTTCCTGACATCCAGATAACCCGCGACGTCACGCTCCAGATAGGTCGAGACATACCCGTCGTAGTACACACGTGTTGGAATCTTCCTATCGTATAGTCGCGGGTATCCGCCCTTTCGCATGAAGTCATCGAGGCCTAGGTCGCCCTGCTCAGCTCGAGCCTCAGCAAAAGACAACGGCATAAGCCGAAGCAGACCCACACGCCCAGCCAGCGACTGCGTGATACTCCTGAGCAAAAGGAAGTTTTGAGAGCCCGACAGAATGTATTGCCCCGGCTCGCCCGTCTCGTCCGATACGACTTGAATCATATTGAAGAGCTCGGGCGCCAGCTGCGCCTCATCGATGACCAGACGCTGCGGACGATCGCGTATGAAACCCACGGGGTCAGCGAGTGCCGCTTCTCGCGTGTCAATGTTCTCGAGGTTGACATAGTCATACTCAGAGAAGACCTTCCTCACGAGCGTTGACTTACCGCTTTGGCGCGGTCCCGTGACGGACACAACGGGAAACCACCCGGCCATCTTGAGGGCTATCTCTTCCATGCTTCTGGCAATCAAGCTCCAGCCTCCTTCTGCGCACACCGAACACTACCGTTCAAGATAGAAGGGAAGTTGGCTGTTCGCAAGTCATGAAGTGCCTTTGGTGCAGGCTGCGAAGGAACGAGAGGAGACCAGCGACTCCTTGTTTTTCAGAAGCCGCGCCTGAAGCCACACCGCAGCTGTAACTGAGCCTTGCGAGCCGTCCGTCGATGCACTCTCCCCCGTTCGCGTAAACGTCGTCTGCACCCACGGACCTCTATGATAAGAATGGACCAAGTGCCGCTATCTTGCGCGACGCTCTCACGGCCCAAAAACGACAAAGGTGAGGGAAAGGTGCATGCGAGCGCGACCGTATCCGGTATCTGCTGCCCGACGGCAGGGACCTACGGTCAGTCAGCGAGGAATTCAGACCGCCTGTCCCAGCGGCTATGATTGGAGAATTGAACATGACGGCCATACTAATCACCACAGCCCTCTATGGGATCGTTATCGGACTGTGCACAGGGGGAATTTCACAGCGCACCATCGAGCACGTTTGTCATAGGAAGGGACTCGCTGGACCTGACATCGACCCGTCCCGAAGGAGCGCCCTCCGTATCGCGCTCCCGCTCACTCACATCGCGGCCTGTGCCGCCATGGGACTTCTCGCGAGTCGCTCGCTACCCGCCTCCACGCCTTTGGCGTCCATGCCCATGGCACAGTCTTTGCTCGGCTGTATGCTCCTCACCACAGTGATCGTTGCCGTGTGGATAGAGTTGACTATAAACATCATACCCAACGAGCTTGTCATACTGACCCTCCTGCTCGGCCTCACGTATCGGGTGCTGAGCGGCTGGCTGAGAGGAGACGTCCTCTCCTCCCTGCTCGGATCTCTCGGCGCATTCATGATCACCCTTGTCATCTTCGTATGCAGCATAGTTTCCGCACAAAAGGCATCCAACGGATCCTCTCACGGGGTAGGAGCTGGTGCTTTCAAGATGGCCCTTGCGCTTTCGGTGACGGTTGGCTTTCCCGGAGTCGTGTTCTTCTACCTAGGGCTTTTTGCCACTGTAGCTGTCTACTTCCTCTTCAAGCTGCTCACCGGCTCATACTCGTTCCTCATAGAGTTTCCCCTGTCCCCCTTTTTGCTCCTTGGCCTCCTCTGTGGCCTCGCTTGCCCCTACCTGCTGCCAGCCATCTGGCCGTAGAAACTCCTCCGAGAAAGAACGGCGACGCCCAGCACACAGATACTGGACGTCGCCATGAACATATCATGTGAGCATCTTAGGCAAGCGCGATACCCAAGAGATAGCCCCAGCGGACCACCTCCGTCGTACTGTAGTAGCGAATCCACTCGTCGAGGGGAGAGTCTCGAATGACACCGATGTTATCCCTGACCTGTCCGCGACCTACATAGATGCCGATATGTCCGTAGATACTGCCCATGCGCGAGTGCGAGTGTGACGGAACGGCGATGACCATACCAACCCTGAGCTGCGCCCTGTCTGAACTGTGACACCAGCGCCAGTACATGTCATCGGCATTGCCCCCGGCATAACGATAGCCCGCACGGGAAAAGACCTGGCTTACCCACATGGCACAGAGCCCGGCGCCAGGTGATGGAGTGGAGTACGCCACACTCACGAGATCTCGCTGCGCGTCGGTAACGTCAGACATCCTCCCGTCATTATTGGCCCAGAACCAGCTAATGCCATCATCAAAATCCATGTTTCTCAGGACATAGCCCGCCGTCGTCGTGTAATGGGCGCCACCGATATCCGATTCGCCATCGGACGAACGTCCGAGCTGCGCGACCGAGTAGGCACCCCTCGAGTAGAGGTAGTAGCGCTGCATCCCCTGGCCAAAGCGGTCCGTGACCAGCCAGCCGGAGCCGGTGGCGAGCCTCCCGTCGTTGTCGGCGAGGTAGATGACACCACCCTGCTCACGGGCGCCCCGAATCACCGCACCTGAGGCAGTGGCCCACGCACGATAGCCCGCACCTCGGTCAACAGGGGAAGAGCTGGGATCTATGAGACGCGAGACCGCCACGGAAGCATCCGAGCCTATCCAATAGCGCTGGAGTTGTCCGGGTGTCCACGCCTGCGTCACGGTCCAAAAGCCCGCGATGGGAAGCTTAGAGAGCTTTGAGGCGTACCAAGAGTTACCGTCGTCAGACCAACCAGCGCGAATGCACGAGCGCTTCTCGCTCGCGTCGGCCGTGAGCAGGTGAGAACCCGTCTGGACGTATCGGTTGTAGAGGCGTGATATGGCGGCGCCGGAGCCAGCGGGCGCACCGTAGAGCTGCACGCCCTCGCCCTTCCAGCCGACCCTCGCCAGCCTGCTGTATTCGGCCTTGCTGGTGGTATAGAGATGATCGCCTGACCAAGCGTTATAGAGTCTATAGACCGGAACGCCCGCAGATGGGGCAACCCAAGCGACACCCTCCCAGCGCCACCCCTCAGAAAGCGCGGATTTTGCCTCACTCAGGCTTCCCGTGTAGAGGTGCTCTCCAGTCCAGGCGTTGTACATACGGTATACGTTGGAATGGGATGCTTGTGTGGTAGACCCAGAGTCTCTTGCAACTGACGTGACATCCTTCTTTGACGACACATCCGCAACGCTGGTGTTATCTGCGGTCGAGGTATCTGTCGCAGGCGCATTGGTTGTCGACACGCCACCTGACGTCGCATCTGCCGCAGGCGCAGCTGCGACATGTGACGATCCAGCAGCCGCTGAGCTCGAGCTGACGGGGATATCAGACGTTGACGACGCGGGGTCAGACTGATCAGATGATGCAATGTCTTGGCCAGCTGTCGTGCTGCCTACAGACTCGACGTCGGAACCCTTCGAGGAATCCGCCGCCTCAGGGACCGGCTTGGCGGACACCTGCTGTCCTTTCGCACGAGGTGAGCCAAACTCAGACTTCTCGGTCTCCTCGGTCTTATTGCTCGATGCTGTGGGAACAGCTGTATCTTCAATGCTCGACGACTCTTTGGGTCCGCTCGCCACAACCTCCGCCGTCACGCAGGACCCTGACGTTGCTTCCTGTGCGAGTGCGGACCGAGCGCCAGCACCACCAAACACGAGCGTGAACCCGAGTGCCGCAGATACCAGCCCAACGGACAGTTTGGGAATCATCCGGCACGATGTATGCCAGACCCCCTCACCCGGGGCAAGAGCGAAGCTCTTCCCCACCGCCTCCTGCAACATCCTCGATACCTGCGCTTGTCGCGACATAGCGTCATCCCTTCAACGAAACGAGGTCCTGCCGCATGCCTTAGATGCAACAGGACTCGATGAATGAAAGATGATAGCATACGTACAATGATTTACAAGGAATCTATACATTAGCTACCTGCTGCTTCCGCAACGATGCGGCCCTCACCTACGATCCGCTCAAAGAACGTCCGTCAGACGCAAAGGCCTGATGGACCCTTGTTCCTTACGGCACGGCATACGCCAACGTCACTGCGTGCGCCAAGGCAAAGCAGATGATGCCTCCGATGACTGTGTAGATCAGGGTGTACTTGAAGACAGCGCGAATGACCTTGCTCTCCTGACCCGCTATCCCCGCAGCCGCACAGGCAAGCGCGACATTGGAGGGAGCAACCATCTTGCCGATGCCAGCACCCATCGCGTTAGCGGCGCACAACCATTGCGGGACAACTCCGATTCGACTCGCCGTCTCCTGCTGCAACGGACCAAACAGAACACCCGTGTTCGTTCCGGACCCCGTAACGAAGGCACCAAGGACACCAACGAGCGGCGAGAACAGGGGGAAAATCCCTCCCGTGATAGCAACCAACGCTTCAGCAACATCTTTTGTCATACCGCTGTGCACCATGATCTTTGCCGTTGCCAGCACGGAGCAGATGGTGACGATCGTCTTGACGTTCGAGGCCACCGTATGCCCAAACACCGACGCGATCTTCTGGGGTCTTGCCCCCTGGATAAGTCCGCCGATGATAGCCGCGATGATGATCCACACGCCTGGGGTGTTTATCCAAGAGAAGTTAGTCGGCTTTCCCGTTGGCCCTGTATAGATGAGAACCGAGGACTTGATGGCAGAAAGTGGCGCGTTAACGGGCGGGACCAGCTTGGAGGTGCCAAGCAGCAGGATGAAGATCAAAATGAAGGGACTCCAGGCCTTGACGCCCTCGGCAACGCTGATGCTGAGCTTTTGCTGCTTATCCGCTGCGATGCGGTACTCCTCTGGCACTGGCTTGTTCCTCATCGCGATGGCAAGGGGGATGGTTATGGCCATAGAGCAGCCCGAGCCGATGATGTCTGGAAGCTCCGGACCGATAAAGGTCGCGACCAGAAAGTTCGGTACCGTGAAGGCCAAAGACGAGACGAGCGCGATGGGAAGGACGCCCTTGAAGGCCTTGAAGCCCTTGCCTATCACGAAGACCATGAAGAAGGGCGAGAGAAACATGAGCAGGGCCTCAATCAACGCCGTATTGGCCGAGAGCAGTACTGAATCCACGCCTATTAATGGAGCCAATGTCGTGGTCGGCACGCCGACAGAGCCGAAGGCGGTTGGCGTCGAGTTGACGATCAACAGTCCCACAAGGGTTGGGATCGGCTCGAAGCCAAGAGCGATGAGAATGCTCGCGGGAATGGCCACTGCTGTACCGAAACCGGCCATGCCCTCCATGAAGCACCCAAAGCTCCACCCGATGATGATAGCCAGGATGCGCTTGTCACTGGAGATGCTGGACAACATCGCCTTGATCCGGTCCATCGCACCTGTCTCGAGAACCAGGTTGTAGGTAAAGAGTGCAGCGATGATAACGAGAATGATGGGCCACAGTGCGCTCAGCACCCCCTCGAGTATCGCCGTGCCACAGTTGAAGGGAGCCATACCCTTATAGGGAATTGCAACAATAGCAGCAAAGGCTATTGCTATACCGCACGCCTTGTATCCCGGCATCTTCAGACCTGTGAGCGCAATCACCAACCAGATGATCGGGACCAGGCCGAGCAAGAGATTAACTAACATAGTTGTATCCACGTGTATCCCTCCTTAGTCTTGGTCATGTATTGGACTGAGACTACGTCAGGTACACAGGCCAACGAGACGTCCATGCCCTTCCCGTCATCGCCATGCTCCCATAGTTTTTCTAACCCGCAAGATGATGGAAAGGCACAGGCGATCCCCATACGCCCATACCCATAAACATAGATCCCATGAGGGCACAGCATCCTCTCGCGGCCCATCCTGAGGCTATGGCTTCCCGCAAGTTTCCGAGAAGCCATAGCCGATCACCCCGTAGTCGTCAGACTCCCATACGTCCGGTGACTAGCTTTCCTTGATTTTCTTTACTTCCTCGATCATAAGTGGGAGCACCTTCAGAGCATCCCCGATGATGCCGACATTGGCGACGGAAAAGATGGGCGCGTCCTCGTCCCTGTTGATCGCGACGATGTAGTCTGCTCCCGTAATGCCAGAGAGGTGCTGGGTGGCACCGGAGACACCTGCTGCGATGTACAGCTTGGGCGCGACGCACTTCCCAGACTGCCCGACCTGATGGTTCTTTGCGATCCAACCATCCTCGATGGCGGGCCTGGTGGCACCCACCTCGCCACCAAGCACCCCTGCGAGTTCCTCGACCAGGGCAAAGCCCTCCTTGCTCCCCAGCCCGCGGCCACCCGAGACGATGACCTCGGCGTCCTCGAGGTTCACGGATTCGGTGATCTCCTGTACCGTGTCGATGACCTTCGCGCGCACGGCGCCATCCGAGACGGCGTAGCTACCGCTCACGACCTTGCCCTGCGCAGGCTCATCCAGTTTCTTAAAGGCACCAGAGCGAATCGTCGCTATCTCGGGAGCAACGTCTATCTTCACGTCACTCAAGACCGTACCGCTGTACTCGGTCATGGTGTAAGTAACATCCTTGCCCTCTGCCGCGACAGCGATCACGTCAGATGCGGAGGCTGACTGGAACCTAGCGGCAAGCATGGGGGCCAGGTCCTTGCCGTCGGTCGTCCCACCGATCAAGACGACGGCGGGCCTCTCTGCCTCCACTATCTGCCCGAGTACATCAGCATAGGCATCCAAGTTAAAGTCCTGCAGCTCGCTCGAGTCAACATAGATGACCCTATCGGCACCAGCCATGGCGACCTCATTGGCCGCAGCCTCCCTGCCGCTTCCCAAGACGACGGCGACGACGCCCTCGCCCCTCGCGTCTGCGATGCTGCGGGCCGGCGTCAGAGACTCGAGGCTCGCCTTCACGGGGCTGCCGTCTGCAACCTCGATGTACACAAGCACGTCTTTCGTGTCTTCCCTCTTCATGGCATACCCCCTACAGCACCCGAGCGTCGACCATCATCTGAATGGCCTTTGCCGTGGATTCCTCGACGGTCTCTTCTTGGATCTTCACGCCAGCGGCACGCTTTGGCGGCTCATACTCCCTCACAGTCGAGAGTCGCGCCGCGATGTCGACTCCCTGTGCGAGTTCCGCACCGCTCAGCTCGCCGATGGGCTTCTTGCGGGCGGCCATCTTGTTGCGGATCGTCGGATAGCGAGGGTCATAGCTCGGTTTGCTCACTGTGACGAGCGCTGGGAGAGGTAGCTCCACAAGACGGTAGCCCTCGTCGGTCTCATGCTTCACCTGGACGGTGTCACCCTCCCGCGTGATGTCGATGGCGTCCGTCGCCACGGCCACGTTCAGCTTCGCCGCTAGGTATATCCCCGTCTGACCCTGGGCGACATCGGTCGCCTCCTTACCCGCAAACACGAGGTCGAAGTCGCCCCTCTCGCCGCGCAGCTTCTCGATGGCACCCCGAATCAGTTCCGCAATGCCAAGGTTGTCGGTGTCGCTCACGCCCTCCTCGCTCACGAGATAGGCATAGTCTCCACCAACAGCCAGGCAGTTCTTCAGAGAGTTCTTTGCCGAGTCAGGTCCAACGCAAAGGACAGTGATCTCCGATCCGTCACCCAGAGACTCTTTGAGACGGGTGGCCATCTCCAATGCATAGGTGTCGAAGGCGTTGACGACCGGTGTGATTCCCTCGATCGCAGGCTTGCCATCCTTCCCAAAGCCCACCTCGACGGAATCATCTGGAACCTGCTTGATGCATACTAAAATGTTCAAACTCAACCTCCCGTTAGAAAACCGGCAGCCAGAACCTTTCTTCTGGCTGCCGGCGGCTACGCCCTGCGGTTTGAATTAGAACCTGCCGATGGTGTTGTTGGCAGTTACAATCCTCTGTACCTCGTTGGTACCCTCGAAAATCTGGAAGATCTTTGCGTCACGCATCAGCTTCTCGACCGGATACTCGCGGCTGTAGCCATAGCCACCGAGCATCTGGACGGCCTCGGTCGTGCACCACATGGCCGCGTCGGATGCGAAGCACTTCGCCATGGCGGCCTCACGACTGTGAGCCTTGCCCTGGTCCATGAGGTTCAGCGCATAGGCGCAGAGCTGACGGCCCGCCTCAATCTTCATGGCCATGTCGGCAATCTTGAACTGCATGGCCTGGAACTTCAGGACGGGACGACCGAACTGCTTGCGCTCCTTGGTGTAGGCGATGGCCTCGTCCATGGCGCGCTGCGCAAGGCCCGTCGAGACGACGCCCATCCATGCACGCGCCTGATCGAGCGTCTGCATCGAGATCTTGAAGCCCTGTCCCTCGCCACCGAGGAGGTTCTCGGCCGGCACATGGACGTCCTCAAGAACGACGTCAGTCGTGTTGGACAGGCGAATGCCCATCTTGTCCTCCTCATGACCGACAGAGAGACCGGGGGTGTCCCTGTCAACCAAGAAGATGGACATTCCCTTGGCACCCTTTTCCTTGTCAGTGAGGGCGGTGACACAGTAGAAGCTGGCGACGGCGCCGTTGGTGATGAAGCACTTCCTGCCGTTCAAGACGTAGTCGTTCCCATCCTTGACGGCCGTGGTCGTCCCCGCGCCAGGGTCAGACCCCGCGCCCGGCTCGGTCAGGCAGAACGCACCAAAGCCACCCTCAAGCAAAAGGTCACAGACGTGCTTCTTTTGCGCCTCGTTGCCCGCGATCAAGACAGGCTTGGTACCAAGCCCGCTGGCAGATATGGTCGTGGCAAAGCCAGAGTCCGCCCATGCCATCTGCTCGATCAGCGCAGCCACGTCAACACGACTCAGGCCGGGACCGCCAAACTCCTCGGGAACCTCAAGCGTAGTGTAGCCCTGCTCAATAGCCTTGTCGTAAATGTCCTTTGGCCACTCGCCCGACTTGTCGTATTCCTTGGCCTGCTCCACGACCTCGGCATCACAGAACTTCTTGAGGTCGCCCAACAGGTCCTTAGCCTCATCAGAAATGAAATATGCCATGCTCTCTCCTTGCTTGTCATACGGTCTTCACACGACTCCTGTGCCGTGCAACTGGACCGCTCTTTGTTCGGGGGGCTGCCTTACTCGTCCTCGTCCTCCTCGGGGATGAAGCAGACCTTGCCGGGATTCAGGATCATGTTGGGGTCAAAGACCTTCTTGATGCCGCGCATCAGCCTCATGTTGACCGGACCGACGAAGTCCTTCAGATAAGATATCTTGCCGGACCCGATGCCGTGCTCGCCCGAGATGAGACCACCAAGCTCGACCGCCTTCGCATAGACCTTCTTCATGAACTCGTCGGACTCCTTCATGAAGGCCTCGGCATCATCGTCGTTGCTGCACAGGTAGATGTGCAGGTTGCCGTCACCAGCATGGCCGAAGTCCTTGATCGTGTAGGAGTGACCCGCCTCAAGCGACTTTGCGTAGGTGAGGAACTCGGGAATCTTCGTCCCGGGAACGACGACGTCGCACTCGTCCAAGAGCTTGGTGTTCCCCTCGATAGACTCCAAGAGGGAGCTCCTGATGGCCCACGCATCCCTGAGCTGTTGTGGCGTATCGGCAACCAGCACGTCGACCGCACCTGCCTCCAGGGCTATGTTGGACGCCTCCTCGATGGTGTTCATCAGCTGGTCCTCGTCGCTGCCGTCGAAGGTGGCCAAGACGTATGCGTTGATGTCGACGCCATTGAGCTGCTTGGGGTACACCTCCTTGGAGAGCAGCTTCTCCGTATCGATGACGACATCCTTCTCCATGAACTCAAGTGCCTGTGGGTCAAGGTTAGCCGCAAACAGCTTGGGAACCGTGGCGATGGCGCCCTCGAGTGTCTCGTACGGGACGATAATGGACATCGTCAGCTTGGGGGCGACGATGATCTTCAGGGTCATCTCCGTGATGATGCCCAGCGTACCCTCCGACCCTATGAGCAGGTGCAAAAGGCTGTACCCCGAGCTCGTCTTCGAGACCGTCGCACCCTCCTTCACGATCTCTCCGGTCGGAAGAACGACCGTCATGCCCCTTACGTAGTCCCTCGTCGTACCATACTTGACGGCGCGCATGCCACCCGCGTTGGTGGAGACGTTGCCGCCCACGGTCGCGAGCTTCTCGCCTGGATCGGGCGGATACATGAGCCCACGCTTGAGAGCATCCTCGGCCAAGTCCTTAAGGAGGACGCCCGGCTGGATCGTGACGACCAGGTTCTCCTCGTCATAGCTGAGGATCTTGTTCATCTTTGTGGTGGAGATCATGACTCCACCGTACTGAGCCACGGGGCCACCCGTCAGTGCGGTACGAGCACCGGACGGCGTCACCGCTATCTTGTTGTCGTTGCAGATCTTCATGACTGCGGCGACTTCCTCGGTCGTCGTAGGCTCGATGAGCACCTCCGGCATAGCCTCGCCATAGATGCGCATCTCATCATGACTAAAGTCCTCGTTGATCTGATCACCGATGAGCACATGCCCGTTGACGGCTGCCTTGATTTGCTCAAGGACCTCCGGTGTTACCTTGTTGTACGTGTACGTAGCCATTCCAACTCCTTTCAATTCGATGTAAGCAATACCAAGACACGTCACGACGGCTGCTCTACCGTCTCGACATTTCCACATAAAGTTTACCAGATGGCTACCTTAGGCGGCGCTCGACTCCACAGACGGTATCTATGGGCAGCTAAATGGCGATGGAACTACATTCACCTGAGCGCCACGCCATTCCACGCCCTGACGAAATCCTGCTACCTTAGGCTAGACCCCGCGCACCGACGTACTCTAGCAAGGTTCCGACCCTCGCGTACGGGGCCGCTGGACACAAGGCCCAACGGCCCTTTGGTGCATAGGATTTAGCCCTTAACCTTCTTGATTGCCTCCGTCAGGGCGGGCACCACCTCAAAGAGGTCACCGACTATGCCATAGTCTGCAATGTCAAAGATCGGTGCCTCGGGATCCTTGTTGATGGCAACGATAACATCAGAGCTGCTCATGCCAGCCACATGCTGGATGGCACCAGAGATGCCGCAAGCAATGTAGAGCTTCGGACCGACAGTCTTGCCGGTCTGGCCAACCTGGTGGGAATGCGAGATCCACCCGGCATCGACGGCGGCTCGCGAGCAACCCACCGTCGCACCCAATGCATCCGCCAGTCCCTTCAGCGGCTCGAAGCCTTCTGCACCGCCAACGCCACGACCACCTGAGACGATGATTTCGGCACCGATGAGGTCAACGAGCTCTGAAGCGCCCTCCTGGATCTCCTTGATGAGCCGGACGTGAATGTCCTCTGGGGCAACGTGAAAGTCCTCACGGACGACCTCGCGGCTACGCCCCGCCTCCGGCGGCAGTGCCTTGAAAACGCCGGGACGCACGGTACCGAGCTGGGGACGATGGTTCGGGCAGAGGATCCTCGCCATAAGGTTGCCGCCAAAGGCCGGACGCGTCCATGCCACGTTGCCGGATTCCTCGTCGATCGCGAGCTGCGTGCAGTCGGCGGTCAGACCCGTCTGCAGACGAGAGGACAGACGTGGTCCGACATCGCGACCATTGTTGGTGGCACCGATGAGCATCGTGGTCGGCGCATACTTGGTAAGCATGGCCGCAAGCGCGTTGACGTACGCATCGGTGGTGTAGTGCTCGTATTCCGGGCCGTCCACAACGATGACCTGGTCGGCACCATGCTCCTGGGCAGAGACGACCGCTGCGTCGGTATTGTGTCCGATGACCAGCGCCACAAGCTTGCCACCCTGCTTATTGGCGAGTTCGCGGCCGGGATTTAGCAGCTCAAGGCCCACGTTCTGGGCAGAGCCATCGGCGAAGGTCTCGATGAACACCCATAAATCTTTTGACTTAGGTTCCATGTTATATTCTCCTCATGTATATAAGCAGCCACTTGCCTATGACAGCGAGAGTGCGAGGACGCGCTGTGCGCGCCTCAGCTCCTAGAGAACGTTATCCGCGTCAAGATGCTCAGCGAGCTTCTGGGCCGCCTCGCCGGCAGTCTCAGCCTGAATCCGTATGCCACCTTGCTTGACGGGGGGAACAAAGGTCTTCTTGACCTTGGTCGGCGAGCCGTTAAGGCCGCAGCGCGAGAGATCGACATCAAAGTCGTTCTCTGAGAAAACGGTGATCTCCTTCTTCCTGGCAGCGAGCTTTTGCTTGATCGTCGGAAGGCGGGGATCGAAGCTGGGCTTGGTAGCGGTGACGAGGCAGGGGAACGATACACCAAGGATCTCCTGACCATCCTCGGTCTCACGCGTCACCTGAATCTCGTTGTCGACAATCTCGGCGGTCAGGCCATAGGTGACCTGCGGCACCCCCAGGTATTCCGCAAGTTCCGGTCCGACCTGGGCGGTATCGCCGTCGATGGCCTGCTTACCACAGAAGATCACGTCAAACTTGCCTTCGATCTCCTCGAGCTTCTTGATCGCACAGAAGAGAATATAGCTGGTCGCCAGCGTATCCGACCCTCCAAACCTGCGTCCCGAGATCAAATAGGCCTTGTCACCGCCAACGGCCAGGCAGGTCTTGAGAGCCTCCTTGGCCTGCATCGGTCCCATGGACATGACGATAATCTGAACGTCGTCCCTCTGGTCCTTGATGCGGGCGGCCATCTCCAGCGCATACCCGTCAAAGGGGTTGACGATGCTGGGGACACCATCGCGGATCAATCGATTCGTCTCTGGGTCAATTCGAATCTCTGTCGTGTCTGGAACCTGCTTCACACAAACAAGTAGCTTCATAATAATTCACAGACTCCTAAGTTTGAGTTGAGTAGTTAGGAGACGCTCCACGCCACAGACCCACCCCGCTCGTCGCCCAGACAACCGCGCGATTTAAGCACATCGGTGGCCTCCTATTCGGAAGAGCATGCGGGAGCCGCATGGCAAACACGACTCCCGCATAATGAACTACGAATGTCTATGGTTTGAGCTACGTGAAGCATCTCGAGGCACTGCATGCATACCCTATGGGGTTACCCCTCATGCTAGAGCTGGTCGACCGGAGTCTTCGTGCGATCGGTGTTGTAGACGTAGAAGCCACGACCGCTCTTGGCGCCAAGGTTGCCGCCACGAACCATCTTACGGATGAGCGGGCAGGCACGATACTTAGAGTCGCAGGTCTCCGTGTAGAGAACGTCCATGATGGCAAGGCAGATGTCCAGCCCGATGAAATCGCCGAGCTCAAGCGGACCCATAGGATGATTGGCACCGAGCTTCATGGCGGTGTCAATGCCTGCGATGTCTGAGACGCCCTCCATCTTGATGAAGGCGGCCTCGTTGATCATGGGGATGAGAATGCGGTTCACGACAAAGCCCGCAGCCTCGTTGACCTGCACCGGCGTCTTGCCGATCTCCTTGGCGATGGAGACGATCTTCTCGGTGGTCTCGACAGGCGTATTGACACCAGCGATAACCTCGATGAGCTTCATGCGATCTGCCGGATTGAAGAAATGCATACCCACGAGCGGACGAGAGAGACCTGCTCCGATCTCTGTGATAGAGAGGCTTGAGGTATTGGACGCAAAGATGCAACTCTCCTTGCAGATCTTATCGAGCTCTGCAAAGGTCTCCTTCTTGACCTTCATGTCCTCGAAGGCTGCCTCGACAATGAGGTCACAACTTGAGGCAAGCGCCTCCTTCAAGCCTGTGGTAATGGCAGCCAAGCGCTTGTCGACCTCAGCTTGATCGAGCTTGCCCTTGCTCACGAGGCGCTCATAGCCCTTCGCAATCTTTGCCTTGCCACCATCGGCCCACTCCTGCTTGATGTCGCAGAGCGCGACCTCCCAGCCTGACTGAGCGAATGCCTTGGCGATGCCTTGACCCATCGTGCCCGCGCCAATAACTCCCACCTTCATGTCAAACCTCCTTCTTTTCATATGGCCCGGCCGACAACACCTGTCGGTCGGGTCATGTCTCTTGGCGTAGAGTAGCTAGTTGTTCGTAAACACCGCCTTGGGCTTTGGTTTCTCACGACTCAGGAAGCAGGACATCCCCTCCACCTGGTCGTGGGTCTCGAAGCAGGCGCCAAAGAGCCTCTCCTCCACCTGGACCGCCTCCACGATGGGAAGCTCTATGCCCTCGTTGATGGCCCGCTTGCAGTTGCGAACAGCAATGGGCGCATTTGAGGCTATCTTGCCTGCGAGCTTGCGTGCCGCATCCATGAGCTGGTCAGGGGCATAGACGGCATTCACGAGGCCAATGCGCAGCGCCTCGCTTGCCTTGATGTTCGTGGCGGAGTAGACGAGCTGCTTGGCCATCCCGACGCCCACCACACGGGCGAGCCGCTGCGTACCGCCGAAGCCCGGAGTAATGCCAAGACCAACCTCAGGCTGACCGAAGAGGGCGTTCTCGGAGGCAAGGCGTATATCGCAGCTCATGGCCAGCTCGTTGCCGCCACCGAGCGCAAATCCGTTCACAGCGGCTATCACAGGCAGCGGAAAGTTCTCGACCATCAAAAAGACGTCATTGCCCTGCTTGCCAAAGGCCTCTCCCTCTGCCTTGGTCATCGTGGACATCGCGGCGATGTCGGCGCCAGCCACGAAGCTCTTGTCACCGGCACCGGTCAGGATGACACAACGCACCTCGCTTTGGTCAATGCCCTCAAAGGCAGCCTTCAGGTCATTGAGGACCTCAGGGTTGAGGGCATTCAGGGCCTTGGGACGGTCTATGGTCAGAACCGCCACCCTGTCTTGTACCTCACAGTTAACGAAGCTCACGGTCCCTCCCTACATCTCGACGACGGTGGCACAACCCATGCCGCCGCCGATGCAGAGCGTGGCGAGGCCCTTGTGGGCGCCACGATGCTTCATCGCATAGAGCAGGGTCGTGAGGATGCGAGCACCCGAGGCACCCACGGGATGCCCGAGCGCGATCGCGCCACCGTTGACATTGGTCTTTGCAAGATCGAGACCAAGGTCGCGGACAACGGCGAGCGACTGGGCAGCAAAGGCCTCGTTGGCCTCGACAAGATCGATGTCATTGATGGAGAGGCCTGCCTTGGCAAGCGCCTTCTTGCTCGAGGGGACAGGACCGGTGCCCATGATCGAGGGGTCAACGCCCGCGAGCGCACCGGAGATAATGGTCGCCAGCGGCGTGATGCCAAGCTCCTGGGCCTTCTTCTCGCTCATAACGACGAGGGCAGCAGCTCCGTCGTTGATGGCGGAGGAGTTACCGGCGGTCACGATGCCGTCGGGCTTGAAGGCGGGACGAAGCTTCGCGAGCGTCTCAACCGTCGATCCCTCACGCGGACCCTCATCCGTGTCGAAGACGATCTCCTTCTTGCGCTGCTTGACGGTGACAGGAACGATCTCGTCCTTGAAGGCACCGTCGGCTATGGCCTTGCAGGCGCGGTTCTGAGACGTAGCGGCAAACTCGTCAAGCTGCTCGCGGCTAAGACCCCACTGCGCGGCGACGTTCTCTGCCGTAATGCCCATGTGATAGTTGTTGAAGGCGTCCCAAAGGCCATCGTTCACCATGGTGTCCACGAGCTCAGACTTACCCATGGGGTAACCCATGCGATAGCCGTAGCGGCCCTTCTGCAGGGCAAAGGGCGCCATGTCCATGTTCTCGGTGCCACCTGCGACGACGATATCGGCATCGCCGGCCTTGATCATCTGTGCGGCGGCGTTGACCGAATAGAGACCGGAGCCGCAGACGACGTTGATCGTGACGGCAGGGCACTCGATTGGAAGGCCCGCGTCGAGCGATGCCTGGCGGGCGACGTTCTGACCCTGCCCCGCCTGAAGGACACAGCCCAGGTAGACGTGATCGACGTCCTCGGGCTTGACCTTCGCACGGTTCAAGGCCTCCTTGATGACCGTCGCGCCGAGCGTACGCGCAGAGACTGTGGACAGAGAACCGCCAAACTTTCCGATGGCGGTACGACATGCGCTTGCGATAACGACTCTCTCACTCATGTAGCCAACCTCCTTGATAGTCATCCACTACCTTGCCTGTACCTAACGTGCTGCCTTGCCTAACCATCAGCTCAGATCCTGTTTGATCTGCGCCAGATGTGCATCTTTTGGGCCTCCTTGATGAGGTCATCCCTGAAGTCAGGGTGTGCGATGCCAATGAGCGCCTCTGCACGCTGCCACGCGGCGAGGCCCTTGAGGTTGATCACGCCATACTCCGTGACCACGTACATCGTATTGGAACGCGTGTCGGTAACGATAGAGCCGTTTGCGAGCGTTGGGCGGATGCGGCTTAACACCTCGCCGGTCTTACGATTCGTGAAGGTAGAACTCATGCAGATGAAGCTCTTCCCTCCATGGGAGAGGTAGGCCCCAAGGACGAAATCGAGCTGGCCACCAGCACCGCTGATTGCCTTCGTCCCCGCACTCTCGGCGTTTACCTGGCCAAAGAGATCGATGTCGACCGCGTTGTTGATGGAGATGAAGTTGTCCAGCTGCGAAATCGTGTGCGCGTCGTTGACGTAATTGACCGGAGCCGACACACACTCGGGATTATTGTCCAAGTAGTCATAGAGCTTCTTGCTGCCCACGGCAAAGGAGTAGACCTGCTTGCCACGGTCAATGGCCTTGCGGTTGCCCGTAATCTTGCCCGCCATGGCGAGGTCAACAAAGGAGTCGACGTACATCTCGG
>ERZ773087.878-NODE-878-length-21078-cov-4.451220_pt1 | contig 21078 bp, 20 predicted proteins | sample MGYA00511375_ERZ773087 | MGnify/ENA primary metagenome ERZ773087 (study PRJEB29015, sample SAMEA2737995) | human oral metagenome | biome: human oral; feature: human-associated habitat; material: dental | place: China | collected 2063 ...
TCGCGCTTAGGTATCTTAGCTGCCCAAGCGAGGCAAATGTCACAGCTTTTTGTGGATTTTTACTAACATACTCATCTATCATTTTATTTATCACATCACCATCTATGTCGCTATTTGCTTTTGTAAATATAAAATTTGTATCCTCTAACTCATCTATTGCTTTTAAAAGCTCGCTAAATTGCTCTTTTGCGCTGCCATTTTCAAGCGTTACTGGATGAAAAGTGATTAGTATATTTTTTTTAGCAAGCTTAAAATTTATAGACTTTTCAAACTCATCTTTATTTAGTAAATTTAGCTTTTTTATATTTTCAATGCCAGGCCCACCGACATTAAAGACCCTGCTAGGCTCTTCTCCTAGCTGGATTATACGGTTCGCATACTCCCTTGTAGCTGCAAAATGAATATGGCTCATCTTTGTTATGCTGTGTCTAAAAGCCTCGTCAAATGCCCCTTGAGTAGTTTCCCCGCCATGTATGTGCGCTATTGGTATCTGCATGATACTAGCCACTCCAGCTACGCCAAATATCTCGTATCTATCACCAAGAAGTACCAATATATCTGGCTTAAGTTCGCTAAAAGCTGGGGCAAATTTCTCATAAACCTTTGCCACTTCAGTACATATATCAAGTTTTGAGTGTGAAAAGCCTAAAATTTCTATCTTTTTATCTATCTTAAATTCTTTTTCAATCTCTTTATATGTGAGTCCAAACTCAGGGCTTAGGTGCATGCCAGTGACAATAAGCTGAAGCTCAAGCTCGCTATCTGCCTCGATCTCTTTTAAGAGCCAGTAAAGCAAGCCATACTCTGCTCTAGTGCTTGTTACTACACAAATTTTTCTCATATCAGATCATCTTGTTTGTAATCTTTTTGTGAAATTTGTCCGATCATCTCATCCCATCTCATAGGATTTATGCCATCTCCCGGGCGTTTTACACAGATATTTTGTTCGCTAAAAACTTCGCCTTTTTTTATATCGTACTTTGCTACGATCGACTTTCTAGCTATTTTGATATTTTCGCTCTCGCTTTTACTAAAGTGTTTTAGTCCGTCTCCAAGCGCTAGTTCTATATTTCTAATAGCTCTAACCATCGCCACTAGCTCATCTGGCTCAAGGCTAGCCTTGTGGTCAGGTCCAGGCATGCTCTTATCAAGCGTAAAGTGCTTTTCTATGATCTTTGCACCCATGGCAACCGCTGCGATATCGACCTCAATGCCAAGCGTATGATCGCTATATCCGACCTCAAGACCAAAGGCATTTTTCAGCGTTATCATCGCCTTTAAATTTACATCCTCCATCGGCGTTGGATACTGCGTATTTGCATGAAGAAGGCTTATGTCTTCACGTTTCGTACCGTTTTTTACAAGTGTTTCTATCGCGGATTCCACCTCACCTAAATTTGCCATGCCAGTTGAGAGAATGATCTTTTTATTTAAGCCACCTATCTGCCTAAGATAAGGTAAATTTGTTATCTCACCACTTGGTATTTTAAATGTGTCAAGCCCAAGCTCATCAAGAAGTTTTATACTGTCACTATCAAAAGGAGTTGAGAGAAAAGTTATATTTTTTTGCTTGCAGTAGGCTATGAGCTCTTTATGCGTGATCTCGTCTAGTTCAAGCTTTTTTATCATCTCAGACTGGCTTTCATTTTTATCGGTAGTTTCTTTTTGATAACTAGCCTTTTGCGCGTTTTTTGAAACAAGATTTTGAGCCTTAAATGTCTGAAATTTCACTGCATCAGCGCCGGCTTTGGCTGCCACGTCGATCAGTTTTTTAGCTAAATTTATATCGCCATTGTGGTTAACTCCAGCCTCAGCTATGATAAAAACCCTATTTGACATCAAATTTCCCTTAAAATGCTAGTTTTACGCCTTTATAAAAGCGTTTTTCTCCAAGCTTCTCATCACGCTAGTTCCGCCACCTATGATAGAATTTTTGCCTATCACGATATATTCCTTGCTAGTTGCATTGCTACCAAAGAATGTCCCATCTTGCACAACAACGCCGCCATTTACCACACTTGCTGTTGAGATATGGCAATGATCACCGATAGTTGCATCATGCTCTACAAGCGCTTTTGTATTTATAACGCAGTTTTTGCCGACACTTACACCTGCGTTAATCAAAGCATGATGCATCACAATCGTTCCTTCACCCACACTTGCATGCTTTGAGATATACGCAAGCGGAGAGATAATAGATGGAAGATCAAAACCTATCTCTTTTAGTAGTCCAAATAGCCTTTTTCTAGGCTCACTACTTTTTATCTGACCAACCGTCACCACAGCATTTTTGCATGATTTAAAAACCTCAGCCAGATCATCATCACTACCAATGATCTCATAGTCAAGTACCTTTTTGCCAATATTTTCTGCCGTATCTATAATGCCAATTATATTAAATTTAGCTTCACTCTCAATGACATCTATCACACTTTTGCAGTGCCCACCACCACCTACTAAAACTATATCTTGCATGGCTACACCCTTGCGCTACTTGGGATATTTACTATCCTATCACTTAGAAATTTAGCATTTTTTAGCTCATCTCTTTGGCAGTCCTTAAACATATCAAGCTCATTCATGAGCTGCCAGATAGGACGTGTAAAAACGCCATTTTCATTGCTAAATTTCAAAAACTCATCTCTTTTTTCGTGACTATCAAAAAGAACCGCATTTAACCAAAAATTTGACCTAGCGCCCGCTGGCTCATCTATAAATTTCACATCATCAAATTTAGAAAAATACTCTTTATAGATCATAGCAAGCTCACGTTTACTCTTTAAAAATAGCTCCAAATTTTCAAGCTGTGCCACAAGCAGGGCTGCATTTAAATTTGGCAGGCGGTAGTTGTAGCCGATCTCGCTGTGACAATACTCAAAAGGATGCGGTACCTTAGCCGTCGTGGTGATAAATTTAGCGTGCTTTGCTATCTCCTCATCGTTTGTGATGATAGCTCCACCACCTCCGCTTGTGACAATCTTATTGCCATTAAAGCTCATCGCTGCAAGCTTACCAAAATTCCCCGTATGAGTACCTTTATAGTAGCTGCCAAGGCTCTCGGCGCTATCTTCTACCAAAGCGATGTTCCAACGCTTGCAAATTTCAGCTATCTCAACTATCTTGCAAGGTAGCCCAAAAGTGTGCATAGGAACGCAGGCACGCACTATCCTGCCACTAGTTTTATTTACGCAGTTGCCGTCTTTTAGCTCGCAGTTTCTCTCTAAAAACTCACTAAGCGCCGCTGGCGACATACCAAGCGTATCAAGATCAACATCCACGAAAACAGGCTTTGCAAAAAGATAGCTAATGGCGTTACAAGTGGCTATAAAAGTAACTGGCTGGGTGATCACTTCATCATTTTGCCCAACACCAGCTAGCTTTAGGCAAATATGAAGCGCAGAGGTGCCATTTGTTGTGGCAACTGCAAATTTTGCTCCGACCATTTGAGCTAGCTTGCTTTCAAACTCATCTACAAATTTACCGACACTTGAGACGAAACTAGAGTCGATGCACTCAAGTAGATATTTTTTCTCATTGCCTATAAATTTAGGCTCGTGAAGCGGGACTTTATCCTTGCCAAAGGTGCTTTTTATAAATTTCAAAACCTCGTCAAAATCACATTTTTTCATCGAGATATTTTCCTGTTTCTTTATGCATAAAATTTGGTATGAGCTCGAAAACTTCGCGTAAAACGTCCTCTTTGCTCCATGTCAAGCTTGATTTTAAATTTAAGATATTGTTTTTAAAAATTTCTAGCTTTTTGCTGTCAAAATTTGCATCATTTTTGACGATACCAATATTTTGAAGCCTTTGCATATCAAGCCTCTCACCGTCAACAAAAAACTCCTCATAGTCCTTCTCTCCAGTCGTATCGCTAGGCGTAAAAAGGCAAGGGTAAAAGCCATCTTTTGGAAGCTCTTTTGCAAGCTTTCTGGCCTCCTCCTCATTTTCACACAAAAATGGCTCGTAGCCTAAATTTACTAAGTATCGTTTGGCTATCTCGCTAAATGTTATGAGGTCTAAATTTTCATCTAATTTTGGGAAAAATATATCTCTATTTTCACCAAAAATGGTACTTAAAAGACAAAGCTCGCCGCTCTCTTTTGGCGTTAGGAAGTAGCGCCTGACGTCGTTTGGGGCGACTATGGGCTGAAATTTTTCTATGCGCTTTTGAAATCCAAAAAGAAGTGAGCCGTCGCTAAATGCCACGTTTGCAAATCTAGCCATTGAGACGTCAATATTTAAAGAGTGTCTAAACGCAAACATCTCCATGATGCGCTTGCTAGCTCCCATTAAATTTACAGGGTTTGCAGCCTTATCGGTGCTAACGCAGAAATATTTTTTTGACTTCATGTAGAGAGCTTGCGCTAGCGTTTTGTCGGTGTTAAAGATATTTGTTTCAAGCATCCTCATAAGCGTAAACGGATCTTTTTCGCTTCTAACATGCTTTAGTGCTGATAAATTTAACACGTAGTCAAATCCACCACTTTGTGCCAAGAGTGCATCAAACTCGGCACTTGCAACATCTATGGCAAAAGTTTTAAAGTCGCCATTTATATATCCAAACTCACTTCTTATGTCACGTACTAGTTCGACAAGGTTATTTTCAGAGATATCAACGACATATAGTTTTTTTGGATCTCTTATAAAAATTTCTTTTGTCACGGCTGAACCGATAGAACCGGCACCACCAATAACCAGAAAGCTTGAGCTTGAAACTATCTCTTTTAAATTTTTACTAAGCGTATTTATGTCATCTTCAAAGAGATTTTTCGTGCGTCCTATTAAGCTTAATATATCCATGCTTTAGTCTTTTTTTGGAAAGATGCCACGTTTTTTAAGCTCTTTTATAAGAGGTTTTGAGGCTTCTTTTGTTGTTTCTATATCCGCATTTATACCGCCAGCTGCTGAAAATAGCCAGTATTTATGAAATTCTATCCACTCAACTAATTTATTCGTTTTTTCTTCGTCTGTATCGCTTGGTGCTACTGATACTTTAGCAAGCTCTAGTTCTTGATAATAAGTCGAGATAGCAAAAATATTTTCTATATATCTCATATATTTTTTATGAGAGATGCAGTTTTTAAGCTTATCTATCTTATTTGATATTCCTACAAGCTCTTTAAAATGTTTTGTGTTTATTTCGCCCTTATCTCTTAAAAGCATAAAATTATCAATTTTTGGTGTTAGTTCTAAAAATACTTTTTCTATTTTTTCTTTAGCTTGTGTTTGAACTCTTATTTTGTTTTGTATTACTTCATAGGCTTTTAGTAAATTTTTGTTAGCTACTTTATCGCTATCTTTTTTAATATTTGGTAGGTTTTTAACTTTTCTACCCTTGCAAAGCTCATTCATAACTTCTAAAAATGATTTCTCTATGGCGCCATTTATTCTAGCTCCGCCTTCAGTGCAGTTATATGATTTTATATCTTCTAATTTAGCTTGCTCGATATCATTTTCAAATTGATTTTTAAATAGCATCCATACATAAGTTGTTCTTACTTCTCCTTCGCCACCATAGGCAATAGTATATAAATTTTCATCCGGCTGAGCAATAGTGTGACCTTTGGCATGACTTGCACCATCTTTACCAAAAGCAAGATCTTGACCTATAAAAACAATATTTTTATGTCCTAGTACATACGCTAACTGGTAGGCCATATTTGCACAACTATGTCCGACACCAAGATATCCATATTTGTTTAGCCTAAACATTTTTTCTTCTTGTTGAGGCCTCATCGTAAGTACTAAACGTCTAGGTAATATATTTTTTACAGTTTGGCTGTGTGTCACTGAAGCTACAATAAAATTTATATCATCATCAAATACAGGGTGCTTTTTTTCAAAAAATGTAGAAGTAGGTATCATTCGCTCAATTGATGTTACATAATCTGGCTTTATGCCATTTCTTGCAAGTATCGGATAGGATGCATCGACACTTATAATGCTTACATAAGGTGCAAATTTCTTAAGTGTTTCTAGCTGTTTATCTAGGCTTGGCCCTGTTGAAACAATGATCGCTGTATCCATAAGACCGTGTCTTTTTTTAACTAAATTTGTATAGCAGTAGTTAGTAAGCATATGAGGTAGATTCTCGATATGCTGTTTTGTGCCTATTAGAAGATCATCTATGCTATTTCCATGGGAAACGACATTTTGAGAAAAGGCTCTTGTTATATCTTTATTTATTTTGATATAGTCATCTGCAAAATTATCATAATAGTTAGAGTGGATTATTAAGCTATAAGTTTTAGCATATATATCTAAATCGCTATGCGACACAAGATAGTAAAACTGAGCATATGTAGCAAATTCAGAATAAAAAAGAACAATTTGTTCATCTTTAAGCTCATCTGATATATCAATAATATTTAAAACAAGATGTATGATCTCAAGTTCTGGTTCTATGATAATAATTTTTTTATGAGTCTTATTTTTTGCTAAAGCTTTATAAAATATACCAGTTCCTAAGCCATAAAAGAAAAGCCCTGGATATCTTTTATATTTTTTTTCTATATCATCAAGCATTTTACTAATTTCTTTAACTGGATCTTTATATATTGTTTCATTAGATTCTTTATTGATGATGTTTATGTGTATTGGATCACTTTTATCTAGAACGATTTCGTATTTAGTTTGTATAATCATACCAAAAAGTCTAGCAGCCAAGACCTCATCTTGCTGAAATAATGCTTGAAGATTTTTTTCAAAAATAGGATTTGTTATTCCACTTAAATTTCTTTCTATTGTCTTTTTTTTATCTGACATGAATATCCTTAAAAATATGCTAAGTATAGTATTAAAACACTGAAAATTTAAGCAAAAGCTATGCCAAAATTTTAAAATTTATTAAAAATTTTTTTATATTTCTAGATTCTATTTCGTCAAATTTTAATTAATGTTTAGAGGAAATTATAAAAGCATTGTTTAAATTTAGCCTTTGCAAGGTCGCAAAGGCTAAAAATTATTTCAAAATTCTTGGCAGTGTGATGCCTTCTTGAGCTTGGTATTTGCCATTTTTATCAGCATAAGTCACCTCGCAAGGCTCATCACCCTCTATAAATAGCACCTGAGCGATACCTTCGTTCGCATAAATTTTTGCAGGAAGTGGCGTCGTGTTTGAAATTTCTATCGTGATATGCCCCTTAAATCCAGGCTCAAAAGGCGTGACATTTACGATGATGCCGCACCTTGCGTATGTGCTCTTACCAAGGCAGATGGCTAGCACATTATCAGGCATGTTAAAGTACTCGATCGTGCGCGCTAAAGCAAAAGAATTTGGCGGTACGATGCAGACATCGCCCTTAAAATCGACCACGTTTTTCTCGTCGAAATTTTTCGGATCGACCACGGTTCCGCCGATGTTTGTAAAAATTTTAAACTCATCACCAACGCGGATATCGTAGCCGTAGCTAGAAACGCCGTAACTAACGACTCCACGACCCACTTGCTCCTCGGCAAATGGCACTATCATATTTTTCTCAACCGACATTTTTCTTATCCAAGAATCTGACTTTAAGCCCATTTTTGCTCCTTTTTTGGGCGATTATAACGCTTTGCGTCTTTAAAGTAAATTTAATAAAGCGAATAAATTAGATGAAAATTAGTATAATTTTAACAGCAAAAATTAATAAAGGACAAAAATGCAAGAGAGAAATGCAGAAATTTTTACTGGCGAGCGCGCGATGTTTGGGGCAAGAAGTGTAAATTTTACAAACTGCATCTTTGAAGATGGCGAGTCGCCGCTAAAGCACAGCTCAAATTTAAAGCTAAATGAGTGCGTTTTTGCCTACAAATACCCACTTTGGTACGCAAATGACATTAAATTAAATGGCGGATACTTGGAGCCTCTAGCAAGGGCTGGCATGTGGTATAGTACAAATTTAAGCTTCAAAGACGCGCTCATCAACGCTCCAAAAAGTTTTAGAAAAAGCTCACAAATTTCACTAGAAAATATAAATTTTTCAGATGCTAGTGAAACACTTTGGGGATGTACGGGCGTTATGATAAAAAATGTCTTTGCCAGGGGCGATTACTTTGGGGCAAATAGCGAAAATTTAGAGATCGATGGGCTAAATTTAGACGGAAACTACTGCTTTGATGGTTGTAAAAATGTCCATATCACAAACTCAAAGCTCATTTCAAAAGATGCATTTTGGAACTGCGAAAACGTGACCGCACAAAACTGTCTAATCTCAGGCGAATATCTGGCTTGGAACTCAAAAAATGTGACGCTCATAAACTGCACGATAAAGAGCTTGCAAGCACTTTGTTACGTGGAAAATTTGGTCGTAAAAGATTGCATTTTTATGGATACGAGTCTTGCGTTTGAGTATTCAAGTGTCGATGTGAGCACAAGTGGAGCGATAAAAAGCATAAAAAATCCAAAAAGTGGCGTGATAAGGGCAGCAAAGATAGATGAGATCATCATCGATGAAAATTTAGTTGATACTAAAGGAATTAAAATAATTATTACTGAAAAATAACTTAGCAAAAAAGAGTAACTTTGAGTTCTCGTTTTTGCTTCATAAAAAAATTTTTTATCTAATTTTCGCTACAATTAGACGCTTATATAAAAATTTAGGAGAAATTTCTATGAAAAAAGAAGATATAAAAGAGCTTATCGAATTTTTTAATGATATGGAGATGAATCATATCAAAATAAAAAGTGGTGATTTTGAGGTAGAGCTTGAAAAATTTTCAGATTATTGCGCGCCTGCTAAACCAGCAGCACAAGCACCAGCTCCAGCACCTGTAAATGTAGTCGTTAATTCAGAGGTAAAACCAGCTGCAAACTCGCCAAAAGATAGCATAAAATCTCCTATGGTGGGTACTTTCTATGCTGCTCCGAGCCCAGGCGCTGCTCCGTTTGTAAAAGTAGGTCAAAGAGTGAGAAAAGGCGATGTAGTAGGTATCATCGAGGCTATGAAGATAATGAATGAGATCGAGGCTGAGTTTGACTGCCAGATCACTGAGATGCTAGTCTCTGACGGACAGCCAGTTGAGTTTGGATTGCCGTTATTTGGCGTGGAGAAAAATTAATGGAATTAAAAAGAATTTTAATCGCAAACCGAGGCGAAATCGCTCTTCGTGCTTTGCGAACGATAAAGGAGATGGGTAAAGAAGCCGTTGTAGTTTATTCAACCGCTGATAAAGACGCACTTTACGTAAAATATGCCGACGTAGCCATTTGCATCGGTAAAGAGCGCTCAAGCGACAGCTACCTAAATATCCCAGCTATCATAAGCGCCGCTGAGATCAGCGAAGCAGACGCTATTTTTCCTGGTTATGGCTTTTTAAGTGAAAATCAAAATTTTGTTGAAATTTGCTCACATCACAAGATCAAATTTATAGGACCAAGTGTCGCTGCGATGGCTTTGATGAGTGATAAAAGTAAGGCAAAACAAGTCATGCAAAGAGCTGGCGTACCAGTCATACCTGGCTCAGACGGCGCTGTGGCTGATACAAAAGCAGCAAAAGAGCTAGCTAAAAAGATAGGCTATCCAGTCATCTTAAAGGCTGCTGCAGGTGGTGGCGGACGTGGTATGCGCGTGGTTGAAAAAGAGGCTGATTTAGAAAAAGCATTTTGGTCTGCTGAGAGCGAGGCGATGAGTGCATTTGGCGATGGCACAATGTATATGGAAAAATATATCCTAAACCCACGCCACATCGAAGTTCAAGTAATTGGCGATAGCCATGGCAATGTACTTCATATTGGCGAGCGTGATTGCTCTATGCAGCGTCGCCACCAAAAGCTGATCGAAGAAAGCCCAGCTATTTTGCTTGATGAAAAGACAAGAGAGAGGCTTCACGAAACAGCCATAAAAGCGGCAAAAGCGATTGGCTACGAGGGAGCTGGTACGTTTGAGTTTTTAGTTGATAAAAATTTAGACTTTTATTTCATTGAGATGAATACAAGACTTCAAGTTGAGCATACAGTGAGCGAAATGGTAAGCGGACTTGATATCATCGAGCTTATGATAAAAGTGGCTGAAGGCGAGGCACTACCATCACAAGAGAGCATCGAGCTAAAAGGTCATGCGATCGAGTGTAGGATAACAGCTGAAGATCCAAATACATTTACGCCGTGTCCTGGCAAGATCACAAAATATGTCTGCCCAGGTGGCCGCAATGTAAGAATGGATAGCCATATCTATCAAGATTATTCTATACCGCCGTATTACGATAGCATGATCGGCAAACTCGTAGTTTGGGACACCGACAGAAATAGGGCGATCCATAAGATGAAAGTAGCTCTTGATCAGCTCATAATAAATGGCATAAAAACAACAAAAGATTTTCACATCGCCATGATGGAAAATAAAGACTTTTTAAGCAATAACTACGATACAAATTATCTTTCAAGACACTAAAATTTTTAAGTCAGGATTTGCAAAAAGCAGATCTTGGCTTAAAAATTAAAATTTTTTAAGTTTATCTTAGGGGAAGCATGGTAAACAAAACCAAAGATCAAAATACAAAATTTTTCTCAAATGCCGATCTAGCGAAGCTATTTTTCCCTATTGCGGTTGAGCAGTTTTTAGAGTATAGCCTAGGGCTTGCAAACTCGCTAATGGCGGCAAGTGTTAGTGAAAGCGCTGTAAGTGCGATTAGTCTTGTGGAATTTGTCATGGCGCTATTTATTAGCATTTTTACAGCTATCGCTACTGGCGGCTCAGTGGTCGCTAGCCAGTATCTTGGCAATAAACAAAGTGGCAATGCCAAAATTACAGCAAATCAGCTCGTTTGGTTTAGTTTTATCTTTGCCCTTTTTATCGCAGCGGTCATCATAGTTTTAAAAGATATTATCCTAGATTATGTCTTTGGCGATATTGGAGAGCAAGTGAGGCATGATGCCAGTCACTATCTTGTTTTTTCGGCCATTTCCGCGCCATTTTTGGCTGTCTATGCAGCAGCTGCGGCGATCTTTCGCACAATGTCAAATGCCAAGCTTCCTATGTATATTATGGCGGCTGCAAATTTATTAAACGTACTTCTAACTGCCATTAGCATTTATACATTTCATACTGGTATTTTAGGTATTGCCATCAGTACGCTTATAGCTAAGGTGCTTGCTTGCTTTGTCATAGTCTATTTGCTTCTTGATATAAGGCTAAAACTTCACATAAGAAAGAGCTTTATCTATAAATTTGACTACGAGATCATCAAGAAAATTTTAAATATCGGAGTGCCTTATGGCTTTGAAAATTCGATGTTTTATGTGGGTCGCATCATCGTTTTGAGCCTTGTTTCACTCTTTGGCACAGCAAGCATCGCTGCAAATGCCGTGGGAGGGACGATCGTGATGTTTCAAGTACTCCCTGGCATGGCGATAGGCACAGGACTTAGTGTAGTTATCTCAAGGTGCGTTGGCGCAAACGACTTTGCTCAGGCTAAATTTTACGTAAGAAAGTCGATGATAAGCATCTATATTGTCCAGCTTTTTAGCACAGCTGTGATTTTACTACTTCTTGAGCCACTACTTAGGGTTTATAATCTCTCAAGCGAAGCCATAAATTTAACAAGGCAGATCGTCTGGTATCACGGTATCGCTATGTGTCTTATCTGGCCACTTGCCTACACATATCCAACCGTTTTTCGAGCAGCTGGGGACGCTAAATATCCGATGATTGTAAATTTAGTTTGTATGTTTGCTTGTAGAGTCATCTTGGCCTATATTTTTGCACTTACATTTGATCTTGGCATGATAGGTACTTGGTTTGCAATGTTTGCTGACTGGGCTGTAAAGGCGGTGCTTTTTACGATTAGATACTTAAAAGGCACATGGATGAAATTTAAAGCTATTTAAAAAGAAATTTAGTAATATACAAGCGATTTTGTCGCAAAGGATAAAAAATGAAAAATATATTTAAATTTGGTGCAGTTTTGCTTACGGCAGCTCTTTTTGCTGGGTGTGCGAGTGAGAGTTCAAGGGTTGTTGAAACTCCAAAAGTAGCAAGCTACGGCACAGTTTACAATGGTCAAAAAATTTCGGTTTCGATAGGTCGATTTAATAATCAATCAGCTTACCAAAATGGTGTATTTGCTGATGGCGAGGATAGGCTTGGCAACCAAGCCCAAAGCATTTTGATCACAAATTTACAGCAAAGTGGCAGATTTTTAGTTCTTGATAGATCAAATATGAAAGTCATAAAACAAGAGAGCGAGCTAAGCAAAGAGGCTCAAAATTTAAAAGGCTCACGATACGTGATCACTGGTGATGTGACAGAGTTTGGTCGCAAGACAACAGGCGATCATCAGTTATTTGGCATACTTGGCAAAGGTAAACAACAAACCGCGTACTCAAAGGTCAATTTAAACGTTGTTGATACAAAGACCGCGGAGGTAGTTTATTCAGTTAGCGGAGCTGGCGAATACACCCTTTCAAACAGAGAGATCATCGGCTTTGGCGGCACAGCAGGATACGACTCTACGCTAAATGGCAAGGTACTAAGCCTAGCTATTATTGAAGCGGTAAATAACCTAGTAAATGGCATAGAAAGTGGAGCATGGCAAGTAAAATAAGGCTTGCCAGCTTTGCGCTTTTTGCACTATTTTTAGCGGGTTGCGGTCATTCAAACGCTCCAAGATCACTTTATTATTGGGATGGATCATATAGTAGCTCGCTATATAGCTATCTAAATGAAGAGGGCGATACAAACGAGCAAATTTCACGCTTAGAAAATTTGGTGCAGATATCAACACAAAAGGGCTATAAGATCGCTCCTGGCGTATATGCACACCTTGGACTTTTGTATCTAAATAACGGAAATTTAGGCGCTGCAAATGCAAATTTTGATAAAGAAGTAGAGAATTTCCCAGAGTCAAGGGAGTATATAAATTTTATCAAAGGCTCTAAAAATTTAACTCCAAAAAAAGTAGAACAAAAAGAGGTGGCAAATAATGAAAAATAGTCTTAAATTTATAGCCTTTGCATTTTTAGCAGTATTTTTTACGGGCTGCTCTATAAAAGAGCCTGAGCCATACGACTACTCAGAATTTTTACAAAAAAGACCTCACTCTATCTTAGTGCTTATGCCAACAAACGATAGCACTGAAATTTCAGGTCCAGCTGCTGTTTTGGCAAATGCAGTCGCACCACTAAGTGAAGCAGGGTACTACGTATTTCCAGTAGCTCTTGTAAATGATACCTTTAAGCTAAATGGCATAACCGAGCCAAGTGAGATCGCAGCAGTGCCACTAAATAAGCTTGATAAAATTTTCCATGCTGATAGTGTGCTTTACATAAACATAAAAGATTATGGTACGAGCTATGCAGTCATCTCAAGCTCAACAAAGGTTGTCCTTGAAGCAAAGCTTATCGATATAAAAAATGGCGCTACTCTTTGGCAAGGCAGTGCTATGGCAGCAGAAGATAGCAGCAGCGGCCAAAGTAGCCTACTTGGTATGTTAGTCTCAGCCGTCATTTCACAGGTGGCAAATACCATCTCAGATAGATCATATGATCTAGCAGTAATGGCAGATGCTTATTTATTTTCAAGAGATTGCCATAACTGCATACTTTATGGACCATATTCGCCGTATTACGGCAAAGATGCACAGCTTCATAAAGATAGATAAATTTAATGAATACTCATCGTCTTGGGATACTCCTTACTTTAGTTGGCGGTATCCTTTGGGGATTTAGTGGGGTTTGCGGGCAGTATCTATTTTCACTTGGTATAAATTCTGATTTTTTGGTGCCATATAGACTGATGCTAGCTGGCATTGTTATTGTGATTTTTTATGCTTTTAAAGAACCAAGTGCCGTTTTTGCTCCGATTAAAGATATAAAGCTTCTTGGTGAGTTTTTAGTCTATGCCCTGCTTGGGCTTATGATGACGCAGTATGCCTACTTTTACTCCATTGAGCTTTCAAATGCCGCAGTAGCGACTGTTATTCAATACACTGCTCCTGCTTTAATTTTAATGATCATTTGTATAAAAGAAAAACGCGCCCCAAGAAAACTTGAAATTTTGGCTCTATTTTTAGCAATGCTTGGCGTATTTTTCCTGAGCACACATGCGCAAATTTCATCTCTTGTCATTTCGCCAAAGGCCTTGTTTTGGTGCTTAGTTAGTGCTGTTTGCGTCTGCGTTTATAACCTAGCTCCAGCAAGGCTAAATACGAAATATTCAGTCACTCTCACGCTTGGCTGGGGCATGGTTATGGGCGGGGTAGTGCTTGCTTGCTATATGAGAGTTTGGGATTTTGCTGGGCTTAATGGTATAAATCAATGGCTGGCATTTATTGCTGTTATTACGCTTGGCACCATTTTTGCATTTAGCTTTTATATGATAGGTGTTAAGCTCATAGGAGCAGCAAAAGCTAGTTTATTAGCCTGCATAGAACCACTAAGTGCAGCATTTTTTGGCTACTTTTGGCTTGGAACAAAATTTGTATTTTGGGATTTTTTAGGATTTTCTCTAATAATCTCTTGTATATTTTTACTATCAAAAAGAGAAAAATTATGATATTTCTAGCACAAACCGATACGACAGCTGGCTTTTTAAGCAAGGACTACAAAGAGATAAATAAGGCCAAAATGCGTGATATAAACAAGCCTTGCCTTATAACGACGGCAAAATTTAGTGTTTTAAATGAGCTTGTTAGAGTGCCAAAAAAGTATAAAAATTTTGTTCGCCGTTCAAGAAAGACGACATTTTTATATCCAAATTTAAAGGCCATTAGGGTTGTAAAAGATTGCTCACATGCGGAGTTTCTAAGCAAATTTGACTGGCTTTATTCAAGCAGTGCAAACAAAAATGGACAAAATTTTAATGAAGCTTGGGCTATGAGCGTGGCTGATGAAATAGTAGATGATCATTTTTTCGAAGATGTTCCATCAAAAATTTATAAAATTTCTCGAAAAAAGATAAAACGTTTAAGATAACTAGCAAATTTATACAGTCATTATCTTTTTAAACTCATCTAAATTTTTTAGCGCTTCATCTATGCCAATCAGCCAAAATTCACACTTTGTCGTATCTTTTTTAAAGTGTTTTTTCACTAGCTCTTCTACGCTTTTCGTGCCACACTCTATTAAAAATTGTTTATAAATTTTGCAAAATTTTGCTTCATCTTTTTTAAACTCACTTAGAAAAAATTGTGATAGCAGATAGCCAACGCTATAAGGATAGTTGTAGATATAATTATCTGTTTTATAAAAATGTGGCTTAAAATATGGCAAAAATTCTTCAACATCGCTCGTACTGTATTTATAAAATTTATCCCAAGCTTGTTTTAAAAGATCATTTGCATCTTTTTTGCTGACTTGACCTTTTTGTCGCAGCTTTAAAAAGCTAGTTTCAAACTCGTATCTAACGTTTATATGAAGTAAAAAATTTGCAGCGCTTTTTAGCTCCTGCCATAAAATTTCTACCCTAAGCGAGTCATCTTTTTTTAGCTCATTTCGTAAAAGAGTTTCATTAAATGTACTCGCACTCTCAGCTAAGCTCATTGGAAAATTTGTGCTTAAAACCGGAAGATCACGCATCAAGTAGTAGTGCCAAGCATGCCCCAGCTCATGAGCTTGCTGGATTAAGTGTGAAAGAGTATTCATGTAGGTGGTAAAAATTCTTGGTTGCTTAAATTTTGGTAAACTTACAAAAAATGCTCCACCAGCTTTATTTTCTCGCACATCGCTTTCTATCCAGTGTTTGTCTATCATAAGCTTTATAAAACTATCTTCGCCCAGTGGTTTTAATGCTTTTTTGATGATTTTAATAGCCTCGTCATGAGAAATTTCACTGTGCTTGCTAAGTGGATAAGGTGCCAAAAGATCGCAACTTCTCATACTTTTACTACCTAAAAAGCTAGCTCTTACTTTTACACACTCTCTTATTTTTTCCACTCTTTGGCTAATAGCTTCTTGCATGGCGTTTAAAGTGTCAAGGCTCATTTTATTTTCTTCAAGGCTTGGAGTTAAAAAATCAACTTTTGCTGCCTTAAATCTGGCCAACCTAAATCCATGAAGCATATTTAAGATATCAAGATAAAGATCGGCAAATTTATCATAGTGAGAACTCAGGCCATCAAACACATTTTTGCGTAAAATTTCATCATCTGATCCTTTTAATATACCCATACATTTTGCAAGATTATAGCTTTGCGTATTTGTATTTTTATTGGTAGCAGAGATATTTATTAAATTATTTAGATGTCTAAAATTTGCAAAAAGTGGAAAAAAATTTGTGAGTGCTAAATTTGCAAAAAAATCTCGTTCACTCTTTTTTCGTATTTTGCTCTTACTATTTTTATGCTCTAAATATAGAAATTTTATATGTTTAAATTGAGTGCTTTGAAAAATTTTATCATCGCTTTTTAGGCTATCAAATTTATCAAAAAGTATCTCCTTTACCGTATCAAGCCTAGCTTTTTGCTCTTTTATTTTTAGCTCAAATTTACTAGCTAGCTCATCTTTTGTATTATCGCTACTTTTGCAACGACAAAATGCGAGTAGGCTAGCTGCTTCTTTGTATGCTTCTTCGTATGAGATGATAGCCTTGGTAAGCTCTTTATTGTTTAAAAATTTAACCAAATTTTCATTTTGTGCTTTTAGATTTTCAAACGATGAGGTAAAAATTTCGCTATCAAAATCTACATAAGAATCATCAAAGCTCCATCTCATATTTTCTCCTTAAAATGATAGTAAAAATACAAATATATGGTGGCTTATAAGACCTAAAATAGCTGGCACGCTACATCTTTTAATGAGCGAAAGCGGGCTAATGTGAAGCATACCTGAAATGGCTACCACTACGCCAGAGACAGGTGAAAGTGGTCTAGCTATTGTGGAGGCTTGATGCATAGGAAGCACGAGCATAACAGAGTTGATGTTTAAACTCTTAGCTATATTTGGCACCATATTTAAAAGCGGATAAAAGCTTGCACCATTTGAGCCAGCTATGATTGTAACGATGGTTGTTATAAATACAAAAAGTATAGACATGCCAAGCCCTCCAAAACCTATGCTTTTTGCCAAATTTACAATAGCATCAAGCATACCAAGAGCTTTAAAACCTTCAGCAAATATACCAGCTGCCACAACTAGCATAACAACACCGCTCAAGCTTTTTGCCATGGCATTAAAAAATACTTTTAGCCCTTCGCCAAGCTTTTCAAAGCTAAATTTATGTCTAAATGCTTCAAAAACCATAGCAATTATCATAGAAAGGATTATGACGCTTGATATGTTTAGTTTTATAGTTTTTAAACAATATGGCGAAAAAACTACTACTAAAATCATCGGTAAAAATGGTAAAAGAGCATAGATCATAGGTGCTTGCTCTTTTGGAACATCCACCTTATCGTCAAAACTAATGCTCTCTCCTACATGCTCGCTACAAACCCAACCTTCTTTTTTGTCTAAGTATCTATTCCAAAGAACTAATGCAACGCCGATCACGAGCGCAGTTGGAAGAGCCGCTGGAATTTTATAGATAAAAACATAATCAAGCACCTCAAGTTCAGTTGCTTTTGCAGCAGCGGCTGTTGATGAGCCAAGAAGTACCATTGAGCTAGCTCCACTCATCGCACAAATACTACCAACGCTTAGTTTATTTAGCCCTAGTGATATAAGAACTGGTCCAAGAAGTGCAAGACAAAGCACGCCAAGTCCAACTGCGCTGGTTATTACCATGCTTATAAGTTTTGCTACGCAAAAAGCTATGAATATCATAAAATATGGGCTTTTTATGGCTTTAAATCTTTTTGTGGCGATGCCTACAAAGGCTTGATTTGCTCCGATATGAGTCATATAACTTGCAAAACCGACCATTAACATGATTAAAAGTCCAAGTTGCGAAAAATTATTTGAGAGCATATAGCGGATAAACTCAACTACATCTAGCAAGGAATTTCCAGTGCTCTTTACCTTTTCTGGTAAAAATTTTCCCGTATCAAGAATGACTGAAGAGACGAGCATGATAACACCAGATAGTAAAAGAACGAAAGTGGCGTATTTGCCTTTTAAAATCGCCCAACCTACAACAAAAAGCGTAAGTAAGGCTATGATTAGACCAAGAGTATGCATTTTTGCTCCTTATTAAGATATTTAAAAACCAGAATACAAAAATCAAAAATACACTTAAAATATAAAAAATAATATTTATATGTTTGCAATTATACTACTTGTTATATTGAAATTTTGCTTTTATTTATAAAAATATTATCGATTTTATAAATGAGATTGCTGCTTTTATGACTAAGATGCAAAAGATAAATATAAAAATTTTAATATTAAGTACGACTATTGTAGTGTGATTTAAAGCTAATTAAAATATTCAAAATACAAAAGATGCAAATATTTGGTTTGGCAAAAATTCAAATGATGCCAGTAGCAACTTATTTTAGTATTTACTCCCTCGGCAGTCCGTTTTTATCAAACTTGTCGCTGATTAGCTTACCCGCTTCGTCGTATTTTTTGGCGTGGATGAGCCTACCGCGCTCAAACTCGCCCTGGGCCTCTAGTTTGCCGTTTGCGTAGTAGTGGCGCGCCTCGCCGACCTCCAGCCCGCCCTCAAACATCACTCTGGCTTTTAGTTTGCCGTTTTCGTGATACTCTTCGTACAGCCCGTGGTAGCGTCCGTTTTTAAACATCACTTTGGCAGCCGGCGCCCCGCTCTCGTAGTAGTCCAGCCCCGCGCCCGTTTGGCGGCCGTCTTTGTACTCGTATTCGCCTCGTAGCTTGCCGCTTGGGTAGTATTCGCGCACGACGCCGTCTTTTTCGCCGTCTTTGTAATTTTCTACCACGCGCGTTTTGCCGTTTTCGTAAAATCGCTTCCAAACGCCGTTCTTGCGGTCGTTTTTATACTTGCCCGTCTCCTCCACGGCGCCGCTTTCGTAGTACCACTTCTCTGCGCCTTCGCGCTTGTCGTTCCTATACGTTCGCTTGCCGCGGATTTTGCCGCTTTTGTAGTAGTCTACGTCCTCACCGTTTCGTAGCCCGCCCGCGTACGGGCTGCGCGCGCTAACCTCGCCGCTAACGTAATAGTCGGTAAATATGCCCTCTCGCTTGTCCGCCTTGAAAAAGCCCTCCTGCTTTAACGCGCCGCCCTCGTCAAAGTAGTAACGTCGGTAGCGCCCGTCGCGGACGTCATTTTTGTATTCGCTCTCGCCCATCAGAGCGCCGCTATCTGCATGGTAGTGCTTCGCCGTGCCCTCGCGGACGCCGTTTTTTAGGGGGTATTCGTTTGAGGGTTTGTCCCTGCCGTCAAAATAATCCCTGTATCGCACCGCCGTGCCGCCCTGCACGTCTATCTCGCGTATAAGCGTGGGTGGTAGCGGTTTTAGCCTCGGATAGACCATGCCCATCGCATTTACGTCATATAGGTCCTCGACGCTGTATCGAAGCATCTTTAGCGTGCCGTCGTAGAGCTTGCCTTTTACGTAGTAAAGGCCGTTTTTTAGGCTCGCTTCGGGCTTCATTACGACTTTTGGCTCCAGCGCCTGCGCACCGATGGCTAAAAGCGGAAGTAAAAATAGAAATTTTAGGATTTTCACGGTTATCCTACTTTGTTTGATTTGGGTAATTTTAAAATTCGAAACTAAATTTAAGGTGAAGGCACGATTATTTCGGATGAGTTAGACTAAAAGCTCGCGTCAAATTTAGCCGTCTTTTAGCGCCTCCGTAATGATCATCCACTCTTGCACGAGCCTTTCAAAGCTAAAATTTGCGTTAGCTGGGCTTGTGGATGGCAGTTTGACGGGCGGTTTGCCGGTTGCGTTTAAAATTTGAGTTTTTAGATATTTTTCGCAGATTTCATACGCCTTGCCGCCGTTGGCGAACACCTGCGCTATGTGCGCGCCGCTAAATATCGGCTCTAAATTTGCAGGCGCGACGGCGGTCATTTTAGCATCGCTCGAGCCCTTTATCTCGCAGGATATCGCAGCGTCGTAGATAGCGATGCGGTGAGCTAGAAGGAAATTTATCTTTTCATCCGTGCTCGTAGGCGTCGAAGCATTTAAAATCTGAGCCAACATCCGCCAGAAGCGATTTTGAGGATTTGCGTAATAAAAGCCCAGCTTGCGAGAAACGACAGATGGAAAGGAGCCCAGGATTAAAATTTTAGAGTTTTTATCAAAAATCGGTTTAAATGGACTAATTTGATTCATCTATCTCTTTTAAAATTTTAGCCATTCAAACCATTTATGATTTTATAAAAAGTTACTCTTTTTGGTTTGGATTATTTGAAATTTTATCGTTAATCATCTTTTTCGCATTCATTGCAATATCGGTGATTTTCTTATTAGAGTCACTTAAAATTTCTTGTATTCTAGCCGAATCATCTTTTTTAAATATTTTTAAATTTTCGCTAAAGTCCTCATCGTTAATGTCAAAATAAGCGACTGATTCAAAAGATAGTTTTGAGGCTATTAGGACTTGTGGAAATGCATTTTTATAAGAATTATAGCTTTTAACCTCAGCATTGTAACTCTCACGTTTATTTAGGAGTTCGCTCTCGATTTTTTCTAACTGCGACATTAGCATTTGATATGTTTCGTTAGCCTTTAGTTCCGGAAAGGCTTGAGCCAAAGCAGCTACTTTTGCGATTCCATTTCCAGAAACGCCAAGTTGAATCATTTGTTCGCTACTTGCATAATCTTTAGCTATATCTATTATTTGATTTGATAGATCTAAACGTTTTTTGAGCGTAGCTTGGATATTTGCGAAGCTCTCTCTGATGTTTTGCATCATTGATTGTAGTTTATTATATATTTTAATAATATAAGCCGCTAAGGCAATAACAACGACAATTATAGTAATAAGCATTTTTGCTCCTTTTTACTTATTTTAAAATATGCGATTTTGACTTTTTACGACTTAATTTCACTTTAAGGATTTAGAAACTTGCTTATTTTGTTTATGGGTTATTTAATTTTTTTAAGTGAAATTATCTAAAAAAGAAAATTCTCCCACATAATAAATTTAAGCGGGAGAATTCGTGCCTTACTCGGCTACGCTGCCGGCAGAGGCATCCTCGGCGCTCTCAGGTGCGCCAGACTCGACCTCATCGCTAAAGTCAGCCAAGCTTAGGCGTTTTAGCTGGCGGTAGCGTCTTTGCGCGTCGGCCTTGT
>ERZ773087.881-NODE-881-length-21029-cov-19.223133_pt1 | contig 21029 bp, 21 predicted proteins | sample MGYA00511375_ERZ773087 | MGnify/ENA primary metagenome ERZ773087 (study PRJEB29015, sample SAMEA2737995) | human oral metagenome | biome: human oral; feature: human-associated habitat; material: dental | place: China | collected 2063 ...
ACATCGTGCGGGTGGAAGTTGACAGCGAGGGACAGGATATAGGATTGAATGGTTTCTGACTTCCCTGAACCCGTTGTTCCTGCAATCAAACCATGTGGTCCATGGGCCTTTTCATGGAGGTTGAGCTGAACAATGTCATCCTTGCCGCGTAAACCAATCGGAACAGCTAAGCTCTTATAAGGCGCATTCTGTTGCCACTTTTGCAAGACTTGCAGGTCTGAGAAGGTCTCTGCCCCATACATCTCCATAAAGGTGACCGTATCAGGGATTGAGCTTTTGAGATTCTGCAGGTGATTGAGTGGCGCCAAGGTCCGAGCAATTCGCTCCTTGTCATAGCCTTCTGGGAAATGATCCAAGCGGAAGTCAATCTCTCTGAGGATTCCCTCTTCCATAACCAGCTGACCAGTGTTGCGGTCCTTGATATTGACAACTGTCTTGATATTCTCAGACAGCGAGCTCATCACATCCTGAACGAAGATGAGTGAGCAGCCCAGGTCAGTCGGATCTTCTGTGAAGAACTCCATGATGATATGGTCGAGAATCAGCTTTTCATCTGTTACCAATACCACATAGTGAGGACTGTAGAGTGTCGTCTCCTGCCGGGTCGCTTCTTCTTTCTGAGTCTTGCGCAGTTTCAGGATTTGGTTGAGACTGTTTAGAACCTGATCGTGCGTCCGCTGGTTATAGACAAAGCCACGGACGTTCAGCTCTTGTAGAGTCGCATGCGGCAGCCAGCGCAGCCAATCCCATTGGTCGCGCTCCTCCTCTGGCATGATGGTAATCACCTGCACATCGTGGTAGGAGTGAAAGACTGCCAGCTGCATGACCAAGAGCTGGAGCTGTTCCAGGACCAGATTGCGCGGACCGATATAGCCAACTGGACCATGGCTGAGATTAGCCACGATAGGAAGATCGGGAATTTTCTTGTGCCGAGTGTAGAGAGCATAGCCCTCCTCTTCCAGCGCATCTTTCTTGCCGCTCCGCTCTTCTTGACCATAGGTCAGCTTGTAGGAGGTTGGCACCTGGCCAAGTCCCAAGCGGTAGTAGAGAAAGTCAAAGTGGAGCGGTGTCTTCTCGTAGATGCGGTGGCTGTAGTCTGTCACCAGACCTGTTAATTCGTTAATGTTTGGGAAATGGTAAAGCATCCCATCACGCTGCTCACGTTCCAGTTTATTCAGCTCAATAGCCTTGTCTTTTAGATAGAGGTGATAAAGATCGATGCGCTCTTTCTTGTCTTCCTTGAACTTCTTGCGGTTTTTGAAGAAACCACGAACCGAAAAGATTGCACTGGCAATCGACATGGTCACCGTAACGAGGATATAAATCCCCCGCGGCTGAACCAGTGTAATCAACACCGTCACCCCAACCATAAGGAGTGGCGGCACAATCAGTCTCAAGAGCTCATCATTAGGCTTTTGAGGCTCCTTGCTTGGCGGAGCAATCTGAATCTTGTCCTCTGAGCTCCGATAGATAATCCGCGGTGAGCGGTGATAGTCTGGATAGTCTGGATAGAAACCATGGCGAGAAGCCCCCCGCAAAGTCAGGTTAGAACTGACCGTGGCTGGACCCGTCACCCAGATTTCTTCTGGATAGACCTTGAGGCAGATACCTTCCAAGCTCAGCTCGTCGCCGGCTTCTAGCTGGATTTGATCTCCCGTCCACGCAACGTGATTGAGGTAAACTTGACCTCGCATCTTAGTCAAAAGCCAAGAATCATTCGTTCGCTTCAAGAGCAATTCCAAAGGCGCTTCCAGACTGATAGCTGCCCCCTTCTGGTCGCTGATGAGTAACTCTTTTCTGTCCAGCAGATCATAAACAGCCGGTTCCGAATCAGATTGATACAAGGTTAGATTACCCAGGGTCATACCGTCAGTTACGACACCCGTTTCTTCCCCCATCTGATAAAAGACTTGCCCTTCAGCTAACTGAAGCTGGATAGGAGTCTCCTGATGAGGCAGGTAAAGCTGAGCCTTCTCACTCGCTGCTAGGAGAACTTTCTTGTCCTCTGTCAGCTGCAGCTCATAGCGCAGATGGTCTGTATAGATGATGATTGTCTTGCTCATACTTACTCCTTCGCGCTACTGCTAGACGACGCTTCACTGCTGGAGGAAGAGCTTGCTCCTGAAGAACCTTCCTCGCCAGAAGCGCTTGAGCTAGAATCACCAGTCAAAAGATCCTTGCGGCTATCCCAGTACTTCTTATACTCGCCTTCCAAGGACTCAAGCTTAGTCTCCCGATCCTTACCAGACAAACTATCGTCCTCACGCACCTTTTTCATCTCCTGCGTCAAGGCATAGATGATCAGATCTGAGTCATTAATTCGTTTGGCTGTGTCCAAAGCATCTTCAAAATCATTACGTCCAACTTGAATCCAGTAATTGAGGTACAAATCATCTGATTTTAGTGTGACATTGTTCAGGATGACCTTACGCTGATCATCAGAAAATTCCAGCCCCTGGATATAAGAGTAGGCCAGTTCATATTTTTGTGTATTCGGCAGACTCTTAGGAGAGATTCCTTCCAGCTCATCGATGACTTTACTGTAGTCCACTTTGATAAAGGCAGTATCCGCCTGTAACAGCTTTTCCTTGAAAGGATTCTGTATGAAAATCAAGTAAATCAAAGGAATAGTCAAAATCACAACAGCTGCGGTCAGCCAGATAGTCGCCAGTTTGAAAATTTTGTGCTGGCGCTTGGAAACCAATGTCTGCTTCTCTGCTTCTTCTGCAGCCTTTTCCTGATAGGATTTCTCCAAAACAGCAACCGCATCTTCCAGACTGTCGGCCTCACGCAGCTCCACTAGGAAATCCGGCAGAGTTTCTAGCTCTAACGAGCCCTTGTAAAGCTCCATAAAGTCCAAATCTGCAAAGAGAGTCACGGCAAAGCACTTGGCCTGACGCAAAAAGTCCTCCCGAGAGATAGCCTGGGGTGTCATGATACCGGGAACTCCGCGATAAGCAATCTTAGCCTGAGCATCCTTGGTAATAAAGAGATTGCTAGGATGCAGCAAAAAAGTAACCGGCAACTCTAGTGCAGCTTCTAGGGCAAACACATTGAGAGCCAGACGAATCCGCTCAGAAATCGTGCGCTTTTCAATCTCTTCCTTGGACAGCCCCAAAGGCTCAATCTGATAGGTGAAATAGACACTATCATGGTCGGCCTTAGTCTCCTGCTCCAAGAAAAGTGGATGATGCAGGTCCAAAAGCAAGAGCTCCCGCAAATCCTGCGTTGCCACATCCGAACGCTTCAGTGTTAGGCTCCAATTCTTGTCATTTTTTTCATAGATAAACTCTTGTTCAGCAAATACAAATTTTTCCTCAGTCACCTTAAATCTCCTCAATCTCTACTAAATCTCCCGTTGTGACTGGATAATCAGCCAAAACCTTGCCCTCATCCAGTATCAACCCCTTGTTAATAATCCGCAGCTGATACTTATGGCGCTTTCCTTCGATATTGAAAATCTGATCAATCTCCCGAATGAAGCGACGGACCTCAATCCGCTTAGGAATGCGAATATCCACATCCTTATCTCGCAAACGGAGGGTGATATTGATATGTCCTTCCATGTTATACTTCTCCCTTACTGATACGATAGCTGACAAAGACAGTCATACTGACCAAGAGCGTGGCTGCTACAAAGTAGACCACTCCTGGCAGAAAGTCATCCCAACTGCTCTCCTCATCGCTCTTCAAACTCGTCTGCAGCTTGGACAATTTTTCCGTTCCCGGCTGAAAAAGCTCCTTGGAATGGTAAATATCCGTCGGCCCCTGTATAGCAGAAAACAGTTGTCCCGCTTCTGTGGCCAACTGTTTATTTTGATACTGCTTCATTTCCTGAATTTTTTCCTGATTCTCAGCAACGAAAAGAGACTTGGTGCCTTCCGATTGTGCACCAAAGTTCAGTTCTTGCTCTTTTTCAATCCGCGAATTATCTATCTGCAGACGATTATCCTTTAGCTCATCTGCGGCAACAGCCGTCACCGCAAACGAACTTAGGAGTAGGAATAAAAACAGAATTCTTTTCATACTCTTTTAAACTTCCTCAGTTTTTAATGTTCTAGTCTTGATAAAGATATTAGCTGCAACCAGCAGAGCCAGCAAGACAATCAGACCAAAGATGGCAAAGAAGCCAGTGGTCTTGCCGTCAAAGTAACCTGACAGCATGCCTTCTAGCACGGACAAGGCATTCAAGCTCTTGATAAAGGCTGGGAAGCCAGTCAAGCTAGCTGTCGTACCAATAGCATTAGACAAGTAGACAAAGCTAATAATCATGAAGAAGGCTAAGGCCATACCCATCACGCGCAAGTGCTTGAGAATCAAATACTGCCCCTGAATCAAGACAAAGCTAGCAACCACAATCAGCAAGACCCAAGATGGCACATATTCTTTGCCGATGTGAAGCTGCATGCTGGAGACAATCCCAATAACTAGCCCAATCGTCAGAGACAGGAAGCCTAGAATGCCCACAGTCGTAATATCTGTATCTTGTAGTTTATTAAGTTTAAAGCGGTCTTTAACCTTGCGCACAATGTTCTGAGTTGCAAAGAGATAGGCCGTAAAGAGACTGACAATCTCCAACAAGAGGATCCATGTGAATGGACGATAAACATTGACAGTCGCTTTGACTGATGAAGAAGACTGAGCAACTGGATTCGATAAGAAGTCCAGCAATACTTCATTAGGAACCCCATTCTCATAGGCATTATTCAGAACCTTGACAAAGGACTCCACAAAGTTGCCATTATCTTCCAATTCCTTATTGAATTGTCCCATCAAGCTTTCAGCATTCGCAGACAGTTTCTCTGTCGTTCCTTGCGCATTTTCCAACTCACGATTGAAGCTACTGAATATCTGGTTGACACTATCAGCTGCTTGCACATTGGTCTGTGAAGAAGACTTAACGCCAGAAGTTGAAGACAGCAAGGATGAAAATTCTGAATTCAGAGATGACAGATCAGCGTCTGTCTTTTGAAATGCTTTTGATGAGGTTTCTCGAGAAGTCGAGATACCTTTCAATTTCTTTTTGACATCATCATAAAGTTTGAGTTGAGCTTCAATCTCTTCTGTGAGAACAGAGTTAGTCCCTTTGATATCGTTAATCTTATTCTTAAGGAGACTAATTGTTGTATCCAACTTCCCTTTGACACTATTCTCAGGCTTACCATCTTTACTATCAGATAAACTATTTTCATAAGCACCCAGATTAGATTCAACCGCCTGTACTAAAAGCTTCGATAAAGATTCAGACACATCTTTATTTTTTAACTCATCAAAAGAATTATAAGCTTGGATTAAAGACATAACGTGTTGATAGGCAGAAGAAATCTCCTGTACTTTAGCTCCATATGCCGCTGCCGCTTTTTGTGCATCCTCTACATTCACCGGCGCACTTGCAACCTTAATGCCATTCAGAGAAATATCAATTGAGCTGTCAACTGAAGTGGCTGCAGCATCATTAGTTACATTGAACTGCACATTAAAATTAGCGCCTTCAGCTAAATTAATTTCTTGCCCATTTGTTACTGTTTCACCATTGTATGTAATAGTTTTAATTGTTACACCTGTTGGTGGAGTGACCGACAAAGTAGCCTTTCCAACCTGGCTACTAACTGGGCCGGTTGTAGAGCTAGCCGCTTTCTCTACAGCTGCTGCTAGTTCTTCTAACTTAGCACCTCCCTCTCCTTGTGGTGTTCCAAACGGAGAAATGATTGAATTGTCAGGAACAGGAATAGTCAAACCAAATTTTATCTCTGATGGCAGATAAGCTGGCAAAGCAGCTACTGCTTCGGCTATTTGGGTTTTTAAGGAATTTTCATAGCTTGTTAAAGCATCTCCAAAAACTGCGCTAAGAGCAATAGGCTTACCTTCTTCAACACCATAGTAGGCCCTTAGTTTATTATCAACAAAGCCCTGAATCTGCTGTTTATGAACATCTAGTTGTCCTCGCTCTGTCTCCAAGGCAGTTTCCAACTGCTTTAGTTGCGTGCTGACATTATCAGATTGATTTTGATCTGGCTGATTACTATCATCGTCTGAAGTACCATCTGATTGTTTTTTCGTTTGTCCAAGATGCGCGGTCAATTTTTTTTGCGATTCATTCAAACTCGTATAAAGATTTTCCGTTTCTTCTTTTAAAAGCTGGCTATCCATAGCAATCAACTCGTCCATGAAAGCTTCATAACTAGTTTGATCACTGACCCGCTGTTTGAGAAGGCTATCAAAATTCTTGCCATAAGTCGCCTGAGAGTTATCTAGGTCATCGAAAGCTTTAGCATAAGTTTCCAGAGTCGTCTTCAGAGAGTTATTGGCTTCGACAGATGAGGCAGACATACTAACCAACGTTGGGAAGATATTCTTAGAGCCAATGGCAGACTCCAACAAGTTAGTTCTGTAATTGCCAATATTAGTGATTTGGACCTCTGAACTAGCCTGCACATTTTGCTGGGCTGTATAAAGATTGCTCAGGATGCTAGCCATATACATATCAACCAACTGGCTATTCAAATCCGCGATAATATCCTTAGCCAGACTGTTGGCCTCATTTTCAATCTGCTGATTTCCCGCAGCATTGACCTTATAAGTGACGATTGTCCGATCTGCACTGATAGCATTGACATCTAGCACTTTTTCCGAAAAGTCACTTGGAATGGTCACGACCAGTTGATATTTGCCATTTTCCAGGCCAGCATCTGCAGCTCCACGCGTCACAATATACCAGTTTTGAGAATCATCCCGTTCTAGATTTTTGACATAGCTAGCACCAAGATTATATTCTTTCTTGTCAACCTTAACAGCCCGATCCTCATTGACAACCGCGACATTAAGCTTAGTTTTTTGGTCAGTTCTGAGCTTGCTATTTCTAGCACTGCTTGTATTCTTCTGCACTGCGACATTCAGCGTTACCACTGCTGCCAGCAAAGTGATGACTAAAACAACATTTCCTATATATTTAAATAATTTTTTATTTCCCATGGATACTTTTTCTTTTTTCTTCATTTATTTTTTACATAAGGAGCACTCAAAAAAGACACAGATAGCCCTAACATTCTAATTCAAATACTGATCCAGATTGTTAGAGCTTGTCTTGACATTGTAGCAGTTTTCTTATTTAATATGAAAGAAACCGCCATTTTTTCATATTTAATCTTTACAAAAATAGGAAGGCTCTCGCCTTCCTAAAGCCGTTATAACAAAATTAGTGAATTTGTGCAGCGATATCTTGGTCAGTTTGCTCAACGATGTCAGCAACTTTAATCAACTGAGCATTGATATCTTGGAGCAATTGTGCAAATTCTTTGATTTTTGGAGACAATTCATTGAATTGTGCTTCAAAGCTATCAAATGCAGAACCATCCCAGTTATCAGCAATAATTGCTTGTTCATTAGTCAATGTAGTCAAAACTTGAGTTACATTTTCAGAACCTTCAGTGTATCTGTTTGCAGATGTACGAAGTTCTTCTGGAGTTAATTTAATTTGTGCCATTGTTGTTTCTCCTTTAGCAAATTTATACAACAAAAACATTATATCAACAATCACTTTAGGTTTCAAGCTTTTAAAGATATTTTTTTAGAAAATGTATTGACAAGTTGTCAACTAAATTCATTCAAACACCTGATACTATAACGTTTTCGTCTGTTAGGCTCAAGCCTTTAAAACCCCAATTCCTCAAAAATAAGCTGATAGTTTTCTTGGATTTGGTCTAAGCTAACAGTAATCTCCTCACGATTAAGATTGTTCTTAATAGTCACCTGACCGCTCTCCACTTCGCTTTCACCCAAGGTGATAAGAGTTTTGGCTTTAAAGATATCAGCCGACTTAAACTGAGCCTTGAGCTTGCGGTCTAGATAATCCCTCTCCGCCGCAAAACCTTGTGCGCGGAGAGCTTGTACTAACTCCAAAGCTCTGCCATTGGCACCTGCTCCTAAAACAGCTACATAAACATCCAGAGCGGTTTCAATCGGCAGCTCTACTCCTTGCTTGTCAAGTACGAGAAGCAAACGTTCCAAGCCCATACCAAAGCCAACACCTGGTGTTTCAGGTCCTCCAAAGTAAGCCACCAACCCATCATAACGGCCGCCAGCACAAATAGTCAGCTGACTGCCTGCCACCTCAGTTGTAAACTCAAAAATTGTGTGATTATAGTAGTCTAGCCCACGGACCATGTTGGTATTGATGACATAAGGAATCTGTAAGGTCTCTAGCATAGAACGAACAGCCGCAAAGTAGGTACTGCTCTCCTCATCCAGATAGTCCAGAATAGACGGTGCACCTTCTACAGCCGCCTTGTCTTCGGGTTCCTTAGAATCCAGCACACGCAGCGGATTCTCCTCCAAGCGACGTTGGCTATCTGCTGAAAGGCTAGCCTTCAGCGGAGTCAGATAATCAATTAAGGCCTGACGGTAAGCAGCTCTGCTCTCAGGATTCCCCAGCGAGTTAAGCTCCAAGCTGACATTAGTAATACCAATATCCTTGAAAAATTGAGCAGCCATGGCAATCATTTCCACATCTGTAGCAGGGTTGCTAGAGCCAAAACACTCTGCTCCAATCTGGTGAAATTCCCGCAGGCGGCCAGCCTGAGGCCGCTCATAGCGGAACATAGAGCCCATATAGTAGACTTTGACAGGCTTTTGCACTTCAGGAGCAAAAAGCTTATTCTCTACATAAGAACGCACCACAGGGGCTGTCCCCTCTGGACGCAGAGTGATATGGCGGTCGCCCTTGTCATAAAAGTCATACATTTCCTTGGTCACGATGTCTGTCGTATCCCCGACCGAGCGGCTGATGACTTCATAGTGCTCAAAAATTGGTGTGCGGATTTCGCCGTAATTGTATTTTTTAAATGTCTTGCGAGCAAAGTCTTCTACATACTGCCACTTGGCTGATTCCTGAGGAAGAATGTCCTGAGTTCCTTTGGGTTTTTGTAATTTCATCTTCTGACCTCCGCCTTCTTTAGTACTTATATTCTATCATAAGTCCGCCATTTTGAGGAGCCCGAAAGGGATTTTTCGTTTGGAAGAACTAAATCCGTTTTCATGTTCCAAAATAGCTTGAAAAAAAGTCAGAATTGTGAGAAAATAAAAACAATTCAACTGAGATAGAAGGGGATAGCCATGAGAGACGATATCAAAATCAATGACCGAGCAGCTGCAATTCAGGATAAATTGGTGGAGAAGCTCGAGTGTATTTACGATCCGGATGTAGAACTGGATGTCTATAACTTAGGGCTGATTTATGAAATCAACTTAGACGAAAATGGCCACTGCAAGGTTGTCATGACCTTTACCGATACAGCCTGCGACTGTGCCGAGAGTCTGCCCATCGCCATTATGGACTCTCTTAAAAAAATAGATGAGATTGAAAGTGCCTCTGTTGAGGTTACTTGGTCTCCTGCTTGGAAAATCACCCGTATCAGCCGCTTCGGCCGCATTGCCTTGGGAATCAGTCCTAGATAAGAAGGTGACTAGTTCATCTACATTTAAATAAAAATATCAAACCCGCTAGAAAAACTAGCGGGTTCTTTTGTCATATATAGGCTATTTCTTACCTGTTTCTTCTGGTTTCCAGAAGTCCGTAACAGCACCTTTAGCGGCAGAGGATACCATGTGAGCATATTTACCAAGTACCCCGCGACTATAAAGCGGTGGAATAGTCGTTTCTGCCTTACGTTTCGCCAACTCTTCATCAGAGACCGCCATAGAAATTTCCTTGGTATCTTGGTCAACCGTGACCATATCGCCTGTACGAAGATAGGCAATCGGGCCACCATCTTGAGCTTCGGGAGCAATGTGTCCGACAACCAAGCCGTAAGTACCACCTGAGAAGCGACCGTCTGTTAGAAGGGCTACCTTGTCTCCTTGACCTTTCCCTACGATGATAGAAGAAAGTGACAGCATTTCTGGCATACCAGGGCCACCCTTTGGTCCAACGTAACGAACTACAACCACATCGCCATCGACTACTTCATCGGCCAGTACCGCATCAATAGCAGCTTCTTCTGAGTCAAAGACCTTAGCCGGTCCCACATGACGGCGTACTTTAACACCAGAAACCTTAGCAACAGCACCATCTGGAGCCAGATTACCATGCAAGATGATAAGCGGACCGTCTGCACGTTTTGGATTTTCAAGCGGCATAATGACCTTTTGACCTGGTGTCAGATCAGCAAATTCTGCCAGATTCTCTGCCACCGTTTTACCTGTACAAGTAATGCGGTCGCCATGCAGGAAGCCGTTCGCCAATAGATACTTCATCACAGCCGGCACTCCACCAACCTCATAAAGGTCTTGGAAGACATACTGACCGGATGGTTTCAAGTCAGCCAAATGCGGCACCTTCTCTTGAATGACATTAAAGTCATCAAGCGTCAGCTCAACATTGGCCGCATGCGCCATGGCCAGCAAGTGCAGAGTAGCATTTGTAGAACCACCCAGAGCCATGGTCACTGTGATTGCATCTTCAAAGGCTTCACGTGTCAAAATATCAGACGGCTTCAGCCCCATTTTCAGCATTTTCACAACAGCACGACCAGCTGCTTCGATATCCTCTTGCTTGTCCTTGGACTCAGCTGGGTGAGAAGAAGAGCCTGGCAGGCTCATGCCCAGAACTTCAATAGCCGTCGCCATAGTGTTGGCCGTATACATACCGCCACAGCCACCAGGACCAGGGCATGCATTACACTCAATGCGGCGCACTTCCTCAGCTGTCAAGTCACCATGGTTCCATTTCCCGATTCCTTCAAAGACAGAAACCAAGTCAATGTCCTTGCCGTCCAGATTCCCCGGCGCAATCGTTCCACCATAGGCAAAGACAGCAGGAATATCCATGTTAGCAATGGCAATCATGGAGCCAGGCATATTTTTATCGCAGCCCCCGATAGCTACAAAGGCATCCACATTATGCCCACCCATGGCAGCCTCGATGGAGTCTGCGATGATGTCGCGTGAGGTCAGAGAGAAGCGCATCCCTGGCGTCCCCATGGCAATCCCGTCCGCAACCGTAATAGTTCCGTACTGAACTGGCCAAGCACCCTCTGCTTTGATGCCTTCCTTGGCCAGCTTGCCCAAGTCATGCAAATGGATGTTACAGGGTGTATTTTCCGCCCAAGTGGAAATCACCCCAACAATAGGCGTTTCAAAATCTTTATCAGTCATCCCCGTCGCGCGAAGCATGGCACGGTTAGGAGATTTAACCATACTGTCATAAATCTTACTTCTGTGACGAATATCCTTATCTGTCATAGCTTTCCCTTTCATTACAGTAATCTTTGTGCTTTATTATACCACACTTAGGCTGTATTTTACAGAGGAAAATTTTTAAATTTTCAGAAGATTGGAAAAATATAGAGGGGGATTTGAAACTTTTTCCTATCAAGCAAAAAGAAGACAACTAGAAGCTCAGTTTTTTCTCAAAAAGAAGAAAAAAATCTGTCAAGCAACTTTACTTTACAAAAAAGTTTTGTTATACTGTTAAAGTTGATGAAAATCATCAAATTGAATCGAATTCACAATCTAAAAGGAGAAACAAACAATGGCAGTACCTGCACGTCGCACTTCCAAAGCGAAGAAAAACAAACGCCGCACTCACTACAAAGTGACAGCTCCAACTGTAACTTTTGACGAAACTACTGGTGATTACTCACGCTCTCACCGTGTATCCCTTAAAGGATACTACAAGGGCCGTAAGATTGCCAAAGCTGCAGCAGCAGAATAATAGAAGGGAGCTACCATGCGCGTAAATATCACACTTGAACACAAAGAATCTGGTGAACGCTTGTACCTTACTTCTAAAAACAAACGTAACACTCCAGACCGTCTTCAATTGAAGAAATACTCACCAAAACTTCGCAAGCACGTCGTGTTTACAGAAGTTAAGTAAGGGTTCACTACAACATCAGTAGACTTTAGAAACCTTGATTTAAAGCAATTCTTGAATTTCGAAATTTCACTACATTGCGGTATAAATCAATCGAATCACTACCTTTTATGAAATAAGAAACTGATTCGGACAATTAAAAGCAAAAGGAGCCTCATCTCATGATGAAGCTTCTTTTTATTGTATTCTCATTCCTAAAAATACTAGAAATAGCATAGTCTTTTTTAGTATTTGTGGAATCTAAAACGCAGGCTGGTTTTAGCCTGCGTTTTTATTTCTGTGGTTTCATCATTGTATTGTCAATTTCATCATTTTCAAAAAAGTAAAAAATAAAAATTAGAACAACCATTAAAACGCTCGAAACTAAGAAAAATAACGTTGATAACCAAAATAAAATACTCAAAATCTTTACATCTAGACAATTTGATAAGAACAATCTATAAAAAGCACAGACAATGATATTTACAATTCCAACAGCAAATGGAACTATAATTGAAAGTATTAATTGTATCTTTGCTCTTTTTGTCTCAAATATTGTTTTCATAATTGCTGTAGATTTTGAAATTGAAGCAAGTATACCTAACATTGCTCCTAAAAAGCCTGTCATTATTGACGAAAAATTAAGTACATCTCCAACAAAATCATTTTTATTCTTCAAATTTTCAAAGTAATTGGAAATCGGAATACTTGCCAGAACAATTAATATTGCAAATATCACATAGAGAATCCAAAATCTATTCTGTCTTATAGCTTTCATTTATTCCTTAAAACCTTATTCTTTACTTCTGTATATCTAACTGACATTTCAGAAAATACTGAAGCTGGATTTAACGTTCTATTTTCATCATACTGAAAATGAATTACTTCCATCAATTTATTTGAAATTAAATCAACTGTTTCAGTTTTATCCTCAAGATTCCGTCCTTTAACATTTAATTTTTTGACTCCATCTCTATTAATAGACATAATTTCATTAACAATACTGTCTGGTAAATACTCTCCTGTACCACCTGTATCTTTTTTGGCAGTCAATGAAATTTCAACATCAAACAAGTTTGAATCTTTACTTGAAGATATAGCATTTTTTATAATTGATATTAAATCGAAATTATCGCTAGGTTCAGTTTTTTCTCCCATTTTGATGGCTACATGTTTATATCCTGTGAAACTCCTTGCAATATTTTCTGCATCTGCTTGTATTATAATCGGTAGTCTTATATCACAACCAGAATACTCCAATTTTTCCAGCAAAGAACTCAAAAAAGATTCAAACTTATTGGGGCTGATTGAATTTCTATTTACTTGAAGCATAAACACCGCATTTTCATAATCATATAATGCTGACATCTTTTCCCCTAGAAACTCATCATCAGCTAATCCCAATTCTTGAGATTCTCCAAATAGTTTTGTTTTGCTTGGAAAATTGAAATCTCTTAGCTCTTCTATAACTAGATGATAATAAGGTTCTGAATCGTTAGGCCGATTTAATCTCTCTAATTTGTACTTAACTCCAGCAATCTCAAAAGTATACCTCTCATTTGGGTTTTCTCTATAAAATCTAGAAACTTCATCAAAAATTTCAGATAAATCAATTGTTTGTCCGTTGTTTACAACTTGATGAAAGTAGAATCTTACTTGCTTAGATTTGACCATTTGTACCTCTTTTTATTTCACACGAAAATTTATTTTGCTACAACTTCTTTTGTTGCTTTGATTTGTTTATCAGCGTACAAGACAACATCTTTAATAACTAATTTTTTAATAGCTTGTACCAAGGTTGCCATGTAATCAAAATGGATTTCTCCTTTTTTATTGACTGGTAATTTTATCAGTTTATCCTTGACTACGTTCCAACCACCTAATTTGTTTTTATAAGAGTAAATTGGTAGGTCTGTAACTTTATTGATACTCGGAACGATAAAAAGATAGTCATTCGATCTTAGTTGTTTATCCGAACCAATCCAATCAATGGCATAAGCGTCAGACAAGACGGTAAATTCTTGTGATTGGAAGTAAGCTCTATAAACATCGCTGTTAGATGGGATAGAGATAACATTTTGTAAGACAGTTGCTCCTTCTTCAGGAACGTAATAGTTTAACCCTTGATTCATAAAACTAGAGGTCAAGGCTGGTAAGCTGAACTCTCCTTGTGGCTCTTTTGGCAATTCTTTTGCTTTATAAGGTAATTTCTTAGTTTTGACTCTATCAAATAAATCACCCATGCGAAACTCTTGCCATTGTTGATTCTCAAATAACTCTAAAGCGTCTTCTTCATCTTGGGTTAGTTGGTAATCTTTAAAACCACTTACTAATAGATACGCCTCGAGCGTCTCGATGCGTTCCGCCTCGAGCGCTTTTATGTAATTTTCCATATATGAAAATGCCATTTTATTATTAAGAGTTGGAAATGAAACAAAATTATTTTGAATTTTTTGTTTTGAAATCGAGTTTCCCCAACTATATAAAGGTTTCAAGGATTTATACAAAGCAGAAATCATATAAAGCTGAATTGGTTTCGTCCTATGTATTTCATCTTTGAAATACAGTGCCAAGTTATGACTATCATTTGAAAAATAATCTTTTTCTTGATAAGAAATAACAAGTGTTTTCCCACCAATAAATATAGAATTTCCCTCATCAATCATTTCTTTATCATATGATATAAAAGTTGATACAGAGTTATTGTTCTGAGTTGCTGTCACATAAGGAATAGAACCACTATTTTCTGTTATCCAAGAGCTCAAGATATTATGAGTATTTTTCACTTCAAAAATATCTACTATCCGATACTCTTTCCACACGCCCCCACTATCTTCAAATTCTTTATTAAGTTCTTGAAGTTGAGGGCTTATGATTTTTTTGAGTTATCTTCTCCTCTATTCTGGATTAGCTGAGCGACCTCCCATGTTAGATAATCAGATATAGTTTTTCTAAAATCATCTATTGTGGGTATGGTATTTAACTGAACGTGATGGTCAAAATTCCAATCTTCACCATGCTTTTCACCAGATAGAGCAATAACATCTTCAATGTACTCTTTTTCTGTGAAAATGTTCAACTCATCTTTACCAAATTTAACGAGATTGACCACCTCTTCATAACGTCCTACCGCATTATCGACATCTTGTAGGTTTGTGCTAGCTTTTGATTTCTTACGGTTCGAACGTTTATAACCATCATTGCGTAGGTCAATAAATCTTACTCGCTGCTTAGCTTCGTGTTTTTCCCCAACCTTAAAAACATAGATAGAGGTTTGAACGCTAGACTTACCAATAAAGATATCCATTGGCATTTTGATAGACGCTAATAGCGTGTTGTGCTCTAAAATCTTCTGATTGATTTCTTTGGCTTTTCCTGAACCTGCTGAGTCTTGGATAATAATAGAAGCATAACCACCTTTCATCATAGACAAAGCACGCTTGACTAAGTTCATCCCATTTCCTGTTTCAGAGTAAGGAGGATTCAAGAGGAAAACATCTGCTGGGAAATGCTCATTGTCTTTACCATAACCATATTTCCCATCAAATTTCTTCAAACTATCATCTTGCAAGATATTACTTGAACCATCTCCCATAAGAATCATATTCAAAACCGCCAACATGTAGATTTCTGGAAGAATTTCAATCCCAAGAATTTGTTCAGCCTTGATTTTCTCTTCCTTTTCTCTGAGTTCATCAGGGCTTGTAATTTCCTTTTTAGCATCATCTAACATCAGATTCATGGCGGCTACCAACAGACCGCCCGAACCAGTCGCAAAGTCCCAGACATAGGAATCTTTATTTACTCGTGCTAATTTCGCCATAAGAAGCGCCACGTATCGAGGAGTTAAAACTACATCATTCTGGTCATCACCTGCAAAACTCAACCATCTAAACATGACATTAAAGAGCTTTCCTGTAAAGTCTGTATCCACTCCGATTTTGTAAAAATAACCTAAGTCATCAATCACTTCTGTAAAGATTTCTTTAAGAAGTGATACCCCGTTTCTTGGATCTGAAAAGCTAGGTTCAAGAATTGTAGGCTCTAAATGACGCAAGATTTGTTTTTGTTTGTCTCGTGGTAGATTCTTTTCTTTCAGAAATGCCTTGATTTTACGAATTAAAATATCTCCGTCTGTGTCATCTTCTTCTCTAGAAGATTTCAAGTCTGCTGGTTCTAAGGGTTTAACTTCACCTGCAACCCCTAAATTTGCCATGATGCTGGCGGCCACTAAGTGGATACGTGCTAAGGAACTTATATTCTTTTGCTTATTAAAAAGGCTTTCGTTTATCTTTGTTAAAGCGTCTTCAATTCTATCTTCACGCTTTTGATGAATCAAACGTAATTCATCTTCTGACAGTTGTAGCTCTTTGACCTTTTCTGTAAACTCATCAAAATTTTCAGGTTTTAAGAAAGATAAATCTGAATACTCGCTAACTTTTTGACCAATACCATAGTTAGACTTAGAAACATAGTAAACCCCAAAACGAGTTTCAAGGTTGCCTGCCTCGTCTTCATCACCCGTAATCCCAATGGCAATGACATCTGTATAACTAGAATATTGAAGAATAGCGTTGGCATAGTGAACTGCTCCATTCACCGCATAGCCGTTGATATTAGTATAATTTGGTTCCCCTTTTTCTTTACCGCTTGTTCTCGTATTTGCGACATGGCCTTCTTTATCTAGCTTTTCAAGTTTATTACTTCCCCATTTTAATTCAATCATAATAGGGTAATAGTCTAATTTGCTATCTGTCAATAATAGTTTAACATCAACCAGATTCGCTCCCTCACCACCTGTTTTTGAGGGAGCTTTTAACAAGGCTTTGTCAATCTCAGGATTGACACTTTCATTTTGTGTCACGAACTCCATGCCATAAGATGTTAGCCATTTTTCAACTTCACGTTGAATCTTTACTTCTTTACTCTGTTTTGTTGTCATTAGTTCTTTCCATTTTGATTTTTAATTATTTTCTACATCACATAATTATATCACATTTCACTCTCTTCCCTTAGTTTGTTCCAAGTTTTATTTCTAATTTTGTGTGAGTCGCATAGAGACTTTATGTAATCTTGGCCCGCTTTAATAATACCATGTTGAAACTCTAACTCTGTCTCAAGTATTTTGTCTTCTCTATAAGGAGTATAGACCGTATTATATAATAGTTCTTCCTTTATTTAAGAACATTGTAGCGTTTTAAACGGCGTTTTAAAAGTTTGACAGATAAAATCTAATTTTTGGGATGCGGTTCAATTCATCAAAGGTGATTTTTATTTTAAAAAACTTGTGGAAAAACTTCATCCCATATATCTACTAAGCTTTTGCCATCAAAAACTTTAGCTTCCATAGCTTGATCATTCGTATTAAACTGCTGACCTTCATAATCATAACCAACTACACAAACGCTAGATAAGAAACAAGCACCTCGGCCATTATAATTAAATTCAAGATCTGTATCTAAATATTTTTTAATTTCATCTTTTGTCATACAAGACCATCCCAACTAAAAATCTCAACGAACAAGATTTTTCCTTAAATTCTATTCCCACTACTAGCTTTCTATGATACTGACGATTTCATCCTCAAAATATTCTCTAGGAGTTCCATCAACATCTACAAGCAAGGAGTCCAGCTCCTCTGCGTTGTCCGAGACGTCACAAAAGTCCTCTACAAATCCTCTAACTATCACGCCATTTTTAAACGTGATAACTACATCTGTACGGTTAAATTTCCAGAGTTTCATTACAATCCTCCTGTCCTTAGTTCAAATTCTTTGCTTTGTAGTCAATGCCCTACCTTAATTATACCATGACTGACTTTTACTTTTACAATATCCTTGTATTTAAAAGTTTTTTAGGCTATAATTAAATTAACGAATAGAGGTTTTCCATCTCCCCTTGAAACAGAACTTTCTGCGGTAGGAGGTGGGAAGCCTCTTATTTGTTTTTCAAGTCAAAATTTTGTAAAATTAATCCAAGAAAGAAGTGTGGTTTTCCCGCCTAAAAGCTCTATAGCTGTGGGAGATTCACACTTCTTTTTACCTCTCAAAAGAGAACGCCAAAAAAGCCGTCTCATTCTTTGAAACGGCTATGAAATCAATCTAGCAAATATCTAAGCAAACCCAGAAATCAACGTTTTAAGACAAAGCAAAAAGCCCACTGTTGTAGGCTTTCTGTAAGATATTTCTTAAAATTAAAGCATTTTGTTGTATCGCTTTTTTGAATATTAAGTAAGTTGTTTTATACTTCCTTAATGCTTGATACTAAGGTGTTTATTGGTTTTCGTTTTTTCTTTGAATATGTTGGAGTTTCTTCCTTACTCCATAAATCACTGAACATGAAACTCTACTTTTTTAATGAGTTCAGCAGGCAAGATTTAGCACCCTTTGAAGGGTGCTTTTTATATAAGATATTTTTATAAAAAAACTATCAACTACGGACATTAATTTTTATTTCACATCAGAAATATACTCTTTAGCAAGACTGATAATATGTTCCCATAAATCAGGATAGCTGTCTTTCAAATTGGAAATTTCTGGAACTCCTAAATCATTTTGATGGATGGTCATAAACTTACCACAACGAATATAGCATTCTTTAGTCAACTTCAAAAGTGGATACATAATTTTTGTGACTTCAACATCAAACTTTGGATCGATATTTTTTTTATTGCTAATTGATGAAATTGGTAAAACAGTAAAATCACTGAATCCTGATTCATTTTCAGCTTTTAAAATAAGGACTGGTCGAGCTTTAAACTTTATCGAACTAGTGCTGACATCATAATATGGCATTCGTGAAGACTTTATAGTACCAATAAGAGAAGAATTATCCCGCAAGATAAACCTCCTCATTAAAGTCATCGAATTCATCTAAATACATATCATATTGATGGTCATAAACTCGGACTTTTTCCGCATCTTTTTTGATATCTTCTTTAGAAATGATTTTATTTCCGACTTCGCTATCGTTTAGACCATTACGGCTGTTTTTCCATGATAATTCTTCATGAGATAAATTTCTAAGATACCACGCATCATATTGACTGTATTTATTGATAACGCTCTCAATGATGTATTTATCTGTTTCACTCAGTGATGAGCTATCACCATCGTAAGGAACATAGGATTGTTCAAAAAAATAGCGCAACTCTACAAGAACTGGTCCATGTACCCATCCCTCAAAATCGCTAGAAAAAAGGGGGGCACCAGTTAAAGCAAAACTTTCACGTTGAGCGAAATACATCAACTTCTGTAATTTTAATTCTTGCGTTTCGAATCTTGAGTTAGACATTTGTTCATAAGCATAAATCAAATATTTTGCGACATCAATTGTCTTGCTCATATCTTCTTCCTCCTTAGTCATACAAATAAAAACACAAGTACCACATCTGTCACCTGTGTTTGTTTTTTTGTTAAATTATATAACCATTTTTAATATAACTTTTTTTAAACTTTTTGTCAATGATTTTAATCATTTTTTGTAAACTAAATATGGTTATTTAGTTTTATATTATTGACGAAATATGTACATACTTTTCCCTACTTTAGTTTCTGATTGCTGATAGGTTCATTATATCACATAGCATATAAAAGACAAAGATAGCTCATATCAAAAAGCACTTAGAGAAATCTAAGTGCTTAATTATTATAAATTATCAATAGTATCCTTGATACTCTGCCATAGTTCTTCATCGCTTAATCCTGCGTATTTCTTTTCTATTTCCTCAATGGGAAGAATAGTAATCTCATCAGGTTGAGAAAGCCAAAACTTTTCTTCTTCCTCGGTCAAAGTATAAGGCATAACTAATCAATCCTTTCAAATTGGAATTTAGAATTCCAGGTAATAATTCAAATGTTTTTATCTTATTCTATGACTTCAGTATAACCTTTTTTCAAATACTTTTCAACAACACTTCTAATTAATTATTAATACCTTTTTATTTAGATTATTATTTTGAATCGTGTTTTACAGATATTCTAAAACAATACCTAATAAATATTGATTTACATTTCAAATATTAAATAAAAAACTTAGCACTTTCCTCTGATTTGTTATTTTTTTATCCCCTTTTTGTCTGGAGGTCTCCGACTTGGAAAAAGTTCCCTTCACCGGTACCCTACTGGCCAAAATGATTTTTTAAAAAGAGGGGGGAGTCAATATCCTTTCAATTCCACAAACCTTTTAGCGATTACCTTTCTACGGCTATTTATATAACGGGTAGTTTTATTTAGTTTCTCTGCCACGTCTTCCCAGGTCATACCAGCCTCTAAAAATCTCATTTTAAAAATGACTAGATCACTTTCAATTAAGTTTTCCATCAAGGTATCTACAACTAGTTTGAAGCCTTCTAAATACCTTAGCGTTTGGTCTTCTTCAATTCTAATGATGGTTGCTTCAGTAGGACTATATACCATTTAATCCTGCTCGTGAGGTAATATTACCTCGCAACACACAAAAAGCAAAGCGAGAAAAAGTAAAGCACTTTGATAACGATGAATTAAAAAGCTTTCTTAAATACTTAGATACTCTGGATGTAAGTAGGTATCGCTATTATTATGAGATTACACTTTATAAGTTTCTACTTGCTACTGGTTGTCGTATCAATGAAGCTTTAGCTTTATCATGGTCTGATATTGACTTAGATAATGCCCTTGTGCATATCACAAAAACACTAAACTATAATCAAGAACTCAATAGTCCTAAATCAAAATCTAGCTATCGTGATATCGATATAAATCAAGCAACTGTTAGTATGCTGAAGCAGTACAAACATAGACAAGTACAAGAAGCTTGGCAACTTGGGCACTCTGAAACTGTAGTCTTTTCTGACTTCATAAATGAGTACCCCAATAATCGAACTCTACAAACCAGGTTAAGAACTCACTTTAAACGTGCTGACGTATCTAACATTGGTTTTCATGGTTTTCGCCATACTCACGCTAGTCTCTTGCTTAACTCTGGAATACCCTACAAGGAACTTCAGCACCGTTTAGGACATTCCCAATTATCTATGACCATGGATATATACAGTCACCTCTCAAAAGAGAATGCAAAAAAAGCAGTTTCGTTCTATGAAACTGCACTAAAAAGTTTATAACTGAACAAACCCAGAAATCAACATTTTAAGACAAAGCAAAAAGCCCACTGTTGTAGGCTTTCTGTAAGATATTTCTTA
>ERZ773087.882-NODE-882-length-21012-cov-5.789140_pt1 | contig 21012 bp, 18 predicted proteins | sample MGYA00511375_ERZ773087 | MGnify/ENA primary metagenome ERZ773087 (study PRJEB29015, sample SAMEA2737995) | human oral metagenome | biome: human oral; feature: human-associated habitat; material: dental | place: China | collected 2063 ...
CGATGGGCGACGTGGCCGGCAGCCCGCAGTTCACCTACATCTCGCTCGACGACTACCGCATCGTGCGTGACCAGCTGCTGGGCAGCGGCCAGCGCAGCCGCGGTGACCGTGCCGTCTTCCCGACGGCCGTGTTCACGCAGCCGCCGCTGGGTCACGTCGGCATGACCGAGAGTGCAGCCCGCGCCGCCGGCCGCAACATCCGGGTGGCCTCGATGAAGGCAATGGCGATTCCGAAGGCCAAGGTGCTGGGTCAGACGGACGGACTGCTCAAGGCGGTGGTCGATGCCGATACCGGCCGCATCCTGGGCGTGACGCTGCTGTGCGCCGAGGCCCATGAGGTCATCAACCTCTTCAAGATGGCGATCGACCACGATATTCCGGCCCGCTATGTGAAGGACCAGATCTTCACGCACCCGACGATGGCCGAGGCGCTCAACGACCTCTTCGCCACGCTGGGCTGATACCCTGTTCCGGCCGGTTGCCCCCGGCCGGCCTCGGTTTCGACGGCGCCGTTTTTGAAAATAGTTCACAATGCTGACATGCTAGCCTACCTTGGAGGGGCCACATGTCGGAATTGGCGAATTTCCTGTCCAACCAGCCCATGCTGGCACTCTTTGCCACCATGGCGCTGGGACACGCAGTAGGCGCCGTCAGCATCAAGGGTTTCTCGCTGGGCTCGGGGGCCGTGCTGTTCGTGGCACTGGCTGTCGGCGCCTTCGCCCCGGCATCGGCCATGCCCTCGGCGCTCGGGTCGCTGGGGCTGCTGCTCTTCCTGTACGGGGTGGGCTTGGCCTATGGCAAGCAGTTCTTTGACGGCCTGACCAGTCCGGTGGGGTTGCGGGCCAACGCTGCCTCGATCATCGGCGTGGTGATCATGGCCCTCATGACGGTGGCCACGGTCTGGCTCTTCCCCAATGTCTCGCTGCCCGAGACGCTGGGCGTCTTCGCCGGCGCCGGCACCAGCACCTCCTCGCTGCAGGCGGCCATGGCACTGACCGGCAACAACCTGCCGGCCACCGGCTATTCGGTGGCCTATCCATTCGGTGTGGCCATCCCGATCCTGGTCATCGGCCTGTACAACGCCTTCTTCCGTCCACGGATCGCGCCGCAGGAGCGCATTTCGCTGAAGATGCACGCGGTACGCGTGGAAAACAGTTACGTCGTGGGCAAGACCCTCCTGGAGCTGGCCAGCTGGCTGCCTCAGGGCGTAGCAGCTTCGACCGTCTATCGCGACGGGCAGGCCCATTCGGCCGAGGTGCACGGGCCGCTGCAGCTGGGTGACGTGGTGCTGATCACCGGCGTGGACGCCGAGCGCATGACCGAGGCCGAGAAGATGCTGGGCCAGCACGTGGGCGACACCTTCCGGCGCAGCCACGGCGAGCTGGACTATCTGCGGCTCTTCGTTTCCAACACCAAGCTGGCGGGCAAGACCATCCGAGAGGTCAAGCGGATGCTGGACTTCGAAACCAGCTTCCTGCACGTGCGGCGCGTCGACGAGGACATCAGCGTCACGCTGGACCTGACGCTGGAGGTCGGGGACCAGATCGGCGTGCTGGCCCATATCGACCACATCCCTGATCTGCGGCGCGTCTTTGGCGACTCGGTGCGCGCCAGCGGCGAGATCAGCTTCATCGGCATCGGCCTGGGGGCTGCACTGGGTCTGGGGCTGGGCGCCATTCCCATCTACCTGCCGGGACTGGGCCACTTCTCGCTGGGCTTTGCCGGCCTGCTGCTGGTGGCCCTCATCCTGGGCAAGATCCGCAAGACCGGCCGCATCACCTGGACGATGCCGGTACCTGCCAACCTGGCGCTGCGCAACTTCGGCCTGTCGCTCTTTCTGGCGCAGGTGGGCATGGCCTCGGGCGAGACCTTCGTGCAGACCGTCACCCACAGCGGCGTGTACCTGCTGGTGGGCATCGTCTTCGTGACCGTGCTGAGCCTGGTGGTGCTGCTGTTGTGCCTGCATGTCTTCAAGCTGCCCTTCGACATGGCGGCCGGTGTGATGTCGGGTGCCACCGGCAACCCCGCCATCATCGCCTTCACCAGCCGTACACTGGGCACTGACAAGCCTGATATCGGCTATGCGATGATCTTCCCGTCGATGACGATCCTGAAGATCGTGATGGTGCACATCCTGGGGGCCGTGCTGGGCGTGGGCTGATTCCCACTGATCCTGCCGGCAGGCTGCGTGCCTGTCTCCTGCCGTCCGAAGCCGGATTCAACACGCATCCCTTCAAAGGGGCTCCATCCGGGGCCCCTTTTCTCGTTTCACGGTCTGCGTGGTCGTGCGTGTGTGGGATGCTGATCTTCCGTGGTGCCGCTCCCTGTGCTGGCCAGGAGGGCTTCGTCCCTCCGTCAGATCAACGTACCGTGTTGGGGTCATGAAAGGCTTTCCGGGAAAAATCGGCATACTTTACAATCGCCGGTCTACTTGAAAGGGACTCCATGAATCCGTCCACCCTGGTACTGATCGTCGATCCGCAGAACGATTTCTGTGACCTGCCTGCCGGGACTGACAGCATTTCCGGTCAGCTGATCTTTCCCTCCCTGCCCGTGCCCGGCGCCCATGCCGACATGCGCCGCCTGGCCTCCTGGCTGGACGAGAATGCCGATCACATCGACGACATCGTCGTGACGCTGGACTCCCATCAGTACTTCGATATTGCCCATCCGGACTGCTGGCTCACGGGCCAGGGGGACGAGGTGGCGGCGTTCACGGCCATCACGGCCGCCTCGGTGCGCTCGGGGCAGTTTCGCACGGCCAACCCTGCCCTGCAGGCCTATGCGCTCAGCTACCTGGAGGCGCTTGAGGCGCGAGGACGCTACACGCACATGGTCTGGCCCGTGCACTGTCAGCTGGGCAGCTGGGGGCATGGCATCCACCACGCGGTCCTGGGGGCCCTGGAGCGCTGGCAGCGTCAACGCCAGCGCGCTGCCATGTCGGTCATCAAGGGCACCAACCCCTACACCGAACACTACAGCGCCCTGCAGGCCGAAGTCCCCGATCCGCAGGATCCCAGCACACAGCTGAACACACCACTGCTGGAACGGATTGCTGCCGCCGATCAGGTCGTGATTGCCGGGGAAGCCAGCAGCCACTGCGTGGCCTACACCGCGCGGGATCTGTTTGCCCATCTGCCTGCCGAGAACCTGAAGCACTTCGTGCTGCTGACCGATTGCATGAGTCCGGTTTCGGGCTTCGAGCAGCAACATGCCGCCTTCCTGCAGGAAGCGGCCGACCACGGGGTGCTTTTGGCCAATAGCGGGGAGTTCCAGCTGCGGCGCTGAAATGGCCGCCCGCCCCTGAAAAGCAGAAACGGCACCCCAAGGGTGCCGTTTCTCTTTCTGTCAGGGCACGGCCTTGCGGCAACGCGCCCTGCCCCTCTGGGTCGCTCAGTGCGGCGTGGATTCCCAGCTGTGGGTACCCAGCTTGGTGGACGGCGTCGTGATCTTCCGCCGGGCCTGGCCCACGTAGAGCTGGCGCGGACGGCCGATCTTCTGGTCGGGATCACCCAGCATCTCGCTCCATTGTGCAATCCAGCCCACGGTACGAGCCATGGCGAAGATGGCCGTGAACATGCTGGTGGGGATGCCCATGGCGCGCTGGACGATGCCCGAGTAGAAGTCCACGTTCGGGTAGAGCTTGCGGGCGACGAAGTAATCGTCTTCCAGCGCGATCTGCTCGAGCTTGCGGGCCAGCTTGAAGAGCGGATCGTTCTCCAGGCCCAGCTCGGTCAGCACCTCGGCACAGGTTTCCTGCATCAGCTTGGCGCGCGGGTCGTAGTTCTTGTAGACGCGGTGGCCGAAGCCCATCAGCTTGACGCCGGATTCCTTGTCCTTCACCTTCTTGATGAACTCGCCGATCCTCTCGACACCGCCCTGGGCCAGCAGGTCTTCCAGCATGCGAAGTGCGGCTTCGTTGGCACCACCGTGTGCCGGGCCCCACAGCGTGGCGATACCGGCCGCGATGCAGGCGAACGGGTTGGCACCCGATGAACCGGCCAGACGCACCGTGGAGGTGGAGGCATTCTGCTCGTGGTCGGCGTGCAGGATGAGAATGCGATCCAGCGCACGCACCAGCACCTCGTTGGGAACGTACTCGTCGCAGGGCGTCGAGAACATCAGGTGCATGAAGTTGGCAGAGTAGCTGAGCTTGTTGCGCGGATAGGCGAAGGGCTGACCGTTGGAGTATTTGTAGGCCAGGGCAACCAGCGTCGGCATCTTGGCGATGAGACGGATGGAGGCCACGTGGCGGTGCTCTTCCTTGGTGATGTCGAGCGAGTCGTGGTAGAAGGCCGCCAGTGCGCCCACGCAGGCCACCAGCACCGACATCGGGTGAGCGTCACGACGGAAGCCGCTGAAGAAGCGGACCATCTGCTCGTGCAGCATGGTGTGGTGCGTGACGACATAGTCGAAGTCGGCCTTCTCCTGGGGCGAGGGCAGCTCGCCCTTCAGCAGCAGGTGGCAGACGTCCAGGTAGTCGCAGTGCTGGGCCAGATCCTCGATGGCATAGCCGCGATACAGCAGCTCGCCCTTGTCGCCGTCAATGAAGGTGATGGCCGACTCGCAGGCCCCGGTGGACATGAAGCCGGGGTCGAAGGTGAACTTGCCGGTGTTGGCGTACAGCTTGCGGATGTCAATGACATCCGACCCCATGGTTCCCTTGTAGACCGGGAACTCGGTACCGGCGGAACCATCCGAGAACGACAGCGATGCGGTGTAGGCAGGTTTGGCGGTTGTCATTGTCTTCCTTCCAAAGTGATATCAGGACAGGGGCCGGACCATGAGGGCAGTCGGCGCTGCAAGGCGGAGATTGCGCCTACCGGCTTTTGCTCCGTTACCGAATCTTAGCCCTTATGCGCAAGATGCAGGAGACAGGGGTTTCCCTCAGAGGACAGGGGGTTTCCCTCAGAGCGCCCGGATCTCGGTCAATAGCGCCCGGATTTCCGGCGTGTCCAGATCGCCTTCGGGCTGGCTGCGCTCCAGGATCAGGTCCAGCAGGACAGGATCGGTCAGGTCCAGCAGCTGGTCGAGCGCCTGCAGTTCGGATTCGAGAAAGCCCTGGCTGGCGCGGCTGTCCAGCAGGCGATTGAGCAGGATGTCGTTTTCCAGCAGGCCACGCCGGGTGCGCCAGCGCAGTCGGCGAAAACGGGCGGCAGCTTCGTCGTCTGCCTCGGGCGATGCGATGTGATTGTTGCCGGACATCGGTACTTTCCCCAATTGGCGCGCCCTGGGGGGCGAAAATGGACAGAAGCGTCCCGGCAGCGCCTCCTGTCACCTCGCCCGCGCAAAGAACCGTCGCCCGGATATCGGACGACGGAAACGACGGGGCTGGACAGGAAGGCCGCCAGGAACGCCCTGTGGACAGGAACCCTGCGGCAGCAGGCTTCGTTACACGGTCCGCCGGACCATCAGTTCCTTGATCTTGCCGATGGCCCGTGTGGGGTTCAGCCCCTTCGGGCAGACATCGACGCAGTTCATGATGGTGTGGCAACGGAACAGCCGGTACGGATCTTCCAGGTTGTCCAGACGCTCGTTGGTGGCCTGGTCGCGCGTGTCGGCCAGGAAGCGGTAGGCAGCCAGCAGGCCGGCAGGACCGACGAACTTGTCGGGGTTCCACCAGAACGACGGGCATGAGGTGGAGCAGCACGCACACAGGATGCACTCGTACAGACCGTCCAGTTCCTCGCGGTCCACGGGCGACTGCAGGCGCTCCTTCTCGGGCGGCTGGGTGTCGTTGATCAGGTACGGCTTGATGGATTCGTACTGCTTGAAGAACTGCGTCATGTCGACGATCAGGTCGCGAATGACCGGCAGCCCCGGCAGCGGCTTGAGAACCACCGGCTCCTTCAGTGTCTTCAGGTTGGTGATGCACGCCAGGCTGTTCTTGCCGTTGATGTTCATGGCGTCGGAACCGCAGACGCCCTCACGACAGGAACGACGGAAGGCGAAGCTTTCGTCCACTTCGGCCTTGATGCGCATCAGCGCGTCCAGCAGCATCTTGTCGGTCGGCAGCAGCTCGACTTCCAGATCCTGCATGTAGGGTTTCTGATCCTTGTCCGGATCGAAACGGTAGATGGAGAACTTCATTCTCCGACGATCGGTATTGGCCATTTTGTGCCCTTGTCGGTCGGCGTCCGCAACCCGAAGGCCACGGACGCGCAATGCTCAATGGAAAGGATGCGGAATCAGAACGTGCGCGGCTTCGGCTTGAAGTACTCGACGGTGAGCGGCTTGAGCACCACCGGCTTGTACGTGAGGCTGTTGTCTTCCGAATGCCAGAGCGTGTGACGCATCCAGTTCTCGTCGTCGCGCTGCGGATAGTCGCTGTGAGCGTGGGCACCACGGCTTTCCTTGCGGGCCTCGGCCGAGATGATGGTGGCCTTGGCAACCTCGATCAGGTTGGCCAGCTCCAGCGCCTCGACGCGGGCCGTGTTGAACACCTGGGACTTGTCGCGCAGGTGGATGTCCTCGGCACGCTTGACGTGGCTGAGGATCTTGCCCACGCCTTCGGAGAGCAGCGCCGAGGTACGGAACACGCCGCAGTGCGACTGCATGTCGCGGCGGATGTCGCCAGCCACGTCCTGCACCCGCTCGCCCGAGGTGGAACCGTCGAGCTTGGCCACGCGGGCCAGCGAGAAGTCGCCACTATTGACGGGCAGCGGCTGATGCTTCTCGTTCTTGAAGCCCGATTCGACGATGTGGTTGCCGGCGGCACGGCCGAACACCACCAGGTCGAGCAGCGAGTTGGTCCCCAGACGGTTGGCGCCGTGCACGGACACGCAGGCGCATTCGCCGATGGCGTACAGGCCACGGACCACGTTGGACGGGTTGTCGCCCTTGGGAACCACCACCTGACCATGATAATTGGTGGGGATGCCGCCCATCTGATAGTGGATGGTGGGCACGACCGGGATGGGTTCCTTGATGGGGTCGACGTTGGCGAACTTGAGCGCGATCTCGCGGATGGAAGGCAGGCGCTTGAGGATCTTCTCGGCGCCCAGGTGATCGAGCTTGAGCAGCACGTGGTCGCCGTGCGGGCCGCAGCCGCGCCCTTCCTTGATCTCCTGGTCCATCGAGCGCGACACGAAGTCACGCGGTGCCAGGTCCTTCAGCGTGGGCGCATAGCGCTCCATGAAGCGCTCGCCGTCCTTGTTCAGCAGGATGCCGCCCTCGCCCCGCACGCCCTCGGTGATGAGCACGCCGGCGTTGGCCACGCCGGTGGGGTGGAACTGCCAGAACTCCATGTCCTGCAGCGGGATGCCGGCACGGGCGCACATACCCAGGCCGTCGCCGGTGTTGATGTAGGCGTTGGTGGAAGCCTGCCAGATGCGGCCTGCGCCCCCGGTGGCCAGCACCGTCACCTTGGCTTCGAGGATCATGACCTCGCCGGTTTCCATTTCCAGGGCCACCACGCCCAGCACGTCACCTTCGGCGTTGCGGATCAGGTCCAGCGCCATCCATTCGACGAAGAAGGTGGTGCGTGCCCTGACGTTACGCTGGTAAAGCGTGTGCAGCAGGGCGTGGCCGGTACGGTCGGCTGCCGCACAGGCGCGCGGCACGGGCTTCTCGCCCAGGTTGGCCGAGTGGCCTCCGAACGGGCGCTGGTAGATGGTGCCGTCGGGGTTGCGGTCGAACGGCATGCCGAAGTGTTCGAGCTCGTAGACGACCTGGGGCGCCTGGCGGCACATGAATTCGATGGCGTCCTGGTCACCGAGGTAGTCGGAGCCCTTGACGGTGTCGAACATGTGCCAGTACCAGTTGTCCTCGCTCATGTTGCCCAGCGAGGCACCGATGCCGCCCTGTGCCGCCACCGTGTGCGAACGGGTGGGGAACACCTTGGAGAGCACGGCAACGTTGTAGCCGGCCTCGGCCAGCTGCAGCGAGCAGCGCATGCCGGCACCGCCGGCACCGACGATGACCGCGTCGAACTTGCGGCGCGGCAGGCTGTTGGAGAGCTTGTTCAGATAGTCGACCATGTCCTTATGCTCTCCAGAGGATGAAGGCTGCCCAGGAGGCGTAGCCCGTCAGCAGCACGAGGGTGCCCACTTCGAGCACCAGGCGCACCAGCGTGTTCTTCAGATAGTCCATGTACAGGTCGCGGATGCCGACCCAGGCGTGGTAGATGAGCGCCAGCACGGCCACCATGGTGGCCACCTTCATGAACTGCCCCTGGAAGAGCTGCGACCAGGAGATGTAGTCGAGCTGGGGCAGCGTATAGACGCTACAGAGCAGGAAGATGGTGTAGAGCGCCATGATGAGGCCCGTGATGCGCTGGGCGAGCCAGTCGCGCAGGCCGTAATGGGCGCCGGACACGATTCGCTGAATGGTCATGTCGAACCTTGATGACGAAAGGGATGAGGGAAAGCAGTTCAGGAAAGGAGCAGCAAGCCGCCGAAGATGACGGTCATCGTGAGGCTGACGACCAGGACGACCTTCGCACTGAACATGGCCTTGGATTTCTCCGTAAGGAAATGCATGTCGAGAACAATGAAGCGGAATCCCGCAGCCATGTGATGACAGAACGACCATATCAGCACCAGAAGAACGAGTTTGCCAAGCCAGGAATGGACCACGGCCGAGTAGACCTCGAAGCTGGACTCGGACGTGATGCTCTGGGAGAGCAGATAAAGCATGAACGGGATGCCGATGAGGAACATCAGCGCCCCGCTTGCACGATGCAGGATGGAAACCTGCGCAGCCGGCGCCATGGCCGGAAGATAATGGCCCAGCAACTGGTCCAGGCCGACGTTGGTGGGTTTCTTGACGGCTGCCCGCCTGGCACGCCGTGCTTCGGGATTTTCTCCCGGGTGGCCGGGCGCCATCGAGACGCCCATGTTGACCACTTCTGTGCCGTTGCCGGCCTTGGTGTCTGTCATAACGATCCTCCGTCCTCTATTGCCTGAGAATGCTTTCCATGCCAGTGATCCGGGAAACGGCCCTGGGCACTGTCATGCCCTTGCCGGTTCCTTGCAAAAGACCCGGATGCCGTCTCCGATGGGCTGCGATCGCCTGCCACAGGAGCGACCTGGCGGACGTACCATGACTTTCCGCGACCGGGTCAGTGACCAGTATCGGGCGGTACAACCCGACTGACCATAGGGATAATGACCTATTGTTACGCATTTTTTGTGCCCGAACAACGCGACCACACCCCGTAAAGCTGCGCAAGATCAAGGAATCCGAACACGGAACGCCCTTGCTCGCAACCCGTGGCGAATTGCTGACGGCGAGCCAGGCGCGGTCGTTCGTTCACCGCTTCTCCTCCTGGCGCAAAGCTACTCCCAATCCCTGGCATGGGCGAGAATTGCAAAACATATTTTCATGACATGGGTGTCTCATGACCGGCTGCCCCTCCCCTGACCGGGGAACATTCATCACGAGGCGGCTGGAGGCGTCGCAGTGATGCATCGCCATTGGGGTTCTCCCGAGGCTGCCCGGAAAAAGTCTGCGGTAACATCTTTAACGATCACCTTTTCCAACCTCATTGGGGACATTTCCGTCATGAAAGCTCCGAAACGTGTTGCCGTCACCGGCGCCGCCGGCCAGATCGCCTACTCCCTGCTGTTCCGCATCGCCAACGGGGACATGCTGGGCAAGGACCAGCCTGTCATCCTGCAGCTGCTGGACATCACTCCCGCCATGGCGGCCGTCAAGGGCGTGGTGATGGAGCTGGAAGACTGTGCCTTCCCGCTGCTGGCCGGCATCGTCGTCACCGACGATCCGAACGTTGCCTTCAAGGACGCCGACTATGCCCTGCTGGTGGGTGCCCGTCCGCGCAGCAAGGGCATGGAGCGCAAGGACCTGCTGGAAGCCAACGGCGCCATCTTCACCGTCCAGGGCAAGGCGCTCAACGACCATGCCAGCCGTGACGTGAAGGTGCTGGTGGTGGGCAACCCGGCCAACACCAATGCCTACATCGCGATGAAGTCGGCCCCCGATCTGCCGGCCAAGAACTTCACCGCCATGCTGCGTCTGGACCACAACCGCGCCCTGTCGCAGCTGGCCGCCAAGACCGGCCGCACGGTCGACTCCATCGAGAAGCTGGTGGTCTGGGGCAACCACTCGCCCACCATGTATCCGGACATCCGCTTTGCCTCCAGCAACGGCGATGCCATGCCCAAGCTGGTCAACGACGAGGCCTGGGTGAAGGACACCTTCATCCCGACGGTCGGCAAGCGCGGTGCCGCCATCATCGAGGCGCGCGGCCTGTCGTCGGCTGCCTCGGCGGCCAATGCGGCCATCGACCACATGCGCGACTGGGCGCTGGGCACCAACGGCAAGTGGGTCACCATGGGCGTTCCCTCGCAGGGCGACTATGAAATCCCCGAAGGCGTCATCTACGGCATGCCCGTCACCTGCCAGAACGGCGAGTACACGATCGTCAAGGGTCTGGACATCGACGCCTTCAGCCGCGAGCGCATGAACGCCACGCTGGATGAGCTGGAAGGCGAGCGCAACGGCGTCAAGCACCTGCTGGGCTGAACCCCATGAGCAGCCAGGCCGCCCCCCGTTCCCCCGGATCCGTCCTGTATCGGGAACGTGACAGCCGGCCTGTGCTGCCCGTCTGCGACCATTACTGCGGCAGTCCGGCCCTGCTGGCCAAGTCGCTGGCCCTGCAGGGCCGACTGGGGCCGGTGCTGGACATCACGGCCGACTGCGAGGATGGCGCACCCGCCGGAGACGAGCTGGGCCACGCCCTGCGGATGGCTCAGGCCATCGACTCTCCGGACAATCGCTTCAACCGGGTGGGGGCGCGCACCCATCCGGTCTTCCATGCCTGTTTCAAGGCCGAACTGGACACGCTGATGACCCATGCCGGACATCGGCTGGCCTATCTCACACTGCCCAAGGTCCGCAGCGTGGCCGAGATCGAGACGGCCCATGCCCTGTGCCAACAGCACGAGGCACGCCTGGGGCTGCACACACCCATCCCCTTCCAGGTGCTGATCGAGAGCCCGGCCGCACTGGTCGAGGTGCATGCCATCGCGGCCCATCCGCGCGTGCAGGCGCTGTGCTTCGGGCTGATGGACTATGTGAGCAGCTTCGAGGGCGCCATCGGCGCCGACGCGCTGCATGGCGCTCGCCAGTTCGAGCATCCGCTCCTGGCCCGTGCACTGACCGACATCTCGCTGGCAGCCCATGCCCATGGCAAGGTGGCGGTACACAGCGTCACGCTGGCCATCGGCGACGGCACTGCAGCCGGTGAGGATGCCCTGCGGGCCGCACGGGACTTCGGCTATCAGCGCAAGTGGAGCATTCACCCCCGCCAGGTCGAGCCGATCATTGCCGCGTTCCAGCCATCCGCACAGGATGTCCAGCGGGCTGGCGAGATCCTGCTGGCTGCACAGGCAGCCGACTGGGGGCCCGTCCGTCACGCCGACGAGCTTCACGACCGTGCCAGCTATCGGTACTGGTGGCACGTGCTTCAGCAGGCGTGGCGCACCGGTGTGCCGCTTTCACCGGACGTGAAGGCCGCATTCTTCGGCGACGCGTAAGCGCGTCCTGAGGATCATTCGTCCAGACCGCCCAGCCTACGCCATCTGCCCTCCCCGCAATGTGATGATCAGGGCGGTTGCACGCCTTTTTTCCGAGGCATCGGGCGATCAGAAAGTGTTCAATATCGCACAACGCCTGTAACGGGTCATGGCAGGGGTGAACAAGATGTCTCCCCGCCTTGACTGGTTCTCGGCCGTCAGTTATTACGCCCTGGGTGTTGCTGACCGACTGCCCTCTCGCGCCTCGTCATCCGCCTGCCCCCGTGTCCGGGCGGCGAGCGTGGTGAAGCCGTGGGACGGCACGATCATCCTCCCCGGCGCCCACGATGTGGGTCCCGATAACCTGACATTCGCCCTCCTGGAAGAACAGCCGTGACGACGAGAGCCGGGCCCGCCAGGGCGGGCTTCGACCGATCGGCCAACGTCCTGGCCGCGCTGCCGGTCGCAGTCTGAATCATCTGGAACCTGTCATGGATCTGATCTCCCTCTCCCAACACCGTCCGGCCGCACGTGTCGGTGCCCGCCGTCTGTCGCTGCTTGCCGCCCTGCCCGCGGTTCTTGCCGCCGGCATGCTGATGTCGCCACCGTCTGCGCAGGCTGCCACCGACAGCGCACACACCACGAAGAAGGCCGCCCAGGCCAAGGGCAGCAAGGTGGTCAAGCACCGCGCCACCCGTGCTGGGGCCGGTCACGCGGCTGCCGCTGCCGCAGCACTGGCGCCCATCGCCGTGCAGGCGGCTGACAGCCAGCAGATGGCTGCTTTTGACCGGGTCAACCTGGGCGTCAGCCAGTGCGAGTTCCGGCAGACCGTCAGCGTCAGCAAGAGCGCCCAGCACCCCGGCTACGTGGATCTGGGCTTCAAGGGCAAGCAGTGGCTGATGAAGCCCGTGCTCTCAAGCACCGGCGCGCTGCGCCTGGAGGACGTGCGCGGCGAGACGCTGTTCATCCAGATCCGCAACAAGTCGATGCTGATGAATCAGAAGAGCGGCCAGCGTCTGGTGGATGAATGCGTGCATCCCAGCCAGCTGCAGGCCATGAGCAGCAACTGATCGCACACCGGCGGCAACAGGCCGCCCCCGTGCAGCGCCACGCAACGTGGCGCTTCAGACGGCATGAGGCACCTTGCGCTGCCTGTGCTGCAGCTTCGTGACGGGGAACGTACGTGCGCCCTTGCTGTCGCTCGGGGACAGCCTTCGCTGCAGCTTCTTGACGGGGAACACGCGGTTCAGGGGGACCGGATGCCATGGAACTGACGGGGTGACCCGTCCTGCCATCGACACATGGCATGGCCGGATGCGTTGTCTATCGAGGACAAGCCGTTCACAACCGATTACCATGGTCCCGCCAGGCGCCCGATCACCCGGGCGCTCACTCTCGATCCCGTCCTCCGAGGCCTTGTGAATCCACCTGCCCCGTCCATGCTTTCCGCCCTTGTCTGCCGGCACACGCTCGGTTCCCTGGCCGCCCCAACGGTGCCATTGCGCAAGGGCCGGGCTGCCCTGTGTGCCCTGCTCGCGGTCGTGGCCCTGGCCTCCTGGGCCACGCCGGCCAAGGCCGCTTCGGAGGACAAGGCACTGGACAGCGAGCTGATCGTCCCACTCGACAGCATCGCCAGCCCCGGGCGGCTGGACTATCCGCGGCGCAAGCCGGGGCTGTGGGAGATCCGCAGCGGCGCCAGCGAACAGCTGGGACTGCCGCCCGTGCGCCTGTGCGTGGGGGATCAGACCGACACGCCTGAACACCACCTGGATCGCAAGGTGGGCAAGCGCGGTGCCTGCCAGCTGGGCGCCTTCAAGCGGGTGGGCATCAACTGGGTGGCCGACTCCACCTGCAAGGACAGTCGAACCAGCATCGTCAGCCAGTCCACCGTGACGGGCGACTTCCAGTCGCACTACCGGATCGATACCGTCATCCTCTATTCGCCGCCGCTGGCCAACAACCGGCGCGAGGATAGCGAATACACCGAAGCGCGCTGGCTGGGCGCCTGCCCGGACAACCAGAAACCCGCCGACCTGACCATTCCCGGCATGGGCGTGCTGAACATGCTGGACGGGGGACTGCGCCCGGAGTCGGCCGGGCAGCGCTGAACCCAGCCGGCGCGGTGTTGTGCCAACCCGACGCGGGCGTCTCGCAATCTACGACGCCGGCACGAAATCCCATGGCTTATGGCGAGCCTCCGGGTATTCTCGCGACAGATCCTCATGAAAGTCCGTCGCGCTGAAGGTTGACCCGTGTGAAGCGTTTCGCCCAATTCGAGCATCTGCCGCTGGCCGTGCGTTGTCTGCACGCGGCCGGCCTGTCCCTGTTGCTGTGCGCCGTGGCGCAGCTCATCTCGGCCGGTTCGGCCTGGAAGCTGCTGATCTGGCCCAGCGCAGCCGTCGGCTTTGCCTTTGCCTGGTACCACGGACTGCGCTGGCTGCCGGTGGCTGCCGCCGGAGCAGGCCTGTGGGCGCTGGCCGCCACGCAGGATCCGCGCTACGCACTCATTCTGGGCGCCGCCTCAATGCTGGGCCCCTGGCAGGCGATCCGCCTGTTGCGCCGTCTGGCGGACTGGAAGCCGCCCGAGTACCGGCTGGACTCGGTCAGCCGCTTCCTGGCCATGAGCCTGCTGGTCTCGGCCCCCATCAACGCCCTGCTCTTCGGCGGCCTCGTCTACACCTTCCAGATTGCCCCGCTGCATCAGTACGGTGTTGCCCAGCTGCTGCTGTCGGCCTGGCTGGCCGATGTGCTGGGCATGCTGCTGGTCTGTCCCGCACTGCTGGCCCTGCTGCGCCCGGCGCGGCTGACGGCCGATGAGGAAGAAGTCGCGGCCGATGCAGCCAGCCCGCGCTTCAGCATCCTCACCGTGCTGGTGGTGCTGGGCATTGCAGCGCTGGCCTATGTGCTGCATCGGCTGGGTCAGGGCCACTATGCGGGCCTGGTGCTGTTTGCCGTCTTCGTGCCGATGATCTGGGCCGCGGCCTCGCAGGCCACCGGCCGGGCCGACGCCTACACGCTGCTGCTGGCCGGATTGCCGCTGCTGGCCAGTCGGGCCTATGCCGTCACCGATACCCACGGCGCAGGCTTTGGCGAGACGGTGAGCGTATCGCTGCTGCTGTGCTGCGCCGTGCTGGCCGCCCAGCTGCTGCAGGCACTGGCGGCGGATCGCAGCCTGGCCCTGGTGCGAATGTCGCGCCAGGCGCGCCAGGACATGAGCACGGGTCTGCTGAACGACCGCGGCATGATCGCCGAGCTGACTGACCGACTGGCCTCACCGAACCGGCCTCGCTACGGATTGATCGGGCTCTACATCAGCAACTACGATGCCATCCACGACCTGTGCGGCACGGTGGAGGCCATGCAGCTGGAACAGGCGACGGCGCAGCTGCTGATCCAGCAGAACGGCACCCAGCTGGCAGCGCGCCTGTCAGCCGGCCGCTACACGATGCTGATCCATGCCGAGACCGTGGCGCAGGTGCGCGCCGTGGCACGCGAGATCTACACCCAGCTGAGCGGCCAGGTCTTTCAGACCGAGCATGGCAGCATCCGGCTTCAGTGTCACATTGGCGGGCTGCTGCTCGATCCGAACTCGCAGATCAGCAGCGAGGACTGCCTGTCCGCCCTGTCGGATGCCCAGGCCATTGCCGCCAGCGTGCGCGACCCGCAGCTCTTCGTCGAGCCGCTGTCGCAGACGATGATCGATGCGCGTCGCGCCCACCAGAAGAAGATCGAGCACATCCGTGACGCCATCCGCAACGACCGGATCGAACTCTACGCCCAGCCGCTGATCGACCCGGAGGCGCCCTCGCAGATGCGTTCCTACGAGGTGCTGACGCGGCTGCGCGACAAGGACGGTCAGCTGATCCGTCCGCCCGAATTCCTCACGCTGGCCTCACAGGCGCAGATGTCGGTGCCGCTGGACCGCGGCGTGATCCGCCTGGCCTTCGAGTGGCTGGCCGCCAATCCCGAAGCGCTGGCACTGACCTGGAAGTGCTCGATCAACCTGGCCGGCGCCACGATGAGCGACGACACCATCGCCGACTTCATCCGCGAGCAGCGCGCCAACAACGCCATTCCGGCCGCCAAGGTGGTCTTCGAGATCACCGAAAGCGAGGCCATCCGCAATCCGGCGGCCGCCTCCCGACTGGTGGACGACCTGAAGGCCCAGGGCTTCGGCATCGCGCTGGACGATTTCGGTACCGGCCTGGCCACCTTCGAGTACCTGAAGCGTTTCCCGCTTGACTACCTGAAGATCGACGGCTCCTTCGTGCGCAACCTGATGACCAACCCCATCGACGAGGAGATCATCCTCTCCACCGTGCGGGTGGCCAAGCGCCTGAAGCTGCGTACCGTGGCCGAACACGTCCACAACGCCGCCATCTACGAGCGTCTGACCGATCTGGGCGTCTCGTACCTGCAGGGCGACTTCTTCGGCAAGGCCATGCCGCTGGCCGAGATGTTCGAGCGCCAGGCTCCGTCCACCGCCCACCTGCGCCAGCCTCCACCGCGACCGCTGTCTGGTACACCGCTGCCCAGCGCTCCGCCGCCCTCGGTTGGCAACACGGTGGGCGGCGCGTCTGTGCTGCACTGAGACCTGCCACCTGGGGCCATCAAGGCCTGGTCCCCTGCCTGTCGTCCGCGCTTTCGGGGCCTTTGGGGGCCTTTGGGGGCTTTTGCCGCCCCTGCTCCTTGCGTGGCCAGATCCGGGCAAGCAGGGAATGGCCTGGACGCAACAGGAAACGACACACAACCGGCCCACGGATTTGCGTTTCAGGAAAAGATGCTGTTATACTGTAGGTCTGTCGGGGCGTAGCGCAGTCTGGTAGCGTACTTGCATGGGGTGCAAGGGGTCGAGTGTTCGAATCACTCCGTCCCGACCAAAAATCCCTGAAAGCCGGTTGTTCGCAAGAGCAACCGGCTTTTTTCATGGCCCTTTCATGGGCAGGTTTCCTGCCCTGTCTGCAAATGAAGATCACCCTGCAGCGCCCCAGCGGCTTTCTGCGCAACAGCGTGGCCCGCGCACTGCCGCTGACAGTCTTCCTGAATGGCGAGCCCATCGGCAAGCTGGCCACGGGCAAAAGCAAGGCCTTTCCGCTGCCGGATGAAGGCGGCGTGCTGCAGGTGGGCATATCCTGGCGGGACGAGGGCCTGGAACCCATCAACCGGGATCCGGATCGGCGCATCTCCGGCTGCTCGATCTCCAGCCAGGGGCTGGCACTGGGCCCCGAAGACGATGGCGCCACGCTGCAGGCCGTCACGGCAGGCTGGGTCATCCTCGACCCGTTCATGCTGTATATCCTGCCCTGGATACGTCACAGGGTCCTCTGGATCCGGCGAGCCGAGGGCTGATCCGTCTATCCCAAAAGGGAATTTTCCTCTCGTGCAGGACAGAGAGCCCCCTTTCTGTGGGTCTCCGGCACCATCAATGACCGTCACCGTCAATAGGATTGACTATCATTAGCATATCGAGGCAGTACGCCGGGTGGCGCACTGCCGGCCATGAAGGAGGAGTCGCCATGACCGACAAGATATCTCCGGCCACTGTCAGTGCCCTGTCGGAAACGATGCTGATCCCGCTATGGGCCAAGGCGGTGGAGCAGCAACAGCCCCAGCCGCTGCTGAAGGACGCCGAAGCGCCACGAATGCTGGCGATGATCGACTACGACTTCGAGCGCTTCAAGGGGGCGCGGATGTCGCAGCCTGGTTGCTGCGGCCGGGCGGCGCTGATCGACGACGAGGTGCAGGCCTTCATCCGGCAGCATCCTGATGCCGTCGTGGCGCAGATTGGCGCCGGCATCGATGCGCGTTTCGAGCGCCTGGGGCGACCTGCCATCACGGCCTGGGTGGACATGGACCTGCCGGAGGTGATCGCGCTGCGCCGGATGCTGCTGCCCGCCTCCACCAACATTTACCTGGAAGGCTCGCTGCTGGACGAGGGCTGGACGGCCACGCTGGCGGCTTACGGCAAGCCGTTGCTGCTGGTTCTGGAGGGCGTCCTGATGTACTTCGATCAGGCGCAGGTACAGGCCTTCTTTGCCATGCTGGCACGCCGACTGCCCGGCGTGACCGTCGTTTTTGATATGCTGCCACCCTTTGTGCTGAAGCATGGCAAGCATCACGACGCGCTCAAGCGCATGGGTAGAAGCGCCCCCTCCTTCCAGTGGGCGTTGCGCGAACCGCGGGATATGGAAGGCTGGCAGCCCGGTCTGCGGGTGCAGGTGACAGGACACCTCAGCGAGCGCTGTGGCAAGCGCTATCCGTGGCTGCTCCGGATGATCTATCGGACGAACTGGGGCCGTCAGAACATGGACCAGCGCATCATCCGGATGGAAGTGGGGGCCATCCCCCATTGAAGCCCTCTAGAGGGGCGTCAGGCGTTCGGAAACGCCTGCATGAAGGCTTCTGGGGCCCACCATTTCAGGTGGGCCGGAAAGCCGTGAGAGGAAGCTGAAGGGAGAGCGGCCGGATCAGGTTGGCGCGTCGCGCAGCAGATCCAGTGCCACCATCAGATCCTGGCGGATGGCCTCCACGTCGGACTGACGCAGGCTCAGCGTGATGTCCACCGGCTGGGTGAGTTCCGCTTCCTTCTTGCGCCCGGGCTGGGCCGTTTCCGCCAGGCGGTTGCGGGCACCGCTGATGGTGAAGCCGTGTTCGTACAGCAGCTCGCGGATGCGGCGGATGAGCAGCACCTCATGGTGCTGGTAGTAACGGCGGTTGCCGCGCCGCTTCATGGGGCGCAGCTGGGTGAATTCCTGTTCCCAGTAGCGCAGCACGTGGGGCTTGACGCCACACAGCTCGCTGACTTCACCGATGGTGAAGTAACGCTTGGCCGGAATGGGCGGCAGGATGGTACGGGTTTCGGTGGCCTTGGCGGCAGATGCACTCATGATTCAGTGTGGCCAGAAAGGGCGCCAGCGTTCAGCGGCAGCGCGGCGGCCGGACGATGGGGCGCTTCGATCTGGGCCTTCAGCTTCTGGGAAGCGTGGAAGGTGACGACCCGACGCGCCGAGATGGGGATCTCCTCACCCGTCTTGGGGTTGCGACCCGGACGCTGCTGCTTGTCGCGCAGCTGGAAGTTGCCGAACCCCGAGAGCTTGACGCTTTCACCGCGGATCAGCGCAGCGCTGATCTCCTCGAAGAAGGTCTCGACCATGTCCTTGGCTTCACGCTTGTTCAGGCCCACGCGCTCGAACAGCATGTCGGCCAGCGCCGCCTTGGTCAGCGTGAAGGCGGGCTTGGCCAGCAGGTCCGCCAGGCTCTGCCCGGCGACCAGTTCGCCGGATTCGGGTTCCATCGGGTTCTGCGTCATTGTGGAAACAGCTCAGGCACGCAGCCGGGCACCGAACCGTGCCGTCAGCCGCCCGAGGATCAGGGCCACCACGGCCTCGACTTCCTCATCGCTCATCGTCCGGTCAGTATGTTGCATCCAGAGGCGGAAGGCAAGACTTTTCTCCTTATTTTCCAACCCCTTACCGCGATACAGGTCGAAAAGCCGCACGTGCCGGACACTGGCGGCAGCCGGCTCGTCGCGCACCACTGCCCGGATTTCGGCCAGGACCTCGGCAGCCGGCACCTGCTCATCCAGCACCACGGCCAGGTCACGGATGGCCGGCGGGAAGCGGCTGTCACGTTGGTAGGAGGCCACAGGGCGCGTCTGCACGGCCGACCAGTCCAGCTCGGCCAGGAAGACCGGGCCCGGCAGGTCCAGCTCATCAATGAGCTGCGGATGCAGCGCCCCGATCCAGCCCACGGGCGTGCCGTCCGGCAGCTGGATGCGTGCCGACTGGCCGGGATGCAGGCCCGGATGGGACGCAGCCACGAACTGCAGGTTCGCTTCGGGGTGTGCGGCTTCCAGATCGCCCTTCAGGTCGTAGAAGTCCACCGACCGGGTGGCAGCGCCCCACTGCGGATCAAGCGCGCTGCCATGGACCAGCACGCCCAGCTGCACCGGTTGCGCGATGTCGGCCAGGGCCAGCGGGCCAGCCGGTTGCCCCGGAGCCGGCCAGTAGACGCGGCCGACCTCGAAGAGGCGCACACGCTCCGCCTTGCGGTTCAGGTTGTGGCGCAGATTGGCCAGCAGCCCGCTCCAGAGCGAGGTGCGCATCACGTCCAGATGCTCGGCGATGGGGTTCTGCACCCGGATGGCATCGCCTGCCGGCCGGAAGCGGCGATCATCGGCGCTGTCGACGAAGCTGAAGTTGATGACTTCCTGGTAGTCGCGCGCTGCCCAGCGGCGCTTGAGCGCCAGCGTGCCCAGCCGTGCCTCGGGGGCCGGACGCATGGCGATGCGCGCCTGCGGCGGCCGGGTCGGGATGTGCTCATAGCCATGCAAGCGGATCACTTCCTCGATCAGGTCCTCCTCGATGGCGATGTCGAAGCGCCGTGACGGCGGCGTGATCCGAAAGACCGTATCCGACGAGCCGTTTCCGGCGTCGACGGTCTCCTGCTCGAAGACGAAGCCCAGGCGCCGGAAGGCATCGGCACAGTCGTCGGCCGACAGCGACAGGCCACTGACGCGCGCCAGGCGCGACAGGCGCATGATCACCGGCTTGCGCTCGGGCAGCCCCGTGACCTGATCGCTGACCGGCCCGGCCTGGCCTCCGCAGATCTCCAGCACCAGACGACTCAGGTACTCCAGATGCTCCACCACCGATTCGGCATCCACGCCGCGCTCGAAGCGCTGGGCAGCATCGGTGGTGAAGTTGTAGCGGCGCGGCCGTCCCATGATGGCGGACGGCCACCAGAAGGCGGCTTCCAGATAGACATCGGTGGTCTTTTCTGCATCCACCGCACTGCCCTGCCCGCCCATGATGCCGGCCAGGCTCACCGGACCGTCATCATCGCAGACCACGCCCACCGGCAGGCCCTGGGCATCCGGCTCCACGGTCACGGTCTGGCCATTGAGCAGCTCCAGCTGCTCGCCGTCACGGCCCCAGCGGACGTGCAGACCACCCTTCAGGCGTGCCAGATCGAAGATGTGCGTGGGACGACCCAGTTCCAGCAGCACGTAGTTGGAGATGTCCACCAGCGCCGAGATGGGGCGCTGACCAGCACGTGCCAGCCGCTGCTTCATCCAGTCCGGCGTGGATGCCGAGGCGTTGACGCCGCGAATGACACGACCGGCAAAGCGTCCGCACAGTTCCGGCTCCTCGATGCGGACCGGCAGGACAGCGTCGCTGGTCACGGCCACGGGGGCGAAGGCTGGTTCCTGCACGGGATGGTTGGCCAGCGCGCCCAGATCGCGCGCCACGCCCAGCACCGACATGCAGTGCGCCAGGTTCGGCGTGAGCTTCAGCTCCAGCACGTCCTCGTCCAGGTCCAGTGCCTGGCGCAGGTCGGTGCCCGGCTTCAGGTCGGCCGACAGCTCCAGGATGCCGCCGTGATCGTCGCCCATGCCCAGCTCACGACCCGAGCACAGCATGCCGCCGCTTTCCTGGCCGCGCATCTTCGTCTTCTTGATGCGGAAATCACCGGGCAGCACGGCGCCGGGCAGCGCGCAGGCCGTCACCAGCCCGGCGCGCGCATTGGGCGCACC
>ERZ773087.886-NODE-886-length-20989-cov-4.637384_pt1 | contig 20989 bp, 29 predicted proteins | sample MGYA00511375_ERZ773087 | MGnify/ENA primary metagenome ERZ773087 (study PRJEB29015, sample SAMEA2737995) | human oral metagenome | biome: human oral; feature: human-associated habitat; material: dental | place: China | collected 2063 ...
ACATTTTTTTAAATAATGTTGGACACACTTCTTTCATGCTGTTTGGAAATTGTGCACACCAGTGAAATATTATTTTTGGATATTTTTTATTAATATATCCTATTTTTCTCTTATAAGTATTCAATCTTTTATTATAATCATCGATAAAATCATCTTTAAAAATAGTTCTGTTATTAATTTTGTAACTTTCCTTTTTTAAAATATTGTGTGAGCAGTTTTTTCTAGAAAAGGCATAGGCTGGAATAAAAGCAAAGTTTTCATTTTCAAAATAATTTGTCATAAATTTTGCTTCAAAAGATATGTTTATATATTTTGATAAATTATCCTGATTTTTTATAATCGAATGATATATTTTTTCTCCCTGCGAAATTAACCATAGCCTGAAAAAATCAAAGCTCCAGCTCGCTGTGTCGCCGTTTACAAGATACGAGGCACACCACAACTTTTCATTATAGCTTTCACGCATTAATTCAAATGTAATTATTTCAAAATCAAAAATTTCCTCATCTGTTTTTTTTGACAGAATATCTATTAAATAATCTACAAACTCATTGTTATTTTTAGCTTTTTTATGCGATATGGAAATGTATTTCCAAAACTCTTCCCGTTTCATTTTAAGTTTTGTAGCAAAATTTCTTATAGACATCTTTGTCACACCTCTTTTCCTTTCCAACTTTTATATTTCCCCATATTTTATTTTTATAGAAAATTATTTCAAAATCAACTTCATAAACTCCATCTAATCTTTATTAATCTAACTCTAAACACTTTCAGGCATATTCAAACTTTGAGTAATAAATGCAATAAATACAGCCGTAACCCTATTATCTAGCTTATTTCTAAAAAACAGCCCTCCATCAGAATACGAAGCATCACTTTTCCTAAATTTATCCACACTTCCCTGATTCATATGAATATCATGCAACCCTTTCCCATTCGCATAAAGCCTTCCAAACGCAATCACTTCATAATCATCATTATTCATAGCCTGCACAACATTCTTTTCAATAATCCCAGTCAAATAAATACTTGTTACATCAAACCCCTTCATCTGTACCATCTTTTCGTGTGGAAAAAGTTTCATTCTAATATAATCTAGATATAAATCCTTGTGACATTCTGTAATACCATTTTTTTGTGACAGCATTTTACGGATAATTCTTTTTCGGCAATTATAATTTTCATCATAATAAACCTTCAAATTAGAAGAAACAATCTCATTCATCTTCTCATAAATACTCCCAATATTAACCGCCAAATCAAATCTTTTCCCCTCACTATCTATCGCAACAATATGATAATGTGCCCTTTTATCAAAGTCGTACCATTTATCTATAACTTTTCCTCGAAACATCACATATTTTTCCATATTTTCCTCTATTTTAAAGTGATATTATTATATATTTAATCTCTCATTATAAGTATAACATATTTTTTACGAAAGAAAAGGGATTAGATATTTTATTAAATAAATTTTTTAAAATTACAACCAAAAAAATAACCGCTGTATTTTACAACAACGATTATTTGAAAATATAGCTTTGTTTTTTTATAATTTCTATTTTTCCTTCTTCTAATAATTCTAAAATTAACATTTTAAATTCATCTATGTACTTTTTTCAAATTACTTTTCTTAAACTAAGTTTTAATAAATAGAAAACAAGTTTTCAAATTATTTGTCCAAGATTTTGGGTACACTCCACTTTTCCACCTTCTTGATTAAAGCCGTCAAGTATCATTGTTCCCGTGTTATTATGTACTTCATTTACATTTTGGAATTTTCCGTTTTCATTTATTGTTTCGCTTGTATTTTGATTGCTTCTACTTGCCGAAATACTTCCGCCATTTCCAGTTATCTGTGTTTTATGTCCATAGCCTATTGTCGCTCCGGTATTTATTCCCATACTTGAACTATTTGAGCTATAATTATTATGCAATTCTACAGTTTCTGAAGTAGCAACTTATTGAAAAATTTTAAATAAAGCTGCTACTTTACTAAATATTTTTTTACTTCATAGATGGAAATTTTGAGACTTTATTATCATTTTTTTATTACTGAAATTGTATTCAAAATCGCCGCTTTTATATCCAAATTATCCTCCCCTTTTAATTGCTCTTCCAAATCAGGCAACGCTTCAAAAAGCCCTTTTATTCCCAAAAATCTAATTAAATTTGCTTTATCATATATATTATTCGTCAATTTTATATATTTTAAAATAACAGGTACTATTATTCTATCTTTTTCCGTCATATGAATTAATTCATAAACTGTTTTTAAATTATAATTTACATTTTTCAATTCTTCCAACATTTGATCTTCAAATTCCATTTCGGTATCATAATTTCTTTTAGCAGAAATTTTTTTACCATTTATTACTACAAGATCTAATTTTTGTTCCACAATTTCTCTTCTCTCAAACATTATTTCTATAAATTTTAAAACTTCTTCTTCAAAAAGTTTCTTTGAGATATAATAAACACCTTTTCTGTTTTTAAATTCTTTATCACTTTCCCATGTAATTTCAATTTTGTTTCCTGTTACAGAAAAAAAAACTCTTGGATATATTTCTCCACTCGCTTGAGGTAATTGATGATTGTATGCCCACTCGTACAAAAGCCAAAATTCCGTGCTATCTAAATTAAACGCTACATCTTTATAAAGTTCATTAGCTTTCTTTACTAATTCGATTGCAGTATCTTTTCTGTCCTTTTTTATTTTCAATTCTTTATCTGGAAAAGGCTCATTTAAGATTTTATCCAGTTTATCTTTAAGTAAATATGCTGTGAAATATATATCTCCCAATTTATCATATTTATATTTTTCATTTTTTAATTCACATAAATCTTTCCCATCTACATAAAATTTCAAAATATAACTTTCATACGAAATCTCTGGGAAGTATTCAAAATCAAAATAAAATTTTTTATTTTTCACGTTTCTTTCCTTTCATTATTTCATTCTATTTTTATTATATTGCACTTTTGTAATTTTTCCGTCTTTTAACATTTGTTTTAGAGTATCATTAGGAACATGTTTTCTTAAATTTTCTGTTATTTCATAAGCATGCCATTCATTTTTAGTACCACCAGTTGGTTGAAATATTATCATTTTTCCTTTATATATAGCAAACCTCTGTTTTTTGGTCGCCGAATTATAAGAATGATTTTTTAATAAATCATTACCTGTTTTAATATCAGGAATTGAATCGGGACTTGCATTTGGAGGCATTTTAGGTCCTTTATGTTTTGGGGATGGTTTATTGGAGTGTCCCCAAAAATTTAGACTATTTTTAAGCAATTTCTTTGTTTCCTTTCTTTATGCTTTCTTCTTATTCATTCGGACTTGTAAATCCTATTTTACTGTGTATTCTGCTGTTATTATACCATATTTCTATATACTCGTACATTCCAGTTCTTAAACTTTCTAGATTTTCAAAGTTTTCATTATGTACATATTCTTTTTTCAATGTTGCATGGAATGATTCTATACATGCATTATCATAAGGATTTCCTTTTCTGCTGTAAGATATGCTTATGCTTTTTTTTGCACAAAATTTACGATATTCTTTACTCACATACTGGCTTCCTCTATCTGTATGTATTATCAAATCAGTTATATCCCCTCTTTTATATATCGCCATTTTTAAGGTGTCGATAACTAATTTTATATCCATAAATTTTCCAACCTTATGTGATATTATTCTTCTGCTGTGCAAATCCATTATACTTGATAAATAGCACCACCCGTCCTTTCTTGTTCAAATATATGTTATATCACTTACCCATTTTTCATTTAATTTTTTTGTATCAAAATTTCTTTTTAAAATATTTCTTGCTGTTTCTTTCATGTCGTCTGATTTGTTATAATTTCTAAATTTTTTATGAATTATTGACTTTATCTGATTTTTCTTCATCAATCTTCTGACTCGTTTTATGTTTACTTCTAATCCTAACTTTCTTAGTTTTTTATGAATTCTTACTGCTCCGTAAGTTTTTCTGCTGTCTTGCCATATTGATTTTATTATGCCATACAAAATTTCATTTTCTATATTCCTCTGTGTACCTTTTACTTCTCTTGTTCATAATCAAATTCCTCTCCTTAACTATATTTTAACAAATAGAAAACTAGTTTTCAAATTATTTGTCCAAGATTTTGGGTACACTCCACAAACGAATCTTATTACAAAAAATAAGAGTTGATATCAACTCTTATAATTTTAAAATGTTTTCTTTTATTAAATCATAGGCATCTTTTGTAGTTTCACATATATAGATAGGATTACTGGCTTTTAAATTATCTTGATTTGAGCTTCCCCACAAACAGGCTACTGATAAAACACCAGGTATTTGAGAGGCAATAATATCTTTTGGATCATCACCGAAAGATAAAATTAATTCAGTAGATTTCATTTTTTGAAAAGCTTTTATTATAGGTTCAGAAGCTGGTTTGTGTTTAGCAGTATCATGATAACAAATTAAGTTTTCCTTCTTTATAGGAAGATTAAAATGTTCAATTATTTTTTCACAGTAAGGTTTTGGGCTTGAGGTGACGATCATTATATCAACTTTATGTTGATTTAAATAGTTAAAAATATCTTTAATATCACTATACATTTTAAATTCTGAAATTTTCTTGTATACATCATTCCAACGTCTATCATCTCTTAATTTTTTCGCTATAGAAGAATCTACTATAGTCATATCTAAATCAAAAATTACTCCCATAATCTTCTCCTAATGTAGGTAATTTCATTTGTTCAAATTTTTTAAATTTTATAATATTTTGCTTATTTAATTCTGTTTCTAACTTTTTTGCTTTTTCAATCAATCTATTTATATCTTCTTTATTTGAAATAGAAAGTGCTTTTTTTTCAGAAATTAATTTTTTATTTCCTAATGATTTTTCATTATTATTGTATTTTTCAGGATGCTTATAACAAGCAAGTATTTTGTTTTGAAGAAGAGCAAAGTTTGCTGTATGCATTGTTCCCCCTTTTATATTAGTTTCAACAATAACAACAATTTCAGACAATGCACTTTGTAATCTATCCCTTTCTATATATTCTGCTTTATAAGGTTTGTGATCTATAGGATATTCACTTATTAAAATTCCTTCTGAAGCCACAATTTTATCTGCTAATTCAATATTACTTTTAGGATAAATATTGTTGATTCCTGAAGGTAGTACAGCAAGGGTATTTCCTTTTTCTTCTAAACAGGACAAATGGGCAATTTGATCACATCCATTAGCTAATCCACTTATAATATTGCATGATTCTTTAGTAAAATTTTGGGAAAGCCTTTTGGTAATACCTTCTCCATGTTTTGTAGGATTTCTAGTACCTATTATTGCTACATTAATTCCTTTATTGAAAGTTTTTATATTTCCTTTAGAATAAATAAGAACAGGAGGATCATTGATTAATCTCAGTCTATTAGGAAATTCATCATCTAAGAAAGTTAAAATATTTATATTTTTTAAAGAAGCCTCATAAATCTTATCTTCAGCTTTTTTTATATAATCATAGAATATATTTTTATTGATAGATTTATTAATGTTTTTACATAAGTATATTATTTTATCTGTATCCTCAAGATTACCTAAACTGTTGTAGATTTTATAGATAGTTTTTCTCTTTATTCCTTTTATTAATAATAAAGCTTGAATTAGAGTTGTTATATTTTTCATATTTTACCTCATTTATTTAATATTCTAATATTTAATATTCTAAGTGATTTATACTGATATTGTTTTTCCTAATGCAACACAATCTACTTTGGTAGCTCCATTCCTTATCAATATCTCTTTGCAGGCTAAAAGCGAACTACCTGATGTTGTAACATCATCTAAAAGAATAATATTTTTACCTGAAATAAGTTTACTCTCAGTTATTCTTATACTTTCAAGATGAGTATCTTTATTTCTTACTATTCCTTGAGTTGTATGAGCTTCACTTACTTCTTCAAATCTGCTAAGAATTTTTGATCCATTTTCTATGCTTAAAATTTCACATAAGTCAGTTATTATCTCTTCCATATTTGGATTAAAACTATTTTTAGAATGACCTGGGACTAAACATAATACAGCATTTTCAATATTAAATTTCGATCCAAATAAGGTTAATAAAATAGCTTTAAAATGGGCTATAGATTCATTTCTTTTATCATTTTTCCATTTATTATCACCGAAATGTTCTATAGTATCTTTTATATTCATAATATGCTGATCACAGACTTGTTTTTCTTCTTTTCTATTTCTTGGAGTGTAGTCATAGATATAATAAATTATATTTGATGAACTGATTGAAAATTTTTTAAAGTTAGTAGGTAAATCCATAAAATTCTCCTTTTTTTATTAAAATTATTATAACATATTATATCATATTATTATGAAAAATAATATTTAAAAAGTAGTGTATTTATCAAATTAAAAATGATATAATAATTATATAAAATTAATCAAAAAGGGGAGAATATAAAATGCAAAAAAAGAAAAGTATGAATAAACTAAATTATAAGAAACTAGTAGATGAAATTTTAAAGTCATTAAGAGAAAAATATGAAGTAGAAGTAATAGAAACTGATGCAAAAAACAGAGAAGAAATTTTTAGGGCAATAGAACTATCTGAATATGAATCAAAATATAAGAATTAAAACTTAAATAAAGAAATAAATGAGGAGAAACTATGAAAAAAAAACAACATTTCATTCCAAAATTTTATTTGAAACAGTGGATTACAAAAGAAAAAGATGAATTGTTAAACATACGATATAAAAAGAATAATAATATCAATAGAAAAGCTCCTAAATCAATTTGCTATATTGAGAATTTATATGAAACAAAAGTTTATTCGGTTGAAGAAAAACCAGAAATAAATTTGATAGAAAATATATTATCGCGTGCCGAGAATAAATTTTCTCTTATGATTAATGAGTTTAATAAAATTATATTAGAAAATATACCTGATTTAAAAGATAAAGTAAAAGTAAATGAAAAAGAATTCAGTTATAAAATATTAGAGGAAATAGAAAGTGAAACAGAATATTTTAAAATAAAAAATCTTAAAATAATTTATGATTCTAAAAAAATTTATCCGATTTTAAACTTTTGCATATTTTATATTAGTTCATATATCGTAATGCAATTTTTTAGGCAAAAAAGTACTTTCGCTTCAACTAAGGACGGAGCCGAACTTTATATTGAGGAACTAAAGAAAAGTCAAGTTAAATATCAATTTAATGAAGATGCAGAGCACCAATTTATAAATGAAATATTATTAAGTGAAATTAATACTAGGATGTGCTGGGAAATTTTTGAAAATTATGATTTCAATTTTTTATACAATGAAGAAGGGAGATTTTATACTTCAGATTCTCCAGTTTATTCTAAAAATAAAACGAATCTTGTGTTAAACGAAAAAATATATTTCCCTTTGAATCCATATGTTTTAGTTAATTTAAGAAAAAGAAAAAATAACGAAAGAAAAGTAAAATTTTTATATATAGAAAAAAAATATTTGAAAAAATATAATGATTTTCAATGTGATCAAGCAGAGGAAATAGTTATTCTTTAATTATTTTCAGTAGAAATTCATGAAAAAAGAATAATTTATAGAATCTTAAAAGTTTTAAGTTATCAAAAAATAAGACAAACGAAAATTGAAAAAAGTTAAATTAAATAGAAATAACAATTTATGGAGACAAATTGGAGACAAAATAGAAATAAAAGAAAAATTTTTAGTATTTTTTACTTCTCTTTTTTAAAATAGATACTGAAAAATAAGATATCAATTTTAATAACATAAAAAAATCATCTTGAGGGGGTAGTGGCAGTAGCCGTATGGGTTCAAGTCCCATCATTCGCACCAAATAATGAAAATAAAAGCGTTATATAGATTTTAAAGAAAATCAAAATAGGTTCAAAAGAATCTATTTTTTTATTTATGGAGACGTTTTGGAGACAATATTACTTATTCATATTATTTAGAATTTCTTTTAGGTAATCATTTGCTTCAGGAAGTAAATGTGAATAAATACTGAGAGTAAGTTTAACATCCTTATGTCCTAATTGTTTTGAAATAGCCAAAATACTAACATTTTTTTGCAATAGATAGGAAGCATAAGAATGTCTTAAATCATGAACTCTTATCCTAGGAATATTTAAAATTTCAGAATAATTTCTGATATAATGTCTCAGATTATCTTTTGCAAACATGAAAATTTTTTGATTTGGTTCTTTCTGATACAGTGAATCATAGTATGTTTTAATATCTTCTAATAAAAAAGTGGGACAAATAATGCTTCTATTTGAGGAATCTGTTTTAGGAGTGGTTATAGCTCCCTTTCCTGCAATTTTATAGTATGATTTTGATATCTTTATTGTATTGTTTGAATAGTCTATATCATTGAAATTAAGTGCCATTAATTCCCCGCTTCGCATTCCTGTATAAAATAAAATTTGAAAAGCTAATCTTACTTCAGGTTTTCTAATTTTAGAAATAAACAGATTGAAATTTTCAGGAGTCCAAATTTGTATTTCATTGGCAGGTTTGCTAATTTTTATCTTTCCGGCTGTTGAACAGGGATTATTTTTTAGATTATAAAATTTTATTGCATAATTAAAAAAGGATGTCAGTTGTCGATGTAGAGTAGTCATGAATCCTTCGCTATAATTTTCAGACAAAATTTTATTTTGCCATTCCCTAATGACCAAAGGAGAAATTTCTTTTATTTTCATTTCACCAAAATAAGGAAGAAAATGTTTTCTAAAATTAATTTCTCTAATATACAAGGTTGAGGGCTTAAGTCTGAGACTTAAATCCTGAAAATAATTTTTATATAGATTGCTGAAATTAATTTCAGGATCTGAATATAAAGAATTTAAGAATTCCATTTCCCATTTTTTTGCTTCAGTAGCTGTTTTGAAACCTCTCTTTTTCTTTTTTTTAGGTGTGCCATAAATATCTTTATATCTTACTTCAACAAACCAAGTTTTACGTTCTTTATCTTTATAATAACCCATATAATATCTCCTGACTTTTCTCACATGTGAGAAATTATAATTTTCTTGTTCTGTAATTTGTAAAATATCTCACAAAAAGTTTTGCTTCCTTTTCCATTTGCTTTCTGTATTTATCAGCTTCAGCGATGTAATAAGTAATTTTTGTGAAAGATAAAATGTGCGAATTCATGGATAAGTATAATTTCTTTCTTCTTAATAGAAAGCTTTTTATTTATAGCCACAAAATAGTTATTTCCATTCATGAAAAAACAACCTTTTATTTTAAAATTTCCGTATATGATATTTATTCCGTAATATTCATATAATTTATAAATATCTTTTGTATTATGCAGTCTAATTAAATTTTTTGCTGTTTGTTTAATATTATTTCTCAAGTATACCTCTGTTTGTTTAGCTTTTAGTTAAGTTTTAGTAATTAAATAATTTCTCACATGTGGGAAAATATAAATTATTATTCTTGCTAGAATAAATTAGACTCATAGCTTTACCTTCATTATTATCTTTTTTTAAAAAAACTAAACCAATTTTTTTTCTTATCCTTATATTTTTCAAGTTCTTCTCTGTATTCCTGTATTTGTTTTTCATATTTATCTGTAATTTCTTTTTTTTCATTTTCCCATGTTTTTTCTTCCACAGGCTCAAAAAATATATCATCTGACATTATATTATTTTCTTCCTGGACATTATTAAAAAAATTAATCAGTTCATTTATCAATTTATTATTATTTTCACTGATATTTTTATCAATAAAGAACAAGGTTTCATAGTTGTTCTTGAGGGCATTTTCAGTTAAATTAGCAGAGCCTATAAAAGCATATCTGTCATTAATTAAGTAAATTTTGGAATGCAGATTGAAAAAATTTTCAACTTCAGTATCCTTTGTTCCGGGATTATATTTAAAAGCAACGATATTAAGTGTCTTGTCAAGCATTTCTTTTTTTATGAACGATTTTCCATCTATATCCTGATGAGTAGTATAGCTGATTTTATCTTTTAGGAATTCCCTGTTTCTTTTTCGTCTTAATTTTTCAATATCACTGTTCCTTTTAAAGACTTCATCGGAAGAAATGACAAAAACCTTTTTTGATTTCTTCAGATTTAACTTTCTGATAATATATTCAAGATCGACATATGGAACAAAAGCTTTAAAAGATTCTATGCCATCTTCGATACTATTTTCATTTTCTGAAAGTTTTTCAATTATGAATCTCTCCATCGCTTTTGATATCTGAATATCAGCATTGATTCCGTCAAACGAAATCTTGTATTTATTTTGTACATAGTATTTTTCCCTAGGATCAATATTTTTTTTCATGATTATACTTCCTTTCGTATGTTTTAAATGAAAAATTAACTATATTTATATTTTTTAATATTTGAAATACATTAAAACCTTTTATTTATAGTGTCTTAAGAAAAAAATACGCATTTTTATCGTAGATTTTTTAATAAAAGTTCCAAAAAACATATCCTAAGATAGATTTTATATTGGTTATAATATAAAACCGCATTTTTATCGTAGTTAACCGCATTTTTATCGTAGATTATAAAAAAAACATGAGTTAAATCAATAAAAATAGTACTTACAATATAAAACCGCATTTTTATCGTAGACCGCATTTTTATCGTAGATTTCCTGCATTTTTATCGTAGTTATGTTTTAGTGTTATTTATTATTTTTTAAAAGTTTGTATAAAAAATAATAAAAAAATATATTTTAGAAATATATTTTGTTATCTATAAAAACTAAAGACAGTAATGACGATAGCTCTAGAAATTATTTTTTCCGCATTTTTATCGTAGATTTCCCGCATTTTTATCGTAGATTTTCGTCTGTAGACATTGAAAATAAAGGCTTACAGAAGCCTAATAATTATAATAAATAATAAATAAAATAAAGGAACCTTATTTTTTGCTTAGTATTTTAATTTTTAAATTTTCTGTAAAAAGATAAAAATAAAAAATCAGAAAATAGCTTTAGATATTAAAATAAAATACCCCTCAAATTCTCACAAAAATACCTCAAATTTTCATTTTTTGACAAAAAAGGTAAATATACCATTTTTTATTTTAAATTAAAATTAGGGGCATTTTTGAGCTTATTTGAAAATCATTTTTTCTCTTTCAGTTTTTCTTTAAAATAAAATTCCTGCATCTGGTTAAAAATTTCCTGCTTATCTTCTTCAGATATATCACTTGATTTAAAAAAAGCCATCATTTCTTTTCTTAAATCATTTTTTGATTTTATACTATTAACAATAGTTGAATTATTTTCTTCACCTAGTATAGCTTCAGGAGATACGTTAAATAATTTAGCAAATTTAACTAAATAAAATCCATTAATTTTTCTTTCTCCTCTTTCATATTTTGAAACAGTACCTTTTACTGTTCCCACTTTATTTGCAACTTCTTCTTGTGAAAGTCCATATTTTTCTCTATAATATTTTAAATTATTCTTAAACTTTGGCATACTAATTCTCCTTTAAAATCAATAAATTATATCATAAAATCAATAAAAAATAAAATTTTATGTTTAAAAAACAAAATTTTTTTTAAAAAAAAGTTGACAAATTATTTTAATATGTTATAATAAGTCTACAAATGGAAACATAGGAGGAAAAATGGTAAATAAAGCTCTTTTAAAATCAAAAATGGCATTAAATAACGATAATAACAAAACTTTATCAGTAAAATTACAGTTATCACCCTCTAATTTCTCATCTAAATTAAATAGTAAAAATAAATTTACAGATAGAGAAAAGAATTTTATTAGAATAGAGTATAACTTAACAGATACTGAATTCGTTGAGATTTTTTTTCTATAAATTTTTTTATATATTAAGTCTACAAATGGATACGAGGAGAAAAAATTGGATATTATAAAAACTACAGCAAAAAAACATGATATCAGCTATCAGAATGAATTTATCGATGATATTATATTGAATTTTGATAAAAGAATGTTGATAGTATTCTTCTATCTGATTCATAAATTCCAGCAGGAAACAGACACCATAGAAGTCAACATCAAAGAATTGAAAAAAATATTGGATGCAAATGTCAGATCTAAAGAATACATAAAAAAGCTTATAGAAAAGCTTTATGATACAACTATTTACTATAAAAGTGGTGAAACGGTAATAGAAGATGGGCATATCAAGATTGGCAAGAATGACTATGTGAAAGATCATCTCTTTGATGTGCTTGTATTTCCTGAAGACAGTGACAGGCTAAAATTTGTAATCAAGAGAAGATATAGAAAATATTTCATGAATCTTCAAAATAACTTTACGACGACTACGATTGAAACATTAAAAAATCTTAATAGCACTCAGATACTCATTTATTTGCAATTAAGCAGATGGAAAAACTACCCGGATAATGTTGAAATGAATTGGGAATATTTCAAGTTAAATGCTGGATTTTCGAAAGGATACAGGAATGGAGATGTTCTAATAAAGTTAAATGAAGCACTTGAAAGAATTTACGAAGAAACAGGCATGAAAATCAGTTACGAAATTATAAGAAGCAAAAACAGAAGAGAAATCTTAAAAATTATCTTTAAAATCAATGAAGCAATCAGAGAGCTTAAGCTTATGCTTCAGAGTGAAAAAGAACTTGAAAGAAAATATGCAAAACAGATGCTAAAAATAATGGAAAAAGAAAAAAATTACAGAACTACTGAAGAAAAGGAGAAATAATATGAAAGAAGAAACGGTCATACTATCTCCTAGAGATATAATGGAAATTCTTAAAATTTCACTTCAGACTGCATATAAAATAATTAATGAGCTAAACATTGAACTGGAGGAAATAAACAGAAAACGTAAATCAGAAGGTAAACTGCCATATATAATTTTTCGTGCCAAGATTTATAGAAAATATTTTTATGAAAGATACAACGGTAAAAAGTTCCTTAAAATAAAGGAAATAGAGAAAAAGTTTAAAATAAAAGAATGGGAAGCAAAGAAAATAAGCAGTGACATAAAAAAAGAACTGGAAGAAAAAGGCTTTAAAGTAATTAAGGGAAGAGTTTCAGAAGAATATCTACTTGAGAAAATGATATAAATAAAATATAAAAAAGGTTAGAAAAATCAATGAAGCAATAAGAGAGCTTAAACTTATGCTTCAGAGTGGGAAAGAAATTGAAAGGAAGTATGCAAGGCAAATGCTAAAAATAATGGAAAAGGAAAAAAATTATAGAGTCACTGAAAGCACTGAAAGAAAGGTGAATGAAGATGAATGATGAATTGATAGGTGTGAAGGAAGTAATGGAGATATTGAAAGTATCAAAATCAAAAGGATATAGCATAATGCAAAATTTAAATAAGGAATTAAAAAAAATGGGCTTTTATGTTATTTCAGGAAGAGTTCCAAAACAGTTTTTACTTGAAAAATTTAATATATCAAAAAAATAATATACCTAGGGACTGAGGATAGTAATTAAAAAGAAAAAAAATCAAATAAATAGGAGGAAAGAATGAATCATGTATTATTAACGGGAAGACTTGTGAAAGACCCTGAATTAAAGTATTCCCAGACTGGAAAGGCTTTTAGTAAATTCACAATAGCTGTAAACAGAGAATTTCACAGGGAAGAAGTGGATTTTATAAACTGTACTGCTTGGGAAAATACAGCAGAGAGAATAGCTGAATATTTAAAAAAAGGTAGAAAAATTGTACTTCATGGAAGATTAAGAGTAAACAGTTATGAACAGGATGGGGAAACAAGATGGTCAACGGAGGTTGCCGTTGATAGGTTTGAATTTGCAGATAAAATAAATTCGAAAAGTGAAAAAAATTTTCAGAATGAGTCCGAGAATTATGTAAATGATAGTTCGTTTGCAGATAATGAGGATGAAATTCTAAGTGATGAAGATTTTCCATTTTAAATAAATCAGAAAGGAGGAAAAAAGTATGGGAAAATAAAAACCCGCAAAAAAATGCGGGATAAATTTTGCTAACCAATAACAAATTTTTTATTATTATACCACATAACAATAAAAAATCAAGTATATACTAATAAACCATAAAAGAAAGAGAGGATTATATGAAAGTAATAAGCATAATAAATCCAAAAGGTGGGGCAGGAAAGACAGTGACAGCGGTAAATGTTGCATATGCCTTGAAAAATAAAGGGAAAAGAGTACTTCTTATTGATACAGATCCCCGAGGGGCAATAGCTACTTATCTTGCAATAGAAAATAAAAATACAATTCTTGAAGCAATTAAAGAAAATTATGAAAATTTAGGAATGTTAGATATTTCAAAATATATCTATGAGAAAAATGAAGTGGATGTTATCGTTTCAAATTCAAATTTAACTGAGCTGGATGAATACTTCAGGAAAGAAGGGGACATAGAAGGAGAATTCAAGATGTTCAAAGAACTTTCAAAACATTTTTCAGTATATGATTATGTGGTTATTGATACAGAAGGAACTGTAAACAATACAATAAGAGCAATACTTAACACAACGGATTATATATTTGCACCGACAAAAGTTTCCTTTATTGATACTAATGGACTGAGAGATTTACTGAAAATGGTTGAGATAGGAAAAAGAAATAACCCAAAAATTAGCCTAGAAAAGATTTTTTGTGTTCAGGCAAAGGAGAATACCAAAGTTTTCAAAAAAACGCATGCTGAGCTTAAGAGAGCGTTTGAGGAGATATGTGGAAACTGTTATTCAGACACATATATCAGAGAAGATGCGAATATATTAAACAGCATGGAGGAACATAAAGACATATTCAGTTTTAGGAAAAACAGCAGTTCGGCTATAGATTATAAGAATCTGGTAAATGAATTTCTTGAAGAACAAGAATAATAACTACATCAATTTAATTTAGAATGTCAGTCAAGACTGACATTCTAAAAAAATAAAAATTAGGAAGGAAGACAAAGAATGAGAAAGTACGAAATGGAAGATTTATCTTTTATACGTTATATGGGAATATCAATTTTTATAATAATTTTTATAGTTTTGATGATATTACTTTCGGGAGAATTGTTAAGGCAAGAAAAAACTTTACAGGAAGAAATTAAAAAAGAGAAGAAGGAAATGACAGTAAATGAAGAAAAAAATATCAAATATTTTAAGTAATATTTGTTTATTGATTCAGGATCTGGAAAGAAATTGAAAAATTAATATAAAAGGAGAATAAATGGGAAGATTTGATATTTTAAAGCAGGATGACAGTCAGAACAAGGAAATAGAAGTATACAGGAGCGGTTTCAATTTTTCAGAACATGAAATAGAAGACAGTAATGTTGTAAACAAAGTAACCGAAACTGAAGAGGAAATAATAAGAACTGCAAAGCAAATAGCAAAGAAAAATCTTGAAATGGGAAAACTGCTCTATGAAACACAGCAACTGATGGCAAGCTATAAGAATGGAACATTTGTTGCCTGGTTTACATATATGGGACTGGATAAAAATTTTGTGTACAGGGAAATAAACAGATGGGAACTTTTTAGAAAACTGAGAAATCCACAGATTGCAGAAGCAAGTGTACGGACACTTGATTTCATAAAGAAACATGAGGAACTTGAGGAAGATAAAATTACAGAAATATTGGAAGACCCAAAACAGGCACCTGAAAAGATAAAATCAATAGTGGAAGAAAATTCAGATGAAGAGGAAACAAGAACTGAAGATGAAATAACAAAGATTAATGAGAAAATAAAAAAGCTGGAGCTACAATTAGAAAAACTGAAGGAAAAAAAAATAAAATTACAGACAAAGTAAAAACCCCCATATATGAAAGTATATGAGGGAAAGAAAGTATGTTAAACATAACTTCAGCAGATATATTTTAGCATATTGATTATAGAAATCAAAACAAATTTTAGATAATTGACCAGGAGGAAAATAATATGAAAAAGATAATAACTATGATAATGCTTGCAGGACTACTTTGCTGTTCAAAAAAGAATGTGTTTACAGAAGTAAAAAATGAAATGGAAAGTATAGTGACAGAAACATCGAAAATATATGAAGCAATTGATAAGGAACAGGAGGAACTTCCTGAAATTGATACTTCAAAAATAAAAGAACTTAATAATAAATTTAAGGAAAAATATAAGAACGTAAATATGGAAGCAAGTACTCAGTATGAGCAGGTGTGCAGGGAAGCAACAGTTTCTTTTGGAGGAAGAGTTGATGGTTTTCTAAAAATGTATCAGGAACGACTTGAAGCAAAAAAGAATCCAAAGCTAACAAAAGCATTAAATCTTATTTATGCAAAAACAAATTTAAGAATAAATCTTGAGGATCAGAAGAATTTTTTCAAGGTATGTGAACTGGCCGCAAATGAAAAAAAATAGTGGAAGAAGAGAACGGCAAATATATGGAGGAAGAAAAATTGAAAGAATTTTATTTCAGAGAGAAAAATGGAGAAATATTTTTCTTTTTCAGGGAAAAGAAAAAAAGTGGGATTTCTTATGAGACATGGAAAGAAAACTGTAACAGGGCAGAAATAAAAGAAAACGATACGCTTGAAAAATTACTTTCATTTCTTGGAATGAATGAAGAAAATCGAACTGAAGCAAAAATAGAAGATATTACAGTGACAGTATGGAAAAAATCAGGCTATAGATTCACAATCATATGTACAGGGAATAAGGAAGGAATTTCAGCAGGAAGTAGAAAGATATATAAACTGGATGTTCTGGAGGAAAAGTAATGAAAAGCAGAAAATGGGAAAATGAAGAAGATGAATTTTTAGAAAAAAATCATGATAAATATACAAGTGAAGAACTTGCAAAAAAACTGGGAAGAACTAACATATCAATTCAGCAGAGAATAGTCTATTTGAAAAATAAAGGGAGAATAGAAAAGAAAAATCATAATACATTTTACAGCGGAGAAGAAAACAGATATCTGATAGAAAATTATGAAAAAAAGACTAATAAAGAAATGAGTATATATCTTAAAAGGACACCAGTAGCTATAAATCAACAGATAAAAAGACTAAAGAAAATGGGGAAGATAACAGATAGAAATAGCCTAAAAAAAATACTTAAAGACATGATGATAACAAAAAAAGATGTCTTAAAAGATAGGATACTTGGCTATGAAAAATTAATGATAGCTGAAAAAATGGGAATAACACTTGAAGATGTAGAAAAGAAACTTATAATTTTGAAAGGACAGTATGAAAAAAAGATTTTAAAAGAAAAAGAAACAACAGTAAGCTTATGAATAATGAAAACAAATAAAAATTGTAGACAATGACAATCTAATAACTATGATTTTGAAATTTGTGTAAAAGATTACTGAAAAAAAATAAGGGATATTAAATCACAGTTATTAGGAATGACTGTGATTTTTTATCGGATATAATTAATAAAATGAGAATAGGAGAAAGAAAAATGAAAATAGGAAAAATAATATCTGAAGAAATAAAAAAATTAATTGGTAAACTTAAGTGCAAAATACAGAAAGTTATCCTGTATCTTTATCCTGAAATGACAAATTTTCAGGAGTACATCAGAAAGGAAAAAATAAAGTTAAAAAAGGAAGAAATACTAAAAATTATAGCGATAGTACTTCTGCCTTTCATAATAGCAGGAGCATACATATTCATGCCATTAAAAATTGTAAATGCTGTATTTCTTGTATCTTATGTGGTTCTTGTCTCATATAAAACTTTTAAACTATATAGAATAGAAAAAAGAATAAATAAAAGGATTGTAATAAATGTATTGTTACTTGTAATTATGATATTTTTTGGAACATACACAATTTTAAAATAAAGAGACAGGAGAAATAAAATATGGCAATCTATTATTTCAGGATGAAGAAAAGTTCAAGAGGGGGCAAAAGGCTTTCAGCAGTGGCACATTTGAACTATATAAACCGTGAAGGAAGATATAGCGGAAAGGAAGATCTTATTGAAAAACATACAGAAAATCTTCCAAATGAATTTAAAGATATAAATGAATTTTGGAAAACCTGTGAAGCATATGAAAGAGTAAATGCAAATCTTTTCAGGGAACTTGAAATAGCACTTCCAAAAGAACTGACTAGAGAAGAGAACATGAAACTTGTAAAGGAATTTTCTTCACACCTCTTTGGGAAAGAATATGTATACAACTATTCAATACATCAGCCACAGGATTATGGAGGAGATCCTCAGCCACATGTCCATATAATGTTCTGTGAAAGAAAGCTTGACGGTATTCCAAGACTGAAAGAACAGTTCTTTAAACAGCATTATACGAGAATGCCTGAAAGAAGCGGAGCAAAAAAAAATGAATACTGGAACAAGAAGGAAGCTCTTGAAGATATGAGAAAGGAGTGGGAAAAATACCTGAATTTTGAACTTGAGAAAAGAGGAATAGAAAAGGTCAGCAGAAAATCCCTGAAGGATCAGAAAAGGGATGCGGAAGCAAACAAGGACTATGAAAAAGCAAGGGGACTTGATAGAAATCCTATTCAAATTGACGGTTCAATACTCTACAGAAATGAAAAAAAACTTACTGAAAAAGAACGTATGCAGAAAGAGATTTTTAACAGCAACAGGATATTGAAATCAGGTTCAGAATATATAAAAAAACTTACTGAAAAAATAAAAAAATTAAGAAATAATCTTGAAAAAATGACAAAAGAAGAATATGAAATTCTTGAACGTATAAGAGAAATAGACAGTAAAATAAATATAACAACTGGAAAAATGGAAAATTCAAAAATTGAAAATACTGTATACAATTTAATGTCCAATAAAGAATACTATAGTCTTCTTAATGATAATAAAAAAATAGAAAAAGAAATGAAAAAAGAGAAGAATGAGAATAAAATCAAACAACTAAAAATAAGAAAAAATAAAAATCTTGAAGGGATAGAAAATCTAAAAAAAGATATCAAAAATAATCCTAAAAAACGGTATATCTTTAATAAAAGAACAGAGAATATAAAACTTAAATATGAGAAGAAAATAAGAGAACTGGAAAAAGAAAAGAAAGAGTATCTTAATGAAATAAGTGAAAGGTTTAAAGAACATAAAAACCCTGAAGAAGAAATGTATAGCATACAACATCTGCATTATATTCTAAATGAAAAAGGGGAGAAAGAACTCAAAAAAATAGAAAAAGAATTTAATGAAATTTTAGAGATATTGAATACAGACACTGAAATAGTAAATGAAGAAAAAAGAATAAAAAATAAACTTACAAAAGGTGAATATGAGGAACTTGAAAATGAAATTTTACAACTTGAAAAAGATATAAAATTTCTTGAAAAAGAAATAGAAAAACATTCTACTGGAAAAGAAATCTATGAAGAAATGATTCAAGAAAAGCATGAAATTTTACATCAAAAAAAAGTAGAAAAACAAAGTCTTGATAGTGAAATTGAAACATTATTAAAAAAAGAAACTGAAAAAAGTTTTGTTCCTAAAATACAGGAAAAGCTAAAAATAGAAAAAATAATCAATAATATCAAAAAAACACAGAAAGTAGAAGAAATTTTAAAAAGGGAAGAAAAACAGGATAAAAATAAAAACTCCTATCAAAAGAAAAAGGGTTCTAAAATAAATATAAGCGGTACAGGAAAATCAGAAGAAATAAGAGGGAATTTTACATTGAAAGATTTGGAATATTTAGATGAATTTGAAAAATAGGAAACAAATTTTGAAAAAATTTACACGAACGAAGTGAGTTTTTGAGCGGTAGTGAAAGCTGTCAATTCCCCTGAAAAAAGGGGATTGACCACGGTAAAAGTGTCATGGATTTCTAGGATAGAAATTAGACACTTGTAAACGTGCTATACTATATTTTTTCAAAATCAAGATTTTTTAAAAAATATTGTACAGCTTGCAGAACATATTTTTTTACAAAAAAATAAAAAAAACTTTAAAAAATTCTTGACAAGAACAAGAAATAATGTATACTGAGGCTGTAAAAAGGTATTTTTTAAAAGAAATTGAAAAAGAATACTTTAAATTAATTTCTGAAATTATTAGAAAAACCAGTTTTTTATAAAAAAAGATTTCAGAAAAAATAATATGCAAATAAACAAAAAAGTAAAAAACTTTTTACTTGCCAATTTTATATCGGAAGCTCATGACATGAGTGTTGTCCAAATTAGGATAAACTGATGTCAGTGGGCTTTTTTTGTTTATTGAAAATGAAAAAAGGAGGTGAATGAATTTGGTTATAAGAGACAGGAAAAAAATGACAAGACTGCTAAACCTGGTTGTCATGTTTATGATTATTTCAGCTGTTAGTTTTGGAAACACTCAGGGAGGAGGAACAGGAATTTTTGATGGACTGTTTGATTTTCTGAAAAAACTAATAATAGACCTAAGATATCTTCTTATTCTTGTTGGAGCGATTGGGATAGTTGTATCAATTGTCATGGAAATTTTTATGCCTGACATGGCGAGAACAATAAAAGTATTTGTAGGTTCAGTAGTTGCAGTATCGATAGGTATAGGTGGAGAAATAGCGGTCAGACAATTGGGAGGATCAATGATTAACCCAGAATACATAATGCAAGGTATTGAATATGTAAAAATCAGCATATAGAAAAAAGAGGAGTAACAGATGATAAAAAAGATTGACAGGCTTCCAGGAAAATTTTCCAATAAACAACAGGAAAAGGAATGGCTGAAAATTTTTTCACAGAGGTCGGAAATGATTTTTGCAATCTGGAACGAAAGAAACAAGTTTCTGAAACTTTTTTTCGTTTCAGTTGCAATCATTCTGTTTCAAGCTGGAGCAATTATCTATCTTGGAATTAAGGCTAGCAATAATATAAAAGTGATATGGACAAGAGTTGAAGAAGGAACAGGTGCAATTGTGGGAACTGATGTACTTACAAAGAGTAATATGAAAGTGGAGGAGAATGAAATAAAATACTACATACAGAAATTTATTCTTGATGTAAGAACTATTCCCATGGATAAAAAATATTATAATGATAAACTTCAGGAACAGAGCTTTTATCTGACAAATGCAAGT
>ERZ773087.887-NODE-887-length-20985-cov-5.092977_pt1 | contig 20985 bp, 21 predicted proteins | sample MGYA00511375_ERZ773087 | MGnify/ENA primary metagenome ERZ773087 (study PRJEB29015, sample SAMEA2737995) | human oral metagenome | biome: human oral; feature: human-associated habitat; material: dental | place: China | collected 2063 ...
AAGCCCCTTCCCCCTTAACAAAAAAGATTGACTTGCACAAAAAGTTTAATTCATAACGATAAATTTGACTAATTCAAATTTAGTACCTTAAAGATGCGGGCATCGGCGAGTAAAATTTACAAATTTGCGTCAAGCGAGCGATCTCGGGCGATTAAGCCGTAAAAGCGCAAATCCGCTAAAATTTGATAGAATTAGCAAAAAAGGCAAAAATGAAAACAAAACCGTTTTTATCGCAGCTGGCCGCGCTAGTCGTCGTTGCGGCGATATTTTACGCTAGCTACGGCGCCACGAACGCTCTCGCGAGCGCTCGCGCGAACGTGCCCGAGATCTATTTCGCTTGGGAGCGCGCGCTGCCGTTTTGGGCGTGGAGCATCGTGCCGTATTGGTCGCTAAATTTGCTCTACGCGCTTGGATTTTTCCTCTGCTGTGACGCCGGGGGGCTCGCGCGCTACGTTACGCAGCTGCTGGCCGCTCAGATGATCGCGACGCTGTTTTTTATCGCTTTTCCTCTGCAGATATCGTGGGGAAAGCCCGCAGTTTCGGGCTTTAGCGGCTTTTTGTTCTCAAGCCTCGCCGCCTTTGACCTCCCGTTTAATCAAGCTCCTTCGCTACATATCATACTTTGCGTCGTCGTGGGCACATTTTACCTTCGCAAGGCGCGCGCGGTTTGGCTTAAAGCGGCGCTTGTAGCGTGGTTTGCGCTCATCGGTCTTAGCGTGCTGACCACGTATCAGCACCATTTTATCGACATTCCTACGGGGCTGGCCGCGGGATTCCTCGTGCTACTGATTCGCCCGCTAGAGGGCGCGCCGCTTAGATTTGTCATGGCTAGGGAGGCCGCGCGCTACAAATGGGCGGCGCTATATCTGGGGCTTGCGTTTTTGACGCTTTTTGCGGCGATTTTGGGAGCTAAAATTTGGGGCGCGTGGATGCTGTGGCTATCGTGGGCGAGCCTTAGTTTCGCGCTGGTTGCTTGCGGTTACGCGTTTTTAGGCGCTGGAGTTTTTGCTAAAAACGGGCAAGGCCGTCACCCCGCCGCGGCTAAAGCTTTACTTTTCCCCTATCTTTGCGTCGCGCGGTTAAATGCGATTTTTTGGTTGCGCGGACGCCGGCTTTCAGACGAGATTTTGCCAGGGCTCTATCTTGGCTCGGTTAAGCAGGCGGGCAAATTTGACGCGGTGCTTGACTGCGCGGCCGAGTTTGAGCGGCCTGGCGGCGCGCAAATTTACGCGAGCGTGCCTATGCTAGATATGATAACGCCCGGCGCAGATGAACTAAAACGAGGCGCGGACGAGCTTGAACGGCTCATAAAAACGACTCTTTGCGGCGGCGAAACTTTACCGCAAAGGGCGGCGGAGCTGGGATCAAATTTTAGTGCAGAAGTAAACGGCTACGCGCACGGGCGAGATTTTAAATTTAATGAGCAAGCGGACTCGCGGGTAAATTTGCAAACGCGCGGCTCGGCAAACAAAGACGAGGAGCAAACTCTCGCGGACTCAAACGAACGAGCCGCCGAGCAAAACGGTAAAAAGGTGTTAGTGTGCTGCGCGCTGGGCTACGGCAGGAGCGCGTCGGTGCTGCTTGCTTGGCTGGTGATTTACGAGGGACTGGGTTTTGACGAGGCGCTAAATTTGCTAAAATCTCGCCGAGAAAAGATCGCAGTCGCTAGCTCGCTGCGTGAGCGGATAGAGCAGATAGCCGTCCGCACCAGCTAAATTTGAAAGCGGAGTAAAGAAGCCGCAAATTTAAGCGCGAAATAGGCGCAGGCTAAATTTTATCAAGTCCGGTTTGAGGGATTAAATTTAAAAAATCTGTCGGCTGGAAACAAGCGGCATGGCAAAATTCTCGGCGAAAACAAACGGGAATTTAACCAAAGGCAAACACCCAAAATAAGGAGAGAAAATGACGAATGCGGAGCAAAGCAAAAAAGCGGCGCAAGGCGGGGAGCGCGAATGCCGCCAAAGGACTGACGACAGGGCTTTGGCGCTGGTTACGGCTAGATTTTTAGCGACGCACAGGCTATTTTTCTTGTTAAATTTGCTTCAGCTTGCCGTCTGTCTTACTATTTTTACGCATTTTGCCGTCATTGCGGGCTTTTTGACGGCCTTTGCGGCTCTATTTTATCTGCACGTTAGACTGCATTTTGATACGCTGATTTTTAGAGATTTTGCGGAGGGGAGGCTAGATAGCGGTAAATTTGACGCGGCGCTTGCGGAGTTAAGTTTAGCTAGCAAGCCGCCTAAAATCCGCGATATGAAAAGTCGCTGCGCGGGAGCTTTGCGGCTATATAAACTAACGGCCGCACTTAGTTTGGCGCCCATTTTAGCAGCCTTAGCGATGCGTTATTTGGGCTAAATTTACGGCGGCAAAATACTTTACCGGCGGCTAGAATGCAAGTTTGCAAACGGTCTGGTGAGTAAGCCAAGACAAAAGCCGCCTCGCAAACGAAACTCTAAACGCAAAGGCTGCTTTGGGTTTAAATAAACCACACGTTAAGACGCGACTGCAAATTTAGATAAAAGCGCTCAAGCAAGCGACGAATGCGCGCCCGAGTTCTGAGCGCCCCGCCAAAGAGAGTAAGGTAAAACAAAGCCTCGCCGATACGTTTTTTGGCAAATACGAGCGAGCCTAACGTCCTAAATTTAACCGCCTAGCAAACGTAAAATCAGACAAGCGAGCAAAATTCGGCTATGGGCGGCGAAATTCAAAGTATGATTTAAGCAAAGGCAAAATTTACGCCAAAGCCGCGCGGTCGCCAAACTCCCAAAAAGCCGGTAAATTTAAGCTAAAACGAAAGCGTCATGCAAGCTAAATCCGCTTATTTGCTCCGATAAAAACGCGTCCAAAATATCGCGAGAGAAAAATAGCCCCATGCCGTTTATACGAAACGCCTTATCTTTCACCTTTTGCGATAGCGATATTTTTCTAGGGACGATTTGCGTCATTAAGTCGCCATATTCGTCTGGGGCGTTAATGCTTCTTACGATATCGATAAATTTTCCTTGCTCTTTATCGTAATCTTGATATGCGAAAATAGACTCGGGAAAATTTACGATATTAACGCCGTATTTTGGGAAACTAACCGCGAAATATTTACCGCTCCAGCCGTCAATTTCGACGGGTATTTTTATCAGATTATTAATCTTAAAGGATTTGATGACGTCTGCTGCTTTTTGCGAAATCAAAAAATCCAAATCAAAAATACCCGAGTCGCAAGAAACGATATCGGTCTGTTTTGCTCGTTTTAGCGCAAACGCTTTAACGCCTTCGTCTTTAAATGCGGATAAATTTAGCGGATTCGTAAAAACGTCCGCAAATTTGTCTTTGACGTCTTTAGAGGGAAAGGATTTGGCGTCTATAAACTCCGTCTGATATAGGCCGTTTCTAACGCCGATTACCGCCGGTTCGCAGCTGGTTCTTATTTCTTGCAGCAAGTCTATCCTTTGCTCGTTAAATTTACTAATATCGTAGGCGTCTTACCCGCCTATAAGCGCGTATTTACGGCTTCTAGGGCTAATAAAAATTTGCGTCTCAAATCGTTTGATGCTTTAGATAAATTTCTAACGTTTAATAAAAGGCATTCGTCATCGTTTAAAGAGTAGCGAGTCATGGGCTCTTCGTCCCCAAATATTCTTAAATCAGATAAGCAATCTATCAAAGCGGCGAGATTTTTGCCGTAAAAGTCTGGAAAACCGAAAATTTTCGCCATTTTTAGGTGAAAATTTTTGTATTCTTCGTCTAAATTTTTAGAATAAATATCTAAAAAATCTATATCTACGCTAATAAATTTCATCGTTAAATGCCTTTAAATTTATTTTAGCAAACAAGCCGTATCCACGCCTAAATAAAAAAAGAATTTTTCCGTAAATTCTAAACCGTTGATGTAAATTTCATCCTCTACGTTAAATAAGTACGCATCTAGCTCGCCTAAATGCCTTAACTTTCTTTCCATCGTTTTTTTGTTTACCGCGGACAAATCGTCTAACTCTAGTTTTTCGTTTGCTTTTTGGATTTTTGTCTTTAAATTTTTTATAAATATATAATTAGAAAAGTCGGGCGGAACGATGTTTGATATATCGCAATTTATAAATTTAAAAAACGAGATTTTGCAGGCGGATAGGTTTAAATTTAGCTCGTCAAGCTTGCCTAATCTTTGGTTATCGCCGATAAATTGGACTTCGGATATTTTCCCGATAATCGTATTTTTTTGAAAATTATTTACTAAAAATTTTTGGTCGGTTATTTTGCATTTATCAAATAAACACGAGAAATATTTCGTCGATAAGTCGTCTAATCTCATTCCGCGAAAATCGCAACCGATAAATTTGCAATTATCATAAACCGCATTTACTTGCCCGACGCTACGAAAATCTACCTTTTGAAAAACGGTATTTTCAAAACTAACGTTTTTTCGTAGGCCTATTCTCGCATTTGAAAAATTGCATTGAATAAATTTTGTATCCCTAACCGACAAACCGTCAAAAATCGCTCCGCTCAGGTTCTCGCTGCATACCGAAATATCGCGCAATTCGTTATTTATAAAAAGATTTTTCATTTTGTATTTCCTTTGCGTGCGTAAAATGTCATAGCGGCGCTAAGCTTTGGCGCAAACGTTTATAAACTGCAAAAACTAGACGCCGCCAGTGCAAAAACAATAACTCGTCTTTTCTTTGCGCCGCCTTTTGTGGATATTTTTAGCCTCTTTAAGCTGCTGCTAACGGGTCCTCGCCGAAGTTATTTGCGCCTACCGTGCCGCGTGTAGCAAACCATACGATTAAAATGATATGGCCGATGATCGGAATAAAAAAGAGCAGCACCCACCAGCCGCTCTTGTTTAGGTCGTGAAGTCTTCTGACGCAGACTGCGAGGTTGGGTAACAAAAGGGCTAAGGCCGCAAGCGTAGAAACAAGCTCTGATTTTTCGTATATAGTTGATGCACTTAAGTCTATGCAAGCCGCAACTACGTCTACTATAAAAATAAAGACTAAAAACCACCAGTACTCCGACCTAGGCGCTCTGCCGTCAAACTTTACGTAACCGTTAAGGCAACTTTTTATGGATTCGCCAAAAGTCACTGTTTATCCTTTGTTTTAAAATATTTTTTTTATTTTATAAAAATAAATAGAAATATTTACTTAAGAATAGACATTTTGCGGGCTTAAATGAAGCACAAATTTTGGACGCACGTAATTTAATCAAAAATTGTTTTTAGTTAAATGATATTTTTGCATTATTCTAGTAAGTCTAGGTCTAGAGTATTACCACTTCGGTTTTTAGTTCTATGTCAAATTTTTCCAAAACGCGCTCGCGGGCTAAATTTATGAGCCCGGTTACATCCGCAAAGGTCGCGGCGCCAAAATTTATGATGAAATTTGCGTGCTGTCTGCTAAATTTAGCTCCGCCTATCGCGTAGCCCTTTAGCCCCGCGGCCTCAATCAGCCTGCCTGCGTAGTCGCCGGGCGGATTTACGAAACAGCTGCCAAAGCTAGCGCCCTTTGGTTGATTTGCGCGTTTAGCGGCAAAGTCCGCCGCAAGAGCCGCGTCAAATTCGCGCGAAATTTTAAACTCGGCGCCAAATATCGGCTCATCTATCCCGCTTTTGCGGTAGCTAAAGCTTATCCTCTCGCGCTCTACCCAGCCGCGTCCTAGTTGCACGGCGAACAGATCGTCGCTAACGCTAACGCCGCAAAGCCCCGCGTTCATTTTGACAAGACCCCCGAGCGTACCAGGTATATTTTGCAAAAACTCAAATCCGCCGATACCCTGCTTTTTGGCGAAGTTGTAAATTTTGCCCGACTTCGTCGCAGCTCCGATACTAAGCACGTCGCCGCTTAAATTTATATAATCAAATGCGCCGCCTAGCATCATCATCGCGGGCGGGTTTGGCGAGACTAGTAGGTTATTTGCGCCGCCTATCATCACGCGCCCGGCAAATCCCGGCTTTAGCGCATCCTCTATGCTCTCTAGTACCGCCACCTCGTGCACGCCGCCCACTCGCACCGAGCTAAATTTAGAAAAATCTACAAGCTGCGTCATTGCACGAAATTTGGGATAAACTCTATCATGCGCGTCGTGAAATCGACCATCATCGAGACCATCCACGGCATCAAAAATATAATCACGACGACGACTAAAATGATCTTTGGCACGAAGCTTAGCGTCATCTCGTTTATCTGCGTCGTAGCCTGAAATATACTGATGATAAGCCCCGCCGATAGGCCAGCGAGCAGCATAGGAAAGCTCAGATATAGCGCGATCTTAAAGGTTTCGATGCCGAGTTCTATGAGCGTTGATTGCATTAGCTAAACCTTATATCGTTGTACTCAGTGGGCACGAGGTAGTTTTCGGCCTTGATCGGCAGCGGGTAAAATCCTCGCTCGTAGCCAAGCGCAAAGAGCCTATTTACCGCCTTTAGCTGCGTTTCGTTCATCGAGACAGAGCTGTCGTTTGCGTAGAGATTTAGGTAGGTTTTTAGCTTTTCTTTATCGACGCGGATCAAATTTCGCTCCATTAGCATGTGCGATAAAAAAGGCTTATGCGCGGTGGCGATGCGTACGCCCTCCGTTAGCACGCGCTCGCATTCGATGGCGTCCGTTATCGGTAGGCTGCGGCGAACCGCCATACCGCCTAGCGGCAGCGGCAAATTTTCGCCCGCTAGCTCGCTCCAGATATCCCAGATCTCGCGCTCCACGCAAAGCTCGTCCGAAAAGTCCAAAATGCTCTCGTGTATCAGCACGCCCGCATCCGCCTCGCCGCTTAAAACCGCACCCTCGATTTCTAGGAAATTTTTATAAACTATGCGCGCCTGCGGGTAGGCCATGCGAAAAAGCAGGGCGTTTGTCGTGTGTTTGCCGCTTAGCGCGACTTTGAAATTTCGCTTTAAGACCGCGCCCTTTTTCTTAACTAGCTTCGGGCCGTAGCCCTCGCCGAAGCTCACCGCCGTGCGTAAAAGCGCGTACTCCTCGCAGATGAGCGGATATAGCGCGAAACTAATCGCCGTGGCCTCGTAAGTGCCCTTGAGCGCCTCGTCGTTTAGCGTCTGGATATCAAGCGCCGTGGCGCTAAATTTTAGATTTTTGGAGCTTACCCAACCGAAATCAATCGCCTTATACATAAAAATATCGTCGGCGTCTGGCGAGTGAGCGACGTTTATATGCTTAAAAATCTTCAAATTTTATCCTTTTTGCTCCGCTTTAAATTTCGCACGCGGCTACATTGCGAAATTATAGTAAATTTTTGCTACAATCGCCATAAAAATGCGGAATTTATAAAGAAAAGTATGGAAAATCAGGCGTATTTAAAAGAGCAAATTTTAACTTATCTTGGCAACAAACGCTCGCTTTTAGGCTTTATCGAACAAGGCGTAAATATCGCAAAAGAGGCGCTTGACAAAGAAAAACTAAGCTGCTGCGACCTTTTTAGCGGCAGCGGCATCGTGTCGCGGTTTTTAAAATCCCACGCAAATTTCATCGTCGCAAACGACCTGGAGCTTTATAGCCGCGTCACAAACGAGTGCTACCTCGCAAACGCGGACGAGAAATTTAAAAAGGAGCTTGATTTTTGGCACGACAAATTAACTCGAGAGATCGCCGCAAATTTACGCGAGGGCTTTATCTGTGAGCTTTACGCACCAAAAGACGAGGCAAATATTTCGGCAACGGACCGCGTCTTTTACACGAGAAAAAACGCCGCCTACATAGACACAGCGCACCAGATGATCGATGCGCTCGTGCCGCAGGAGCTACGCGTTTTTTTCATCGCGCCGCTGCTGTATTCAGCCAGCGTGCACGCCAACACCAGCGGCATTTTCAAGGGTTTTCATAAAAACAAAGACGGCCTCGGGCAGTTTGGCGGACGCGGCAAACACGCGCTATCTCGCATCACGGCCGACATCAGCCTGCTTAAGCCCGTTTTTTCAAATTTTAACGTCGAATTTGAAGTGCAAAGACGAGACGCAAATGAGCTTGCCGCCGAGCTTCCGCCGCTTGATCTAGTCTATCTTGATCCGCCCTATAACCAGCACCCCTACGGCTCGAACTACTTTATGCTAAATTTGATCGCTAGCTACGAGCGTCCGAGCGAAATCTCGCGGGTTTCCGGTATCGCTCGGGGCTGGAACCGCTCGGTTTTTAATCAAAAATCAGCCGCCGCGCCCGCGTTTTTCGAGCTAATCTCAAAGCTAAAGGCCAAATTCGTGCTCATCTCGTTTAACTCCGAGGGCTTCATCGCGCGCGAGGAATTTAGCCAAAATTTAGCAAGGCTTGGCGAAGTGCAAATTTTGGAGCAAAAATACAACGCCTTTCGCGGTAGTAGAAACCTAGCCAGTCGCCCGACGCACGTGAGCGAGCTGCTTTACGTTTTAAAAAAGGCGTAAATTTAGGCTAAATTTGACCGCGCCCAAACCCGTTTCAAATTTGCGCGAATAATCAAAAATTCATCTCAAATTTGATAGAATCAGCAAGATTATTTTAAATTTAAGGAAGCCGATGGCAAAAGAAAAAGAAGAGAAAAAGATAGTCCCGCCGACAAACGATTCGGACAAGAAAAAGGCCTTAGACGCGGCTTTAAAGCAGATAGATAAAGCATTTGGCAAGGGTACGCTAATCCGCCTTGGCGACAAACAAGTCGAGGCCATAGATAGTATCTCCACGGGCTCGTTAGGACTTGACCTGGCCCTTGGTATCGGCGGTATCCCGAAGGGCCGTATCATCGAGGTTTACGGACCTGAGAGCTCTGGTAAAACGACCCTAACGCTACACATCATCGCCGAAGCGCAAAAAGCCGGAGCCACGTGCGCCTTTATCGACGCCGAGCACGCTCTAGACGTGAAATATGCGGCAAATTTGGGCGTAGATACCGAAAATCTCTACGTCAGCCAGCCTGACTTTGGCGAGCAGGCGCTAGAAATCGTAGAAAACCTAGCTAGAAGCGGCGCGGTCGAGCTGATCGTCGTTGATAGCGTCGCGGCGCTAACGCCAAAAAGCGAGATCGAGGGCGATATGGGCGATCAGCACGTAGGCCTGCAAGCGCGCCTAATGAGCCAGGCTCTGCGCAAACTAGCCGGCGTCGTGCACAAGATGAACACGACCGTGATCTTTATCAACCAAATTCGTATGAAAATCGGCGCGATGGGATATGGTACGCCTGAGACCACTACGGGCGGTAATGCGCTTAAATTTTACGCCTCGGTGCGCCTAGACGTGCGCAAAATCGCCACTCTAAAACAAAACGAAGAGTCTATCGGCAACCGCACGAAGGTAAAAGTCGTGAAAAACAAGGTCGCGCCTCCGTTTAAAACGGCGGAATTCGACATAATGTTCGGCGAGGGCATCAGCCGCGACGGCGAGATCATCGACTACGGCGTGAAGCTCGATATCATCGACAAAAGCGGTGCGTGGTTTAGCTACAAAGCCGCCAAAATCGGCCAAGGCCGCGAAAACGCAAAAGCCTATCTCAAAGAGCACCCCGAGATATCAGACGAGATCGTAGCGACGATAAAAAGCTCGATCGGCCTAGATAAGCTAATAAGCGGCGCCGGCGGCAAAGATAGCGACGACGAAAGCGAAAGTATAGAAGAAAATACGGAGGAATAAAATAATGGTATTTATAGAAGACGTAACCGCGATAGAAGTGCTAGACAGCCGCGGCAACCCGACCGTGAAGGTGACCGTAGCTCTAAGCGATGGCACCGTAGCAAGCGCGATAGTGCCAAGCGGCGCAAGCACGGGTAAACGCGAGGCGCTGGAGCTTCGCGATAAAGACGAAAGATACTGCGGCAAGGGCGTGCTAAGGGCGGTTGAAAACGTAAATTCGCAGATCGCCGAAGCCGTGATCGGGCTGGATGCGTTTGATCAAAAGGCGCTTGATGACGAGATGCGCGAGCTTGACGGCACCGATAACTACTCGAATTTGGGCGCAAATGCGGTGCTTGGCGTATCTATGGCGGTAGCGCGCGCTGCGTCAAAGAGCCTTGACGTGCCTTTATACCGCTACCTAGGCGGCGCAAACGCTAGCGTGCTACCCGTGCCGATGTTTAATATCATTAACGGCGGCGCGCACGCAAACAACAGCGTGGATTTTCAAGAATTTATGATTATGCCGTTTGGATTTGATAAATTTAGCGACGCGCTGCGAGCGGCGACCGAAATTTACCACACGCTAAAAGGCCTTCTAAACGCGGCCGGCCACAGCACGGCAGTGGGCGACGAGGGCGGATTCGCGCCAAATTTAAACGATAACGAAGAGCCGATCAAACTCATCATGCAAGCTATCGAAAAAGCAGGCTACAAAGCGGGCGAGCAGATCAAACTAGCCCTTGACGTCGCAGCTAGCGAGCTGTATGAAAACGGCAAATACAAGCTAGAGGGCAAGGAATTTAGCAGCGAAGAGCTGATCGAGAGATACGCACAGCTTTGCGAGAAGTATCCGATATTTTCGATCGAAGACGGCCTAAGCGAGGACGACTGGGCGGGCTGGGCGAAGCTTACGAGCAAGCTTGGCTCTAAAGTGCAGCTCGTGGGCGATGACCTTTTCGTAACGAACGAGAAAATTTTACGCGAAGGCATTGCCAAGGGCGTAGGCAACGCGATTTTGATCAAACCAAATCAAATTGGCACCGTCAGCCAAACTATGCAGACGATCCGCCTAGCACAGCGCAAAGGCTACCGCTGCGTGATGAGCCACAGAAGCGGCGAGAGCGAGGATAGCTTTATCGCGGACTTCGCCGTCGCGATGAATACGGGCCAAATCAAAACGGGCGCGACCTCAAGAAGCGAACGCAACGCCAAATACAACCGCCTGCTTGAGATCGAGCGCGAGACGGACGAGTTTTTGGGGCATGAAATTTGAACGAGGCGCAAGACGAATACGTCGAGAAAAAGCCGTTTGATTTCAGGCTTTTTTTCAGATTTATGCTTATAGCGTTTTGCGTGGTTTGTTTTGGCGTTTACGTCGGCAATATAGTTTTTGGCAAGCGCTCGTTAGACGTGATGCTAAGCCTGCAAAATCAGCGCGCTCGTTTGCAAGAGGATATCGAGACGCTAAAAGCGCAAAACGCCCAGCTGCAAAAGGCGTATTTTGAGCTAAAAGAGCTTGAGCCTAGCAGCGGCGGGTAAATTTAACTTTATAAATTTAAAAACGGGGGAGTTATGAAAATCGGTAAAATTTGGCTTTTGGCGCTGGCCTGCGGGCTGGCTTTGGGCAGAGAAAATCCATTCGCGCCCTCTAGCGAACTAAACGCGAATACGGCTAGCACCAACGTCGTAGAAAATTTGCCGCCTTTTGAGAAGCAAAATTTCAAATTTCCCGCCGACGCTAGAAACTTCATCTCCGTCACGCTAAAATACAAAAGCGTAGACGGCAGCGTCAAGGAAAAAACCGTCGACGTAAACAAAAGCATCTCGTGGCAAGACGAGTTTTTGCTAAGCAAGATCGCAGTGCCCGTCGTCGTAGAAAAGCCCGACGTTTCCGTAACCAAAGAAGAGTCTAAGATAGCCGCGATAGACGTCGCGCCAAAGCCTAGCGAGCGCAACATGACGAGCTTGCCTCTAAACGACGTAGTAATCAAGCCTCTTGAGCCGGAAGCCAAATCCGCGCTAAAAGAGATCAAATACAAAAAAACGATCTTTGAGATCGGTAAAGATCGGGTCAAAATCGCGACCAAAGATGCCAAACTCAAAGATTATTCCATTAGCGGCGGCAAGCGCGTCGTGATCGATTTTGCATCGAGCGTGGACTCATATACGAAAAAATACGAACTTGACTGCGGCGCGTTTAAAACGGCGCTTTTTGGCTCGCACGGCAGCTTTTACCGCGTAGTTTTCGATCTGGACGGTAGCTACAAGCACTCGGTAGAAAAGACGCAGGACGGATATCTGCTAAAGCTAACTAGATAAATTTAGCCTTTGCGCGCCAGGCTTTGAGCGCGTAAATTCGTACCGATAATTTCTCGCGGCGAGGGTTAAATTTAGCCTGCGCCCCGCTTGTTTAAATTCGGCTTTTAATTTAGCCGAATTTGCCTTGATTTATTGTCTTTGCTTTTTTAAATTTATCGCCCCCAAATTCACTCAAATTTAACCGCCATTTGGCTAAGATTTCGCAAATTTAAGAAAGCAAAAGGATCAAATTTGCACGACTTGCTGAAAATGTTTAAAACTATTTTATACGCCGCGCTGTTTTTAGGACTTTATCTTTTGGCGGATAAGTACGGACTGTTTTCTAAATTTAGCTCGCCTACCCGCTTCGTCGTTACCGCCGATACTAAGATAATCCCCGGTTCGGAACTAAGCAAATACGTAACGCAAGAGGAGATAGACGACTTTGCTTTTAGATACTGGGATATAGATAAGCAGATAAAAGATGGCGCATTTGCTGAAAATTTCCGCAAGCTTTTAAAATCAAAGCAAACGGATCAAATTTTAAAATTTATGCAAGATAATAATATTAGCGTAGACTCCCCCGTCATAGACGGCGTTACTCCTTTGATGTACGCTAGCTTTTACGACGACGAAGCCACGGCAAAAAGACTTATAGATATGGGAGCAAACGCTCGCGCGCAAGATAACTACAAACTCTCGCCCCTAGCCTACGCCATAGAAAACAACTCTACAAAGACCGCTAAGCTACTGCTTGATAGCGGGGTTAAATTTGATGAAGTAAAGGCGGTACAGTACTACATAGATCCTCCGTTTTATAACAACATCGAAAAGCTTATCATAGACGGAGACGACGTAAAGATAGTATTTCGAGATAATTACCAAGTCAATAAAGAATCCAAAGACGCAAATAACCCTATGAGGTATATAGTATGGCATAACTATGTCGAAATGGCCGATATAGTCCTTGCTAGCGGGTATAGACCGAAACTAGACGATCATCACAATACGTTTTTTCACGGGCTAAGAGACGATTCCGAATTTATGCGATCTTTATATATCTCGCTAGATAGCCACCCAAACTACGAACCCATGCTAGAGCTTCTTTTAAAATACGACGTTATAGGGCAACCTACTAAAGAGGAGCTAAAGAAGGCATATGATGAGTGCTATAAAAAGCGCAAGGGATGGATTGATTATAAAGAAAACTATATCTATAAAATGAATAAAGGTATAGACGAAGAAGGCGAAGCGAGGTTACGCAAAAACAAGAAATATGAGCACTTATGTACCGAGTGCTTATATCATGAAGGTCTTTTACAATACAAACCAAAGCCGATAGACCCGAAAAAGATAGAAGAATTTGACAAAGAAATAAATTTCTATAATCCGCATTGCCCTGATCAAAATGCTACGTTTAAAGACATTAGAGCTTTTATCAAATGGGCAAACGAAATGGAAAAACGAGACGGGATAAATAGCGCTATAGGTAGAGCCGAAAGCGGTATGGCCCAGGTGATTTACGTAGATAGCAACCGAAGTAAATCAGACTCAAACTCAAATTTACAAAGCAAATAGATAAAAGGAGATAAAATGTCAGGGGAAAAATTTGATAGAGCGGAGCTTGCCTAAAGCGGCGGAGGTTACCGCTGGGCGCGGGAGATTTGACTCCGCGGTTTAAGTAGCGGGGGGCGCCAACTAGAGGCGGCTTGCCGTCAAATTTAGCTTAACGGTCTAAGTTTGGTCTTGCTACGAGGTGCGACTAAATCCGCAAACGCCGTAACCGATCTAAAATTTACGATCTGCGCTCGGCCAGGGCTAAATCGTTTAGACTCGTCCGCGCGTAAAATTTACCCCGCCTTTTAACTTTGCTCGGCACAAATTTTGGTTTATTTATCCGCACTTTTGCTAGCTTTTTTGGTTTCTAAAAACTCCTCGTAGCGGCGGTCGATGATTTGTTTGACCTCGGCATAGTTTTGCGGCGAGTTTTCTATGTAAAAATAGGCGTTGTCGAAGTTTTTATCGCCGAATTTTCGCGCGACGAAATCGTCGTAATCTTGCAAATACCAGCCGTGCGTTTTGGCAAATTTCGTGCGGTCCGTGGTGTAGTATGCCTTCGCAAAGGCCTTGCCTGCGGTGTTTAGCTCGTCGCTACTTAGCACGCCATCCATGGTGTCAAAAAAATACCGGCGATAATCAAAGCTATCGTCCACCCGCGCAAAATCCGCCGAAAAATCCGCCGCAAACTCCTTGGAATAAAGCTTGAGCTCCATGCACCAGCGGAAGAAAAACGCGATGTGCGTCGCGCCGTTTTCCTGCGGGATATCAGTCGGCGCAGTTTCCGCGCCCCAGTGCCATTTTGCCTTGTCGTAGGTTACGTAAGCCATTTCGTCCTCCTTTAAAATCGGCGTATTTTACTAAATTTAGATTTGCTTTAGTGCAAATTCGCGCCCGCCGCGGGCAAATTTAGCGCTTGATTATCACAACTTAAAAGGATATAATGCCGCCTCTATTTCAAAGGAGAAAAAATGAGCGAGAAAAATTTACAAATTTTAGGCTGGATAGGCACGTGCCTATCGGTCATTATGTATATTTCCTACATCCCGCAGATAATGGGCAATCTTGAGGGCAACAAGACGCCTTTTATCCAGCCTCTAGCCGCAGCGATAAACTGCACTATTTGGACTAGCTACGGCTTGCTAAAAGCTAAAAAAGACTATCCGCTTTCGGCTGCGAATTTGCCCGGCATCATCTTTGGTCTTTTGGCGACGATAACGGCGTTTTAAAGGACAAAGGCTGCTAAATTTATCGATACGGCGAAGTTAAATTTGATACTTTTTGACGCTAGTTTCGGCGACTCAAATTTGCAAATTCGACTTCAAATTTGAATACAAAATTTTCTAAATCATTTTGTCGACGCAAAGAGTCATAAATTTGAATTTTTTGGCTTCTTTTTGCCGTATTTTAATATCTTGATTTTCTTGTTAAGAGAGAGGGGCTTGAATTGCGCTCCGCCTCTGCTTCATGCTTTGCATTCGCAGCTTTTGGGTAAGCAGTTACGAGTGTAGCAACGGTAGCGAACTAAAGCTAAGCAAAAGAGTTCCCTTTTGTATCTGCCTTTCTCTTTTTCTTGGGTGGCGGAAGGGGTTTCTACTTACGAAGCGTCGCGAGTTTTTAGTTAAAATTTGAGTGTAACAAATTTACATTTTCAGGGTGCGGATCTAGGGAAGTAAAATTCGAAGCCGAAATTTATAAATTTGACTTCGAATTTGAGTGCAAAACGATAAGGCGCGGTATTTTTTCGCTAGACAAGGCGGAATTTAAATTTTAAGCGTGGGCTAGACAGATAGTCTGCCGAGCTTAAAATTTAAATTTCAACGCAGTATAGCAGAAAAAGACAAGCCGCCAAATTTTAAAGATCGCGAGGATCGGCGATCTTGCCTGCGACCGCACTCGCTGCAGCCACGGCCGAGTTCGCCAGATACACCTCGCTCGTGCGATCGCCCATGCGGCCGACGAAGTTTCTGTTTGTCGTGCTCACGCAGCGTTCCCCAACGCCCAAAATCCCCATATATCCGCCCAGGCATGCGCCGCAGGTTGGGTTGCTCACGACCGCCCCCGCTTCCGCGAAAATATCCATCAGCCCCTCTTTTTGCGCTTGTAGGGCGATTTTTTGCGTTGCAGGCGTGATGATGAGGCGGGTTTTGCGCGCTACCTTGCGGCCTTTTAGGATTTCAGCCGCGATGCGTAGATCCGAGAGTCTGCCGTTCGTGCAGCTACCGATAAAGGCCTGATCGATAGCGATGTCGTCTCTGACGGCCTCGCACACGCTCTTGCCGTTGCTAGGCAGGAACGGATATGCGATCACGGGATCGAGAGCGCTCACGTCGATCTCTAAAATTTGCTCGTAGTTTGCGCCCTCGTCGGAGTAGTGTAGCTTCGGCTCGGCGCGTAAGCTTTTGCCTTTCAAAAACTCTTTCGTGGTTTCATCGACCGCGATGATACCGCTTTTGCCGCCGGCTTCGATCGCCATGTTACACATACTAAAACGCCCGTCCATATCGAGGTTCTCTATCGTCTCGCCCGTAAACTCCAGCGCCTTATACAGCGCGCCGTCCACGCCGATGCGGCGGATGATCTCTAGGATGAGGTCCTTGCCGTAGACGTGGCGGTCAAGTTTGCCGCGAAAGATCACTTTGATAGTCGGTGGTACTTTGAACCAGTTTTTGCCCGTTATCATCGCGTAGGCCAGATCCGTGCTGCCCATGCCCGTAGCAAAGGCTCCCAGCGCACCGTGCGTACAGGTGTGGCTATCGGCGCCGATGATGACGTCGCCAGGGACTACGAGGCCTTTTTCCGGCAAAAGCGCGTGCTCGATACCCATGTCCTTTTCGTCGAAATAATTTTTCAAATCGTGCTTATACGCAAAATCGCGGCTGATTTTGGCTTGGTTGGCGCTTAGGATGTCTTTGGCGGGGATGTAGTGGTCCATCACGACGCTAAAGCCGTCCGGATTAGCTAGCCTTGTCGCGCCGCTTCGCTCAAACTGCTTGATGGAGATAGGAGTCGTGATGTCGTTGCCGATGACCATATCGATGTCGCTCTCGATGATCTCGCCCGCGAAAACCTCGCGCCCTACGTGCTCGCTGAAAATCTTTTCGGTGATGGTTTGCTTTTTGTTTTGCATAAATTTCCTTTTTGCGGATACCGCGCGTTTTAAAATTTAGCGATTTTAGCGAAAAATGGATAAAAAGAGATTGAGATTAAAATTTGAGCGTTGCAAATACGAATTTGGCTTGGATAAAATAGCATAATACGTCATAATACGTCGCGGGTTTAAAACAAAATTTGACGCTTTCAGGATGCGGGTTCGGGCGAGTCAAATTTGAAGTCAAATTTGTAAATTTAACCAAATTTGACTTCAAATTTGAACGTAAAGCGATAAGGCGAAGTATCGCGAGATGATTTTTTGAGTTTTGAAGCAAAATTGAGCGTGCGCTAGGCATATAGCCTGCGGAGTGAAAATTTTGCGAAATCTCGGAAAAGCACTCGCGAGACAAGCCGCTTAAATTTTAAAATTTAACGCTAGCGGTCAGCATAAACTGCCTCGCATACCCCGGCTGTATCGGTATGATATTAGCCTGCGTGCCGGTCGATGAGGACGTATAGTAGAGCTTGTCGGTCAAGTTTTTGACGTTAAACGAGAAATTCGTCTCGTAGCCCGCGATCTTGGTATCGTAGCTGATAAATGCGTCGTAAACGACCGCATCGTCCATCTTAAAGCCCGTTCCCGCAGGTACGGCCGGTAGATTCGTCCTCATGTAGTAGGTGTACCATGAGCCAAAGTACCTCGCTCCGCCGCCGATCCTTAGGCCTTTTGCGCCTAGGTGGCTAAAGTCGTAGTTAGCAAAGAGGCTGGCTTGGTGCTTTGGCGTGGCTTCTAGCGGTTTGCCCACTAGCACGGCAAATGCGCCGCTATCTTTTCGCACCTGAGTCTTTGTGTATGCGTAGCTAGCGCCTAGACTCAGTCCTTGCGTCACGCGGCCGTTAAAGTCAAACTCAAATCCTCTCGAGCGCGCCTCGCCCACGGGCGTACTTACGCTATTTACGGTGCGCATGATGTTTTTCTTATCGATATTAAAGACCGCCGCGCTAGCCGTTATGCTATCGTTTTGAAATTTAGTTCCCAGCTCTATGCTTTTGCCTTCTTCGGGCTTTATGTCGCCGATGTCGTCGCCGCTGATCGCCATTTGCGGGCTAAAGCTTTGCGCGTAGTTGGTATAAACGGACCACTCGGGCGTTAGCAGGTATAAAAGCCCCGTCTGCCACGTAAATTTTCCGTCTTGCTGATCGGTGGTGTTTGGTCCGCTAGTCGTGCCGCGCGCTACTTGGTCGTAGTATTCGTATCTAACGCCCAAAGAATAGATCAAATTTTCGGTCAAATTTATACTATCTTGCGCGTAAAATCCGATCGTTCTTAGCTTTTGGTACTGGATACCGGAGGCTCGGTCGGACGGATAGGCGACCGTGCCGTAGACTGGACTGTAGATATTTATCGGGAAGTTTTTGTGCGTCGTGCCGGAGCTATAGCTGTTTAGCGCGCCGGGTCTATAGCGGTAGTACTCCTTTGCGTCGATACCAAATAGCAAGTTGTGCTCTATCTCGCCCGTTTGCACGTAACCGCTTAAATTTAACGACCCTGCGTGCGTGCGGTGGATAAATCCGTCATACGCCTCGTTTCGTCTAGCTGCAACGCCGGTGTTTAAATTTACGTTCATTAGCCTGATGTGACCGTATTCGTGCTTTGAGCGGGAAAACGCGTAAGCGCCGCGCAGTAGCCAGTCCTCGCCGATATTTTTTTCAAAATTTACGTCCACCGTGTCGAGTCTGGTTTTTAGCCTGTTAAACGGCTCGTCAAGGCGTCTTTTCTTATCTATCGGCAGTAGCTTGCCCGTGCTTGGAATGAGATACATGCCGCGATCGATCGGATCGGTCGAGCGCGTATGCGTATAGGCTAAATTTATGCGGTAATCATCACCTTTATAAGAAAGAGATGGCGCAAAGAGGACGTTTTTATATTCGCCAAACTCCCTCCAGTAGTCTTTTTGCATCGCGTCGAATATAAATCTATACGCAAAGCCGCTCTCCGCGATCGGTCCCGTGGCGTCAAAGCCCGCGTTCCAGTAGTTACGGTTGCCGATACCGGCCCAAATTTCGTTTGAGAAGTCGTATTTTGGCTTTTTAGTGACCATATTTATGATGCCGCCGGGCTCTTGCGCGCCGTAGAGCAAGCTAGCCGGGCCTTTTAGCACCTCGACGCTTTCTACGGTTTTGTTAAAGCTATGCATGACGCTAGCGGGTACGCCGTTTCGCATGATCGAGCCGTCGCGTCCGCCGCCAAAGCCTCTCTTTATGATCGAGTCAAAGATACCGCCCGTGGTGTTGCCGTAGCTAACGCCGCTCACGTTTTGAAGGCTCTCGGCTAGAGTTTCGGGTTTTTTATCTTTTAGTTGCTGCTGCGTTACGACGTTTACCGTCTGCGGGATCTCTAAAATAGGCGTATTTGTTTTGCCTATTTCGCTGGTTTTGGCGCGGTATCCGTCGTCTGCACTCTCGCTAACCTCGACGCCTTGTAACGCTACGTCGGCGGCGAAAATTTGAGTTAAAAGCAGCGACGAGGCCGCTAAACTTAGGCTAAATTTGTTCATTTATTTTTTCTCCGTTTTAAAATGCATTATCATTATATTATTCTTACGCTTAAAATTCGGCCCGATTTTAGGCTATAATTTCGGCTATGAAATACGCAAATTTAAAACAAATCAAATCTTTTCTAGGCAAATTTAAAAAAATAACCGCAATCAGACGTGCGGGCGATATGGCGATATTTATAGAATTTGACGGCGAGCTCGGGCTATTTTTTGATCTCAGCAAAGCCGACTCCGCGATCTACGCAAATCCAGATTTTTTAAACGTCAAAGAGTACAAAGCGCCCTTTGACGTCGCGCTTAAAAAGAGGTTCTGGGGAGCGAAAATTTTAAATTTGAGCGTGCCCGAGGGAAATAGAATTTTAAAGCTGGAGTGCGAATTCCAAGGCTCGTATAAGAGTCTAGCCTCAAGCCTGTTTTTGGAGTTTACGGGGCGCTTTACCAACGCGATCATCATGGACGAAAAGGGCGTTATCGTCGAGGCTTTACGCCATATAGATAATAATTTTCGCGTGATAAAACCGGGGCGAGAGCTGCTAGAGCTGCCGCCTGCAGCGATAAAAGAGCGAGAAATGCCGCCGATAACGGATTTTGCGCAGTATTTTAGCGAGGAATTTAAGCGTGTAAATAACGCAAAACTAGAAAATCTGCGCGCCGTAAAATCGGCCGCGATAGAGCGAAAAATGCAAAATTTAAGCGAGATTTTATCGGACCTTGAAAACGAAGCGGATCTAAATGCGCAGAGCGAAATTTTAAGCAAAAACGCGGGGCTCATTCTATCAAATTTACACGCGTTAAGGGACTACGAGCGCGAGGTAACGCTAAATGATTTCGAGCGAGGCGAGGTGAGGCTCGTGCTGGACGATAGCCCAAAAATCGCCGCAAACGCGATGTTTGCCAAAGCAAAAAGGCTAAAACAAAAGGCGGCGGGTCTAACGATAGAGCGGCAAAATTTGACCGAAAAACTGGAGTTTTTATCAAATTTACAAACGCTCGTAAATGAAGCTAAAAGTGCCGAGGAGCTAGAGATCCTAGCGCCTAAAAAAGCCCGCGCCGCAAAGCAAAAAGAGCAAAATCAAAACGTCGAGGATTTTTACGTCGAGGGTTATAAAATCAGCATCGGACGCAACGAAAAAGGCAATGTCTGGCTGCTAAAAAACTCGAAAAAAGACGACGTCTGGATGCATCTAAAAGACCTGCCGTCCGCGCACGTCATCATCAAAACCGCAAAAAGCGCTCCCAGCGAGGAAATTTTGAGATTTGCGGCGAAAATTTGCGTAAATTTTAGCGTCAAAAGCGACGGGACGTACGAAGTTGATTTTACCAAACGTAACAACGTCAAAATTACGAGCGGCGCAAATGTAAATTATATTAATTTTAAGACGATATTAGTAACGAAGCACGACTAAAAACAGGAGGCGAAAATGGCTGTAACACCCCTTGGCAACACGATTTTTATCAATCAAAACGTAAACATGGTCTCAAACAAGGTCGCCGACGTCCAAAATAGATTTGACCTGCAAAACCTCGCCGCCGCATCGCTAGCAAGCGACGAAAAACAAGAGGTTTCCGAGGTGCGACCGACCGAGGAAACCTACAAAATCGACCCCGAAAACGAGCACGAAAAGCAAAAAGGCAGGCAGGAGCAGGGCGAGCTCGCCTCGGAGCAAAAGGGCGAAAACGCAGACTCTGACGGTGATGAAAACTCGGAGGATCATGTCGCGGCTAACGACTTTCCGCAGGCGTCGCCCGTATTTCAGCATCTTGATCTTAAAATTTAAGCTTTCTGGCTTAAATTTGAGCACTCGCGGCTGGGCGGTCAAATTTGGCTCGATTTGGGGTAAATTTGAGCTTTTAACTTTGATATCCACGAGGCGCGTTTTTTTATTTTTCGAAAGATATTCGGG
>ERZ773087.891-NODE-891-length-20955-cov-9.533014_pt1 | contig 20955 bp, 32 predicted proteins | sample MGYA00511375_ERZ773087 | MGnify/ENA primary metagenome ERZ773087 (study PRJEB29015, sample SAMEA2737995) | human oral metagenome | biome: human oral; feature: human-associated habitat; material: dental | place: China | collected 2063 ...
TATGCGTCCGGTTTGTTTCCTTGGCAGGACAAAAATTCTGCACCAATCTGACGGATTTCATTTTATCAGCGATTCCTTAGGGGATATCCCAAACGAGGTGATTCAAATGGATAATCAGAAAACTATGATGTTCTCCTTCGGTGAGGATAAGCCGAAGGCGGATGTTGTCATACGGGAGTCAGCTGCCGCGATGCGGGAGAAGGGGTACAATCCCATCAATCAGCTGGTCGGTTACCTGCTCTCCGGCGATCCAGCATATGTGACGAGTCACAAGGACGCGCGGAGCAAAATTCGCAGCCTCGAGCGTGACGATCTGCTCGACGAGCTCGTGCGCTTCTATCTGGAGCATGAGAAGTGAAGCGCTATATGTCGCTCGACATTGGCGATGCAACCATTGGGGTCGCGGTCAGCGACCTGCTAGGACTCACGGCGCAGGGGGTTGAGACAATCCGCCGCACGGAGCTTTCTGCCGATCTGGATCGTCTCAATGCGCTCGTGCAGGAGTATGACGTGGCTGCATTCGTCGCAGGGCTGCCGAAGCATATGAACGGGGACGAAGGCGAACGCTGCGAAATCGTACGCGCCTTTATGGCAGAGGTGGCGAAGCGGTTTCCGACGCTTGAGATCCACTACTGGGATGAGCGTCTCTCGACGGTTGCCGCCTCACGCGCGCTCATCGAGGGCGATGTCTCGCGCAAGAAGCGCCGCAAGGTCATCGATAAGATGGCGGCGGTCTACATATTGCAGGGCTTTTTGGATCGGCAGCAGCATTTGAAATAAGAATATTTTCCAAGGGATAAAGGAGAACGAAAATGGCAGAACATGAAGAGCTGCATGATGAGGATGTCATCGTTGTCATGACGAATGAGGACGGCGATGAGCGTTACTATCGCGAGGAGATGATTATTCCCCTCGGCGAGGAGCGCTTTGCCGTACTGATTGCACTCACAGCAACCTCTGAGGAGGAGCTTGAGAATGCCGAGGAGGGCGACGAGGCGACGATTGCGAAGATCGTCACGGACGATGACGGTGAGGACATCTACACCGACCCGACGGATGAGGAGTTTGACGCGGTGCGCCGTGCCTATGAGGAGATGCTGGAAGAAGAGGAAGAATAAAGAAGGAGGCTGTCATCACGGGAAGATGACAGCTTTTTCTTAGGGAATTTGCACACAGAGAGGGAGGATTCGGTTGAAGGAGTCATTGCAGGGGATATTGGACTTCTTGAACAACGATAGTCTAAAAAAGGCGATGGATGCTGTCTATCGAGGAAAGGGGACGCCGCTGCAGAAGAAGATTGTATTCGGGATTCCGGCGCTGGCACTCCTGTTGATCCTGATTGTTGCGCTTGTTATCATTCCACTGTCAGGCTCACCTTCGCGTACAGGAGAGCGCGGGACGCCGGTCTATTTCACAGTGCGTCCGGGCATGAGTGTGAGCGAGATCGGCAAGGAGCTGCATGAACGTGGGATCATCGACAGCGAGCGAAAGTTCTGGTGGACAGCGAAGCTGAACGGCTTTGAGAACAAGGTCAAGAGCGGCACATTCGCGATGCAGACGGGCATGGAGCCGCGCGATGCGCTTGAGACATTGGTCTACGGCAATACGGTTGTGCTCCGCTTTGTGATTCCCGAGGGCTTTAGTGTGCGCGAGATCGCCGAGCGCCTTGCCGCCGATGGGCTTGTCAATGCAGATGACTTTATGGCGCTTGCGAAAAACTATCGTCCCTATCCCTATGTCGAGAAACATGAGGATGTGCGCTATGCGGTGGAGGGCTTCCTCTTCCCCGATACGTATGAGATCAACGGGGAATTTGATGCCGCGCGCATTATGGAGATGATGGCGGCGAATTTCGACCGCCGGCTGACAAAGGATATGCGAGACCGCGCGAAGGAGATGAATCTCTCAATCTATGAGCTCGTGACGCTCGCCTCACTCGTGGAGAAGGAGGCATATCATGAGGAGGATCGCCCGATCATCGCGCAGATTTTCCTCAAGCGTCTGCGAATCGGTATGCCGCTGCAGGCGGACCCGACGGTGCAGTATCTGCTGAACGAGCCGAAGGAGGATCTGCTGTATAAGGATACGGAGATCGAGTCGCCGTACAACACCTACCAGAATGTTGGGCTGCCGCCGGGACCAATTGCAAGCCCGGGGACTGCATCGCTGAACGCCGTGTTGCATCCTGCGGACACGGACTATCTGTACTTTGTCGCCGACCGCAACGGCAACAACTACTATGCAATGAATTATGCGGATCATCTCGCATTGGTCGATCAGGTGCGCTGACGGAGGCTGACGAATGAAGAAACCTGAGCTGCTTGCGCCTGCAGGGACTATGGAGAAGCTGCAGATGGCGCTCGCCTACGGCGCAGATGCGGCATATCTCGGCGGCACGCAGTTCGGGCTGCGCGCGTTTGGCGGGAATTTTACAAATGAGGAGATTCGTGCAGCGGTGCAGCTGGCGCACGGTATGGGGCGAAAAGTCTATGTGACAGTCAATGTATTCCCGCACAATGACGATCTCGTTGCGCTGCCGGACTATCTGCGCTTTCTTGCGGAGGCGGGTGTGGACGCCGTGCTCGTCGCCGATCTCGGCGTCTTCATGTGCGCGCGAGAGGTCGCACCTGCGCTGCCTGTACACATCAGCACGCAGGCGAACAATGTGAACTGGCGCACGGTGCGTGCGTGGCAGGAGCTCGGTGCAGCGCGCGTCGTGCTCGCACGCGAACTCTCACGCGAGGAGATACGAGAGATTCGGCGGCAGACGGATGTGGAACTGGAGCTCTTCGTGCACGGGGCGATGTGTATTTCCTACTCAGGGCGCTGCCTCCTCAGCAGCTATTTCACGGGGCGCGATGCGAACCGCGGCGGCTGCGCTCAGTCCTGTCGCTGGCAGTATGCGCTTGTGGAGGAGTCGCGTCCCGGGGAGTACTATCCCGTTGCAGAGGATGAGCGCGGCACCTACATCATGAACTCGAAGGATCTCTGCCTCCTGCCGTATTTGGACGAGGTCGCTGCCTCGGGCATCGACAGCCTCAAGATCGAGGGGCGTATGAAGAGCGTCCACTATGTCGCGAGCGTTGTCAAGGCGTACCGCATGGCGCTCGATGCCGCGTGTGCGGGTGCGCCCTATGAGGTGCGGGCGGAGTGGACAGAGGAACTTGGAAAGGTCTCGCACCGCGCCTATACAACGGGCTTTTTCCTTGGAAAGACAACGGAGGCGGATCAGATCTACGGATCGTCCTCCTATGAGCAGACTTCGGACTTCGTGGGTCTCGTGCGCTCCTATGATCCAGAGAGTGGGCTTGCCACGGTCGAGCAGCGCAACAATATGAAGCTGGGGCAGGAGATTGAGATCTTTCAGCCGCATGGCGCATCCTTTCGGCAGGAACTGAGAGAGATGTGGGATGCGGACGGGCAGCCGATTACTGCGGCGCCGCATCCGCAGCAGATTGTCCGCATACGGATGGCGCAGCCGGTTGAGGAAAATAGTATTCTGCGCCGTGATGTTCCGAAAAAGGAGGAAGTGCGATGAGCGATGTGATTCGCCGCTATGCGTGCGCCGCAGGGCGCGTGCAGGGCGTTGGGTTCCGTATGTTCGTCCGCCAGCAGGCGGTGATGAACGACATCACAGGATGGGTGATGAATATGTCCGACGGTACGGTGACAATGGAGCTGCAAGGCGTGGCGTCTGCCGTCGAAGCGGCATTTGCGGCAATGCGTACAGGCAACTATTTCATCCGCGTGGAGCGTCTGGACATCGAGGAGCGCGCGCCTGTGGACGGCGAGCTCGACTTTTCGATCAAATACTAGGAGTACGTATGGGAAAGATACTGGTACTGAACGGTCCGAATCTCAATCTGCTCGGCACGCGTGAGCCCGAGATCTACGGCTCTCTGACACTTGCGGACATCAATGCGCGCCTGCGCCGCCGCGCCGAGGAGGCGGGACTCGACATCGAGTTCTTGCAGTCGAATCACGAGGGCGTGCTCGTGGATGCGATTCAGGCGGCGCGCGGCACAGCGGACTACATCATCCTGAACGCAGCCGCGTTCACGCACTACAGCATTGCAATCCGCGATGCGATTGCGGCGGTGGAGGTGCCCGTCATCGAGGTGCATCTCTCGAACATCCATCAGCGCGAGGCGTTTCGCCATACGTCGGTTATCGCGCCCGTCGTGCTCGGGCAGATCGCGGGACTCGGCGCAGAGAGCTATATGGCGGCGCTTGAGGCAATTATCTGCCGCATGGGAGGCGCAAAATGAACATAGAGGATCGGATTGCACGTCTGCGCGCGCTGCTCACGGAGCGGGTCGTGGACGCCGCCTTGATTACGAAGGAGGAGAATGTCCACTATTTCAGTGGCTTTCGCGGGGACAGCACGGCGCTTCTCGTGACGCCCGAGCGCCTCATTCTCGTGACAGACAGTCGCTATACGGAGCAGGCAGCGGCAGAGGCGCCCGACTATGAGATTGTGGAGCAGAGGGACGGGCTGTATCGCAAAGTCGCAGAGCTTGCGACAGATGCGGGCGTCGTCTCGCTCGGCTTCGAGGGCAATGCGCTCGTCTACGATACGGTCGTCAAGCTGCGCGAGCTGCTCGGGGAGGTCTCCTGCGATACTGCGCTGAACCTCGACCCGCTGCGGCAGGTGAAGGATGCGGACGAGATTGCGCTCATCCGCCGCGCGTGCAGGATTGCGGACGAGGGCTTTTCGCATATCCTCTCGTACATTCAGCCGGGCATGACGGAGATGGAGGTTGCGGCGGAGCTGGAGCACTTTATGCGGTGTGCGGGATCGGAGCGTCCTGCGTTTCAGACGATCATCGCATCGGGTGTGCGCGGGAGTCTGCCGCACGGAACGGCGAGCGACAAGGTCATTGTGCGCGGCGAACTCGTGACGATGGACTTCGGCGCGGTGTGCGGGGGGTATCACTCGGACATTACGCGCACGATCTCTGTCGGGCGTGCGGACGCGCGGCAGCGCGAGCTCTATGACGCCGTGCTCACGGCGCAGAAGCGGGCGCTTGCGGCGCTTCGTCCCGGCGTGACGGGCATCGAGGTCGACCGCATTGCACGCGAGTCGCTTGCAGAGAAGGAGCTGAACCAATACTTCGGGCATGGACTCGGACACAGCCTCGGCCTTGAGATCCACGAGGAGCCGCGCCTCTCGAAGGCGGGGACGACCGTCCTGCAGGAGAATATGCTCATCACGGACGAGCCGGGCGTCTACATCCCAAGCTGGGGCGGCATCCGTATCGAGGACACCGTACTCATCACTGCGGACGGCGCGGAACCGCTGACGCACGCACCAAAAGAATTTATTGAAATCTGCCAGTAAAACCGCTATAATATGCAGAGAATATGTATTGTATGGAGGAACGAATAATATGATTAACAGCACCGATTTCCGCACCGGCCTCACCATCGAATACGATGGGGGCGTCTGGCAGATTGTCGATTTCCAGCACGTGAAGCCGGGAAAGGGTGCCGCGTTCGTCCGTACGAAGATCAAGAATGTCGAGACCGGCGCTGTGGTTGAGCGCACGTTCAACCCGAATGAGAAGATGCCCGCAGCGCACCTTGAGACGCACACGATGCAGTTCCTCTACGAGGCGGACGGCGTCTACACGTTCATGAACACGGAGACCTACGAGCAGTCTGAGCTTTCGCGCGAGCAGCTCGGCGATGCGCTGAACTACCTCATGGAGAACATGGAGGTTGCGATGCAACAGTTCAAGGGGCGCATCATCGGTATTCAGCTGCCGAACTCCGTGAGCCTCAAGGTTGTCGAGTGCGAGCCGAGCGTCAAGGGCAACACGGCGACAGGCGCAACGAAGATGGCAAAGGTCGAGACGGGCTACGAGGTACGCGTGCCGCTCTTCATCAATGAGGGCGATGTGCTCCGTATCGATACGCGCACGGGCAACTACATCGAGCGCGCATAAATACGGCTGAGATATTCCTTGTGAATGGAGGATTTGGAAATGGACAACGAGAAGAACGCAGTCAAGAAGGAAAATGGGCTTGGCACGATCCGCGTTGCGGATGAGGTCGTCAGCATCATCGCAGGGCTCGCCACGACGGAGGTCGAGGGCGTTGCAGGCATGAGCGGCGGCATTGCCGGCGGCATTGCGGAGATCCTTGGACGCAAGAATTTCTCCAAGGGTGTCAAGGTCGAGGTGGGTGAGAAGGAAGCCGCTGTTGATCTATACATCATTGTGAAATACGGCATCCGCATTCCCGAGGTCGCGCTCGCCGCGCAGGAGAATGTCAAGCGTGCGATTGAAACGATGACGGGTCTCTCCGTGATCGAGGTCAATGTGCATGTGCAGGGCGTCGGTTTCCCTGAAGAGGAGCCGAAACCTGAGGAAGCGCGTGTACGCTGAATGCATCTGAGGGGCTAAGCAATGGGAATTTTAAATCGTCTCCTGCTCCTGCCCTATGCCCTCGTTACGATGGCGCTATCCGTTGCTGTCGTTGCCGTGGCGCTGCGCATCGTGCCGGAGGGCATATGGCTGAATGAGCTGCGCTATGCATTGTCGCGTCAGGAACTCCTCGCGGCGTGCGGCGTATTCTTCCTCGTCAGCCTCAAGCTGTTCTTTGCGGTCTTTTCCAGAACCTCGCATTCTGCGCGGACGCATGGCGAGTTCATGGTCGTGGATACGAGGGCAGGGGCTGTTCAGGTGGCTCTGCCCGCCGTGCGCGGCATTGTGGAGCGCGTGGCTCTTTCCATGCAGGGGGTGCGGACGGCGACCGCCGTGATCTCCGTGCATGATGCGCCAAAGGACTCTGTGGGGACACCGATGCAGGTGGAGTTGAAGATTACGCTCGCCGATCAGACGAGTCTGAATGCCGTCTCCGAGGAGCTGACCGAAAAGCTGCGGCAGGAGCTCCATGATGTGCTCGGTATTGCGGATGTGCCCGTGGCACTCCGCGTCACGGAGATCACAAATGCCGGAGCGTCGAAGCGCTCGGTGTCTTAGTGGGGGAACGGGATGAAAGAAAATATACTGCTCTTCCTGCAAGACCAGTGGCAGAGTCATCGCGGGCGGTCGGCAGGGCTGCTGCTTGGTGCATTGTTCGGCATATCCGTCCTGATCTTTGGCTTTTGGAGCACGCTGTTCGTCATTCTCTGCGCAGGCATCGGTATGTATATCGGGGTGCGGATAGAGCGCGAGGGCGGCTGGTCGGAGATGTTTGACACGTCAGCACTCAATCGGCTGTTTCGGAGGATGTCATGAGCCGAAGACATGCGCGCGAAGCCGCGCTTCTGACGCTCTTTCAGCTGGAGTTCGGCGCGGATGGTGTACCTGCGGGCGGTGCAAGTGAGCTTGCGCTTGATGAGGTCGAGGGGATCACGGAGAAAGATCTGCCCTATGCCCACGCGCTTGTGCAGGGGACGCATGCACATCTTGCGGAGATTGATGCGGAGATCGCACGTCTGGCAAAGGAATGGAAGCTCCACCGCATGGCGGCTGTCGACCGCAATCTCATCCGCATGGCGTACTATGAGATGCGCTATCAGGACGAACGCATCGATCCGCCCGTTGCCATCAACGAGGCGGTTGAACTGGCAAAAAAATACGGCTCGGACGATGCGCGCCGCTATGTAAACGGGATCCTTGCTGCAATGCAAAAATCTCTTTGAGAAATGAATCAAGAAAGAATCCGTTGCGCGAGTATGTCGTGCAATGGTTCTTTTTTTATCAAAATCGAAAAGGTGTCTTATGATTGTTCACTCTGTCAGTGATGTCACACGCTACATCAAGGGGCTGTTCGAGGGGGAGGCAATCCTCTCGGATATCCTCATACGCGGTGAGGTCTCCAATTTCAAACGCTATCCCTCGGGACACTGTTATTTTACGCTGAAGGACGCAGGTGCGAGCATGAAATGCGTCATGTTCAACGGCTATGCACGCAACCTGCGCTTTACACCGGAGAACGGGATGCAGGTCATTGCGGGCGGTTCTGTGTCCGTCTACGAGCGCGACGGTGTGTATCAGCTCTACGTGAACTCACTGACACCCGAGGGCGCAGGTGCGCTTGCGGTTGCCTTCGAGCAGCTCAAGGAGAAGCTGTATGCCGAGGGACTGTTCGATGAGGAGCATAAACAGCCGCTGCCGCGTTTTCCGAAGCGAATCGGCGTTGTCACATCGTCGGCGGGCGCCGTCCTGCGCGACATCCACAAGGTTGCAAAGCGCCGCTGGCCGAATGTGCAGCTGATCCTGCATCCCGTGCTCGTGCAGGGCACGGAGGCAGCGGGGCAGATCGCAGCGGCGATTCGCTTCTTCAACGAGAAATATCCCGTGGATGTGCTCATTGTGGGGCGCGGCGGCGGCTCGGCAGAGGATCTCTGGGCGTTCAACGAGGAGCCGGTTGTGCGCGCGATCTACGCGTCACGAATCCCCGTGATCTCTGCCGTCGGGCATGAGACGGATACAACGCTTGCGGATTTCGTCAGCGACCGCCGTGCGGCAACGCCGTCACAGGCAGCGGAGTTCGCCGTCCCCGATGCCGGCGAGCAGAACCAGTATGTAGCGGGACTCCTTGCACGCCTCCATGCGGGGCGCAGGCGGGCGACGGAGCAGCAGAGAAACCGTCTGAGGGCACTGACGGAGCGCCCGTGGCGCAGAAATCCGACACTCCTGCTTGCCGACGCGGCACAGCGCACAGACCGCGCGACGGAGCGTCTGCACCGTGCGGCAAAGGAGGCGCGCACAGACGTACGGCATCGTCTGGAACTTCTGCTGAAGCGTCTGGAACTGCTGAACCCCGTGCAGATTCTCTATCGTGGTTTCAGCACCGTGGAGAAGGACGGGAAAGCGGTGAGCCGCGCGAAGGATTTATCCGTGGGAGATCATTTGAAGATTACATTTGCAGACGGGAAGATCTCTGCCGTCGTTGAGGCAAAGGAGAAACAGCATGGCGCGTAAGAAAGAAATGGCGTTCGAGGATGCAATCGGCGCATTGGAGCAGATTGTCACGGAGATTGAGACGGGGGAGCTGCCGCTTGCCGATCTTATGGCGAAGTATTCGGAGGGAATCAAGCTGTCTGATTTTTGCATGAAGTCCCTCAAGCGCGCCGAGGAGACGATGGATCTTCTCGTGAAGGAGACGGCGGACAGCGTCTCCGAAGAGAAGATGGAGATCGGAGGCGGAGAATGAAAGAACTTTGGAAGGCACGGCTGGCTCTTGTTGAGCATGCGTTGGAGGCGGAGCTGGCAAAGACGGATGTCCTAGATGCGACGCTGCGCGCGTCGATGTCGTATAGCCTCATGGCGGGCGGGAAACGGCTACGCCCCATCCTCCTGATGGCGGCGGCAGATGCCGTGGGCGCGGATGGCACGAAGTTCCTGCCCGTCGCTGCTGCGCTTGAGATGATTCATACCTATTCGCTCATCCACGACGATCTGCCCGCGATGGACGATGACGAGCTGCGTCGCGGCAAGCCGACGAACCATGTGGTCTATGGGGACGGCATTGCCATCCTTGCGGGAGATGCGCTGCTGACGCTCGCGTTCTCTGTGATCTTGCGGCAGAAGGATGTACACGCCGAGGCACTGCTGCGCGTGGTGGATGAGATCAGTCGCGCGGCAGGCGCCGAGGGCATGGTCGGCGGTCAGGTGCTCGATCTCATGGCGGAGGATCGTCAGATCACGATGGAGGAGCTGCGCCGCGTGCACATGGGCAAGACGGGGGCGCTCTTTCACGCGGCGCTGCGCAGCGGCGCGATCCTTGCGGGCGCGACGGAGGAACAGCTTGCGGCGCTCACGGCATACGCCGACCACTTCGGGCTCGCATTCCAGATCACGGACGACATTCTCGATGTGATCGGGACGGCGGAGGACATTGGCAAGCCCGTCGGCAGCGATGAGAAGAATCACAAGTCGACCTATGTGACGCTGACCTCTCTCGCCGAGGCGCAGGAGCTTGCGCGCCGCACGGTGGAGGACGCGGAGGCGGCGCTTTCCGTATTTGGTTCGGAGGCAGATTTCCTGCGTCAGCTCGTCGCATATCTTGTCAATCGGAAACAGTAGGGGATATTTTGAAAAAAGAGCGGTTGGATGTCCTGCTTGTGGAGCAGGGATTTGCGCCGAGCCGAGAGCGCGCGAAGCGGCTCATCATGGCGGGACAGGTGCTTGTGGACGAGCAGCGCATCGACAAGGCGGGCACAACGGTCGCAGTCGACGCGAAGCTGCGCGTCGTGGGGGAGGATCTGCCCTACGTCAGCCGTGGCGGACTGAAACTCGCAAAGGGGATGGAGGTCTTCGGCGCCGTCCTCGCGGAGAAGACGGCGGCGGATATCGGTGCATCGACGGGCGGCTTCACGGACTGCATGCTGCAAAACGGTGCGGCAAAGATCTATGCCATCGATGTCGGCTACGGGCAGCTCGACTGGAAGCTGCGGACAGACGCGCGCGTTGTCAATATGGAGCGCACGAATATCCGCAATGTCACACCTGAGATGCTGGGCACATTGCTGGATTTCGCCTCGATTGACGTGGCGTTCATCTCTCTGGACAAGGTGCTGCCTGTCGTGCGGACACTCCTTGCAGCTGGCGGCGAGGTCATTGCACTCATCAAGCCGCAGTTCGAGGCGGGCAAGGAGCGCGTGGGCAAGAACGGCGTTGTGCGTGACCCCGCCGTACACGAGGATGTCATTCGGCAGGTGCTTGCTGTCACACGCAAACAGGATTTTCGTCCTGCGGGGCTGACGTACTCGCCCGTGAAGGGACCAAAGGGGAATATCGAATATCTCCTGTATCTGAAAACGCAGGGGGAAGATGTGGAAATGGATGATGTGTTTGTGCACGAGGTCGTGGCAGAGGCACATCGCACGCTGGATGGACGAGGTAATGAGCATTGATGACCGTTGCGGTTTTTCCTAATCTGATCAAGCCCGAGACAGGCGCAGTTCTGCGGCGCATTCGTGATTTCTTTGCCGCGCGCGGGGCTCGTATTATGCTGCCGCGTGCGCGTGCGGCGGAGTTTGGCATGGAGGAATGCGGCGTCGACGACATCGAGCGTCTGCCCGCAGACTTTGCACTCAGCCTCGGCGGCGACGGGACACTCCTTGGCATCTGCCGCAGATATGCCGCAAACCCCGTGCCCGTTTGCGGCATCAATATGGGGACGCTCGGCTTTATGGCGGACATCGAGCAGAACGAGCTTGAGCAGCGCCTTGAAAAACTCTGTGCAGGGGATTATCACGTCGAGTGGCGTCCGTTCCTCGCGGGCTATGTCACGAAGTCGGACGGAGCGGAGCATTTTCTCGGGCACGCCATCAATGACATCGTCGTCATGAAGGGCGATGTGGCGCGCATCATCTCGCTCGCACTGCGGGTCAACGATACGCCTCTCGTCGAGTGCAAGGCGGACGGCTTCATTGTTGCCACGCCAACGGGCTCTACGGCGTACTCGCTCTCGGCGGGCGGCCCCATCATGAACCCAATGGTGAAGGGGATCGTCCTCACGCCGATCTGCCCACATACGCTGAACATCCGTCCGCTCATCATACGCGAGGAGGATGCCGTGCACATCCACCTCGTCGATACGCGGCAGAGCATTATTGTCACCCTCGACGGACAGGAGACGACGCCGATCCATCCGGACGACACCGTCACCGTCAAATGCTCGGATGTGCGCGCGGGCATCATCAAATTCGAGGACAAGGACTACTATCAGATCCTGCGTACGAAACTTTGGAGAAACTGCTAGGAGAGAGTGGAATGAAAAGTCGACGCCACGACCTCATCAAGAAAATCATCGGCGAGGAGATCATCGAGACACAGGAAGCACTTGCCGAGGCGCTGCGTGCGCGGCATATGCGCGTCACGCAGGCGACCATCTCACGCGACATCAAGGAGCTTTTCCTCATCAAAGTGCCTGCGGGCAATGGACGCTATCGCTATGCCGTGTCTCCGCACGAGAACGTGCGCTTCTCCGAGGGGCGGATGAAGCGCCTCTTCAAGGACAACGTGATTTTCTCGGATTCCAGCGAGAACATTGTCGTCGTCAAGACCATCCCGGGGGCGGCATCAACAGTCGGGGCTGCGCTCGATGCCTCGGACTGGACGGAGATCATCGGTACGGTCGCGGGCGACGACAGCATCTTTGTGCTCGTCAAGCCGCGTGAGGCGGCAGAGACGATTGTCGAGCGTATTCGCGACATGATCCGCTGAGAGGAGGGAGACGCTATGCTGCAAAGTCTGCGCGTATGGAATTTTGCACTGCTCGAGGAGGTTGCCGTCGAGTTCGGTACGGGGCTGAACATCCTCACGGGCGAGACCGGCGCCGGTAAATCCATCCTGATCGACGCGCTTGGTGCGATTCTCGGACAGCGCATCTCCTCTGATGCCATCCGCAGCGGCTGCGATGCCCTGCGCGTCGAGGCGGTATTTGCGTGTGAGGGGGATGCGGCTCTGGCGTCGCTCCTCACAGAGCAGGAGATCGAGTGCGAGGACGAGCTCATCATTCTCCGCAAGGTTGCGCGCACGGGCAAGGGCTCGATCCTCGTCAACGGCAGCCACGTTACGTTGACCTTTCTCAAGAAGCTTGCCCCGCATCTCGTGGACATCCACGGTCAGAACGAGAACCTTGCGCTCCTGCGTGAGGATGCGCAGCGGAGTCTCCTCGAAGACGGGGATGAGGAGCTGCAAAATCTGCTCGCGGACTACGCCGAGATCTATGCGGGCTGGAAGGAAAAGACACGCCTGCGAGAGGAGCGCGCCGAGGAGATCGAGAACATCGGCGAGCGCCTGGATCTCCTGCGCTGGCAGGAAAAGGAGATTGCGGAGGCGGAGCTGAGCGAGGGTGAGGATGAGGAACTCGAAGCGGAGATTCGCCGCCTTTCCCATTCGGAGCGCCTCGTCGAGAACGCCGGAGAGGCATCGAATCTGCTGAGTGAGGACGACGAGGAGGGCATCTCCGTCCTCTCGGCGCTCTCGCGCATTACTGGTGCGCTCGATGAGATTGCGCGCTATGACGACGGGCTCTCGAATGCGCAGAAGATGATCGAGGAGGCATACATCTCCCTGCAGGAGGCGTCCTACGAGGTGCGCGACTATCTGGACGCGATCGATGCCGATCCCGCACGCCTCGACCGAATACAGACGCGCATGGACGTGATTGACCGCCTCAAAAAGAAATACGGCGGCAATATTGCCGCCGTACTTGAACGCCTTGCCTCCGTCCGCAGCGAGCTCGAGAGCATCGACAACTATGATACCGACATGGTACAGCTCGACAAGGAGATTGCCGTGCTGAAGAGGCGCCTCGAAGAAACGGCAAAGGCTCTGACCGTGCGTCGGCAGAAGGCCGGCACGGCACTCTCGGGCGAGATCGAGCGCGAACTGCAGGGGCTGGGCATGCCGAAGGCGCACTTCCGCATTGTCGTCACACCCGAGGAGAAATACACGAGTCGCGGCGCGGACAGCCTCAGCATGCTCTTTTCGGCAAATGTGGGCGAAGAGGAAAAACCTATCGAAAAGATTGCCTCGGGCGGCGAACTCTCGCGCATCGCGCTCGCCATCAAGTCCATCGTCGCCGCGCGCGACACGGGTGGGACGAGCATGGTCTTCGACGAGATCGACACGGGCATCGGCGGGCGCACCGCGCAGATGGTTGCTGAGCGCATCGCCTTCGTCGCGCACTACAAGCAGGTACTCTGCATCACCCATCTGCCGCAGATCGCCTGTATGGCGGATGCGCATCTCTACATCGCGAAATCCGTCAAGGGGGAGACGACCGTGACGCAGGTGGAAGCACTCTCTGCCGATGAGCGCGTGCGCGAGATCGCACGCATGGCGTCGGGTGATGATGTCACGGAGGCGGCGCTTGCAAATGCGCGCGAAATGCTTGCAGGTGCACAGCAGAGGAAGGCGGCATTTCATAAGAAAACAAAAGTCAAAAAATGAGAGGTATCCAATGAAAACATATGGTATAAAACGCATTTTGATGGCGGGGGCTGTCGTGTCTGCCCTCCTCATGGGCGGCAGCAGTGCACAGGCAATGCCGTCCCCGCTCGTCGAATACACGAGCGTACGCGATGCGTGGGCGGTTGCGGGACTTCCCGTCTACACGCCAACCCTTCTGCCCGTCGGCTACGTGCAGAAGGAGATCATCGTCATCGACAAGAGCCTTGCCGAGATCTTCTACCGCAACGACGCGGGCAAGGAAATCCTCTTCCGCATGGCGAAGGGCGACGCGGACATCAGCGGCGACAATAACATCTACGAAGTGAATCAGGTCGTGCAGGTTGGACGACAGTACATCCGCGTCAAGGGCACGGAAAAACATGTCAGCCTCGCCCTCTGGTCGCGCGGCGGCTACACCTTCTCCCTCTCTTTCGAGGAGCCTGTCTCCATCGAAGCCGTGCAGGCAATCGTCAGTACGATCGCGTGGAACTAACGGTGCATCCTAAATTTTGATATGCATATGCCCCCAAGATCGGATCTATGAGATCCGATCTTGGGGGTATTATATTTATTTTTTACTGCGTGGATAAATTAAACAGTGTACGAAAATCTATGTTATAATTTTTTTGTCTGGGATATGGAACTAATGAAAAGAGGAAGAAAAATGTTTGATGAGATGTTTCAAGATGATGCATTTCCTTCGATGAACTATGGCGTGAGACTTGCCTGTGCAGATGAGAGTATGTTTGCAGCATTGGCGCAATACTATTCCCATGTAGAGGAGGGTGAGCCTCTGTGCAATATGCCTGTACGGCAATTTTATCCGGAATTGGAGCCGGAGAATGAGCCGTCCGTCTCTACGGAAGAGGTGCCATGGCGGAATACCATGCTGATTTCGGATGTGCAGGTGGCGGGCATCCCACTTGAGATCTTGCGGGAGCAGGATGTAATCTGCATCTATCGTACAGGTTCTGAGGAAGACTTTGCCTCGTGTGCAGAGGGGCTCACTGCACAGCAAGAGGAAGATGGTGACGGTATCAGACCGGCTGTCTTTTGCTTTGCAGATGCTGCTGCTGCGAAGGCTTATGTTTGCGGTTCCGGCGTATGGGCGCCAAGCAGTTCTCAAGTAGTTGGTACAAATTTAGACGATATTCTGCCTCTTCTTGCATCGACAAAAGGAGATATTCGATATATCTCTGGAAAAACTCTGCTTTGGGAGGAAATGCCTGCCGTAGATCGATCGGTACAGGGCGTACAGCTGATCTGTAGAGGGCCGAAAGACCTCTCTATGTTTGAGGTTATGGAAAAAGCGGAAGCAATTGCTGCATGCTTCTCGGAAGGTGTTAATATTTTGTGGCAGATCGAGATATATGAAAAGAGGGAGATTCTAGCGTTCTTTGTGCGGGAAATGCCCCATATGGGGGCATAGCGAAAGCGTTGTGAGAGGAAGGCTCTTTCTCCGTATCATAATTTTTTTGGATGATGAAAAACATACAAAAAGCGAGAGTTGATAGCGGCTCTCGCTTTTTGTCTTACACAGTTATCTCAATTTGATTTCCTTCAATACCGATTATGCAGCTTTCGTAATATCCATCTCCCGTGGTGCGAGGGCCGCTGATGATTTCGTAGCCGTCGAATTTCATACGAGCGGTAAGGGAATCAACAGCTTCTTTGCTGCCAACGCTAAAAGCCACATGAATAAATCCTGTTCTGGCGAGAGTCTTCTTGTCATCTGCCATTTCGGGCTTTTTCATAATCTCCAACCTTGCTCCATCGTCAAATGATATGAAATAAGATCGGAAATTCGTGTTTTTATTGTGGTAGCCATCGTTTGCCTTGCCGTTCAGATATTTTACGAAGAATTCCTTGGCGTCCTCCAGATCATTCACATACATTGCAATATGTTCAATCTTCATCGCTGCGTCCTCCATTGTTGTGTATCACGGATTCATCGAGGCATTTATTGAGAAACAGGGCGAAATGTACAACATCTGTGAGATCGCCTTTGACCGACATTGCTCTGGATCGTGTGATTCGGTGCGGTAACGATGCATCTGCATCGGTGTATGATGAGCGGGGGATTTTGCTGCTGTGACTCCTGTACGAGACTGATTAAAGGGCTGCGACTTGAAGTTTCAATCCAAGCGGATGCATGAGTTTTACCAAGGTATCTATTTTGGGCGTTGTTTTGAAGGATTCGATGCGCGCAACGGAGGATTGCGGCAGACCGCAGCTTTCGGCAAGCGTTCTCTGACTAATGCCGAGGGCAGTGCGCCGCTCGATCATCGAGGAAACGATGGCTGCGATCTCTTCAATTTCCTCTATGTTTCTGCCGCTTTCTGCATCAATGGACTTTACGTGATTCTTGTAATCTTCCCATGTTTTCATTTTCCTCGCTCCTTTTGCTGACGAAGGTAATCGTTCCGTGCCTCTTTTACATGGAATAGCTCTCTTGGCGGTGTTTTCTGGCTTTTCTTCCGAAAATGGTGTAGCAGAACATATTGACCGTCTGCGTTACACCATTTCTTTTCTCATAGAATTCAATCTGATACGTATTTACTCCTCTTACAGATATTTTAACGATAGCATAAAAGCTATCAGCGTGCAAGGGGAATCCAATGAACGGTTCATTGTAAAATGAAATCGGACACATAAAAAAGAAGAACATACAGAATCAATCTGGTAAAATATCTTTGCACAAACACCACCAGGAGGTTCTGTATGTCCCACGCACATTCTACCACAAAACGCCGCACATTCAAACACTTAAACGCCTATCAGCGTGGGCAGATCGAGGCGATGCTGCGTCTCGGTGTCCCCAAGGTGAAAATTGCCAAAGACCTTGGCATCGCCCGCTCCACCTTGTAAGAGGAAATAAAGCGCGGCACAGTAACGCAGAAGCGTTCCGATTGGACGTACTACGAGCAGTATTTTGCACAGTCCGGTCAAATTCGCTATGAGCGCAATCGTGAGAACTCCGGAAAACCGTCCAAATTTAACGCAGCACAGGACTTCATCCGGTATGTAGAAAACGCCATTCTCAAAGACAAACACTCTCCTGATGCGATCTGCGGGCGTGCCAAGCGTATGAATCTGTTCGCGGTGTCTGTCTGCACAAAGACCATCTACAACTACATTGCGATGGGGCTGCTCAAGGTCAAAAACATCGACCTGCGACAGAAGGTACGCCGTCGTAAGCGCAAAGAGAAAAAGAACCATGACGACGGCAGGATGCTCGGTGAGAGTATTGACTGCCGTGACCCTCTTGTTGACGAACGCTCTACCTTTGGAAATTGGGAACTTGACACCATCGTCGGGAAAAAGGGAACGGATCCTGTTCTGCTTGCCGTAGATGAACGTAAGAAGCGAAAGAGACACCTTGTAAAGATTCGTGCAAAGACCGCAGAGGCGGTTGCCGAGGGGATTGCCAAACTAAGAGAGCTCTATGGGGCACAATTTTCACAGGTATTTCGTACGATCACCTGCGACAATGGGAGCGAGTTCGCTCGTCTGCAAGAAGCTGTTCCAGAGGCGAAGGTGTACTATGCTCATCCTTACGCACCTTGGGAACGTGGAACGAACGAGAAGCAGAATGCCCTCGTTCGGTATTTCATTCCGAAGGGCATGGATATGACGAACTTGAGCGAGGAAGAAGTGCAACGGGTGGAGGATTGGATCAATACGCTGCCACGCAAAATTCTAGGTTATGAAACGCCACAAGAGCGCTTCGATGCTGCACTAAAAAATCTTCGTCCATAAATTTTGATTCTGTTATGCTCGACTGTCCGATTTGATATTGCAATTTAGGGATACAAAAAGAGATTCCATTCGTCATATTTGGTGCTTGGAATCTCTTTTTGCAAATAATCATTAGGCAGCATCGCGTATTCTATGTTATGATTATTTTATGTTTGACATGAAGGAGAGGCTCGTATTATATCAAGAGCTAGGAATGTCTGAAACTCTTGCGCGGCATACGAGCCTGCGCCTTTGCAACGCTTGATAGAAACGGTTTGCCCGCAGTGCGGATCATTGATGTGATGTTGAAGGAGGAGGGGCATCTCTTTTTTACACGGCACGTGGCAAGGATTTCTGTAAGGAGCTTCTGGCGAATTCTACCGTTGCTGTAACAGGACTGAATGGCAAGTGGCAGACGGTACACCTTATGGGGCGTGCTGAGCGGCTTGCAGATGCGGAACAACACGCGATGATTGACCGTATTTTTGAAGAGAATCCGTTGATGAATAAGGTCTATCCGGGGGATACGCATTATATCCTCGAGGCCTTTGTTATTGCGGAGGGGAGCATTGAGTTCTTTGATCTTCGGCAAAGTCCCATCTGCTGCGAGAGTCTTGCGCTTGAAAAAGCTTCTGTTACGGAAAAAGACTTTTTCATCACGGAGGTCTGTATTGGTTGCGGTACGTTTGCAAGTCTTTGCCCGCAGCAGTGCATCGAGGACGGGGGCTCCCTAAGAGTGCGCTTCTTCCAGAAAATTCCCGATAAAACAGGAAATTCGGGAAGAAACGAAAGAAATAGGGGCATGATTTTACACTTTTTGCATGGGAAACTGTAGAATTGATGCCTGTGGATAACGCGAGTCTTATTATCCGTGCTTTATCAGCGTTTCCTTAGAAAAATCAACTTTGTTAACAGGAGAACAATATGAGACTATGGCATGAAAAACTTATCCACTTATTGCCCAAAAATCAGCTTCTTGGACAACATAGGGAATGTTGTGCTCTGAGGGGCAATGGATGGAAAAAGAAACATAAAACTGTGGACTATGTGTTTACATATTCCCCGTATCATCTTTTTATTTATCATGTATTGGTTATGGAGGAGATGGAAAAAAGAGGATATAATGTTTCTGCGGAATGGAAAGATAAAAATTATAGAGGAAGGACAGCAGAAAAGTACGATAATCTTAAAGAGGAAATTATAGGCAGTCCAATTTACAAAGAGCATAATATTGAATATCTGGCTGATTGCATAGAAAATTTAAGAGATAAAGGTATACATTTAAAAGTATAGAAGTTGTGGAGGAGTAAGCGGAAGCCATAGGATAACTCCTTCTTGGTATGGTCGTAGAGGCGGGCGAAAAGCTCCACCTTTTTGGAGCGGGCGCGATGGTAGATGGAATCGTCAAGGATGAGCACGTTGATGCGATCCGCATGAGTCAGGGGAGCGAGCGTGTCATAGATGATGGCGGCGGCAATCTCTGTCGTGAATCTGCGCCAGTGGATTCGGCAAGAGTTCATGAAGCGGTAGAACGTATCCTTGCCAAAAGGCATAGCAGTGCTTTGGAGATGCATCTGCGTGTAAACGGAACACTGCTGGAACACCATACGGAACGCCAGCAGGAAGATGCTGAGGACAGGGATGCCGCGAAGCTTATACGCATTTGCCGCACGGAGGATGCGACCGACTTGATAGCGACGGAAAAAGACTTGCATGTTCTTGGAAAGCAGTTCCTCGTCTTGGTGGTTTTATGTTATACTGTTCATAGCATGAGCCTCCATTGGATGTTTTTGGTTGACACTTAAAATTATAGCAAATGGATGTTGCTCATTCTATTTTATTTGCCAAGAAGATAGATATTTCAAGGGGTGCAGCAGATTATTCATCTGCGAAGTTTGAGTTATTATGAAATAGGAGGGAGATCTATGGAGGTCAATGCAAATCTGGCACAGGATGTGTTCAAGGATGCGGGTGAGAGCGTCATTTTCGTTATGCTCTCACTGAAACGCGAGGATATTGAGAAGGAGCGGGAGATCATCGCCGATATGGCAGATCGGATGGAGGCGATTCAGCGCTCGATGAACATCCGCGTCGCACCGGAGACGGTGAAGCTCTCGTTTGGGTTCAGCAACCGTGCGTGGGAATATCTCTTTCCAACGGCAAAGAAACCGAAGGAACTCGAGGATTTCAAGGGTGTGAACGGAGCACATCACACAGCACCTGCGACACCTGCCGATCTCTTTCTCCATGTGCGTGCGGGTCAGGCGGCAACAAGCTATCTCGTCGTCGATCAGATCATGGGCTTCCTTCGTCCTGTCGTAGACGTGGTAGATGAGACACATGGCTTTCACTATCTTGAGGGACGTGCAATCATTGACTTCATTGACGGAACGGAGAATCCCGTTGGAGAGGAGGCAAAGGAGTGGGCGATCATCGGCGCAGAGGATCCGGAGTTTATCAACGGCTCCTATGCTTTTGCACAGAAATACATTCACGACCTCGATGCGTGGCGGGCACTCCCGACCGAGGTGCAGGAGAAGTATGTCGGCCGCAGGAAATACAGTGATCTCGAACTCTCCGACGAGGAAAAGGATCCGCGTGCGCATAACATCATCTCGCAGGACAACCGCGATGGCGAGGAGCACAAAATCGTGCGCATGAACGTCGTCTTTGCGAATCCCGGCGAGGGGGTGCGCGGCACCTATTTCATCGGTTACGCGCGTCACTGGGATGTGACACGGCAGATGGTTACCAATATGTTTACACAGGATGACCGCCTACTCGAGTATTCGACCGCCGAAAAGGGGCAGCTCTTCTTTATCCCGTCGAAAGAAATCTTAGGGCGTATCGCCGAGGGAGAATTGTTCTAGGGAGCATTGAGTATATCAGTATACACTGGGAAATGTGGTATCCGTCAAGAATTTTTTTGGTACAATATTGAGTGTTGAAGTATCATTGTTTTTCGGGGGAGGAACACAATATGGAAGAAGTATTGAAAAAAGCAGAAGCTGAGGCGGAGGATCTGGAAAAGAAGGCTGTACAGCTTGGCAAAGAGGCTGCCAAAAAAAGATGAGCATTGTCGGCGTGATTGCCTCCGGTCTGTCCGTTTGTATGTACGTTTCCTATATCCCGCAGATCATCGGAAATCTGTCCGGGCATCCGGGGGATTGGATTCAGCCGTCTGTCGCGTTCATTAACTGCACGATGTGGGTTGGATACGGTTTCTTCAAAAAGCAGCGCGACTTGTTGTGGTAAACTAAAATTGTAACGATTGAGTCTAAAGTCAGCGGTCTTAGGA
>ERZ773087.895-NODE-895-length-20923-cov-5.246694_pt1 | contig 20923 bp, 22 predicted proteins | sample MGYA00511375_ERZ773087 | MGnify/ENA primary metagenome ERZ773087 (study PRJEB29015, sample SAMEA2737995) | human oral metagenome | biome: human oral; feature: human-associated habitat; material: dental | place: China | collected 2063 ...
TCTGCGACAGGCTATGTGCCTAGTCTTGACTTAAAATTTCTACACAACATTAAAATCCATCTCACGATACTGCCGCTATCAAATTTGGTTTCAAATTTGAATCGCAAAATTTTTAAGTCAAATTGCGAAGGATTTTGAGATGATTTTTGGGGCTTTGCAGTTAAAATTTTGCGTAGGCTAGACGGATGGTCTGCCGAGCAAAATTTTAACAAAATCGCCAAAAATCACTCAAAAGCCAAGCAAAATAGAAAGGAGAAATAATGATTTTAAAAGGCAAAAAAGGCCTTATCGTCGGCGTCGCTAACGCCAAATCTATCGCTTACGGTATTGCCGAAGCTTGTCACGCGCAGGGTGCGCAGATGGCGTTTACCTACCTAAACGACGCGCTGAAAAAACGCGTAGAGCCGATCGCGGAGGAGTTTGGCAGCAAAATCGTCTATGAGCTCGACGTAAACAACCAAGCCCACCTAGACGGCCTTGCGGATCGCATTAAAGCAGATCTTGGCGAGATTGATTTCGTCGTGCATGCGGTGGCTTACGCGCCAAAAGAAGCGCTAGAGGGCGAGTTCGTAAACACGACCAAGGATGCCTTTGATATCGCGATGGGTACGAGCGTGTATTCGCTACTAAGCCTTACTCGCGCGGTGCTGCCGGTGTTAAAAGAGGGCGGTTCGGTGCTCACGCTAACCTACCTCGGAGGGCCGAAATTCGTGCCTCACTACAACGTAATGGGCGTTGCAAAAGCAGCGCTTGAAAGTTCGGTGCGCTATCTCGCTCACGATCTTGGCGCTAGAAATATCCGCGTAAACGCCATCAGCGCGGGCCCGATCAAAACGCTTGCCGCAAGCGGTATCGGCGATTTTAGGATGATTTTGCGCTACAACGAAGTAAATAGCCCGCTAAAACGCAATGTCACGACGCATGATGTCGGCAACAGCGCTATGTATCTACTTAGCGACCTAGCTAGCGGCGTGACCGGCGAGGTGCACTACGTCGACTGCGGCTACAACATCATGGGTATGGGCGACATAGCGACCGACGCCGAGGGCAACACGATCCTAGCTTGGGACGCAAAATAGTCTACTAATATAAATTTGGCGGGGCGACTCGCCAAATTCTTCTTTTAAATTCCATCAAATTTGACCAAAAGGACACGCAGTGAGAGCTTTAGATGAACTCATAGCCTGGCTGGGCCCTAGTTGAAGGACAGCCAAGAGAGGTCAAAAACGACTACGAGATTTTGCCGAATGATGAAAGCAGGGTGTAAAGCGAGCTTTTGGGGCTTGGGGTAACTACTCGATCGCCGATGGGCGCGCTTGCTTACGGGTGCGGCAGCATCGTGATAGATGGATGCTGGCTACGTGTGCTTGGCTCGGGGCGTGAGCGGATGAAGCGCGGAATTTACGGTTTTAGCCTTGGCAAAAGCTTTAGCAAAGCAGAGCAGATGCCTAGCTATTTGCTCGTGGCAGACGATGTTTTGGGTGGATTTTTTGCGATAAACGGCGGTGCCTTTGATGGCAAAGCGGGCAACGTCTTTTACTTCGCGCTAGATAGCGGCGAATGGGAAGATACGCAGCTTAGCTACTCGCGTTTTTTTACTGGGCGCTTTGCGGCGATATATCTAAATTTTACGAGCTTTACCGCTGGGACGGTTGGCGGCGAGGATGTGAGAAAAATTAGCCTTGATAAGGCAAATTTTATTCGCTATAGCGGAATGCCGGCGTAAAGCCAATACTAAAATAGATAAAAAGACGGCACGGATATAGATGAGTATTTTGCTTCTATTTTTAACGGCGGCGAGTAAATTTTCAAATTCGATGCAAATTAACATAAAACCGTTGCGACTCGATAGTCTTTACGGTTGATTTGCGCTCTCGCAGTGGTTGCTAAAATTTGCCGTACGAGTTAATAAATTTAAACAAATATCCTAAAATAACCGCAAATAATCTTTGAAGGATTTATTATGCAAAGTTTGCTTTTCTCGCCGCTAAAAATCGGCGATCTAGAGATCAAAAACCGCATCGTCATGCCGCCGATGTGTATGTACAAGGCTAAAAACGAAAACGGCCTACCTAGGTGCTTTCACCGCTTGCACTACGCCGCACGGGCGCTAGGAGGCGTCGGACTCATCATCGTCGAAGCTACGGCTGCCGAGCCTAGAGGTAGGATCACGAGCCGCGATCTAGGGCTGTGGAACGACGAGCAGCTAGAGGCGCACGCCAGGCTCGTCAAAGAGTGCGTCAAATACGGCGCCGCCATGGCCGTCCAGCTCGCGCATGCCGGTAGAAAAAGCGAGTGTGATGATCTGATCGCGCCTAGTGCGGTAAAATTTAGCGAGAGCTACAAAACGCCGAGGCAGATGAGCGCGGACGACATCGTCTCGGTCAAGCAAGCTTTCGTTCAGGCTGCGATTAGAGCCCAGCGCGCAGGATACGCCGCGATCGAGATCCATGCCGCGCACGGTTATCTCATCAGCGAATTTCTCTCGCCCGGGATTAACCTGCGAGACGACGAATACGGCGGGAGCTTCGAAAATCGCACGAGATTTCTAAAAGAAATTTTAAGCGAGATAAAAGCCGCGGTAAAAATCCCCGTCGGCGTGCGCATAAGCGCGGATAGCTGGGTGAAGGGCGACTGGAGCCTAGAGGATAGCGTGCGGCTGGCAAGGGAGCTCGAGCTCTTGGGTGCGGCGTTTATCCACGTCTCGGCGGGCGGACTTTTTGAGCACACGGATAGCGCACCGTCGTTTACGCCGCTTTATCAAGCGAGCTACGCTAAGGCGGTAAAACAGGCGGTTGGCATACCCGTGATCGCGGTCGGGCTCATCACAAAGGCATCTGAGGGCGAGGCGCTGCTGTTAGGCGGCGTTTGCGACGCGGTAGCTTATGGCAGAGAGCTGCTGCGAAATCCAAATTTCGCGCAAGCCGCGATGAGTGAGTTAGGGTGCTCTGAGCTAATAGAAAACTCGTATAAAAGGGCGTTTAAGTAAAAAATTACAAGATCGCTCGGTATAAATTTGAACTAGTTGCGTCGGCTAAATTTGGAGTAAATTTAGCAAATTTGGGTTCTTGCTACGATGTCAATTTTGATTTGATCGCAACCGATTTAGCGGTGCTAATTTATAAACAAAACGGCTTATTTTTTGATTTATTGCGTCAATTTTGTAGAATAAAAGTAGAAATTTAAGCCGCAAAAACGGCTTAAATTTAGGTGAGTTTGTAGCTAACCGGGATTTTTATGACGTAGTCGCGATCAAGCGTCGGAAAATCAGGCGCGGCGCGGTTTATGAGCTCGACCGCGGCCTCGTCTAGCGTCTCATAGCCCGAGCTTTTTATCACTTTTACGTCGCGAACGGTGCCGTCTTTTTTATACAAAAAGCTAACCTCAACGACGCCCTGATGGCGCATTTTTTGCGCGCGTTTAGGGTATTTGTGATGCTTTTGTATCGCCTTTTGGATCTTAGAAAATCTCTCGTCGCCGGCTGATGTCGCGAAGTTAAATTCTCCAACCGTTTCCGCTCCGCTAGGCGGTAAATTTGATTTTACATTCGAGCTTGGAGCGCCGCTTGGCTGTGCCGCGGGCGGCGTAGGAGTAGGCGGCGACGGCTGTGCGGGCTGTGCTGCCTGCGCAACTTGCTGTTCCTGTTCAGGCTCAGGCGTTTTAACCGGTTTTGGCGTAGGTTTAGGCTTTGGCTTTTCCACAGGCTTTTCTACGGGTTTTGGCTTCTCTACCGGTTTTTCTATTGGTTTTGGTTTTTCTATCGGCTTAGGCGGCTCAACCGGTTTTGGCGGCTCCGGCGGCGTGACGACGGGCTCTGGCGGAGGATGCGCAGGCGGTGCCGGAGGCGGTGGGGCCGGCGGAGTGGGTGCCGGCGGGAGCGGAGCTGCTGGCGGCGTAAAGGTATTTAGCGCTATTTTAACGCTTTTTTCTTCCGGCATCGGTTTTAGTTCTTCGTAAAATTTGATAAAAGACCCGATGAGGATAGAGTGCAACAGGATAGAAACGCCAAGCCCCGTAAAGCTGGCGCGTCTATTCAGTTGTTGTCGTGATAGCGAAGTTTTCATGATTTTTTTCTTTTAGTATGTCGATAACCTTGATAAACGAGTCAAATTTGCTCTCTTTATCGCTTTTGAGCTCTATTAACGTTTCGTTTTTTATCTCGTTTAGCTTTTCTTTTAAATTTTCCTCAGCGATTTTATCTTCGCCTATGAAAAATTCATTATCTTTATTAATTAAAACGGCGATTTTATCGTTTTCATCTTGCTTTTTTTCCGCGCTCTCGCTGTTTGGCAGGTCGATTTTGATATTGCCCTGAGCGATAAAGGTAGAGATGCTAAGCACGATAGCTAGCAAAACGAGCATAATATCTATGAGCGGGATTACGTTTAATCCCTCTTTTTTAGGCATTCTCACGTGAAGCCTTGTAGCGGTTTACTAAAACGTCCACTTTTCTCATAAACGCGTTGTAGATCATTAGCGTCGGTATCGCGACGATGAGGCCTAGCGCGGTTGCTTTTAGCGCGAGAGACAGGCCGACCATGATGCTTTTAGTGTCGATGCCGCCGCTCATACCCATGTCGTAAAAGGTCACCATGATGCCCGCGACCGTACCCAAAAGTCCGATATACGGCGCATTTGAATAAACTATATAAAGCGTTGTTAAATTTCTAGTTACGCTCTCTTCAAAGTCGTCTTGATTCTTGTAATTTTCAAATTTAACGTTTGCGTAAAAGATCAAGCGCTCTATCGTGAGCCATACTACGACAAAGCTCATAAGCCCTAAAATACCGATGATAACGTAATCGACGTTGTGTTTGAGAAATTCCATTTAATGCCTTCTTACTAAAATTTGCGTGGCAATTATATCAGATTATGGTATTTATTGTCAATAACGAATAAGCAAGTAATATTTTAGATAAATTTATCTAAAATTTAGTCTTAAGATTGTAGTATTCGTTTTCAAAATTTGAGCGGATTAAAGAAAACGAAATTTAGATATTTTTCTAAATCGGCGCAAATTTTCGTAAATTTAAAGAGGAGAAAAAAATGAGTTTTAACAATGTTGCGAAGATTTCTTTCGTAGCGGCTTTAGCCATCGGCGCAAATGCCGCCGAGAACGTAATCCTAAGCGGCGTAGAGGTAAGCAGCACCGGCGGCGGCTACGGCGTAGACGACGTAAAAATAAGCACGAGAAACGCAGGTATACTAAAAGACGTCATGCGCGATATTCCAGGTGTTTACGTAGGCGGCACGAACGGCATGAACCAAAAAATTTACATGAGGGGCGTGAGCGACCGCGGATTAAATATCACGATCGACGGCGCGAAGCAAAACGGAAATACCTTTCACCACAACGCAGACCTACTAATCGACCCCGATCTGATCAAAGCCATCGACGTTGAGGTCGGGTCGCGCTCTGTGGTAAACGGCGCTGGGGCTCTGGGCGGTTCGGTAGCCTTTAGGACGGTGGATGCTAGAGATCTGCTAGAAGAGGGCGAAATCATCGGTGCGAAAATCAAAACGGGCTATGCCTCAAATAACGACGAATTTTCGCAAGGACTCATGGTTTTTACCGCGCCCGTCGAGGGACTTGACTTTTTAGCCGCGATAAATCACAAAGGCTACGACTACGGCAAGAGCGGCAACGGTAAGAAAATCGGCGGCGACGGCAACGATCTTAGCTATCTTTTTAAGCTCGGATATAGCTTTTTAGACGCGCACAGGATATCGCTCTCTCACGAACACAACCAATACAAGGGACTTTATCCTTTAAGAGCAGAATTTGGCAGTTGGCATAGCGCCGATGCCGACCGTAAATACGAGCGCGATACGACGACGTTAAAGTACGAATTTACGCCGAGCGAACTGCTAAATCTAGACGTAACGGCGTATCATACGAAGCATCAGAGAATTGACGGTAGCAAATGGGGCGTAAAAACTAGAGGCCTAAGCGCGAAAGCAAAAACAGCGGTAGAAACAGGCGACGTGACGCAAACGCTAAGATACGGCGCGGAGTACTACCACAGCGAGAACTTTAACAAACCGCAAAACAACCGTCCCGAAAAAGTAAACAACTACTCGTTTTACTTAGAGGACGCGATCAAATTTGCAGGCCTAACCGTGACTCCTGGCATCAGATACGAGCGCCACGAGCTAAAGACATATAACGGCACGGGCGCAAATATCGGCGGGTACAAATACAAATTTGACGAATTTACGCCTGCTTTAGCGCTTGATTACGAGTTTATGAAAGGGCTTGGAGTATTTGCCAGCTACGCTAAGGTGTTTAGAGGACCGGACGTTATGGAGTCTATGCTAGCTAGCGGCGCTAGTAGGGGTACGGCGCTAGGATACAGAGCAAACCCTGATCTAAAGGCTACTACGGGCGATAGCTACGAGATCGGCGGACGCTACAAGGGCGAGTTTAGCGAAAAGGGACACGTTAGCTTCGTAGCTAAATACTTTAAAACCAAATACAAAAATCTAATCGTAGATAACAACGCAGCAGGCGGGCGTATAAATCCGGTGCTTTATAGGATCAACGCAGGCGGCGCGGATATCGACGGCGTCGAGCTTTTGGCGAGGTTGAATCTCGATGCGCTAAGCCTGGGTGCCAGCTATACTCATCAAAAAGTAAGATATAAAGACCGCGTGAGAAACGGCAGCGGCGGCTACTATACGTCAAATATCATCGGCTACCGCGACCAAGGCGACAAATACACCTTTAACGCCGAGTATTCGATAAACGCTATCGACACGCTTGTGGGTTATAATCTTATTTATTTTGCCTCAAAAGACACGACGAGCGCTGGCAACGACGCTGCCGTACATATCCCGAGCTACGCCGTGAGCGACATCTATCTCACTTATGCGCCAAGCGGCGGTAAATTTAAAGGACTTGAGATAAACGCGGGCGTTTATAACGTATTTAACAAAGCCTACGTCTCGCACTCTCAAAGAATAGCCCAGTACACCGGCGATGCGAACGCAATCGACTGGGAGCCTGGCAGAAACTTTAAAGTTAACGTCTCTTATAAATTTTAATTTTATTCTAAACCTGCACTTCCGGGGGCTTAAATTTAAGCCCCTTTTTTTATATCTTTTATCAAATTTACTCAAATTTGGCGTTGTTTATTTTTGTTATTTGCGGCAAAGAATTGTTGTTTTAAATGTGCTGAAATTTAGGTAGCTAAGCGAGTAAAATTTACCGCATATCGCAAAGGTAAATTTGCGGAGTTAAATTTATGAGCGCGCGGCGTCAAATTTAACGGATAGTTTTAAATTTGCATTTTCAAGATGCGGGTTTTTGGAGACAAATTTTTAGTGGGGGGGTAAATTTGAGCTAAAATTTACAGCTGTTAAATTTAAAAAAGGCGAGCCGAATTTGACTCGCCGTAGTAAATTTAACGCCGAACTAAAAGATGTTAAATTTAGCGCTTTCTGCCCATTCTTTTTAGATTGTCGCATGCGGAAGTATCGCCGCTAAAACACGCCGAGCGGTAGATACTTCTGGCTTTTGACTCGTCCTGCGCTACGCCTAGTCCGTGTTCGTAAAGTACGGCCATATTTGTGCAGCATGGTACGTCGCCTAGCTTGCAGCCTCTATCGTAGGCTGACATGGCGTTTAAGTAGTCGGGCTCCTTGCCGTCGGCGTTTGAGCGGTAAAACTCGCCTAGATAGTAGCATGAATACGCACCGCCGTTTGCGCAAGAGGCGCTATAGATTTCAAGAGCTTTGTTTGCGTCTTTACTCACGCCAAGTCCAGTCTGATACATGTTGGCAAGGTTTGTGCAAGCCGCCTGATAGTTGTTTTTGCACGCTCTTTCGTAGTATTTGAGAGCGGTTTTGTGGTCTTGCAGATTTTGGTAGCTGATGGCAAGATCGTTGCACGCGGAGTAGTTGCCGCTTTCGCATTTGGGTTTTAGTACTTCTATGGCGCGTTTGTTAAAATCATAGTCCGGGTTGTCGCTAGGGCCGCCGCTTGAAGCTGCGCATCCTACGAATAAAAGCCCGATAAAAGCAAGAAGTAAATTTCTCATTTTTTACCTTTCCGTCGTTTTTAAAATTGTCCAAAGAGGTCATTTAGCGCTTCGCTGATGCTAGGATGGGTGAAAATCTGGTTTTTAAAGAAATCGGCACCCGCCCCTAGAGCTATTGCGATAGCGATCTCGTTGATAAGCTCGTTTGCGTAAACGCAGTGAAACGCTGCGCCTAAAATTTTGCCGCTTTTTGCCTCCACGATCGCTTTTAAAAATCCCGTTTCGTTGCCGACTACCTTTGCGCCGGGGACGGCTGCGAGCGGGAGCTTTAGGACTTTAAAGTCTAAATTTTGCGCCGCGGCTCGTTTTTCGCTTAGCCCGATGCTAGCTAGTGGAGTCTCGGTAAAAAGCGTGCTGGCGTGAGGAGAGCGGTTTAGCGTGCTACGTTTGCCCGCACCAAAAAGCTTGTCAAAAACGATACGAAAATCATCTAAACTCGTGTAGGTAAAAAGCTCGCCGCCGCGAACGTCGCCTACCGCGTAGATATGCGGCTGGGCGGTTTGCAAAAACTCGTTTACCAGCACATTTCCTTTGGCGTCCGTTTGTACGCCGGCCGCGCTTAAATTTAGCTCCGCACTCGCAGCTACTCGTCCGGTCGCTAGCAAAAACGCGTCCGCTTCAAGGCATTTCGTCTCGCCGTTTTGGGTAAAAATTAGCGCGCAATCTTTTAAATTTTTAACTTCGCAACCCTCTAAAATTTCGACGCCTTGCGTCTGTAGCAGCGTTTTTACGCTCTGCTTTACGTCATCGTCCTCGTTTTTTAGCACGCCCGAGCGAGCTACGATGGTAACTTTTGAGCCGAATTCGGCAAACATCGAGGCAAACTCAAGCCCGATGTATCCGCCGCCAACGACTACTAGGTGCTTTGGAAGCGTTTTTAGGTTTAAAATCCCCGTGCTGTCGTAAGCAGAATTTGAGCTAACCTCAAAGCTTGGTTTTTCGTTAACCGAACCCGTGTTTATAACGATAGTAGGCGCGGTAAGTACGCTTTTTGAGCCGTCAACAGCCGCGACTTCGACGCTGTTTTTATCTATAAATTTAGCCGCGCCGTTTATCACGTCGATGTTTGCGTTGCCGTCGAGCATAGCGAAATTTTTAGCTCTAAGCGCGGAGACGAGAGCATCTTTTTTCTCGATACTTAGCGTGAAGTATTCGCCCGCGACGTTGTTATTTACGTATTGCGCTTCTTTGCTTAAATTTACTAGCTTTTTTGTCGGGATGCAGCCGACGTTTATGCACGTTCCGCCGTACATCTGCGCCGATTTTTCGATCACGGCAACCTTTTTGCCTAAATTTGCGGCTTTTACGGCGAGAGTTTTGCCTGCTTTGCCAAAGCCGATGACGATGATATCGTAGTTTTTCATATATTTTTTCCTAGTATGTAGTGAGTAGTTTCATTTACTTTTTTTATATTTATCCTGTTTTTTTCAGCCCAGTTTTCGATCACGTTTAGCGCGCCCGGCGTTTTGCCCGCGTTTTTTATCTTAAACACGTCCTCGCTGCCGCTCATCGCTACAAAGCCGCCAAGCGGTTTTAGGTGGTCGTTTAGCGTGACGATGCTGCTTAAATTTAACCCGTCGCAGTTGTTTAGGATGCGCTTAACCTGCGCGGCGGTCGCGTCGTTTTCGTTGTAGCCTAGTTGGTTTAAAAGAGCTGAAATTTCCATATTTTTCCTTTCTAGTTTATGCTTTTTTGACTTACCAAAACACCTTCGATGAGCTTTTTTATATCGCCGTCTAGTATCGCGTCGGTTTGACTGTATGCCTCGCCGCTGCGGTTGTCTTTAACCTGCTGATACGGGAAAAGCACGTATGAGCGGATCTGATGACCCCAGCCGATCTCGCTTTTTTCGATACTGCCGGCGGCTTCTTGCTGCTTCATTAGCTCTAGCTCATACAGGCGTGATTTTAGCATTTTCATCGCGGTGGCTTTGTTTTTGTGCTGGCTGCGGTCGTTTTGACACTGCACGACGATGCCGGTAGGCGCGTGAGTGATGCGCACGGCGGACTCGGTTTTATTTACGTGCTGACCACCCGCTCCGCCTGCGCGGTAGGTGTCGATTTTTAGATCTTTTTCGTCGATTTCTATCTCGATATCGTCATCGATCTCCGGGCTTACCATCACGCTAGTAAAGCTCGTGTGGCGGCGACCCGCGCTATCAAACGGGCTGGTTCGTACTAAGCGGTGGATGCCGTTTTCAGCCTTTAGGTAGCCGTAGGCGTTTACGCCTTTAACGATAAAGCTAACATCCTTTAGCCCCGCTTCTTCGCCCTCTTGGAAGTCCAGAGTTTCGACCTTAAAGCCCTCTCTTTCGCAAAAGCGCAGATACATGCGGTATAGCATGCTAGCCCAGTCGTTGCTCTCCGTACCGCCCGCGCCCGGGTGGATGGTAACGATGGCGTTTTTGCCGTCGTCCTCGCCGCTAAGTAGCATAGAAATCTCTAAATTTACTATCTTATCCTCTAGCTCGCCAGCCTCGGCAAAGAGCGAATTTATCGTCTCTTCGTCGTTTTCGGAGTTTGCTAGCTCGTATAGTTCCTTTGCGTCGTCTACGGCGCTTTTGGCGTTTAGGAAGTTATTTAAGATATTTAAAATTTTCGTTTTTTCCTTGCCGATGGCGCCAGCTTTTGCGATGTCTTGCCAGAAATTTTGATCGTTTTCTAACTCCTCGATCTCTTTTAGGCGGGCTTTGATGCTTTCAGGCTTTACGACGCCAGCGATATTTTCTACTTTCGTGTTTAGGGTTTTTAGAAGTTCCGTATATTCGTAATTATCCAAAATTTAAGACCTTTTTTGTGCTTTTTGGCGTGATTATAACATATTTGTAAGAGTAAAGATAAAATTTGCTATAATCGCGCGTTAAAATTAAACATAAAGAAGAGAAAATGCAAATTTTAAGAACAGCAGAACAGCTGCGAGATTTCGTCGCGGCAAATCCCGAAAATATCGGCTTCGTACCTACGATGGGTGCGCTTCATGGCGGACACGCTAGCCTCATAGAAAAGTGCGTAGCAGAAAACAAAACCGCGATCGTTTCGACCTTCGTAAACCCGACTCAGTTTTTAGCCGGCGAGGACTTTGAGGACTATCCGAAAAACGAACAAAACGACGCTAAAATTTGCGAGGAGCTGGGCGTGCATGCGATGTTTGCGCCTGAGGCTAAGGAGCTATATTTTGATACCGAGCCGTTAATTAGCGCGCCTGAAAATTTAGCAAGCGTGCTTGAGGGCAAGACTCGCCCCGGACACTTTGACGGCGTGCTTCGCGTGCTAAATAAGCTCTTTAATCTAACAAACGCAAAGCGCGTCTATATGGGCAAAAAGGACGCGCAGCAGCTGCTCATCGTGCGTAATTTCGTAAAGACCTGTTTTTTAAATTTAGAGATCGTGCCTTGCGAGATCGTTCGCGCGCGCGACGGACTGGCGCTTAGCTCGCGAAACGCCTACCTAGACGAAGGGCAAAAGCTAGAGGCGCTTAAGCTTTCGCATTCGCTTAAAAAAGCCTCAAATTTGATCGCGGCCGGCGAACTAAGCTCACAAACGATAAAAGGCGAGATGCTACAAACCCTAGAGCCGCTAAACGTCGACTACGTCGCGATCGCGGATAGAAATTTAAACGAAATCTCGCTAATAGAACCAAACAACACGATAATCCTAGTCGCCGTGTACGTGGGCAAAACGCGTCTAATAGACAATCTGTGGGTATAAGATGGGCAAACTTCACTTAGTATCCTTAGGCTGTAACAAAAATCTGGTGGATTCTGAAATCATGCTCGGACGCCTCTCAAACTACGAGATCACGCCAGATGTCGCCTCTGCCGACATCATCATCGTAAACACCTGCGGCTTTATAAACTCGGCCAAAGAAGAGAGCATCCGCGCGATCCTAGATATGCACGAAGCGCGTAAAAAAGGCTCTTTGCTCGTGGTCACGGGCTGTCTGATGCAGCGATACCGCGAGGAGCTGATGAAGGAGCTGCCCGAGGTCGATCTTTTTACCGGCGTCGGAGACTACGACAAGATCGATGAGATCATCCTAAAAAAGCAAAATTTATTTAGCCCTGACACCTACCTGCAAGCAAGCGAGGAGCGCGTGATAACGGGCTCAAACTACCACGCCTACATCAAAATTTCGGAAGGCTGTAATCAAAAATGCAGCTTCTGTGCGATCCCGACCTTTAAGGGCAAGCTAAAATCCCGCTCGCTCGAAAACATCGTAGACGAGGTGCAAAAGCTCGTAAAAAAGGGCTACTACGACTTTAGCTTCCTCTCGCAGGACAGCAGCTCGTATATGCGCGATCACGCGGTTAGCGACGGGCTCATCTCTCTCATCGACGCGGTTGAGAAGATAGAGGGCGTCAAAACCGCGCGCATACTCTATCTCTATCCTAGCACGACCTCAAACGCGCTAATTGAGCGCATCATTGCCTCGCCCGTGTTTGCGAACTACTTTGACATGCCGATCCAACACTCAAGTGAGAAAATGCTAAAAATCATGAGGCGCGGAAGCGGCGCGGCGCGGATCAAAGAGCTTTTAAATTTGATGAAAAAGGCACCTGATGCGTTTTTACGAACGGGCGTTATCGTCGGACACCCAGGCGAAACAGACGTAGAATTTGACGAGCTCTGCGCGTTTTTGCAGGAGTTTAAATTTGACCGCGTTTCGGCATTTGCTTACTCCAAAGAAGAAGACACGCTCTCGTATGAGATGGAGCAGGTGCCGGCCAAAATCATCTCAAAGCGCCTAAGCAAAATCGAAAAGATCACTCGAGCTGCGATCGAGGCAAGCTTCGCGCAGGAGCTAGGGCAAAAATTTATCGTCTCGCTAGAGGGCGAAAGCAGCGAGGGCGAGATGTTTTATGCCGCGAAAAAGGCTCTTTGGGATAAGGACATCGACGGCGAAATTTTGATCAACGAAAGCGACGTGGAGCAGCTAGAAACCGGCGGTCGCTACTGGTGCGAGATCACGCAGGTAGCGGGCAGCCAGGCGCTAGGCAAGATCACGGCAAAGGCCTAAAATGCTAAGCGCGCCCGTTTTGCATAAGCTAAAATCGGGGCGAAATCTGCTTGCATTTTCGCATGGCGTCGACAGCACGGCGCTTTTTTACCTTTTGGACGAGGCGGGCGTGAAATTTGACCTTGCGATCGTGGACTATAACGTCCGCGCGCAAAGCAAGGACGAAGTCGCCTCTGCGCGGGACTTGGCGACCAAATTTAACAAACAAATCTATGTAAAAAGCGTGCAGCTGGGCGAGTCAAATTTTGAGCACGAAGCGCGCGCGGCCAGATATAATTTTTTCGCCGAGATTTGCCGCGAGCAGGGCTATGAAAATTTGATCTTAGCGCATCAGTTTGACGATAAATTTGAGTGGTTTTTGATGCAGCTGGGGCGTGGCGCGGGGCTTAGCGAGCTACTAGGTATGCAGGAGCTCGAAGCTCGCGATGACTACGTGATTGCTCGTCCGCTTCTAGGCGTGCGAAAGTGCGAGCTGGAGCGATTTTTGTGCGAGCGAAATCTAAAATACTTCACCGACGAGACGAATTTGACGGACCGGTTTAAACGAGGCTTTATTCGCGCGAAATTTAGTGAGCCGTTTTTAACCGAATATTTTAGCGGCGTGAAAAAAAGCTTTGAGTTTTTAGCGGCTGACGCGTTAAATTTAACTCCTGAAATTTCTAATCCCAAGCCTAAAATTTATCTCATAAAACGCGGCACAAACGAACTTCGAGGCGCGGATCAGGCGTGCAAGCGGCTAGGACTCGTGCTAAGCTCGGCGCAGCGAAGCGAATGCGCGCGCTGCCTAGAAAACGGCGCAGGCTGCGTGCTAGGCGGCAAGGTAGCCATCGGAGCTGGCGCAAATTTTATTCTCGTAACGCCATATATCAAAGCGGCGATGGACAAAAAATTTAAAGAAGCGTGCAGACGGCTTGCCATCCCGCCGATAAACCGCGGATTTCTATTTGCCCAGGGCGTGGATCTTGCGCTATTTGAGGGGCTTTTTTAGACGTCTACGTTTTGTGTGCAAACCTGCTGAATTTTTTAAATACGCTAACGCTTTCTTTGCGGTAGCTTTGGATTTAACGGCGCTAGACGGCCGGCTCAAACATCTTACGAAACGGGATATCGCCGCTATCTTAAAAAGGCGGCTTAAAATTCGGTTTAGCGCGTAAATTTAAATTTTTACGGCCGGTAGTTTTAATGCAGCAGCGATATTTTCATTAGGCGGTTTGGTACTAAATATGCCGTTCTAAAATCCTTAAATACCGCTTACGAAAATATCGGTATCTGCAAAAATAGCTCGAATTGTCGTGCAAAAGGCGTAGGCGTAAATATACAAAAAGGCAAGCGCCCTAAATCTTCGATAAATTCACGCCTGAGATTATGGACTAAGGGTCAAGCGGTCTTAATTAAATTTCGTAAGCCGTTATCATCACTCCCCGTACTTTTTCTTTAGATCGTCCCACGTAACCAGCGTGCGTTTGCCCTCTAGACTGCGGATGCGCGTGACGTCTTGCATCATCTCTAGCACCCCCTTAAATACCCCGTTTTCATCGCGCACGGCGGCGTAGTGGATGTAGATAAATTTGCCGTGAAGCTCTAGCCAAAAGTCGATCTCGTCACGCTCGCCATTGCGGAAAGCGTCGATGATCTCCAGCACGCTAGCTACGCTTTCGCGTGGGTGGCAGTTTTTCACGTCGCGCCCGATGACGCCCGCGCTTCGCGGAAACACGCGGTGCTTAGTGTCGGTGTAAAATTTCACGATCTCGTTTTCATCGACGAAGGAGAGGTCAACGGGCATGTGTTTATAAATGAGGTTGATCTGCTCTAGCGTGAGCTTGCCCGTAGCGACGTCAAAAACGGCATTTTTATCGCTGCTAGCGTTTGGATTTAGCCCGTATTTACTCATCAAATTTGATAGCTCTTTTAGGAAATTCGGATTTAAAACCGCTTCGTTTAGGTCGCCGTTTTGCAAATTTACCGCGCTCAAATTTGATTCGCTTTGCAAATTTACGTCCTTTAAATTTGACTTCGAGTCGCCGCCGGAGTCTAAATTTAATGGATAAAATTCGCTCGGTTTTTCGATGAGAAAATACCCGATCTCGTCATCTCCTCGTCTCATCGCGCGAAACTCATCTTCGCTAATTAGCTCCAGCGACGTCGGATAGAGCGCTGCTTCTTCGCGTCCGAGCAGGTCGAGTAGATTTTCGTAGATCTCGTGCTGAGCCGCGATAAACTCGTCAGCCTTGCCTTCCTCTAGTAGCTCGCGCACTGCGGCGATACCGTCACGGACCTTATTATCAAAGCTCCACATGAAGCGCGACGGGCGGTCAAAGCCCTTGTTTTCGAGCATCGAGTAGAGTTGATGCTGTTTTCTGGCAAAGTGCGTCCTGTTAAAGCCGCCTAGTTTGTCGTAAATTTCAAGCCACTCGTTTTTGATAAATTTCTTTTTTAGTAGCTCTTTTGCTTTTGCGATTAGCTCGCGTACGGCGTCGTTTTCGCTGATGTAGGTGGCGATTGGATGGTCTTTTGGCAGCTGCGGACGCTCGGCGGTTAGGATGCCGCGCAGGATTTCTGATAGCTCGGCTGCGTTTTCGTCGATAAATTCGCTCTTAAAGCCTAAATTTAGCAAATTTGCGCGCACGTTTTTAAAATCGGCCGGCGTGAGTTTCGTTAGCTCCGATTTTGCAGCTTTTCTGGATGCGAAAAAATTTGCCGCTCCGCTTAAGTAATCTCGTAAAATAACCGTCGCAGAGGCGATAGCGGCATTATTAAATTTAATCATTTTTTATCCTTGCTTTAAATATTTTAAAGAGATTTTAGCGAGAAATAATAAAGTCGGGTTTGATTTATCTTAAGCCGTAGATTTTGACGTTAAATGCTGCGCTTATCTTGTCGCCGTCTTTTTGCATTTCGATAGGAAAGTCGATTTTGACGACGTTTTCATAGCTCCGTAATGCGTCTATAAAGTCGTAAAGTCTGGACGGAGTTCTTATCGTCGCGGTTATCTTTAGCTCGTTTATCAAAAACGGCTCGCTTTGAGATATATTGCTATTTTTAGACACTACCGAGTCTAGATACTGCGATACGAATGTTACGAATTTACCCTCGTCAAATTTATTTTCAAAAGCATCCAGCGCCGCTTTGTTATCCGATTTTAGTTTGTCTAGCGCCTCTTGCTTGCCGTTATAAACCTGATTTATCTGCGTTGAGGCGGCGATTTGCACGCGGTTATCGTATTTTATCCGCTTGTATTCTTGGATATTTGGAACCAAAAAACCAAAAATCATAATGAGGCAAGCGCTAATAAAGACGAGTATATATATGAGTAGTTTAGTAACATCTATATTTTGCAAACTTCTATCTTTGCTCATTCTGACCCTCGGAGTTATCGGTTTTGTTTGTACTGATGAAATTTAACCAGCCGTTAGGCAGCTGGTAAAAAGAGGTATTTGACGTGCTAAAAATCGATTTTAGCGGCGTAGCCAGCAGCATATTAAAAACATCTCGGCTAGGCGTAGTTCCTTTTACGACGAGCGAATTTTCGTCCATAGAAATTTCTTCTAAAGTTATACTTTGAGGAACTAAGTCTAGTAGATTTTGCACGCTTTGCTTTAAAAGCGCGTTTGACGAGGCTATCTGAGCCGCAACGTCTCGCCTTTGCTTTAAAAGCTCGGCTAATTCGTCTGCTTGATTGATGCGCTGTTTTGTTTGCTCTATATTTTGCTTTAGTATTTGCGTTTCGTTTCGTAACGTTTGATTTTTAAAAGCGATAGCAAAATTTACCGCCGCAAAAATCAATACAACCGAGATTATCAAAAATATCCAAATTTTATTAAAAAGATTTAAAATGGGCTTTTTTTGAGGCTTTATAAAGCTATAACTAGTCATTTTTCAACTCTTTTATCATTAGTTCCGTCATTATTTTTTGCGTATCGACGGGATAGACCTCGGTTTTAACCAAAAGTTCGTTTTGCAAATAGTGTAAAAACGTAGCGCTCGTCCTCTCCGTAGCGTCAAAAATCACGACGTCTTCGATAAAATCGCTTTCATATAGCGGATTTGTGTAAAATTCCTTAAGCGCTAGCGAAATATAGCCGTACATACTCATATCTCGGCCAAATATCGACACGGAGGTCGCTACGTCCGTGGATGCGGGCATGTTTATATCATAACCTAGATCCTCAAACTCATCTGCCGAGCCGTCTAATTTTAGTAGCTCGTCTAGGCTCTCTACGCCGTCAAAATTAGCAAAGTCTTTATCTACGCTCTCGATAAAATCGTCTATTTCGCTGCTTCGAACCTTATCAAACGCCGTTTCTTCGCTTGACTCTTCCAGTTTGCAGACGGCGGCGAATTTGGAAATATTTTTATGAACGATGCAAATAGCGCAAATTTCGCGGTGCGCATATACGTAAAGCGCGTTTTTGCCTACCAAATTTTGGCCAAGGATTCTATCGTGAATGAGAGCTAAAGGAGAATAAAGCAGGCTCACGTCCGTATCGCCGAATAAATTTTCAGCCTTTTTTACGTCCTGCGTTTTTACGTAAAATATCCAGCCAGGCGCCGGATTTATGAAAGTTAGCTCCTTTGGATCTATGCCCGTTTTTTCAAGCGCGCTCATATTTTTAGGACCGAGCGCGCCTTGAGATAAGGCGTCAAAAAAGAGCGAAACATAAACCCATTTATATTCTTTTTGCAGATTTTTTAGATACTCTTTTGCCCTTGCCGATACCGCGCCGGTATCGTCGTTATCAAACTCCGATTTTACGGTTTTTAGCGGCTTTGAGCCCTTATACGCTTCGCCGTAAAATAGGCACTTCTTGGATTCGATAACGACGCTAAGATATAAGACGCTAAAAAAACTGCGCAGTGACAAGCTCTCTCCTAAAATTTACGATTTTTTATCATATCTAAAATGTTATTAAATATAATTAAAATAGCTCCGTTTGTAGAGTTAAAAATTTATCTCTTATCCGCATTGCTTCTTCTTGCAGATCTGCATCGATCAAATTCGACGGCTTTAGCTCTTTATAGTCGCTCACGGCGATATCGCACATCATGCGGATTTTATCAAGATTGGCTTTGCTTATTTTGCCTGATTTGCTGATTCTTTGGATATTTTCTAGATAGCCGTTTGAACGGGCGATATAGGTGGCGTATTTTTGCGAGATTTCGCTTTGTACCATCACGGTGTGGGCTAGTTTGTTGTAGACGTCTTTGTGATAAGCGGAGCTAGAAAGTTTATAGGCGGTTTCATAATCGCCCGTTTCGTAGTAAAATTTGGCTCCAAGCGCGTTTTTATAAGACGGACTAAGCGTGATAAATGAGATAAAAGCGGCCGCCAAAAGCGCTCCGATAGATAAAACCACGGTCTTTGAGCTCATTTTTCCATCTCCTTTTTTATTAGCTCTCTTGCGGCTTCTAGCTCCATATCCGTCACGCTAAAATGCGGCGAGAGCGTGTAAGAAATCTCGCTAAAAGGCTTTGGGATTATCATTTTATCCCAGCTTTTTAGCTGCCAAAATTTACTCGCTTCGTAGTTTAAAATTTGTATTTGCGCATTTTGCTTTTGCGCGATGACGACCGCGCCGTCGGCGACGTTATGGTAGGGGCCGCGCGGACCGTCTGGGGTGATGATGACGTCGGTGCCGCTTTTTAGCTCTCTAAAGCTTTGCGCGAGGGCCTTTACCGCGCCTTTTGAGCTACTGCCTCTGATGGCGCCGATACCGAAAAACGAAATCACGCGCGCTATGATCTCGCCGTCTTTGTGGTCGCTTATCATGACTTTGGCGCGTCTTTGCGGGTTTTGGCCGTTTTTCCACCAGTGTACGTAGGCAAAGCTCATTAGAGCCAGCCTGCCGTGCCAAAACAGCACGACGCAGGGCTCGTTCGTCAAATTTGTCTTAGAAAAGTTCTTTTTGCAGGTTAAAAATATAATCCAAATAAAAAAATAGATAATGCGCGGGGCTAAATTTATAAAAACGCTTCGTTTAAATTTAGCCCACGAGCTCACCGTAAAGCACCATTCTCTTTGGATCGTTCACGCGCACTTTTAGCGTCTTGCCCAGCAGCTCTTCGCTGCCTGCGACTTGAACGAGGAAGTTATTAAAGCTTCTGCCGGCAACCCCGCCGTTGGCGCGAAGCTCCTCAAAATATACGTCGAAAATTTTGCCTTTTTGCTCCGCGACGATTTCGTCTAAAATCTCGTTGTGGCGGCTTTGCAGGCGGGTTAGGCGAGCGCTTGCGACGGCGTCCGGGATTTGATTGGTAAATTCAGCCGCTTTAGTCATCGGGCGAGGCGAATACTTAAAGCTAAAAATTTGCTCGAAGCGCACCTTTTCTAGCACGTCCATCGTGTCCTCAAACTCCTCTTCGCTCTCTCCGGGAAACGCCACGATGATATCGGTCGAAATGCTAACCTCAGGACACATCGCGCGCAGTCTAGCAGCCCTGTCTAAAAACCACTCTTTGGTATAACCGCGCTTCATCTCGCGTAGGACTTTGGTGTTTCCGCTTTGAAGCGGCATGTGCATGGATTTGCAAATTTTGGGATTTTGACTAAAGATTTCTAAAAATTTATCGTCCATATGGAGCGGATGCGGGCTGGTAAATCGTATGCGCTCGACGCCATCTATCTCGCTAATCTTTACGAGCAGGTCGCTAAAATCGATCTTCTCGTGCGTGCCCGAAAATCTCTTGCCGTAGTTGTTTACGTTTTGCCCGAGCAAGAAAATTTCCTTTGCTCCGCCCTCGGCGGCTTTTTTTACTTCGCGCAGGATCAAATTTGCAGGGATCGAGATCTCGTCGCCTCTGGTGTGCGGGACGATGCAGTAGGTGCATTTTTTATCGCAGCCGATCGAGATATTTATATGGCTTTTATACGGCGAGCCGCGAAATTCGCCGAATGCGTACTCGCTCTCGTCGTGATTTATGTCGGTGCTGATAAATTTAGGCGTCTTAACCGCGGCTGAAATTTTACTGACGTTTCGCGCGCCCAGGACGAAATCCACGTAAGGCGCCCGTTTAAAAATTTCGCTTCCCAGATGGCTTGCCGTACAGCCGCAAACTCCGATTTTAGCGCCCGCTTTTTTTACTTTTTCAAAGCCGCCGACCTCGCTAAAAAGCTTATGTACGGGCTTTTCGCGCACCGAGCAGGTGTTGATGAGGATGAGGTCGGCCTCGGAGATATCGTCCGTTAAATCGTAATTTTCCTTTTCTTTTAGTTCGGCGACGATATGCTCGCTGTCGCGTACGTTCATAGCGCATCCTAGCGTTTGGATAAATACCTTTTTGCTCAAAACTCGCCTTATAAAATATGCACTTCGTACATGTAGTCGTTTTCGTCTAGGCCGTAGCGAACGGTGCGGTGATAGACGCTAAGGCCTTTTTCTTCGAAAAATTCGACCAAAGCGATGAGTTGTTTGTGGCTGTTTTCTCTGTCGAAATAGAAAATTTGTTGCGGATCTTTTGCAAATGCCGCTTCGATTTTTTCAAGAGAGATCGTTTTTGGTTTGGCGTCAAGTTGCGTTCTAGCGAGTTTTAGCTCCATTTTTAATCCTTTGAAATCTTTAATTTAATCTGTGAATATAGCAAAATCATCATAAAAAACGCATTAAACTTCTTAAAAGTATAAAGCTTGTATAATACCCCTCTAACTCAAAAATTCCCCCAAATTTTAAATAATGGAGCAAAAATAATATGGAAAAAATAGCGGATATCATAGAATCTATCGCAAACGAAAAAGGGCTTGAAATAGAAGACGTAAAAGAGCGCGTCATAAGAGCTATTATCAATACCGCAAAGAAAATTTACGGAGAAAACTACGAATACGACGCGGTTATAGATAATGCGACCAAGACCCTTCATCTGTATCAAAAAATCAC
>ERZ773087.896-NODE-896-length-20921-cov-31.519505_pt1 | contig 20921 bp, 17 predicted proteins | sample MGYA00511375_ERZ773087 | MGnify/ENA primary metagenome ERZ773087 (study PRJEB29015, sample SAMEA2737995) | human oral metagenome | biome: human oral; feature: human-associated habitat; material: dental | place: China | collected 2063 ...
TCGGACATTGTCATGGCGAGAAAACGCACTTTTCGAGGAACGAGAAAAGAACGTTTTCCTACCTTTCCCCAACGAATCAATTTGAGTCAACAACGACTTTACAAACCTCCGACAAGACTTTACCCATACAAGAAGAACGAGAAATCTCACACATTCACCACGAAAACAAAAGTAAAAAGTGCAAGACACGCATTGGGCGTCTTGCACTTCATTTTCGTTTCTCACCATTAAAGGTAGAGTTACAGCAGGGCTTGGAACTTCGCGTCGAGTGTTTCCTTATTGGTTGCACCAACGAATTTGTCTACCAACTCTCCGCCTTTGAAGAACAGGATGGTGGGAACGCTGCGCACGCCGAACTCTGCGGCAACCTCGTTGTTCTCTTCTACGTCGCACTTTCCTACAACGATCTTGCCGTCGTAGTCGTTAGCCAACTCAGAGATAATGGGGCCAAGCATCTTGCAAGGACCGCACCATGTTGCCCATAGGTCCACTACCAATGGCAATTCGCCATTCTTGTAACTCTCGAAGTTTTCTGATGTGATTTTTACTTCCATAATGATGTATTCCTTTTTTATTTGTTATTAATCTCTATTGGGTTTGTTTTGTCTAATTAACTCAATGCAAACTCCGTGCCACAAAATGCGCATCGCAGGCATTCTGTTTTCTTTCAATACGCCTTTAAGGCAGCAAATGTCCACGTCTTACACCTTTATATATAGTAACAAAAATGGCAACGCCCATCCCCTTTCGGCAGAAAGGCTGCCAGCGATGTGTAAATTTGTCACTACATCTGCCAAATCAGTTCACCTTATAGTTCATGTGCGGGTCGCTCTCCACGTAATTAACCAGCGTTCGCCCAACCCTTATTGGCGGAATGCTGGCCTTTAACAGTAGCGTATTGTTGCTTTCGCTGTCGTAGACTTCAAAATAAAGCTGCGTCTGACCAGGACTGTCGCTCACCATTGTTACAATATCGTTCACAACCGTTTGGTCGACGTGCGCGCTGTCCACCTGAATCGTAAACCGTTCAACCCGTTTGTCAAACGTAGTTTGCAAGTATTCGATGTTCGACACCTGTAAGTCAACAAACGCGCTAGTGGGATATTTCTGCGTAAAGCGACACTTCACGAAAAGCGTTCTGCCCACTTCGAACATGCCATTCCATCTTCCCCACTCTTCGCCGAAGAAAGCCAGCTCGCCCGAACCCGAATAATCTTCGATGGTTACAAAGCCGCAGGGTTTTCCTGTCTTGGTAACAGCCGAACGCGTATTGGTTACCATGCCCGCCAATGTCACCTCGGCCTTCTGCACCAATGCCATTCTGTCTTCCAGTTCGTTGCATCCCGTGTTGCACATAGACTGCAACACAATCTTATAATCGTCTAGCGGATGCGCCGAAAGGTAAATCCCCACCAAGTCGCGCTCCTTGTTCAGGCGTTCAATGCTACTCCAACGCTCCGCTTGTGGCACGGGCGGAGTGCTCACTTCCACGGCATTGCTGGCACCGAACAGCGAATTTTTCATCTGCTGTTGCTCCATTTGGAACAGCTGTCCATAGCGAGTAAGGTTATCTATAAAGGTAGCTCCCTTGCTATCTGTCCCGAAATAGCTTTCGCGCGCAATGCCCAAGCTGTCAAAACCGCCGCTTAGTGCCAAGCTTTCAATGGCTTTCTTGTTCACCGAACTCAGGTTCACACGTTGCACCATGTCGAACACCGAAGTGTAAGGCCCATTCTTTTCGCGTTCTTGAATGATGGCCTGAGCCGCCGCATCGCCCATTCCCTTGATGGCGGCAAGCCCGAAACGTATCTCGCCATGCTTGTTCACACTGAATTTCAAGCGCGACTCGTTCACGTCTGGCCCCAACGTCTTAATGCCCATCGCCCTACATTCGTCCATGAACTTGGTTATTTCCGATATGTTGGCAAGGTTTCTACTCATCACGGCAGCCATATACTCGGCCGGATAATGCGCTTTGAAGTACGCCGTTTGGAAAGCCACCCACGAGTAGCACGTGGCATGACTCTTGTTAAAGGCGTACGAAGCAAACTTTTTCCAGTCTTCCCAAATCTTGTTGAGCACTTCCTTTGGGTGTCCGTTTTTCATTCCGCCCTCGTAGAACAGCGTTTCCAACTTATCCATCTGCGCAATAAGTTTCTTACCCATAGCCTTTCTCAGCGTGTCGCTTTGTCCACGCGTAAAGTTGGCCAGTTGTCTAGACAACAACATCACCTGCTCTTGATACACCGTAATGCCGTACGTATCTTTAAGATACTTCTCCATGCAAGGGATGTCGTACTTCACCTTCGATGGGTCGCGTTTACGCGCAATGAAGTCGGGAATGTAGTCCATTGGCCCCGGCCGATAAAGGGCGTTCATGGCGATGAGGTCTTCAAACACCGTGGGTTGCAGCTCGCGCAAGTATTTCTGCATGCCAGCCGACTCGAATTGGAATGTTCCGATGGTTCGTCCTTCGCAATATAGCTGGTAAGTTTTTGGGTCGTCGATGGGTATTTTCTCCAAATCGATGGTCTCACCAGTAGATATGCGCACGTTTTCCACAGCCTCTTTCAGTATGGAAAGCGTTTTCAGGCCTAAGAAGTCCATCTTGATAAGCCCCGTTTCTTCTATAACGTGCCCGTCATACTGCGTACAAAGCAGCTTATGTCCAGGGTCGGCCTTATCTTCGGCAGTAGAAACGGGCACCCAATCGCTAATCGCATCGCGACAGATAATGGTTCCACAGGCGTGAATACCCGTTCCGCGCACCGTGCCCTCCAACATCTTGGCATACATCATGGTGTTGCGCAACCCCTCATCTGCCGATGCCTCCGCCTCGCGCAATTCGGGAATGGCCTTAATGGCATTGGCCACGCTCATCTTCAAGCCATCGGGCAGTTTGTCGGGAATAAGCTTGCACAAGTCGTTCACAATCTTCAGCGGCACCTTTTCCACACGTCCAACGTCCTTAATAGAGTTTTTCGTGGCCATCGTTCCGTAGGTAATGATGTGCGCCACCTTGTCGTGTCCGTACTTATCTTCTACCCATTCCAGCACGCGCCCGCGTCCGTCGTCGTCGAAGTCGGTATCAATATCGGGCAACGAGATACGGTCGGGGTTAAGGAAACGTTCGAAAAGCAAGTCGTACTTGATGGGGTCAATCTTCGTTATGCCCAAACAATAGGCCACGACAGAGCCTGCGGCCGACCCACGTCCGGGGCCAACCATCACGTCCAATTCGTTCTGTGCCGTGTTGATAAAGTCTTGCACGATGAGGAAGTAGCCTGGAAAGCCCATTGTTTTCATAATGTGCAGTTCAAAGTTCACACGCTCGCGCACTTCCTCTGTAAGCGGCTCGCCATATAGTTTCTTAGCTCCATCGTATGCCAGTTTGGCCAGATAGTCGGCCTCGAACTTTATTCGATACAGCTTTTCGTATCCGCCCAGCTTTTTAATCTTAGCCTCGCCCTCTTCGGGTGGCAGCTGGTTCTGTCCGTTTTCGTCGGATGTGAACTCGTCGTACAGTTCTTTTTCCGATATGCGTTGTCGCCATTGTTCCTCCGTTCCGAAGTCTTCGGGTATGGGAAAGAAAGGCATAATGGGCGAATGGTCTATCGAGTAGGTTTCCACCTTATTTAATATCTCCACCGTGTTACGCATGGCTTGCGGCAAATCGCCAAACACCTCGTTCATTTCTTCGCGCGTTTTAAACCACTCTTGCTTAGAGTAGAGCATGCGCGTGGGGTCGTCTAGGTCCTTACCAGTCGACAAACACAGCAAGTGGTCGTGTGCCTCGGCGTTCTCTTGGTCCACAAAGTGGGCATCGTTCGTGCATACCACCTTGATACCCATCTCTTCCGCCATTTCCAACATCACCTTATTGGCACGTTGTTGCAGCGGGTACGCCTCTCTGTTGGCCCTTACATGCGGGTCTTTCACCTCGTGGCGCTGCAGCTCCAGGTAGTAGTCGTCGCCAAAAACGCGGTGATACCATTGCGCAGCCTCGCGTGCGCCTTCGATGTCGTTCCTCAAAATCTTGCGTGGAACCTCGCCCGCGATGCAAGCCGAACAAACAATCAGTCCCTCGTGATAGGTTTCCAAGTCTTCGCGGTCGGTTCTGGGTCGCATGTAATAGCCGTCTACCCAGGCTCGCGACACCAGCTTTATCAGGTTCTTATACCCCTTATAGTTCTTCGCCAGCACAATGAGGTGGTAGCCACTCATGTCTCCATTCTCCTTCACCTTGTCTGTTTTGCGGTGTCGTGCCACATACATCTCGCAGCCGATGATAGGTTTAAATTCGGGCAGCCCTTCTTCTTTGCGCTTGCCGTTAACCTTTTTGCAGTAGTTAAAAAACTCTTTCGTGCCGAACATGTTGCCATGATCGGTCAGTGCCATACCGCCCATGCCGTTGGCTATGGCCTTATCCACAAGGCGTTGTATGCTCGATTGTCCGTCGAGTATAGAATAATATGTGTGTACGTGAAGGTGAACGAAGTCTTCCATTTGTCTTTCTTGTTTCCTGACGAATTAAAAATCACCTTCAAAGTTACGCCATTTTATCGACACGAGCAAGCGAAAGCATAAAAAAACAATGTCGTAAAAAGGCGTTGCAGCATGGTCTTAAAATGCGCTTATGTGTGCGCAACACGTTGCAACTAACGGCTATGCGCAGGGAAATGGTCGAAAAAAGGCATGAAAAAGTGAGCAAAGTTTAGGTCGTTAGAAAAAAAACACTTATCTTTGCAGTGATTAATTATGAGGAAATCAACAAACATAATACTCTCCGCCATACTCTCCTTAATGATTGTGTGGATAGGTTCGGGCATCATGACCGTGGTGTGCGAACACACTGGTAATGTGTCTGTTGCCCATCAGTCTTCTAAAAGGCATTGCAATGATGCTAATGCCGACCATTGCATGAGGCTGCAAATAAAAACCTTGTCGCCCACAAACATGGCGCCAACTGGTTTTCATCATCTGCAGCCCGTGTTGCTTTCGTTGCTTCCGCAGCTTGTAACGCACTACGATTTATTGCCTTTGCCCGTTCATGCAAGGGCCACTTGGAGAATGTCGCACCCGCCTTTGCATGGTTCGTCGCGGCAATATCTCCGGCTACTTACAACACTTTTAATTTGATTTCGTTGTTTCCCATTGCTTGAAATTTAAGTAATGGCAGGCCTTTTATGCCCTTTTGCGGCATGCAAGAAGGGATAATTGTGCCAAATTATCAACTCTTTTGATACCAAATCCTCGCTTTACGCTGTGGGTTGTTTAGCTTGTGTACGCAAGCGTCTAGTCTTATTGGGCAACCATTACCTGTCTTTAATCTGTTTTTTTGATTAGGCCACTAGGGTATGACTAGGCGCAAAGTTCCACCAGTTTTGCAGCCGTGGTTTGTGGTATCATCAACTTTATAAACAACAAAATCAAACCAAATGAATAAGATGATATATTTATCGGGCATCTCACTCCTGTTTGTTATGCCCGCTGCAGCACAGCAAGTAACCGCCGATTCTGCTGCAATAATGAAAGAACACACCCTGTCTAACGTCACCATTACAAGTCGTAAGGCAACCATGCGCTCGCTTAAAGGCGCACTTAATGGCAAAGACATCTCGCGCGACGAACTTTTTAAGGCCGCTTGCTGCAACCTTGGCGAGAGCTTTGTTACCAATCCTTCGGTAGATGTAAACTACTCCGATGCCACCACCGGTGCCAAGCAAGTAAAGTTGTTGGGGTTGAGCGGCACTTATGTGCAAATGCTAACCGAGAACTTACCCAACTTCCGCGGCGCGGCACTGCCTTATGGCCTAGGATATGTTCCCGGAAACTGGATGAAGAGCATGCAGGTGAGCAAAGGCAATTCGTCGGTGAAGAACGGATACGAAGCCATGACGGGACAAATAAACGTGGAATACGTAAAGCCAGAAGACGAAAAAGGACTCTCGCTAAATCTCTATGGCAGCACGATGGGTAAGTTTGAAGCAAACGCCGACGGCAACATTCACATCAAGGGAAAGGATTTAAGCACTGAAATACTTGCGCACTTCGAAAACAATTGGAACCATCACGATGGCAATGGCGACGGATTTCAAGACGACCCGCAGGTTAAACAATTCAATTTGCAAAACCGTTGGCTGTGGAAAACAGGCAACTACGTTTTCCATGGCGGCTTGTCGTTACTGAAAGAAGACCGTACAAACGGACAAGTAGACAAGGCGCTCTCGATGTTTGGCGGCACAACACCTTACCGAATCAACATCGGCACCGAACGATACGAGGGCTATATGAAACATGCCTTTATCCTTAATGCCGCGCATGGCACAAACATTGCCCTACTGGGAAATGTTTCTTTGCATAAGCAAGATGCACTTTATGGCATCAAGCAATATGATGTGAACGAGAAAAACGCCTATGCGTCGCTAGTGTTCGAAACCGATTTCACACCCAAACACAACCTTTCTGCCGGACTAAGCTTTAATCACGACTATCTGCACCAGCGTTTGTCGCTCCCATCGGGTGCGATACCCTCAGATTACGGCAATCTGTATCCGCTTGAACGGGGTTTAGAAAGCGAGACAACACCTGGCGCATACGTGCAATACACTTACAATCTCAACAATCATCTCGTGGCGATGGCTGGCTTGCGCTTAGATCACAGCAATGTGTATGGCACGTTCTTTACTCCGCGTTTTCACCTTAAATGGATGCCCGCACAGTTCCTCACCGTTCGTCTTTCGGCTGGCAAGGGTTATCGTAGCCCGCACGCACTGGCCGAAAACAATTACTTGATGGCTTCTGGGCGTCGGCTTATTATAGACAACTTGAAACAAGAAGCGGCATGGAACTATGGCAGCAGTCTAAGTTTTGTTATCCCCATAGGCAAACAGGCGCTTAAGCTGAACGCCGATTATTATTACACCCACTTCTTAGAGCAGGCTATAATAGACTACGACTCCAATCCCGAAGAACTGCACATCACCAATCTTAATGGTAAAAGCTACTCGCACACTTTCCAAGTAGATGCTTCGTATCTTTTCTTCAATAGTCTTGAGCTTACAGCCGCCTATCGTTATAATCTCGTTAAAACCACTTATGGCCAACAACTTTTGTGGAAACCGCTGCAAAGTAGGTATAAAGCTCTGCTCACTGCTAGCTACAAAACACCGCTTGCATTATGGCAGTTTGATGCAACAGCGGTGTTGAATGGGGGTGGCAGGATGCCACAACCTTACACGATGGCATCGGGAAATCTCTCGTGGCAGCCCTATTTTAAGGCTTATCCACAGCTCAACGCGCAGGTTACGCGTTATTTCAAACATTTCTCGGTGTATGTGGGTGGCGAGAACCTCACCAACTACAAGCAGAAGAACCCCATTATCGGCTACGACAACCCTTGGGGAAACGGCTTTGAACCAACAATGGTGTATGGACCCGTTCAAGGGGCGATGGCTTATATAGGCGTTCGGGTCAACCTTGGTAAACGACTCTAGTTGCTTTATGGCTGGTTCTAAAAAATCCACGCTGTCTTTTAGAACCGCCCTTAACAATCTCGTGATTTACAAAAAGAACAAAACAACAACTCGGGGAAAGTGTGTCGCAACATTGTTGCAGGCATTTCCCGCAAAAAAACAAGTATATGAAAAAGTCAATTATTTCAATGCTGCTTTTCATGGTAGCCATGATTGCAGCAGCCAAAGACATCAAAACCGTAGTGTTTACCACCACTCCGCAGATGCATTGCGAAAATTGCGAAAACAAAATCAAAGGCAACCTCCGCTTTGAAAAAGGAGTGAAAGTTATTAAGACGGATATTGAGGCACAAAAGGTTTTCGTTACCTACGATCCAAAGAAAACAACCGAGGAGAAGCTTCAAAAGGCATTCGAGAAGTTCGGATATAAGGCCGAAAAAACCGATAAGGATGCCAAGATTCCCGTACATGGCGACGAACAATGTGAGAACATGTAATAAAACCCTCTAAAATACTACGCTCCGTGTAAAAGCAGTCTGAACAAAATATGCTAAGGCAGCTTTACATCGGGGCGTTTTTTTGTTCCCTTTAATTGTTGTTTTATCCTAGTTTATAATAGCGGGTCTTGTGGAGATGTAAAATATATGGCATATGTTTTAACATTGTGAGTGGCTTTTTTATCACCAACTGCCCACTCGCTCACAAATAATCCATTCTCGCGAGGGCTTGTTTTTGTATAAAAAGAAGTAAGATAGTGCATCTTGGTAAAGCGGAATTTAGTAGAGATAAACCGCATTTTTTATGAACTTTCGGGCCATTTGCATCAAAACGCGATGCTAACTCATGCAAAACGCAGTGCTATCTCCTACAAAACGCAGTGCTAACTCATGCAAAACGCAAGGTAAAATGCAGCAAAACGCAAGGTAAAATGCAGCAAAACGCAGAACAAAGTGCTGCATTTTGCAGATTGAGGAGGAGCCCTTTGTCCAAAATTTGATAAGTGAGTTACGTGTTTTTGGACTGAAAAGTGGTGTAAAAAGTGGTTTTTTACCACTAAAAAGCGGTTTTTGGGGAGGCGAAAAACGGCGAGCCAAACACCAAATAGAACGCCAAAAAGGTGCAAAAAGGCGGTTTTGTGCCTAAATCTGATGTAAAACAAAACGCGAATAGTGGAAATTTGGACAAAATATTGCACTTTTTAGCTCTAATTTTCGCTAGAATCTTTGTTTTTGAAAGTACGTTTTGTAAAAACAATGATACTAAATTTAACAGTATCGATAAACATCTGCGCTTGCAAATAGTGGCTATGCTTTTAGTGGGTTTAAGCATAATGCTAATTTTTTCTATCAGCTTTTGTTCTGGATGGTTTTATTGTTCATGGTTAATTGAAGGGGTTGTAGCAAGTAACAAACGCGATGGAGGTTGCAGTTTGTGCAGGATTGAGGCTAAACACAAGTTCGCAAACGCTCGTGCTGTGTGGGGCAATGGCTGTTCTTTGCCAGCTCGACACTATTAGCCATCAAAGGCGTACAAGACCATTACGTAAATAATAGGTCTGCATTTATATTCTTGCGCCAATAGGTTTGTTGCTCTCCAAAAACCATGTAAAACGCATAGCCTTTTACGTTAAATTTGTCTATTTCTTACCGAAAGTATAAAGAAAAAGTTACACAAACTTGCCTAATGCGTTAAAAATCATTATCTTTGCAACCACATTTAACAGCAACTACCGCGAATGGTCAATAAAATAAAGAAACTGAAGAAGATTAGAATACACCGCGAAGGCACTGAAACCCTGGCGCTTGGGTTCATCGTACTTGCCATCGTAGCACCTCTTTTATGGGTGTTTTTCGAGTGTAAAGTGGCGTTTTGGACGTTCTTGGTGATATACGGCATTGCCTATGGCATCATTATCAACTTCTTCCGCTGCCCCATACGCGTGTTCAATGGCGACACGGAGAAAGTGGTGGTTGCGCCTGCCGATGGAAAAATAGTCGTAATAGAAGAGGTGGACGAAAACACTTACTTCCACGATCGCCGCATCATGGTGTCTATCTTCATGAGTCTTTTCAACGTTCATGCCAACTGGTTCCCCGTTGACGGCAAGGTAAAGAAGGTAGAACACAAAGACGGAAACTTCCATAAGGCATGGTTGCCCAAAGCAAGCGAGGAGAACGAACATGCAGATGTGGTGATAACTACGCCCGACGGAGTGGACATTCTCTGCCGCCAAATTGCGGGAGCAATGGCCCGGCGCATCGTTACTTACGCCAAACCTGGCGAAGATTGCTATATCGACGAACATCTCGGCTTTATCAAACTGGGGTCGCGCGTCGACGTATTCCTCCCCTTGGGCACCGAGATATGCGTAAAGATGGGCCAACTTACCACCGGCGACCAAACCGTTTTGGCCAAGCTTAAATAATAAGGAACACTGCCAATGGCAAACAAAATCACACGCCACATACCCAACACCATAACCTGCTGCAACCTCATTTCGGGCTGCATCGCCATCATCACGGCCATTTATGGCGACTTGTGGCTCGCCCTACTCTTCATTGTCATCGGATCTGTGTTCGACTTTTTCGATGGCATGTCGGCGCGTTTGCTCCATGTTTCTGCGCCCATCGGCAAAGAACTCGACTCGCTTGCCGATGTCATCACCTTTGGCCTAGCCCCTTCGGTGATGCTTTTTCAGCAACTTTCAGTTTTAGACTACCCCTTCGGAAGTGTCTATCGGTGGCAGATCACGGGCTATATACCTTTCGTTGCCTTTCTGATGACGGCCTTTTCCGCCCTCCGCTTGGCCAAGTTTAACCTCGACGAACGGCAGACAACATCGTTCATCGGGCTGCCAACACCCGCCAATGCCCTGTTTTGGGGATCGCTCTTGTTGGGACTCGACAGCCAGATGCAAGCTGTAAATTGGGCCCCGTTCGCGCTCATCGCCTTGATGCTGCTCAACTGTTGGCTGCTTGTGTCCGAACTACCTATGTTTGCACTCAAATTTAAGCACTGGGGCTGGAAGGGCAACGAGGTGAAATACATCTTCGTACTTAGCTGCATACCGCTGCTCGTTATCTTTAAAGTGCTGGCCTTTGCCATCATCATTGCGTGGTATGTGGTGCTGTCGGCCTATGTCAACGCCACTAAAAAACAATAGCAATGGATTTTATCTTGAAGTCGATAGGCGTACTTTTGCTATCGGTGCTGTTTGTTGCGCTGATAGCTTTCTTGCTAACGTTTAGGCGTATCATAAAATCCGTGCGCCAAACCATGCGTCAATTCAACAACGCCACCACCTCTTCTGCCACCAATGGGTCGCAACGCGCAGGCAAAGCGGGCGAAGTGATTATCGACAGTCGCACATCCGAGCGCATGAACCAAAAGATTTTTGAACAAAACGAAGGCGAATACGTTGACTTTACTGAGGAAAAGTAAAGCAAGCGAAACTAAACAAACCTCATTCCTCATCCTTTCTCCAAAGGGATAGGAGAATGATATGCCATGCCGCAGCAATGCTAATCGTCCCCCCCCTATCCCCTTGAAGGAAAGGCGGGGGTGAGCCGTATACCTCGATTTAGTCTGTGCAGAACAAAACGGCATAAGAAAGTAAAGGCAAAACGTAAGCATTCTGTGCTAAAAAACAACAAAGGCAAAGCGTAACACCAATAAGCGAAAAAAATGTTGTAACTTTGCATAAGTTGTCCTGCACTCGGCAATTTGAAAACAAGTTTTCATTGCACTCGTTGGCGGCAACTTTGCATAAGTTGTCCTGCACTCGGCAATTCGAAAACAAGTTCTCATTGCGCTCGTTGGCGGCAACTTTGCATAAGTTGTGCGGCACTCGGCAATTCGAGAACAAGTTCTCATTGCGCTCGTTGGCGGCAACTTTGCATAACAAGTTGTCTTTGTTTGCCCATTCTACAATCGTCGTTCGGCACATTGGCAGACAACAATTCGGCACAAACTGGCTGCATCCGCAAGCATAAACGCACGGCGGAAGTAGCTAGGCGTATTTGTTTTATATCCCCAAGATGCAACAAACGCCACAAACAGACATGCCAAACAAGGGGGAACAGGGGGCGCGCACCACGCCACCCAAACACCAGATAAAGATGAAAGTAAGTGATTTCCTAAATAAAAAGGCAGCAGCCAAGGCCATTTCGTTCGAGGTGCTGCCACCACTCAAAGGCAACGGCACGGCACAATTGTTTCGTACCATCGACCGCTTACGCGAGTTTTGCCCCAACTACATCAACATAACTACCCATAACAGCGAGTATGTTTACCGCCAATTGGACAACGGACAGTACGAACGCGACCGCATTCGCCGACGTCCTGGCACCATTGCCATTGCTGCCGCCATACAGCAACGCTATGCCATACCCGTTATTCCGCACATCATTTGCAGCGGCGCAACGATTGAAAGCATTGAATACGAATTGCTGGACTTGCAGTTTTTGGGCATTCAGAACCTGTTGTTGCTACGTGGCGACAAGGCGCGAGACGACAGAATGTTCACGCCAACGCCCAACGGACACGCTCATACCACCGATCTTATCGAGCAGGTGAATCGCTTTAACGAGGGATTTTTTGCTGATGGAACGGCCATGAAGCATCCTGGCGAAAGTTTCGAATATGGGGTGGCGTGCTATCCAGAGAAACACGAGGAGGCGCCCAACCTCGATATGGACATCGATTACTTGCTCCGTAAACAGCAACTTGGGGCGAAATACGCCGTTACACAGCTGTTTTACGACAACCAAAAGTACTTCGACTTCGTGGAAAAGGCACGCCAAAAGGGCGTTACCATACCCATCGTGCCGGGCATTAAACCCTTTGCCAAGTTGGGACAGCTAACGGTTATACCCCGTACATTCCACTGCGACCTGCCTACGGCCTTGGCTAGCGAAATCGTTAAGTGCAAAACCGACGACGATGCAAAGGCGTTGGGCGTGGAATGGGCCACGCAACAATGTCGCGAACTCTATGCGAAGGGTGTGCCCAGCATTCACTTTTACACCGTTTCGGCGGTCGATTCAATCTGCGAAGTGGCCAAAAAACTGTTATGAACTGGAACGACGTAATAGGGCAAGACGACGTTAAACGTCGACTCGTAAGCATGGTGCACAACAACCGTTTGCCCCATGCGCTGATGCTCTGTGGCCCTGCTGGCAGCGGAAAGTTGGCCTTGGGCTTGGCGCTTGCCTCGTACTTGCTTTGCGAACGCCATGCAGAAGGCGACGCTCCTTGCGGCGAATGCGCCGCTTGTGCCATGATGCGCCGCTTTGAACACCCCGACCTGCACTTCTCTTACCCCGTTATTCGCCCCGCAGGAACGTCGAGCGAACACAAGATGAACAGCGACGACTTCGCCCCACAGTGGCGAGAGATGTTGCAAACAACGCTTTATCCCTCGATAGACCTTTGGCTCGACCAGATGGATGCCGCCAACCAACAGGCCCAGATGGGCGTTGGAGAAAGCGATTTGCTGATGAAACGACTCAGCATGAAGTCGAGTCAAGGAGGATATAAGGTGGCCGTGGTGTGGCTTGCCGAACGTATGAACCAAGAATGTGCCAACAAGTTGCTCAAGCTTTTGGAGGAACCGCCTGCCCAAACGCTCTTCATCCTTGTGTGTCAAGAGCCCGAACAGCTGCTCGAAACCATCAAGAGCCGCACCCAACGCATCGACTTGCCGCCCATCGCCGTGCACGACATGCAGCAAGCACTGATACAAAAGCGCAACATAACGCCCGAAGATGCGCGCCGGGTGGCCCGATTAGCCAACGGAAGTTGGAATAACGCGCTGGCCGAGCTTAGCGTTGACAACGAGAACAAGCAGTTTTTGGACATGTTTATCATGCTGATGCGGCTGGCTTACCAACGAAACATACGCGAACTGCGCCGTTGGAGCGATGCCGTGGCCACCTATGGGCGCGAGAAACAAAAGCGCATGCTGACCTACTTTGCACGTCTGATGCGCGAAAACTTCATGTTCAACTTCGGCATTGCCGACCTTGTGTACATGTCGCGCGAAGAAGAAAACTTCGCCAGAAACTTTGCACGTTTCGTAAACGAAGAGAACATCGTGGAGATTTCCGAACTCATCGACCGCTGCATCCGCGACATTTCGCAGAACGCCAACGCCAAAGTGGTGTTCTTCGACTATGCCATCAACATGATTCTCTACATCAAGAAGGCATAAAAGGCGGTTCAACCTCGGCTCGTTCAAGCATCCTCCCGCACGAATTGCAGAGACAAAGCGCAGGTTCGAGCCAACTAAAACAGCACTCTCCGACAGGATATTTAGCCCACCAAGGCAAACATCCTGCCGTCAATATATAAACAAAACGAACAAATGGATTACAGAAATATGAAGTTCAAGGTGGCCAACGGCTGCGACCACGGCGGATGCTGTGGGGGCTGTTGCCGTTCAGACCACCAACTAAATACATACGATTGGTTGGCCGACGTGGTGAACGACCCCGACAAAACCGACCTTGTTGAGGTGCAATTCAAGAATACACGCAAGGGTTATTACCACAACGTGAACAACTTACAGCTTACAAAAGGCGACATGGTGGCCGTGGAAGCAAGTCCAGGACACGACATTGGCGTGGTTACGCTTACGGGAAGGCTCGTGGCTTTGCAGATAAAGAAGGCCAACTTAAAGTCGGCCGACGACATCAAACGCATCTATCGCGTGGCCAAGCCCGTAGACCTAGACAAGTACGAAGAGGCTAAGAGTCGCGAAAACGACACGATGATACAGAGCCGACAGATAGCAAAAGACCTGGGATTGAAGATGAAAATCGGCGATGTAGAGTATCAAGGCGACGGAAACAAGGCCATTTTCTACTACATTGCAGATGAAAGAGTAGACTTCCGACAGCTTATTAAGGTGCTGGCAGACACTTTTCACGTGCGTATCGAAATGAAACAGATTGGCGCACGCCAAGAAGCAGGGCGCATAGGCGGCACTGGTCCCTGCGGAAGAGAGCTGTGTTGTGCCACATGGAACAAGAATTTCGTGTCGGTTAACACCAATGCGGCCCGCTTTCAAGACATATCGCTCAACCCACAAAAGCTTGCCGGCATGTGCGGTAAGCTGAAATGCTGCCTTAATTACGAAGTAGACAACTACGTGGAGGCCGCCAAACGCATGCCCAGCAAAGAGGTTTCGCTGCACACGGGCGATGCCGAACACTTCGTTTTCAAAACAGATATTCTGGCCGGAACGGTTACCTACTCCACCGATAAGAACCTCGCCGCTAACCTCGTTACCATTACGGCCGAACGTGCAAGGGCTATTATCGAGATGAATCGCCGCGGCGAAAAGCCTGAGTCGCTTGAAGAGGAACGCCACAAGCACCATGCCGACAAGCCTATCGACCTCTTGGCGAATGCCGACCTGAGCAGATTCGACAAGTCGAAACGCCCGAAACGCCCCGCTAACGGCAAGCCCAAGGGCGACAAGCGCGATGGTTCTGCACCCCAAAATGGTGCTCCGCAACAACGCAAGGAACAGCAGCGTCTGCGCGAACAACAGCCCGACAAACGCCGTCAAAGGCCGCAACAGCCACGTGCACAAGAGGGCAAGCAAGACAATAACGGCAACAGGCATCGTCGCGATAACCAACGTAGAGGAGGTTCGCCGTCGAATACCCAACAGCAAAAACAAGAATAGCAAGCCGATGAAGCGTTTAGTGAAAGGCGCGTTGGTGGCTCTTACAGTCGCCGTTATTAGCGCATGCAGCATGGATACCGTCTACCACCGATACAGTCACACGTCGGTGAGCGGATGGGAGAAGAACGACACCTTGAAGTTTTACGTTCCCCGACTTCATCAAGGCGGGGTATTCGCCCAGCAACTAGACGTGCGCATCAACGGTGCTTACCCATTTACGGCGGCCACACTCATCGTAAAGCAACGCATTGTGCCTGGCAACCAAGAGCTGACAGACACCATCAACTGCACGTTCAGCAAGCCCGACGGCACCCGTCTCTCGCGTGGCATCAGCTATTACCAATACAGTTACCCCATAGCCAAGCACGATTTGCGCGAAGGCGACAGCCTAGTGGTGAGCGTTTACCACGACATGAAACGCGACATGCTACCAGGAATATCCGATGTTGGCATCCATATCAGTCGCGTTAGCTATCTGCATAATGCGCTATATAAATAAGGAGAGGGTGTTAGCTCTTTCTATAAAGGCTTGCAAATCGTAGAAAAATCAACTACCTTTGCAACAAAGAAAAAGTGCACTTGACTGCTATATGCTTTCATACTGCACGATAAAAGGGACTGAAAGAGGGGCTGCCTACATGGCAGCCCCTCTGCTTTTTCAGTAAGACTTTATGCTGTTCGAGCCACGAAGTTCAAGTCTTTCAATGTTGATAAGCTACCCAATCCCCCGAACTTTCCCAAGCTAACCTGTGCGTAAACCGCCGGCTAGCGCGTGCGTTCAACAAGAATAAAGGGCAACGGACTTAGAAACTCCGCAACTCAAAACCCGCTTTCCTCCCCTTACTTCTCCATCACTTCGTTCGTCAGCTCCTTACCTTCGCTAAACTCCTTAATACTTTCTAGCGTAGTAAGCGCGATGTTGTGCATGGCCTCGGCCGTAAAGAAAGCCTGATGCGAAGTAAGAACCACGTTAGGCATCATCAGCAAACGGGCAAGCACATCGTCGTCGATAATCTTATCGCTGCGGTCTTCGTAGAAGTAATTCTTTTCTTCTTCGTACACGTCTAGGCCTGCCGACCCCACTTGCTTCGTGCGCAAGCCCTCAATCAGTTCCTCGGTATGGATAAGTTTTCCACGTCCGGTGTTGATAATCATCACGCCCGGCTTCATCTTCGCAATGCTCTGGGCGTTGATAAGGAACGTGGTTTCGGGCGTAAGCGGACAATGCAACGAGATAATGTCGCTCTCGGCGTACAGCTCGTCCAGCGAAACCATCCGCACATCATACCGCTTGGCAAACTCCATATCGGGGTAAAGGTCGTATGCCAGCACCTTCATCCCAAAGCCATGTAATATCTTTATCAGTTCTTTTGCAATCCTGCCCATGCCCACAACGCCTGCCGTCTTGCCATACATGTCGAAACCCATCAAGCCTTTAAGGGCAAAATTGCCCTCGCGTGTGCGGTTAACGGCACGGAAAATCTTACGATTAAGGGCCAACATCAGCGAAACGGCATACTCGGCAACGGCATGCGGCGAGTAAGCAGGCACGCGAACAACCTTTATCCTGTCTTTTGCCGCCTTCAAATCTACGTTGTTAAAGCCCGCACAACGCAGTGCAATAAGTTTCACGCCATTCTTAATCAGCTCGTCGATAACGGCTGCATTACATTCGGCGTTTACGAAAATGCACACCACATCGGCGCCCTTGGCCAGCGGAACGGTTTTAAGATTGAGATGTTCTTGATAATAACGGATGTCAAAACCATAGTCGGCGTTCGTCTTGTTGAACGAAACCTCGTCGTACGATTTGGCATCGAAGAATGCTACTTTAATCATGAAGTTGTGGATTTTTGAATGTTACTAATTACGTTTGCTTGGCCACATGCGGCGCATTTGTGCATACCGCCACTGGGCGAGAACCGCTCTGGCTGCTCGTCTTTGGTTATCCTGTCACGGCCAAACATCATTCTTACAACCTGCAAAGTAAACACTTTTTTCCGAGATAACGGCCGTTCGCGCCCACAATATGCGGCAACAAGGGCAAGTTTACCACTTAGCACAAGCCATTGCACACAAAAAAAACATCGCCCCACCCCAAACAAACAACCCCAAAACAGCCCTAATCCCCCATATTTTGCTAACTTTGCAAATGCAACAACATATTTAAGATGAAGCTTGTACGACCCAAAAAGCATCTTGGTCAGCATTTCTTGACCGACCTAGGCATTGCCCAACGCATTGCCGACACCGTAGACGCGTGCCCAGAGCTGCCCATCCTCGAAGTAGGACCAGGCATGGGCGTGCTCACCCAGTATCTCGCCACCAAGAACAGGCCGCTACGCGTGGTGGAAATAGACACAGAATCGGTGGCATTCCTGCACAAGAACTTCCCCCTTTTGGCAGAAAACGTATTGGGCGAAGACTTCCTGCGCATGGACCTCGCCAGCGTTTTCTCTGGCCAACCCTTTGTGCTGACGGGCAACTACCCCTACGACATCTCCTCGCAAATATTCTTTAAGATGCTCGACAACAAGCATCTCATCCCCTGTTGCACAGGAATGATACAGCGCGAAGTGGCCTTGCGCATCGCTTCGCAGCCAGGAACAAAGGCCTACGGCATTCTTTCGGTGCTTATTCAGGCGTGGTACGATGTGGAATATCTCTTTACCGTAGACGAAACGGTGTTTAATCCGCCGCCCAAAGTAAAGAGTGCCGTTATCCGCATGACGCGAAACAAAGTGGAAAACCTTGGTTGCAACGAGGCATTGTTTAAGCGCGTGGTTAAAACGGTGTTCAATCAGCGGCGCAAAATGTTGCGCGTTAGCCTGCGCCAACTATTTGCCGGCATGCCTGCCTCGCCCGAATTTTATGCACAAGAGATGTTTACACGCCGCCCCGAACAGCTTTCGGTGGCCGAGTTTGTGCAGCTAACCAACATGGTAGAACAAGAAATGAACGCCCAAAAACAATGAACAAGGAAACCACCTACACCGCCCTTTTGCCGCAGATAGCCGCTCTCATTAAGGGCGAGAGCAACGAAACCAGCGTACTGGCCAATGTTGCTGCCGCCTTGCACCAAGCCTTCGAGCCGTTCTTTTGGACGGGTTTCTACCTGCTTCACCCTGATGGAATGTTGCGTTTAGGCCCTTTTCAAGGTCCGCCGGCCTGCTATGCCATCGCCATTGGTAAGGGCGTGTGTGGCCAAGCGTTCGAGTTGGGGCGCACCTTGGTTGTTCCCGACGTAGAACAATTCCCCGGACACATCGCTTGCAGCGCCCTTTCGCGGTCGGAAATTGTAGTGCCCGTATTCTCTAAGTCGGGCAAACCCGTTGCCGTTCTCGACATCGACAGCAAACAACTCGCTACTTTCGACGACACCGACAAGCATTATTTGGAGCAAGTGGCACAGTTGCTCACCAACACGCTGTACTAAACAGCAAATCGCCTACGCTCCACCCTCTCTCCCTCTCACGTACACCTATTATTATAATACATACGCGAGGGAATAGAAACTAACCACAAGCAGAAGTGTTGAACAACTATCCACGGGTTTAGAAGGCATCATCAGCCTCTTAAACACACCATACTTTGATTCTTTGTATGAGAAAATAAGATATAATAACTGGTTGACTTATATGAAACGAAAATACTTCTTTATACTCTCGCCATTGCTCTGCCTATTCCTCACTGCATGTTCTGCCATATTGAGCACTTGGTATTACACCTCGGAATCTGAAGATTGGAAAAGGGTAGAACCCTTTTATGGGGTCGGAGTAGCATACCGTTATGAAACGATTCCCGACACAATCACCCTTGTTATGAGGGAACCAGACACGTTTCCTGTGATTATAGGACCGATATTTTTTCCTGTTGTTTTCCCTACATGTCTTGGATTCTGGGCGAAAGAAGAACCAAAATCCACAGTAGATGCCACGTTCAACACGTGCCAGCCCTTTACGCTTTATCCGCAAACCATTCGTTTTATAGACAACAAAGGGCAGGCAATGACTCCCACTATGATAGAATGTTTAAATGTGGAAGATGAACGAATTGCGTCTAAACTAGACTCTACTGCCATTGAACAAGGAATAAATATAAGTAAAACAATAAAGATACGTTGGCATTTTAAAGACAAACAAGCAAAAGTAAAGGGCTTTAGTGTTCTTATGGATGTTCCACTTACCAACGAGAAAGATGGTAAACCGCTGTCTATTAAGTTTAGGCGCAGAACATATTACCAATACGTACCATTGCTTGTTCATTGATTTAGCCCAAACCTGTTTATTAGAAAAATCCGCTTTCATACCGCCAAAAGAAACGCCGAGTAGACACCAATGATTAACTCTACGAGCGACTTAGGTTTGATAAAAGCCATGTGATGTTTGCTAGGATTGTTTGAACGGAAAGAATTAATCGCTATATTTGCAGCAACACGCTTAAACCACTTGCCTAACGCGATTTGTCAATCACCAAACGATTTGCCCTACAACTAAATCTTAAATTCTTCTTTTTTATTTTACAACTCCGCTCTAGTTTTCACTCCGTTCTAGCGAAAATATTGGTTAAAAAGTCGGCGTATATCCACTATTTCTAACCTAGCACATCTTCCAACTTGTCTGTTTTTAAGAAGAAGACCTGCATTTTGCACCATTTAGCCTCTCTATTTTGGTTGCCAACTCGTATTTTTTCAACTCCAATCCCCCCCTTTTGCCCCCAACCCCCCATTTTTTAACAGCCATTTTGCCCTTTTTAGTCATGTATTTCATGGCTCAAAAGGGTTTTATTTATACCATTGCAGTGGATATTTATGCTTTTCGGCTCGCATTTAGCGGCATTTTGCCTTGCGTTTTGCACCAAAACAACTTGCATTTAGCACCAAAACGCACTCCATTTTGCGGCAAAACGCACTGTATTTAGCACCAAAACGCACCCCATTTAGCACCAAAATGCAGTATATTTGGCAGCAAACAGCCCAATAACTGGTGCAAATGGCTGCACATTTAAATAAAAATTCATTTGGCTGCATTCACAAACTAACCCCAATTTGCATCAAAACAAACCTTCGCGAGAATCGATTATTTGCGGCAAGGTGGGCAATTGGTTGACGAAAAGGGCACTCATAATGTTAAATTTCTTACCAAAAACTACACAAAAACAATTCTATCGCGCACACGCGTACGGGCAACGGCATGGAAAGCACCTCGCTTACAACCGTCTTGCGATGATTTCCTCAACACCTTACATAGGCAACAGCACGGAAAGCATGTACGTTTACAGCCGCCAACACGAGCGGTGACAAGACATGCTGCTCACGACCAACGAAGACAGCATCATGCAAACACAGAAGTAATCTGTCATTAACAGCCAGTTTTCTGGCTTGAAGAGAAGGCATTGAATCGCTTCCACCAGATCGATTTTTTGAGAATTACCACGCTTTATCACTATCACTTGGGAGCAGAATTTCAGATTTCATTGTACCTTTGTCCAGAACTTCGTACATGAGCGGGAATGCCTATCTTGGTTTTACAGCACAAAGAAACAAGCTCCTCGCAGTTTATAGAAAGATGAAAAGTCAAGACAACTTCTCTAAAAGGAGGTGACAAACAAGGATAGGTTTGTAGAAATAGACAATGTTCTCTTCGGCAAGCTCCTTTAGTCCGCGTCCCACAGTGTCGGCACCGGGTAATAGCGTGTCAGGTCTCTGCTTGAACTGCCCCATAAGCGCATTGATGTCCTCAAGGCATTCTCCA